>Ga0302046_10000200_pt1 | contig 64281 bp, 41 predicted proteins | sample RVTome_11_FD_200261 | JGI IMG/M metagenome (GOLD analysis project Ga0302046, IMG submission 200261) | Soil microbial communities from uranium-contaminated site in the Upper Colorado River Basin, Wyoming, United States - RVT147D111 (version 2) ... | reverse complement strand
CCGTCCCCGGACCAGGTAGACCTCGCCGCACGAAGACCGGGCGTTGAGCGGACCGTCCGCGAAGCGCGCGGAGACCGCGAGATCGTCGATGCCGTCGCCGTCGAAGTCCCCGACCGCGGCGGCGTGACCCGCCGTGTCCCCCGGGTCCACGCCGTAGATCGTGACGTCCGGTGGCCGGAACAGGATGTCCCACGGCACGGGCCACGTCTCGCGGCCGAAGACGATGTGCACCTCGCCGGAGGCGTTGCGCGCGTTGCTCGGTCCGCTCGCGGTCGACGCCCCGAACGCCACGTCGTCGATGCCGTCGCCGTTCAGGTCTCCCACCGCCAGGCTGCGGCCGCTCTGGTCGTTCTGGTCCGCGCCGAGGATCGGCACGTCGCCGACGCTCACGGCGAGGTCGATCAACGTGAAGTCGCACGGGTCTCCCCGGCCGTCGGCGTCGGCGTCGATCTGCGCGGGGTTCGAGGCGAACTGGCAGTTGTCGTCGCACTCGACGACGACGCCCCCGGTGCACGGCATGTCGCCGATGACCGTGCTCCCGTCCCCGTCGTCCAGGATGCCGTCGCCGTCGTCGTCGGCGTCGCACAGATCGCCGATACCGTCGCCGTCGCCGTCGCGCTGCGTCGGGTTCGGGAGCGCGATGCAGTTGTCGCACTCGTCGCCGATGCCGTCGCCGTCGCCGTCGGTCTGCGTCGCGTTCGACGTGCCCGGGCAGTTGTCGCACTCGCTCCCGAGGCCGTCCAGGTCCGGGTCGGCCTGCGCGGAGTTCGAGAGGTCGGGGCAGTTGTCGGAGCCGTTCGAGATCGTGTCCCCGTCGCGGTCGGTGTCGCACGCGTTCCCGACGAGGTCGAGATCGAGGTCCTCCTGACCCGGATTGGCGTTGGCCGGGCAGTTGTCGCACGCGTCGCCGATCCCATCGGAATCGCCGTCGGCCTGCGTCGCGTTCGGCGTCCCCGGGCAGTTGTCGCACGCGTTGCCGTCGCCGTCGCCGTCGTTGTCGAACTGATCGGCGTTCAGGGAGCTCGAGCAGTTGTCGCACGCGTCGCCCACGCCGTCGGCGTCACCGTCCGCCTGGTTCGCGTTGGACGTACCGGGACAGTTGTCGCACACGTCGCCGTCGCCGTCGGCGTCTCCGTCGGACTGCGAGGCGTTGGACGTCGCGACGCAGTTGTCGCACGCGTCGCCGTCGCCGTCACCGTCCGTGTCGAGCTGCGTCGAGTTGCCGGCCGCCGGACAGTTGTCGCACAGGGTCCCGATCCCGTCGCCGTCGCCGTCGGCCTGGTCGGCGTTCGGAACGAGCGGGCAGTTGTCGTCGCAGTTGGCGGTCGCTCCGCCGGCGCACGGCACGTCGCCGGGCGTGCCGTTCATGTTGCCGTCATCGAGCCGCCCGTCGTTGTCGTCGTCGGTGTCGCACGCGTCGCCCATGGAGTCGCCGTCGCTGTCGATCTGGCTCTCGTTCGCGATCGCGACGCAGTTGTCGCACGCGTCGCCGCGGCTGTCGGAGTCGGAGTTGGTTTGAGCGAGGTTGGCCGCCAGCGGACAGTTGTCCGATTCGTCGAGCACCGTGTCGCCGTCGTCATCGGTGTCGCACGCGTCGCCTTCCATGTCCATGTCGGTGTCGAGCTGATCCGGATTGACCGTCGCCAGGCAGTTGTCGCACGCGTTCCCGATCCCGTCGGCGTCGTTGTCGAACTGATTGAAGTTGCTGACGCCGCGGCAGTTGTCCCCCACGCTGCGCACGAAGTCGGAATCGGCGTCGTTCGCGCTCAGGAGCCACGCCTCGCCCCCGAGCAACCGGGCGTTCGCGGGACCCATGGCCACCGGCGTGCCCGCCAGGATCGCGCCCCTGCCGTCGCCGAGCGCGTCCCCCGCGGACACTCCGCCGAGGCCGAGGTTGTCCCCGGTGTCGATCCCGTAGAACAGCCAGTCGGCCGACAGCGGCGCCTGCAGATCGACGGTGAGGGGAAACGCAGTGCATCCGGGGGTCGTGGCGCACAGGGCGGCGTGCCGTCCCAGGACCGCGTAGACCTCGCCGGACCCGGGACGGTCGTTCGTGATCGCGTCCGGGCCGTCGCCTCCGGGTGCCGCGACGATCAGGTCGTGGACCTCCTCCATCACGAACGTCGCGCCGTCGAAGTACTCGGTCGATCCGTCGACGCTCGCGATCGTCATCGTCGCGCCGAAGTTGTCCCCTTGCTGGGCGCCGTAGATCGTGAGCGAGGCCTGCGTCGCCAGATCGATCGTCGCGGGCGGCGTCGGCTGGTCGAAGAACGACCCGAAGACCACGGCCACCTCGCCGGCCCCGGAGCGGAAGCTGCTCGGGGGGCCGTCGCCGAAATCCGCGGAGATCGCCAGATCCATGAAGGCGTCGCCGTCGAGGTCGCCGATCACGACCGCGCTCCCGGCCCCGTCGGCCGCGCTCGCGCCGTAGACGACGAGGTCGGCGTCGGTCCGGAGGTCGAGGCTCGATCCGAGGTTGCTGTTTCCGAGGATCACCGCGACCTCGCCGGACTCGCCGCGCGGCGTGCCCGTCGATCCGTCGCCTCCCGGCACGGCGATCGCGATGTCGTCGAACAGGTCGCCGTTGAGGTCCCCGACGGCGACCCTGTCGCCCGCGAAGTCCGCGTCGTTCGCGCCGAGGATCACGACGTCGGGGTGCGGATTCTGTCCGCTGGTATTCGCGAGATCGATGATCGCCGCCAGCGCGCCTCCGTAGAACACGTAAGCCCCGCCCACGTCGACCTCGAGGTTCTCCCCCGTTCCCCGCGTCCGGCCCGTGGCGCCCGCGACCAAGTCGTCGATGCCGTCGCCGTCGACGTCGCCGACCGCGACCGAGCGCCCGAAGCGGTCCAGGGAATCGTCCCCGAAGATCGTGACGTCGGCGTTGGTCGCCGCCGGGTCGGGATTGGCGAGGTCGAAGGACGCCGGCCAGGTCGTCCGGCCGTAAAGGACGTAGACCTCTCCCGTGGACGTCCGGGAATTCGCGGGCCCGTCCCCGAACGCGACACCCACCACGAGGTCGTCGATGCCGTCGGCGTTGAAATCGCCCGTGGCCAGGGAGGTCGGCATCTGGTCGGTGGGACCCACGCCGAAGATCGTGACGTCCGGGGGATCGGTGAACAGATCCTGCGTGACGGGAAAGACAGTGCTCGAGAACCGGATGTAGATTTCGCCCGACCCGCCGCGCAGGTTTCCCGGGCCATCGCCCCCGGAAGCCCCGATCACGAGGTCGGCCAGGCCGTCCCCGTTCAAGTCGGCGAGCAGCACCGCGTTGGCCGCCAGGTCGTCGTTGGAGATCCCCCACACGGTGAAGTCCTCGAGGCTCAGGAGCAGGTCGACCTCGGTCACCGCGGATTGCGCCACGGCGCGGGTCGCCCCGGCGGCGAGCAGGGCCGGCACGAGCAGGAGGGAGAACGCAAGGCGTCGCGGACGGGAAGGGGGCCACGCGAGACGAGACATTGTTCACCGTCCCTTGCGGGGCACGGATGCCCCGCTCGGAGGAGATCGACGATCCGACGGGAAGCGCGCCAGCACGCACTCCACTACCGGGCCGCCGGTGACCCCCTCCGGGTTCCCGCGTGGGACTGATGACTTACGCTCAGAATGCCGCTACGACAACCCCCTTTTGTGCCTCACGGGCACGGATCCGGATTGGGCAGCGAGACCGCGCCATCCTCCAGGCCGTCGCGCGGATCCGGAACGCCGCTGCCGTCGCCGTAGCTCGCCGTCCCGCAGACGTTGCGGGCGCGCAGCAGGAAATAGTGCCCGTCTCCCGCCGGTGGATCGCCGCGGACGTCGGTGTACGGCGTGTCGCCGTGCGGGCTCCCGAGACAGGCGGCGCTCCTGAAATCGCCCTCGGCGCGCAACGCGCCGAGCAGACCCGTCACCAGATCGTAAGCCGTCCCCGGGCCCGCGGTGCCGTCCTGGCTGCTCCACGCGACCTCGACGTCGCTCCCCGCGAGCCCCGCGACGGTGACATCGGTGACGACGCCGGGCGCGATCCACACCGTCGCATCCAGGGGCACGCAGTCCGACCCGTCCACGACGCCGTCGTCGTCGTCGTCGGTGTCTCCCAGGTCGCACGCCCCGTCCAGGTCCGTGTCGGTGCCGTCGTTCGCCGGCGTGCTGTCCGCCAGCGGACCGAGGTTGTCGGTCCCGATCGCGCAGTCGTCGCAGCCGTCGAGGTCCGCGTCCCCGCACGAGTCGGGATCGTCGGGGAGCGGGTCGAAGACGTCGGAGATCCCGTCGTTGTCGTCGTCGACGTCGCACGCGTCGCCCTCGAGATCGGCGTCGAGATCCTCCTGCGCCAGGTTCGGCACGAAATCGCAGTTGTCGCACGCGTCGCCCAGGGAGTCGAGATCCGAGTCGAGCTGGTCGTTGTTCGAGACCCCGAGGCAATTGTCGCAGGCGGTGCCGACGCCGTCGGAATCGCCGTCGCTCTGCGGCGGGTTCGCCACCCGGATGCAATTGTCGTCGCACGCGGTCGTGTCGCCGCCGACGCAGGTCGCGTTCCCGATGTCCATGTTGCCGTCGCCGTCGTCCAGGATGCCGTCATTGTCGTCATCGGTGTCGCATTCGTCTCCGGTCAGGTCCATGTCGGTGTCGGTCTGGTCCGGGTTCACGTTCGTCTCACAGTTGTCGCACAGGTTGCCGACGCCGTCGCCGTCGGTGTCGAGTTGCGTGGGATTCATCACCGTCGGACAGTTGTCGCACGCGTCCCCCAGACCGTCGCCGTCGGTCTCCGCCTGGCCGGAATTGACCGTGAAGTCGCAGTTGTCGTTGACGTCCGGCACCGCGTCGTCGTCGTCGTCGCTGTCGCACAGGTCGCCGACGCCGTCGTCGTCGTTGTCCGCCTGGTTGGAGTTGTCGATCGCCGGGCAGTTGTCGCACGCGTCTCCCAGACCGTCGGTATCGGTCGCCGCCTGGTTCGCGTTCGCGGTCGCGACGCAGTTGTCGCACGCGTCCCCGACGCCGTCGCCGTCGGCGTCGTCCTGGGACGGGTTCGCGAGGACGATGCAGTTGTCGTCGCACGCGGCCGTGTTTCCGCCGATACAGGGGTTGTCACCGATGACCCCGCCGCCCCCGTTGTCCAGGATGCCGTCGGCGTCGTCGTCGGTGTCGCACGCGTCGCCGTTCATGTCCATGTCGGTGTCGGTCTGCGTGGTGTTGGCGTCCGACGGGCAGTTGTCGCACGGGTCGCCGACGCCGTCCATGTCGGCGTCGAGCTGCGCGGAATTGGCGATGCTCACGCAGTTGTCGCACACGTTCCCGCGGTTGTCGGCGTCGCTGTCGGCCTGGTTCGAGTTCGAGGTGAACTGGCAGTTGTCGTCGCACCCGGCCGTGGCGCCGCCGGTGCAGCGCACGTCGCCGACGGTTCCGTTGCCGCTACCGTCGTCCAGGATCGTGTCGTTGTCGTCGTCGGTGTCGCACGCGTCGCCGAGACCGTCCTGATCGTTGTCCAGTTGGTCGGGGTTGAACGCCTCGTTGGGGGTTCCCTCTTCGCAGTTGTCGCACGTCTTTCCGACGCCGTCGCCGTCCTGCTCGATCTGGCCGGGGTTGTGCTCCAGCGGACAGTTGTCGTCGCAGTTGTCCGTGCACCCGGGAGGATTGTTGGTGCTGATACACACACACGGGTGGTTCCCCTCGATCCCATCCATGTCGCCGTCGTCGAGGCGGTTGTCGTTGTCGTTGTCGGAATCGCACACGTTCCCCAGGCCGTCGCCCTCGAGGTCGGCCTGGTCGGGATTCGCGACGAACTGGCAGTTGTCGTCGCACTGCACGGTCTGGTTGGTGATGCACGGATCGTCGGTCGTCGAGCCCGAGGCGTCGCCGTCGTCGAACACGCCGTCGTTGTCGTCGTCCGGATCGCACACGTCGCCCAGTCCGTCCATGTCGAAGTTGGCCTGGTTCAGGTTGGAGACGCTCGGGCAGTTGTCGCACGCGTCGCCGAGGCTGTCGGCGTCGGAGTCGACCTGCCCGAAATTACCGGTCGACGGGCAGTTGTCGCACACCGTGCCGACGCCGTCCATGTCCCCGTCGACCTGCGAGCCGTTCGAGGTGCTGACGCAGTTGTCGCACAGGTTGCCGACGCCGTCCATGTCGGAGTCGGTCTGCGCGGGGTCGGGGACCAGGTCGCAGCCGTCGGGACCGTCCAGGACGCCGTCGTTGTCGTCGTCCGGGTCGCACAGGTCCCCCATGCCGTCGCCATCGGTGTCGAGCTGCGACTCGTTCGCGACCGTCGAGCAGTTGTCGCACGCATCGCCGAGAGTGTCGGCGTCGGAGTTGGTCTGCGCGGGGTTCTGGATCAGCGGGCAGTTGTCGCCGGCGTCCGGAGCGCCGTCGCCGTCGTCGTCGGTGTCGCAGGCGTCGCCCTGCGTGTCGCCGTCCGAGTCGGTTTGGAACACGTTGGGATCCGACGGACAGTTGTCGCAGTCGTCTCCGCGGGTGTCCCCGTCGGTGTCCGTCTGCAGCGGATTGGCCAGCGCCGGGCAGGTGTCGACCAGATTGCGCAGGCCGTCGCCGTCGGTGTCGATCGGCGAGATGGCCCACACGACACCGGCCGCCGGCCGGTCCCCGGCCGGTCCGTCGTCGGCGTTGGACGAGGCCAGGAAGTCCCCGAAGCCGTCCTGATTGACGTCCCCGGCCGACATGCGGAAGCCGAAGTTGTCGCTGCTCTCTGCGCCGTAGACCACGATCTGGGGCTCGTTGAACAGCGAGTCGATCACGGACGGGAAGCCGCCCTGCCCGGAGTACGCGATCATCCGTCCCGCCTGCGGCCGTCCCGGCGGCGAGTCCCCGGTCGCGCTGATCCCGAGGTCGTTCTGGCCGTCGCCGTTGTAGTCGGCGACCGCCAGGCGCTCGCCGAGCGCGGCCATCGGCCGCGGCCCGTAGATCCGTGTGATCAGCCTGGTGTCGTCCGTGAGCGAGATCTGCCCGGCTACGGTCGAGGATCCGCGGACGACGAACACCTCGCCGGCGCCCTGCCTGAAATCGAGCGGCGTCGGGCCGTTCGCTCCGGGCGCCCCGATGACCAGCTCCCTGCAGGTCGGGCACGGTGTCTGGCACGGACCGAGCCCCCCGGTGCACGTCTCGCTCCCGCCGTGGCCGACGCAGTCGAGGTCCTCCAGGCACACGGCGGCGTCCCCGTCGCACGCGCCCTGGCACGGGACGTCGTCCGTGCACGAGGCCCCCGCGTCGTCGCGGCAGGCGAGGGTCGGATCGTCGCCGAGCTCGCCGCTCGCCAGCGAGAACCCGGCACTGTCGTTGGCATCGATCCCGTCCCACGCGACCAGGAAGTCGTCGTTCGCCATTTCGAGCTTCGCTTCCTGTTGCGTCGTGCCGAGGGTGGCCCTCCCGCGAATGACGTAGATCCGGCCGGCGCCGAACTGCAGCTCGGGGTTGATGTGATTCTGGGCGCCCGCCGCGAGGTCGTCGATTCCGTCGCCGTCGAAGTCGAGCACCGCCACGGACCACCCGAACAGGTCGTCCTGCTCCTCACCGTACAGCTTGACGTCGCACACTCCGGTGGTCGCGAGGTCGAAGACCGGGGGCGGATTCGTCTCCCCGAACACGACGTAGACGTCGCCGCAGCTCGCGCACCCGTTGTTCGACCCGTCGCCATGGGGCGTGCCGAGAACGATGTCGTCGCGGCCGTCGGCGTTGAGGTCTCCCATGACCAGCGCCCGGCCGGCCTGATCGCCGCCCTCCGGCCCGAACAGCGTCACGTCGGCGTTGCTGCGCGTGTCGTCCGTCCCCTTGAGGTCGATCGTCGCCGGCCACGTCGCGCGGCCGAACAGCAGGTACGAATCGCCGGCGGTCGGCCGCAGGTTCAGGGGGCCGTCGCCGAACCGCGCCGAGAACGCGACGTCCGCGATGCCGTCACCGTTGAAGTCGCCGGTGGCCGCGGCGTACCCCAGCGTGTCCCCGGGGTCCGCCCCGTAGATCGTGACGTCGGCAGGTGTCGTCGCGAGGTCGAACGGAACCGGCCACGTCTCCTGCCCGAACAGGATCCGGATCTCGCCCGCGTTGTTGCGCGCGTTGGACGGCCCGGCCGCGGTCTGGGCGCCGATGATGATGTCGGTCCGGCCGTCGCCGTTGACGTCCCCCGTCGCGATCGACCCGCCGTTCTGGTCGTTCTGACTCTCTCCGAACACCGCGAGATCGTCGAGATCGACGGCCAGGTCGATGAGGCTGAAGTCGCACGGGTCTCCCACGGTGTCGAGATCGGTGTCGGCCTGCGAGGGATTGGGGACCCACTGGCAGTTGTCGTCGCAGCCCACGGTGGTCCCGCCGCTGCACGGCGCGTCACCGATCACGGCGCTCATGTCCCCGTCGTCGAGGATGCCGTCGTCGTCGTCGTCGGTATCGCAAGCGTCCCCGACCAGGTCGGCGTCGTTGTCGCGCTGGTCCGGATTCGCGAGCGTCAGACAGTTGTCGCACGCGTCGCCCGACCCGTCGTCGTCGACGTCCACCTGGTCCAGGTTCGCGACCCCGGGGCAGTTGTCGCACTCGGTCCCGAGGGTGTCCAGGTCCGGATCGGCCTGGGCCGGGTTCTCGACGAGATCGCAGTTGTCCGAGGTGTCCGCGACGCCGTCACCGTCGGTGTCCGGATCGCAAGCGTCACCCGTCCCGTCGAGGTCGAGATCCTCTTGACCGGGATTCGCGACCGTCGGGCAGTTGTCGCACAGGTTCCCGAAGCCGTCGGAATCGCTGTCCTCCTGCGGAATGGGATTGGAGTTGTTGGGAACGTCCGGACAGTTGTCGCAGCTGTTCCCCACGCCGTCGGCGTCGTTGTCGAACTGATCGGCGTTCTGGACCGGGTCGCAGTTGTCGCACGCGTCGCCGATCCCGTCGGCGTCGGTGTCGGTCTGATTCGCGTTGGCGATCGCGGGACAGTTGTCGCACACGTCGCCGTCCATGTCGGCATCGACGTCGGACTGCGAGACGTTCGTGACGACACCGCAGTTGTCGCAGGCATCTCCGATGCCGTCGCCGTCGGCATCGAGCTGGGCGCTGTTGCCGGCGGCGGCGCAGTTGTCGCAAACGTCGCCGCGGCCGTCAAGATCGACGTCCTGCTGGAGCGGATTCGCCGTCACGACGCAGTTGTCGTCGCAGCTCGCCGTCGCCCCGCCGACGCAGCGGCTGTCGCCGACGGTCCCGCTCGCGTTGCCGTCGTCCAGGATGCCGTCGTCGTCGTCGTCGGGGTCGCACACGTCGCCGATCCCGTCGCCCTCGTTGTCGGCCTGATCGGAGTTGCTGGCGGCATCGCAGTTGTCGCACGCGTCGCCCAGCGCATCGCCGTCACCGTTGGTCTGCGCGGGGTTCGAGACCAGCGGACAATTGTCCACCGTGTCGAGATCGCCGTCGTTGTCGTCGTCGTCGTCGCACGCGTCGCCCTGGGCGTCCATGTCGTTGTCGGCCTGGTCGGAGTTCGGCGTCGAGAGACAGTTGTCGCAACTGTTGCCGACGTCGTCCGCGTCGTTGTCGAACTGGTTGAAGTTCGCCGTGACCCGGCAGTTGTCGCCGATCGACCGCACCCCGTCGAAGTCCTTGTCGTTGCCCGACAGCATCCAGGCCTCGCCCCCGAGAAAGCGCAGGTTGTCGAAGCTCGCCGAGGTCGGGGCGCCGGCGAGAATCTCGCCCACGCCTTCCCCCGTGGCGTTGCCGACGGCCACCCCTCCGAGGCCGAGGGAGTCGTCGGAATCGGCTCCGTAGAACAGCCAGTCCGCCGAGAACGCGCTCTGGAGGTCGAGGGAGGCGCCGAACGCCGCGCAGCCCGGGGTCGTCGCGCACAGGACCGTATCGCGTCCCAGGAGGACGTAGACCTCTCCCGCGCCCGGACGATCGCTCGAGAAGAAGTCGGGTCCGTCTCCGCCGGGCGCGGCGATGACGAGGTCCGGGGTCGCCTCCATCACGAACATCGCCCCGTCGAAGTACTCCGTCAGCCCGTCGACGCTCTCGATGCCGAGCTCGGCCCCGAGGTTGTCTCCCTCCTGGGCGCCGTAGACGATCAGCGAGGCGGTCGTGGCCAGATCGTAGGTCGCCAGCGGCGTGGCGCCCCCGTAGATCAGGGCGACCTCTCCCGCGCCGGCGCGGAACAGGGCCGGCGGACCGTCGGCGAGATTGCAGCCCACCGCCACGTCGCCGAATCCGTCCCCGGTGAAGTCCCCGACGGCCACGGACTGGCCGCAGTTGTCGGCGTTGCTCGCGCCGTAGATCAGGATGTCGGCGCCGCTGGGGGCGTCGAGATCGATGTCCGGGTCCAGGGCGACGTCCCCGAACACCACCGCGGCCTCGCCCGCCTCGGCGCGGGCGTTGGACGGCCCGTCTCCTCCGAGGGCCCCGATGACGATGTCGGCGATCGTGTCTCCGTTGACGTCACCCACCGCCAGCGACGTGCCGTAGCTGTCGGACTCGTCCCGGCCCGTGATCTTCACGTCGGGGGCGGGAGCGGAGCCTCCGAGGGCCAGGTCGTAGATCGGCTCGAGCGCTCCGCCGAAGAACACGTACGCCGCGCCGACGTCCGCCCTGAAGGTGCCGCCGCTGCCGCGGTCGACCCGCGTCGCGCCCACGACCAGGTCGGCGATCAGATCGCCGTTGACGTCGCCCACGGCGAGTGACCGCCCGAGCTGATCGTCGATCGCGGCCCCGAAGATCGTCACGTCCGCGCTGGTCGCGGCCGGGTCGGGATTGGCCAGCGAGAGGACCGCGGGCCAGACCTCGCGCCCGTAGAGCACGTAGACCTCGCCGGCGGTCGAGCGCCCGTTCGCGGGTCCGTCGGCGAACGACGCCGCGAAGATCAGGTCGTCGATGCCGTCGTCGTTGAGATCGGCCGCGACGGCTTCGCGCGGAAAATCGCCGTTGTCCACCGTGTAGATCGTGACGTCGGGCGCGTCGACCGAGAGATCTTCGAACTGCGGGACCGCGTAGCCGCCGAACAGGATGTAGACCTCTCCGGAGTCGCCCGGGCCCAGGTCGGAAGGCCCGTCGCCACTCCGGGCGACGATGACGCGATCATCGAATCCGTCGCCGTTCAGGTCCGCCAGCAGCACCCCGAAGGCCGCCAGGTCCCCGTCCGTGATGCCGTACGCGGTGTAATCCTCGGTGTCGAACCGCAGGTCGACTTCGGTGAGCGCGGACTGGCCCGACGCGGGGCCGGTGGCGGCGAGAACGGTCAGCGCGAACGCCGCCACTCGGAGAACGGGGCACCCATGCCGGCGGAATGAGGCTCGAGACATGCGATCGTCCTCCCGGCGTCGGACCGCACTCATCCGGTCCGGACTCCGCAACGAGACAACTGACCCGTCCAGGACGCCGGGACCCCCTCCCGCTCCCCGCCCGCAATTGCCGTATATACGGTAATGCGTGCTTTTGTGCCACCCCCGGGGCGCGGCTATACTGAGTCCTTTTCATGGAACCGCTCCCCTCCCCCGTCGCCGCGCCCGAACCCGGAGCTCGCGCCCGAGGTCCGGGGTCCCCGCGGAAAGCCGCGGGTCCGCCCGCTTTGCGAGCCCCGAGGTCGCCGGGCCCGGCACCGGGGGCGATTCTCGGCGCCGCGATCGCGGTCGCCCTCGCCTGTGCGGGACGGGTTGGGCCCAGCCGTTCGCTCGCCATGCTGCCCGATCCGCCGCGGGTCGTGGCCGCGGTCGCAGACGCTGCCGGGAAGTTCGAGGAGGGCTTTCACGCTCGATTGACGGAGAGCCCTCCGGGCGAGCGGCTTCGTGCCCTGATCGACCTCTCGGAGCAGCTCGACCTGAGGGCGTGGAGCGAGGCCTTGCGGGCGGCCGGCCTCGGCAAGGCGGAGCGCCGCGCCGCCGTCGTGCGCGCCCTCGAGCAGATCGCCCGTGATCAGCAGGGCCGGCTGCGGGCCGAGATCGATCGCTTGAAGCGGGATCGAGAGATCGACTACGTGCGCGAGGTGGCGATCGTGAACCGTCTGCTCGTCGAGGGATCCGCGTCCGCGATCCTCGAGCTCGCACGCTCTCCCGAGGTCGCCCGGATCCTGCCCGACTGGACCTCCGAGCGCCGCTCGGGCCGCGCGAGCCTCGCGGCGGCTCCGGTCCACGGGGATACCTTCGAGAGCTGGGCGATCTCCGCGATGGGGGTCGAGGAGCTTTGGAAGCGCGGAATCGACGGATCGGGCGTGGTGGTCGCGACGATCGACACCGGGACCTACGGGGCGCACGAGCAGCTCCGGGACCGCATGCTCCCGGACGGACGAGGCTGGTTCGACCCCGTGGAGGGGAGCTCGACCCCGCACGACAGCCATGGCCACGGCACCGGAGTGCTTTCCGTAGCGGTGGGTGCGAATCCGGGGGGCCGCATCGTCGGGGTCGCGCCGGGAGCGCGCTGGGCCTCGGCTCTCGGCAACTGGAGGAACTTCTACTCGCGCTTCAGGATGACCGAAGCGGCGGACTGGGTGCTGCGAGTCGCACGGCCCGACGTCCTGATCAATGCGTGGTCCGACGACGAGTCGGAGTGCAGCACCTTCGATGTGCCGTTCATCGACGCGTGGAAAGCGGCGGAGATCTTCGTCGTGTTCCCCGCGGGCAACGCGGGGCCCGAGCCGGCGACCGGCGAGGCGCCGGCGAGCTTGGCCGGCACGTTCCCCGGAAGCGATCCCGTGTTCTCCGTCGCGGCCCTGGTGAAGGGAGGCGAGGTGCTGCCGGCCTCGTCCCGCGGGCCGAGCCGTTGTGGCTCGCCCGCGTTTCCCAGTCTCGGAGCCCCCGGCGACGATCTTCCCGCCGCCGCCATCGGGGGCCCGTCGGCCTACACCCTGGGCAGCGGGACCTCGCTGGCCGCGGGCCTGGTCGGCGGCGCGGCGGCGCTCCTCCTCCAGGCCCATCCCGAGCTCGGACCGCGCGAGATCGAGACTCTCTTCCGGGAGACGGCGCGCGCGCTCCCCGCCCTCTCCCAACCGGAAGCCATGGGGGCGGGGGGCATCGACGTCGCCGCAGCGCTGGGGCGACTCGATGCCTCAGACGGCGCATCCGGCCGCGGGGTCGCGCCGTGACGCGGACGGGGGCGCTCGTCGCGGCTCTCGTGTCGTGCGCGGCCTGCTCGCCGGAGCGACCTCGGGACGTGGTCGTCGTGACCCTCGACACGTTGCGCGCCGACCGGCTCGGATGCTACGGCAACCCCGCGGGTCTGACCCCGAGCCTGGACCGCCTCGCGGGCCATTCGACGTTGTTCGAGCAGGTGGTCGCCCCGGCGCCGATCACCCTGCCGTCCCATTCCTCGCTGTTCACCGGCCGCTATCCGACGGCCACGGGAGTCCGCAACAACGGGACCTTCGTGCTCGGGGAGCACGAGGTGACTCTCGCCGAGATTCTGAAGGCCGAAGGCTTCAGGACGGGAGCGGTGGTCGCCTCCTATCCGCTTCACGCACGCTACGGACTGGCCCAGGGGTTCGACCTGTACGACGACCGCATGCCGCTCGTGCCGCGGGGCAACTCGGGCGAGGTGCCCCTGTTCTTCGCGGAGCGCGACGCCGTCGCGGTCACCGATCGGGCGCTCCAGGTCTGGAGAGCGATGGGACCCGGACCCCGCTTCCTGTGGGCGCACTACTTCGATCCCCATGCGCCCTACGAGCCCCCCGAGCCGTTCGCGAGCCGCGAGACCGCGAACCCCTACGATCGCGAGGTGGCGTTCCTCGACTCCCAGCTCGGGAGATTGCTGGCCGAGATCGAGTCGTCGGCGCCGGACGCGGTCGTGGTGGTCGCCGGGGACCACGGCGAGGGTCTCGGCGAGCACGGGGAGGACACGCACGGGGTCCTGCTGTACGAGGGCACCGTGCGCGTGCCGCTCATGATCCGGGCGCCCGGCCTGCTCCCTCCGGCAGAGCGCGTCGCGGCACCGGTGAGCCTCGTGGACCTGCTCCCGACGCTCGTGGGCATCCTCGGCCTTTCGATGCCTCCTGGAACGGACGGCGCCGATCTGCGCGAGGTGATCCGGGGCGACGTTCCGGATCGACCGCTCTATGCGGAGTCGTACCTTCCGTTGCTCGACTACCGATTCAGCCCGGTCATGATGATCCGCGACGGCGACCTCAAGTACGTCGACGCCCCGGCTCCCGAGCTGTACGACCTGCGGGCCGATCCGGGCGAGACCCGCAATCTCCACGACCAGCACCCGGACGAGCAGCGGCTCGCCCGAGCGCTCGCGCAGTTCCTGTCGCGAGCCGACGGGCCGTCGTCCGGTGACGCGAGCACCGTCCTCGATCCCGAGGCCGCGGCCCGGCTCCAGAGCCTCGGCTACGTGGGGGGAGGAGTCACGTCGCTGGATCAGGGCGGCGCGCGAGGGCGCGACCCCAAGACCATGATGGACTACGTGCGCCGTGAGGACGAAGCGGTCAACATGATCGCCAACGGAGCGACCGGCCGGGGCATCGCGTTGCTGCAGGAGCTGATCGAGCAAGTGCCCGAGAACTACGTGGCCCGGTTTCGCCTCGGGAGCGTCTTCCTGAGCCTCGGGCGGGACGTCGAGGCGGAACGAGAGTTGCAGGCGGTGGTCGCCGCGGATCCCGGCTTCTATCCGGCGCGCGACGCGCTGGCCGACGCCCAGGGTCGCCTCGGGAACCTCGACGCCGCCCTGGAGAACTACCGCCGTGCGGCGGACCTGCTCCCCGGCCTCGCTCAGCCTCATCACGAGATGGCGAAGCTGCTCGATTCGTACGGGCGCTTCGAGGACGCCGCCGCGGCCTACCTGGAAGCGATCGAGAGGGAACCGCAGAACCTCGACATCGTGCGCGAGCACCTTCGGCTCCGCGAGGGTCGAGGCGATCTCGCTCGCGGGGTGGCGGAGCTCCAGACTCTCGCGGGACGCCATTCCGACAGTCCGAGCTTGTGGCTCGGGCTCGCCGAGGGTGCCCTACGCATGGGGAACGTCCCGCAGGCGGCAGAGGCGGTCGACCGCGCCCTCGATCGCGACCCGCATTTCGGCGAAGCGACCCTCCTGCGGGGAGAGATCCGGCTCGGGGCCGGCCTGTCCTCCGAGGCCGAAGCGGCGTTCCGCCGGATACTGGCGGCATCGCCGCGTGACGCCCGCGCACGCTTCGGTCTGGCGCGCGCGCTCCTCGCGCAGGAACGGCCCCGCGAGGCCGAGGTCGAGCTGGCGAAGGTCCTCGAGGTCGAGCCGACGTTCTCGGCGGCGCACACGGTGCTCGGGCGCTACCTCGAGCAGCACGGCGATTCCCGTGCGGCCGCCGATGCCTACCGGCGCGCGCTCGCGAGCGATCCGCTCGATCGCGACGCGGCCGATGGCCTGGCGCGCGTGGCAAGTCGTCGATAAAAAAAGGGCGGGGACTGGGCCCCGCCCTCTGAGGTTCACCGGAGCCGAAGCCCCGGAAGTCATCCGTCGACTAGTACAGCTCGTTCGCCCGCGTCGCGAAGGAACGCACAGGCACCATCTGCTTCGTCAAGGTGAAGCCGTTGTAGGTGATGCTGAACGTCGCAACCTCTCCCGGGGCCGCAACGCCCGCCACCGCCTGCATCGAGATGGCGTTGAGCGGGTTACGCATGTCGATCATGCCGTAGCGCGCCTTCGGATTCAGGAAGATGCTCTTCTGCGCGACGGGGATCAGAACGTTGTTGACCGTGTAGGTCGTGTTGTTCTGATCGAGGTAGTACCACAGTCCCGGCTCACCTTCGAAGGTGCCGAGCTGGCCCGTGTTCATGATGGCCATTCTCGAAGCCAGGTCGGCGGCGGCGCCACGGCCGCATTCGCCGTCGTTGTAGTAGCCACGACGCTGACGCGTGGTCGCGAAGATCCGCTGCAGGCCATTGCGGCAGTTCGGGTTGAACCTGCCGTCGAACGCCGGGAAGCCGGCGCCCGTGCGGTCGTAACCGCCCGGAGGATCGGTGGCCGTCCACGCAGCGCAGCCCGTCCAATCCGGGTTGCAGTACAGGTCGTCGTGGAAGGTCGGCCCGGGGCCGCCGAAGGTGGAGAAGTTGTCGTAGGCCGTGAGCGTGCGGTCGCCGTTGCTCTTCTGGTCCACGAAGTTGATCGCCTCGTCGGCACCGTCGCCGAAGATGCTGGCGATCTGGAACGAACGGATGTGCGCCTTGCCATTCGTGTTGACCGTGGCGTCACCGAACTGCTGTCCCGCCGACAACTGATCGTTGTCCGTGATGATCTGGTAGTCGGAAATCGCACATCCGACGCCCGTCATCAGGACGACGCAGAATCCAAGGTAGAAGAACTTCTTCATTGAACTGGCTCCTTTCCAAAGGTCCTGTTGGCTCTCGATCGAGCCCAACCAGCACTTCCAACAGAGATTCGAGCTTTTCGCCCTGCTTCCCCCCTTTCCGCCCACGAGCGTCCTCGGGCTCCGGGCCTCACCACCGGAACCCTCCGGGCCCTCGAAGAGGCACAAAATTGTGCCTTCTCGTATACCGTGGGGCAGGTTTTGTGGCAAAGACAAAGAGATGACGGAATCCGGCTTTCTCATGTCCTATTTCGCCGGCCCCGGGACAGCCTCCGGGAAGCAAGACGGAACATCGTTGCGCGGAGGACCGGTTCCAGGTAAAGAGTTCCCTGGCCGGGGTCACCGTCACGCCGGCCAGCGGGGCCCGGAGCTGGACGGATGAGGGTCCCGATCGCGACCGTTCATGATCCCCTCTCCTTGAGCCTGGTGCTGCGCCTGACGATGGTCGGCCTGGCCTGGCTTGCGCTGTTCCCGATCACCAGCGTCGATGCGTACTATCACCTCGCCACCGGCAGACGCATCCTCGATTCGGGCGCGATCCCGCGGGTTGGCGTGGGCTCCGCCACGTTCGGAGACCGCCCGTGGCACGACAACGAATGGGGATTCCAGGTCGTCGCGGCGTCGCTGGCCCGCGCCGAGATGGACGAGACCGGGGTTTGGGTTCTGACCCCCGGTAGCCGGACACGGCTCATCGCGCTGCGCGCCCTGTGTCTCGGCCTCACGCTTGCCGTGCTGGCGGCTCACATGGGCGCCGCCGGGGTCGATGCGCTGACCCGCAGCGTGGGTCTGGTGCTCGCCGCCTTCCTGACCTTCGGCAACCTGTTCTGGACCCTCCGGCCACAGATTTTCGGCTACCTTCTCCTTGCCGTAACGGCATGGCTCGTGGAGCGGGACCGCGCCGCCAAGCGCGGGTCGGCGGCGGCCCTCCTGGCCGTCGTGGCGCTGTGGGCCAACGTTCATGGGACTTTCGTGGTCGGAATCGGGCTGCTCGCCACCGAAGCGGTGGGGGAGTGGCTGGATGTCGCCCGCCGCCGCAACCCCGTGGCCAGCCGCGCCCGCGCGCGGCGACTGACCGTGGTCACTCTCCTTTCGCCTGCGGCGGCATGTCTGAACCCCCACGGCTACCACCAGCTCCTGCATCCCTTCCTCTACCTCTTCCGGCCCGAGATCTACCGCGGGAACGCCGAGTGGACCTCCCCCGACTTCCTGCACTTGCCGCTGCTCGTGGCGACGGCGGCGCTGCTGGTCGTCTCACTGGTCGCGCGGGGGAGCGGGCGTAGCGCGGACGTCCTCCGGTGCGCGCTGTTCTTCGTCCTCGCGGGCTCGGCCATCCGGCATCTGCCCCTCGCCGCCATCGTCTGGGTTCCGATCCTCGCCGCCGGCCTGACCGCGGCCGCGTCCCGGGGCGGCCGCCTTCGGAGGCTCCTGCCCACGGGGCCCGACGGGCGCCGCATGGTGGCACGGCTCGCTTCCGCGGGCGCGATCGTGGCGGTCATCGTGCTCCTCTCGGGGGCGAAGTTCGTCGGCGTCGTGCCGCGTTTCGACGAGCGACCCGTGAGCCCGATGCCGGAGCGCGAGGTCCGCCGGATCGCGAGTCATCGACCCCCGGGGACGATCTTCAACTCCTATCGATTCGGGGGGTTCCTGATGTTCCGGCTCTACCCGCAGGACGTCGTCTTCATGGACGGGAGGAACGATCTCTATCGCTCGTTCCGCGACGACGTCTACAACCCGATCCTGACCGCCGGTCCCGGGTGGCGGAGCCTGTGGTCGGAGGCCGTTCGAGAGCACGACATCCGCTGGGTGCTGGTCGACGAGAGCGACGAGAGCGAGAGGCTGGCGGCCGAGTTGAGATCCGACCCCGCGTGGCAGATCGAGGACTTCGGCTCCGCCGGCGGCGATCGCGGGAGCGGCGTGGTGCTGCTGTCCCGCCGCCGGCCCCAAGCGCCCCCTTCCGACGGAGACCTGACGCCATGAGCACTCCCCGCCGCGGCGCGGCACTGGGGCTCGCCGCGGCTCTCGCGGCGATACCCGCGATCCTCGCCTCCGCCTGCCGGCCTCCCGTTCAGGGCAATGGCCGCAACCTGCTTCTCATCACGATCGAGACCACGCGCGCGGACCACGTCGGGGCCTACGGTTATCCACGCGGGACCACCCCGAACATCGACGCGCTGGCGAAGGACGGGCTGCTGTTCGAGAGCTTCCTGACCGTCTCCCCACGGACCAACCCGTCCCTGGCTTCCATGATGACCTCCCGCTATCCCCACGAGCACGGCGTGCGGAACCTGCTGCTGACCCTCGAGCCCGGCAACCGCACGCTCGCGGAGGCGCTTCGCGACGCCGGCTACCTCACCGCGGCGGTGCAGACCCACCCTCGGCTGGTCGAGCCCAGCGGGCTGGCGCAGGGTTTCGACGACTACGACGACGACTACGCGGCCCATCCGCGAGCCGTCGAGGCCTGTGCGGCTGCCGAAGCGTGGATCCGCGAGGCATCCACCCGGCAGCGGCCGTGGTTCCTGTGGCTCCACCTCATGGACCCCCACTGGACCTACGATCCCCCGGAGGGCTGGCGGTCGCGGTTCGGCCCCGAGGACCCGCGGCCCGCGCGCCTCTACCGCGAGCTCCGCGAAGGTCGAATCACCATGGGATCGGTCATCTTCCGCAACACGATGCCCCCGGACGAGGTCGCGGCGTTCATCGACCACTACGACGCCGAGATCGCTTTCACGGACCACGCCATCGGCCGTCTGCTGGCCGCGCTCGACGAGCTCGATCTCCGAGCCGACACGGTGGTCGCCTTGACGGCCGATCACGGCGAAGCCCTCGGCGAGCACGACTACTACTTCGAGCACGGGGACCTCGGAACCGAGGCCGAGATCCACGTGCCCCTGATCCTGTCCGCCCCGGGTCTCCTCCCGCCCGGCGTTCGCGCTCCCTGGACCACTTCGAGCGTCGACCTCGCGCCGACCCTGCTCGACCTCCTCGGCGTGCCGCCCGAGGAGGACTTCCGTGGCAGCTCTCTCGCGTCGTGGACGGCATCCGGAACCGGAGCGGACCGCGCCTGCTTCGGGGAGATCGACAAGCGCTTTCACGAGGAGAACGATCGCCGCGAAGTGGACGGCGTGGCGGGAAAATGGCGTTGGATCCGGCGCGGGGACTTCAAGCTCGTGCATCGCCCGCGCGCCTCCGGCTCCGCGGATCGCACCCTGTACGCCCTGGCGCTGGACCCGGCGGAGAGCCGTGACGTCTCCGCGCTCCATCCCGAGGTCGTCGCCGAGCTGGGCGCCGAGCTCGACGCCTGGCTGACCGAGGACGACGGCACCGAGCGCGAGTATCACATCACTCCCGAGGCCCGCGAACAGCTTCGCGCTCTCGGCTACATCAACTGAGCGGTCGCCTCCTCAATCGAGGTAGCCCAGGGAGCGCAGTCGCTCGACGACATCCTCGTCGAGCGCTCCCTCGGCACTCTCGAACCGCTCTCCGAGAACGAGGTTCTCCCCGCGCCACGCCTCGATCGCCGAACGAAGGTCCGCGGCCGTCCCGGGATGACTTCCGGAGAGGTCGTGGCGCTCTTCGGGGTCGAGAGCCAGGTCGTAGAGCTCGCCGGAGTCCGGCGAGGCTCCCGTGATGTATTTGTGGGAGCCGCGCCAGATGCCGTACATCGGGATCGAGTCCTTTCCGAAGCCCTCGGCGAACAGCGCCCTCGCGTCGAAGCCGGGAACCGCGCCGGCGAACCGCGGGACCAGGCTCCGGCCCTGCACGGGTGCATCGATCCGGCCGCCGGCGATCTCCACGACCGTCGGGAGAATGTCGAGCAGGGTGACGGGGTCATCGATCTCGACGCCCGCGGGGATCCCCGCTCCCCACACGATCAGCGGGACGCGCATCACCTCGTCGTAGAGCGCGTCGCCGTGGGAGAAGCGACCGTGCTCGAAGATCTCCTCGCCGTGGTCCGAGGTCAGCACGACGACGGTGCGGTCGTCGATGCCGTGCCGCTCCAGGGTCCGCACGAGGTCGGAGACGAAGTCGTCGACGTAACGCACCTCGGCGTCGTACAGCGCCCGGAACGCCTCGACGTCGGCCTGCATGGGCTCGAAGAAGCCGCGCTGGAAGTCCTCGAGGAAATCGACGGGCACCGTGGAGCCGGGCAGCGCGTATCCGACGTGCGACGTGTCGAGGAACATCGTGTCGTACGGCGCCGGAGCATCGTACGGCTGGTGCGGCTGATAGGTGTGGACGAACAGGAAGAAAGGCAGCTCGGCGTGCGCGGCCAGCCAGTCCAGGGTGCGGCCGCGGGTCGCGGCGAGCGAGCCCGAGGTATCGGCCACGTAACTCGCGAACCCCTGGTCGAAGCCGAATTCCGGATGCACCCACCCGTTTTCCGTGATCGCCGCGGTGAAGTAGCCGAGGTCGGCCAGGCGCTCGGCGATCGTTTCTTCGCGACCCGAGCCCCGGACCCCGGCGACGTGCGTCGGACGGCGGAAGCCCCCGAAGATCGCGCGATCCGGGTGCACCCCGTGGACCGAGGGGTAGAGCGAGGTCATCATCGAGTAGTGCGACGGGAGGGTCCAGTTGCTCGGCGCGATGACCGATCGGCACCGGACCCCGGAGCGCGCCAGGCGATCGATCGCCGGGCTCGCGGCACGCGGATTGCCATAGCACCCCAGGCGATCGGCCCGCAGGGTATCGATCGAGATCAGGATGACGTTGCGGCGCGGGGGCTCCGTCCGGACCGCGATCGGTCGGGCCACAGCCGGCCGGGGGCTCCCGCGGTTCGGCTCGACCTCCAGAATCAGGTCCCCTTCCGCACCCGCCAGCTCCTCCGGGATAGCGAAGGTCCATTCCTTCCATCGTGGATCGTCGCCCTCGACGGTCTCTCTGGCCACGAGCCGACGCCCAGCAGCGGTCTCGAACGTCACGCTGATGCGCGCGGCCTCGGCTCCCTCCTTCCCCACCGCGAACACGACGTACCCCCTGGGGAGCACGGTCCTGAGCCTCCACTCGGCGGAGCCGCGCTCGGGAAGCGCCGGCCGGGTCTCACCTCCCAGGGTCAAAGGGACGGGCGCGCCGGCCGTCACGTCCGAGCCGTCGCCGCGGAGAGCGGCGGTGCACGACAGGCACAGCGCGAGGGCGACCAGCACACCGCACACCCCGGCAGTCGCACCCGAGGCGCGAGCGGCGGTCGAGGAGCTCGGCGGGGTGCGTCGCTCCATTCAGGGGGCCGTGCCGCCGTCCAGCGCCCGGCGATAGAGGGCCTCGAAGCGCTCGAGCGCGCGCTGCCGGCCGGCCGAGTCGGCGATCCGGTCGCTGGCGTTGGCGAGTTGGTACCAGGCGTGCAGGTTGTCGGGCTCGAGCCGGGTGGCGGTCTCGAGTCGATGCCGGGCCTCGTCCGGGCGCCCGTGCTGGAGGTCGATCAGGCCCATCAGGTAGTGGCCCTCGGAGAGCGGGTCGGGGCCTTCGAGCAGCGCGCGGGTCCGACGCTCGGCGTCGTCGAGGCTCCCGGTTCGCATCAGGATCTCGGCGTACTGCAGCTCCAGGCGCCGATTCCCGGCGAAGCGCTCGGTCGCCTCCGCCATCAGCTCGAGCGCTTCCCGGTGACGGCCTGCGGTGAACAGGAACTGCGCGAGGTTGCCGTAGGCCGGTGCAAACGACGGGTCGAGGCGGATGCAGTCGCGGTAGCTCGCCTCGGCCTCGAAGCGCTCGTCCGCAATCTCCGCGAGAACCGCGAGCAAGAACCGGTAGGTGGCGCGGTTCTCGTCGTTCCTCGCGACGGCCTCGCGCAGCACCGGGATGCCCCGGCGCGGAATGCGCTCCGATTCGCAGATCCCGCCGATGCGGATGTAGGCGTCCTTGCGTTCGGGGGATGCCTTTTGAGCCAGGAGAAACCGCTCCAGAGCCGGTCCGGCTTGCCCGCCGGCTCTCAGCGCGTCTCCCTCGGCGATGAGCCTCTCGTAGCGCTCGGCGTCGCCCCCGCAGCCGTACCCGGCGATACCCATTGCCGCCACGAGACTCGCGACGACGAAACGGCGGGGCTGCGCCCGGGTCATGAGCACCACGAGGTCGATTATAGTCACCCGTCTCGCGGGCGCCCCGGCTCGGGGCGAATTGGGACCGAACGCGTCGCCGATGGCGCTCCGGCCTTCCTTGACAGTTCGGCAAACCCTTGCGTACCTTTAGGATCCCCGCGGTCCGGAGGCTCCTCGTGACGACGGCGACGGCCACGCTGACCTTTCCCCGCACCGTGCCCGCGCGCGCCTGGGCGGCCCTGGCGTCGATGCTGTGCATGATCATCGGCTGGAATTGGGACATCGCGTGGCACCGCACGATCGGCCGGGATACCGTCTGGACGCCGCCGCACGTCGCGGTCTACAGCGCGGTGGCGGTCGCCTTCCTCTACAACGCGGCGCTGGTCCTGAGCTACACCTTTGGGCGGCTGCGCGGCACGCCGGGGATCCGCGTCCTGTGGTTCGTGGGACCGGCGGCGACCTTCATCACCCTGTGGTCGATCCTCCTCCAGGGCACCGGCTTCCTGTTCGATTCGTGGTGGCACGACGTCTACGGGCTGGACGTCGTGCTGTTCAGTCCGCCGCACTACGCGCTGACCATCGCCATCGCGCTCTTCCATTTCGCGCAGTTCGCGGTCGTCGCCTCGTACTTCAACGCCACGGAGCCCGTGCTCCGGAAGGTCGAGACGGGGTTGCTGCTCCTTCTGTGGTCGTTCTACATCGGTCACTGTCAGATCATGGACTACAACTGGGGCCCGTGGCAGGTCCGCTCGGTGCTGTACATGGCGACCTCCGCCCTGTTCATTCCGTTCGGGCTGGTCATGATCTCGGAATACTTGAGGTCGTGGACCGCCGGCGCGAAGGCGGCCCTGCTGTACTTCGGATGGAACATCGTCCTGATGCAGATCTTTCAGGCCTTCCCCGCCTCTCCGCAGTACGCCCCCGTCTACCACGACATCGACTTCATGCTCCCGCCGCCCTTCCCGCTGATGCTGTTCCTCCCGGCGCTGGCCGTGGGCTTCGTGCTCTACCGCTTGCGCATCGGCGCGCCGGTCCTCAAGTACCTCCTCGGGGGCGCCGCGTTCGTCGCCGTGTTCACCGCGGCCAACTGGGGAACGTCCGCCTTGCAGTTGAGCGAGTGGGGTGACAACTCGATCGTCGCCGGCCACTACCCGTCGTACGTCTTCCATCCTTCGTGGAAGGACGTGACCCCCCTCGCGCCCGATCTGCTGACCCTCGGGACCGCGGTCGCGAGCGTTCTCCTCGCCGCGGTGTCGATCTGGGCCGGAGTCGTCGTCGGCGGTTGGCTTCGCCGGGTCGTTCGGTGACGCTTCGTCGCTCCTCGCCCGTCCCACGAACGCTCCGGTGTGATCCCCTTCGCCGCGGGACGCGAGCGCGCCGCCTCGCGCTCGGGGTCGCCGTTCTGGGCGCGGTCTTCAGCCTCGGCCACATCAACAGCCCGCACGTGTTCCTCGCGGAAGACGTCGGCCCGTATCCCGCGGTGATCGTCCTCCACATGCCTCCGGCGATTCCGGGCGAGGCCGAGCTCCAGATCCTCCTCCAGGACCAGCGGCCCGACGAGGTCGTCGAGGTGGCGATCCGGGAGATCCCGCCTCAGGGCGAGGAGCACTCCCACGGCTGGTTCGCCATGCCGGCCTCGCCGGTCAAGCCCGGAATCTACAGCACGTTCGTCCCGCTGATGGAGTTCGGGTTGTGGCACATCGAGGTCGACGTCCGCGGCCCACGGGGACAGGGCTCGACGTCCTTCCCCGTGCCGGCGCGCGTGCCCAAGCCGAGGAGCATCACGGCCTGGCTCGGCATCACGCTGGTCGCGCTGACGTCGCTCCTGACCGTCTGCCTGTTCCAGATGATGGTCGGGCTCGGACGCGACTCGGTGCGCCGCACCGAGGACTCGGTCGGGCCGGCGGATGCCCGCCGCGGGCGGCGCTACGCCGCTCTGGGTATGGGCGCGTGGATCCTGTTCCTGGTGTTCATCGGAAGGGCGTGGCAAGACTTCGACAGCGTCGCGCGCTGGCTGGCCACGAACGCGCTGACCTCGGAGCTGACGCTCGCGAACTCCCCCGCCGCGGCCGGCAAGCCGCTCCACGCGACGCTCGACGTCCGGGGACGGAGCGGGGATCCGCTCCGCAACCTCGTCCCCGATCACGGCAAGATGATGCACCTCATCGTGGTGGACGAGCCCGGCGCGCGGCACTTCTTCCACCTCCATCCGGAGATGCCCTCGCCGAGCCGCTTCGAGTTCGAGCTCACGCCCCCCGAGGCTGGAACCTACCGCATGTTCGGCGACGTCCTGCGTGCGACCGGAGAGACCGAGACCGTGACCGCCGTTCTCGAGGTCGGCGCCGGGGGCGGGACCCGCGACATCCGCCTGCACGACGACGAGGACTCGTACTCGGTCCACCCCTCCTTGAACGAGCGCAACCCCGCGAGCCCCACGGCGGAGGTCGGCGAGGGTCTCGTCATGCGCTGGGCGTCCGGGCAGGTGCCGCGAATCGAGGCCGGTGAGTTCAACCGGCTGTCGTTCGAGCTGCTCGACGCGGCCGGAGAGCCGGTCGGAGGTCTCGACCCGTACGGCGGTCTGGCCGGCCATCTCTTGGTGCTGCGAGACGACTTCGACGTCTTCGCGCACGTCTATCCCCGGGGGACGGTGGCCCCGTACCGCACGTCTCCGTCCGCCGGGGAGCCCAACCGTCCCCCGTCCCCGGTCGTGCCGGCCTCGCTGGCGCCCGAGGCGAGCTTCCCGTACGGATTCCCGCAACCGGGCTCGTATCGCCTGTGGGTCCAGATGAAGCACGCGGGGAAGATCTACACCGGAGCCTTCGACATCGACGTCGAGTGAGCCGTCCCGCCGCCCGGGCCCGTGGCACCGCTCCGTCGTCGACGGCTCCACGACACGCCGAGCAGCACGATGACGCACGCACCCGTGACGACGCTGAGCGTCGCACCCGTGCGGAAGGACCGCGGGCGATAGGCGAGGTCGACACGGTGCCGTCCAGGCTCGACGAACACCGCCTTGAAGAACGCGTTCACGCGGTAGATCGGGGCGGCGCGACCGTCGATCGCGGCCTCCCAGCCCGGCGCGAGATGATCGCGAACCACGAGATACCCCGCGGCGGGCGCCTGCACTTCGAAGCGGAAGGCATTCGGTCCCGCGTCGCGCTCTTCGATCGCGACCTCCCCCGCCCCGAGCGGGTCGCCGGGCTGCGGTGCCGCCGGGTCGCCGACGAGGATCACCGTTCGAAAGTCCGCGCCGGAGCGCACCAGGGCCACGATCTCTTCCGCGTCGGGCTCCGGCCTCCGTTCGATTCCCTGGACCCAGGCGACGCGCCCGGGACCCACGCGGCGGCGCCACAGGGCGGTCCCACCCCCTGGACCCGCCGCCACGGGTTCCCAGTCCGCGTCGGTCCACGGCCGCTCGTCGGAGCGATAGATCCAGCGGATCCCCAGGAGATCGCACAGCGCGGGCTCGGGGGGCGGCGGCACGCGTCCCGAAGCCTGGAGGTGCAGCGTGCGGCGCATGAGCTCCCGCCATGGGCCCCACGTGAACTGGTTGAACTCGTTCACCACGCTCGCGCCGATCATCAAGGAGCCGTTCCCGAGCGAAGGCGGGTTGACGGCCTGCGATCCCGGAAGGCGCATCCCCGAGACCACGACGTTGCGCTCCCCCGGCTCGGAGTCGGCGACCGTACGAAGCGGACGGAAGGCCGCGAGGAACTCGTCTCTTGGCTGGACGAACTCTCCGTAGAACGCGAACAGCGGTGCCGCCTGGGCAAGACAGGCGGCGACGAGCGCGAGGTCCCACGCCCGGCGACGGCGTCGAAGCGCGCCCCAGGCCGCCACGGCCCCGAGCGGCGCGAGCTGGAGGCCGAGGTGCCCCAGCGCCACTTGCGGCGCGACGACCTCGTCCGCCTGGAGCGCGTAGGCGGCGAGGCCCAGAACCAGCACCGCGCCCGCAACGATCACCTCGCCGCGGCTCGGACGCCGATCGCGGCGCGTGACCCGCTCCCAGCCGCGTGCGGCGAGCAGGGAGGCGAGACAGAGGAAGACCGGAAGGGCGCGCCCCGGGTACCGCAGCGCGGACAGCGGAGGCAGGGTCCACAACCCTCGAATCGGAAGGTCCGGGCCCATGGCGAGGATCAAGCTGAACGCCGCCCCGACGACGATCGGGAGCGTCCGGGCGCGGTCCCGTCGCACGGCGTCGAACGATCCGAGCAGCATCAGGGCGAGGGGGACGGCGCCGATGAACGGGTTCGCGGTGTGGTAGGCAGTGTAGGTCCCGGGGTCGTCGGGGAAGGCCGGGAACAGCATCAGCGCGAACAGGCGCGGGACGCTCAGCCACGCGCCCGCCTCGCTGAAGTCGGCCTGGAGAGCGGATCCGCGGGACGACAGCGGCAGGAACTCCAGGGTCGGGAGCAACTGGACCGCGGCCAGGCCGATCCCCACAGCCAGCGACGCCACCCCGAACGACGCCAGGCGGCCGGCGCATCGCGCACGGGACTCGGCGAGAGCGACCTGGGTCGTGCCGATGGCCGCCAGCGTCATTCCTCCGTAGACCAGGATCTCCGGACGTCCAAGGAGCAGCGGCTGCGCGACCAGCACGCCGCCGAGCACGCCGGCCTTCCATGCGGATCCGCGGCGAGCCCACTCCCACGCCAGCAGGATGCCCGGCACGAGCCACCACGCCTGTGCGGCGTTGGAGGTCGGGAGATTGAACAGCACGTAGGGCGAGATCGACACCAGGGCCGCCAGCGTTCCCGCGACGTGCGGCCGGGCGCCGTGGCACCGCAGGAGCCCGTAGGTCGCCCAGCTCAGAGCGACGACGTGCGCGAGCACGGTCCAGCCGTACGCCCGGACCAGATCGAGGGGGGTGTACAGCAGGATGTTCCCGGGATAGAACACGCCGGCCTCGCCCTGGGCGAGGTGCGGGGTGCCGCACGACAGCGACTTGTTCCACAGCGGCACGAATCCGCTCGCGAGGGCTTCGCGAGTGAAGGCCTTGAACGGGAGGTTGATCCACGCGTGATCGCCCCCCGACAGCACCGCCGTTCCGAGAGTCACGGACAGGAACTTGGCGAGCGGGATGGCGGCCAGGATTCCGAGCGCCAGCGCTTCGGTTCGGATCCGGACGGCGGGTCGCCCCCCGGCGTTCGAACGGCCGTCGGCGCTCGCTTCGGCGGTCATCCCCGTTGCGCTCCGGAGGAGCGCCACAGGCGCACGCGCTCGTCGATCAGCCTACCCAGGAGCGCGAGGCACAGGGGATCGACGGCGAACCGAAAGCGGTTGTTCTCACCGAGCTCCAGCGCGTTTCCGACCACCAGCACCCACAGGACGTTGAAGACCAGGAACCCCGTGACCATCCCCCTCACGCGATCGGGTCGGCGTCCGAAGAGGTCGGTCGAGGCGCGCGCGATGCCGTAGGCGACTCCGGTTCCGTACGCCAGGACCAGGACCCAGCCCACCCCGAGGAGCCGCCGTGCCGGGGTCTGTCGAGGCAGTGCTTCGACGCTCGACTCCGGAGCGTAGCGGACCTGGCCGCAGGCGCGGCTGAACGCCACGTCGGGTCCCCGAATCCGCCGGCGGTTCTCGAGCAGAAAAGGCGAATCGCTCGCCGGGAAGAAGGCGATGGCGTACGACAGGCTCAGCCCGTGCAGGTAGGCGGTCGGATGCTCCCGCAGGACGACCCGCGCGTCGCCGAGGTAGCGGCGGCCGATCTCCACGTAGCGCGCGTGGTGGAAGTTGACCGCCCCGCCCGATTTCCGCTCGCGGTCGAGAACGGGAACGCCGGTTTCCTCGACGGTTGGGAACATCGTGCGGTAGTCCTCCGGCGGGCTGAACGGCGGGACCAGGGCGACTTCCGACAGCGAGCCGGCGGCCACCATGCGCTCACGCTCGCTCCGTGGCAAGAGGAAGGTCGTCATGCGCGCGACGTTCATCCCGACCCAGGTGCCGCTCCCCGGAGATTCCGGTAGAGCCAGATCCTTGACTTGCCACGCGACCAGGACCGTCAGCGGCACGGCGCCCGCCACGAGCCAGCGGCGACGCGAGCCCCCGGCGAGCACGACGAGCGCGAGCCAGATCAGCACGTACCACAAGGGGTGGAACAGGCCCCACGTCAGGGCGACCTTCACGAGCACGGCGAACAACGCGAGGGTCGCGACCCACCCGCCGGTGACCGCGCAGCGCCTCAAGAGGACCGCCGCGACGCACAGCAGGGTCGCCACCGGGTACGCATAGAACAGCCAGTTCTCGTAGAGCACCGCCGGCGGGCTGACCACGAACGCCATCGTCAGCGCCAGCGACAGGGCGCGACTCGTTCCGAGTCCCGCCATCACGAGGTACAAGGAGACGGCGAGCGCCAGCCCCACCGCCGCATAGGTGATCGCGAACGCGGCCGCCTCGCGGTCGGGGAACAGCTTCAGGACCGCCCCCAGATAGGCGTTGAACAGCGGAGGCTGGGCGTGGAGGTGGATCAAGCTCTCGACCAGCCGTTCCCGGAGGAGCTCCGGATCGATGAACTGCCAGAAGCGGCCGAGAGGAGAAGCGTCGAAGCGCACCCCCATGGCCCGGTAGGCCAGGCGCGACGCCGCGAAACCCACGACGATGACCGCCAGCGGCCATCGGTGTGTCGCGAACAGCGGCGACACAACGGTCGCCGGACTCCCTCCCACGCCCTGCCCGGGATCGCGCGACATCTGGGGATTCTAGTGTCCTGTGCCGGAAGTTCGTTGCTTATATCGCTGAGCCATCGGCGGGGCTGGCGAGGCGAGACGACGAGGGAATACCGGGAGTATTCGGAAGAGCCTCAACGAAGCCAGCGTCGTCGAGGGCCGGCGAGATAGGTGACGAACTTCCGGCACAGGACACTAGCCGGCCGGGACGTAGCCGATTTCGCGCGCCCCGGCCACTTCCGCTTGCCTCGGGGTGGCTCTGGCTGTAATGTTTGGCGGAATCGCAAAACTCAGGAATCGGACCGGGTCTCCCCAGGCGAGGAGTTCGCCCCGGGAAACCATGGCCGCAGCGGCCGCCCGCGTTCGGACCCTGAACCTGCCGTGGTGGGGGGAAATCGTATGGCAGCAAGAGCGTGGGTCACGTGTATGGGTGTGCTGATCGCGTTCGCGGTCGCGGGCGTGGTGCCGGCCGAGGCGGCGTCGATCCGCGTGGGGAGCGGAGGGCTCACGGTCGACAACGACCAGGAAGAGTGCCCGGGCGCGAGCGGCTTCGCGCAGAAGGTCGAGCCCCGGTACTGGGACGTCTTCCGGGGCGAGACGGTTCATCTGCAGATCGAGCCGGCGTTCAGCATCTGCACCTCGGGGGTGAACGTCGGTCGCAGGTGCGTGAGCAGCAGTCTCGATTGCAGCACGCGCGTCGGAAGGTGCCAGGGTCTTGCCAACAAGAAGTGCAACTCCAACTCTCCGGTGAACGCCGGTCTGTCGTGCACGACCGATGCCGACTGCAACATCAACGGGACCTGTGAGCTGTCCCTGGAGTGCGAGGACGGCCCGTCGACGGTGTTCGTGCAGGGCAACACGCCGACGCCGTGCACGCAGGACTCGGACTGCTTCGCTCCCGGCGAGACCGGCTGCCTCGAGAGCCTCGGTTTCTGCGAGTTCCAGGACGAGATCGAGGCCGAGGTCGTCGGCGGCACGATCGACGTGTGCTACCACACGCCCTTCGACTTCTGCCGCTTCGGCAGGGTGGCCTACTGCGGCGACCCCTTCCTGGTGGCGAACGAGAACCACCCCACGGGCTCCCAGACGTTCACCGAGTCCCAGCTGCGCGCGGTCGACGAGAACCTCGATCCCATCGAGCACTGCCACCGCGTGACACCGCCGTGCACCAACGAGGAAGGGTCGTTCTGCTGCAGCCTGACCCAGGGGGCCTACGGAGCACCGAACAGCGTCGCGACGGCCGCGTGCCCCGGCACCCCGGCGGAGTGCCCGTCGACCCCGCAGGCGTCCGGCGCGGGCTGCGGCTTCATCCCCGCGGCGTGCTCCCAGGGCTGCGACGTCTTCGCGGGTGACCCGAACGGCACCACGGCCGGAATCCACGGCACCCGCGCCGTGACGCTGGACAACCTCAGCACGCTGATCGCGTACCTGCCGAGCGGCGGGACGGCGGGCTGCTTCCGGTCGTGCTCGCACCCCCAGACGCCGGTGTGCGCCGATACGCACTACGGCACCCCGGCGGCCATTCCGGACCTCAATCCGCAGGGCAGCAACTCCAACGGTCAGGGAGGGGGCGTCCTCTCGGGTCAGGCGATGGCGACCCGGCTCAACAGCTTCCTGTCCAGCTGCCCGACTCCGTTCGGCGGCAGCAGCACCTTCACGGCGAGCGGCTTCGGCGGCTTCCAGATCCCGTCGGACGGGAGCCTGGTGTGCACACGGCGCTCCGGGCCGGACAAGATCGTCAACAGCTCCGACGACGTCTGCGAGGCCTTCGCCTATCCGGCCTGCACGGCGGGCCAGACCATCGACAACGTGCTCGCCGCAGCCAACGCCATGCTCGCCCATTGCTCCGACGACGTCCTGGGTTGCGGCGCCACCGACCTCAACGTGGCACTGAGCAACGCCAACGTGCAATTCGACCAGTGCGGCGAGGTCGTCGCCTGCCCCGGCGGCCAGGCGGCGGGGGTGTTCACCTGCCCGTGAGGTCGAGACCGACGTCTCCGAAGGCACGGCAGGGCGGGAGATCCCGCCCTGCCGTTTTTTGCCTGGTCGCGGCGGCGCTCGCGACTCGGGGCGTCGGAGTCCGCGGCGGGGACGCCATCGTGAGCGACGGCGGGCCGCTTCGCGTGACCTACACCGACGCGGGCCTCGTCGTGACTCCCGACCCGGCTCCCAACCCGTCGTGGGAATGGGGGTTGACCCTCGTTGGCTACGGTCCTGCAGGGCACTTGGTCGAGCCTCGCGCCACGGCGCCCACGGTCGAGGGGACCGACATCGAGTACTTCCGGGGCGATCTCGTCGAGGGCTACCTGAGCGGCGAGCGAGCGGTCTTGCAGCGGTTCACGCTGACCGCTCCGCCCGCGCCACCGCAACCCGATCCGTTCGTGATCCATCTCGCACTCTCGGGCAACCTGTCGCGCAAGCTCCTCCCCGATGGCCGCTCCGCCGAGTTCCTGGCCCCGGGCGGCGAAGCGGTCCTGCGCTACGGGGACCTGCGCGCGACCGACGCCGAGGGTCGCGACCTCGAGGCTCGGATGGAGCTGCTGGCCTGGCCGGAGAGCGCGGGGCCCGCGCTCCGCCTCGTCGTGGAGGCCGGCGACGGCGTCTTCCCGGTAACCATCGAGGTCGGGCTTTCCCGGCGCGGGGCGAAGGTCGACTCCGGTGCGAAGACCGCGGCCGTGGACCCGGCCGCCTCATCCCCGGCCGACCTCTTCATGGTGGACGCGCCCGGCAACGACAGTTGCGGCGCGGCGGAGGTCCTTCCGCCGGACGGTCCCTTCCCGTACCTCTCGAGCGTGACCCCGGACGTCACCGACGCCACGACGGCCGACGACCCCTCCGCCCCGTCGTGTCAGGCGAACGTCGCTCGGAGCATCTGGTACGTCTTCACGCCGGCGGTGACGGCGAGCTACACGTTCTCGTCGTGCTCGGGCGACACCGCGACGACCCTCGAGGACAGCGTCCTGGCGATCTACACCTCTGCCGGAGGATGCGCGGGACCCTTCACGCAGGTCGCCGGCGCGTGTGACGACGATTCGTGCGACGCCTCGGACCTCCAGGCGGTCCTCGCCGCGACCCTGGAGGGTGGGACGACCTACTGGATCGTCGCCTGGCAGTTCGGACAGGCCGCGCCGCCGCCCGGAAGCACCGCGGTCCAGCTCCGCGTGAGCCGGCGCCTGCTCGATCCTCCGCCCAACGACACCTGCGCCTTCGCCGAAGATATCCCCGGTGGCGGACCGTTTCCCCATCTGACGGCGCTCGTGTCCGACATCACCGACGCGACGAGCCTCGGCGATCCCTCGCCGCCCTCGTGCCAGTCGAACGTCACGCGCAGCGTGTGGTACACGTTCACGCCCACGGTCGATGCCGACTACACCGTGTCCTCGTGCGCGGACGCGCCCACCGGAACCACCGTCGACGACACGGTCCTCGCCGTCTATGCCTCTTCGGGAGACTGCGGAGGACCATTCGCCGAGGTGGCGGGAGCGTGCGACGACGACTCCTGCAACCAGGAGGCCGCGCAGGCGACCGTGACGACCAACCTCCGCGCCGGCACGACTTACCACATCGTGGCGTGGAAGCTGGGCGCGGCGGATCCGCTTCCCGGGAGCACCGCCGTCCAGCTCCGGCTCACGCGGCGGCTGCCGCCCCCGAACGACGCCTGCGCGTCGGCGACCCCGCTCGCTCTCGACGCCCCCACGGCGGGTACCACGGCGAGCGCCTTCGACGACTACCGGATCTCGGGCTCGTCATGCTTCCTGGGGGTCGGCCAGATTCCGTCGACCGCCCCGGGCCGGGACGTCGCCTACAGCTTCACGGCACCGGCGACGGACCTGTACTCCTTCCGGGTCACGGGGTACAGCCCTAGCCGCAACCTCGTGGTGCACGTGGCGCAGGCCTGTCCGCTCGACCCTCCGCCGGCGGTCGTGACGTCGTGCCTCGGGGCTTCGAACCGCTCCACGAACAGCTCGGCCGAAGAGGTGATGTGCGTGCCTCTCGCCGCCGGCCAGACCGCCTACGCGGTGGTGGACGAGACGGCCTTCACCGCGGGGAGCGCCTTCAGGATCGAGGTCAACCGCTGCGGGCAGGAATCCGAGCCGAACGACGCTCCCGATCCGGGCTTCCAGCCCGTGTGCGGGATCGAAGGCTCGATCTCGCCGGCCGACGAGGCCGACTTCCACGCGCTCGGCAGCCCCGCGGCCGAGTCCAGGATCTTCGCGCTGGCCGACGGCGTCGCCGCGAACTCGAACGACTTCGACCTGCGGGTGACCACGGCCGCGGACACGCTGGAGTACGACGACAGCAATGCCGACACCCCCTTCGGGAGCCTCGCCCCGAGCGTCGGCGGCACCCCGGTGACCGGAGTCCCCGCGCACCTCCGCGTGAGCCACTTCTCTCCCATTCGCACCTCCGAGCCGTACCGGCTGTACGCGGTCGTCCAACCCCCTCCGGCCACGGCCGCGCCGGAGGTCGAGCCCAACGGCACTGCCGCCCAGGCGACCAGCTCTCCGAACCGCTTCTTCTCGGGCGCGCTGTCCGCGCTGAGCGACGTCGATCTGTACTCGTTCACGGCAACCGCGGGGGACCTCATCGTGCTCGGTCTCGACGGCGACCCCCTGCGCAACAACACCCCCATCAACGCCGCACTGGCGCTCCTCGACTCTTCGGCGGTGTCACTCGTGACGGCTGCCGACACCACGTCGACCTCCTCCACGACCTCCGGAAGCGGGAGCTTGACGTCGAAGACCCCCCATTCGCCGGCCGAGGGGCTGGTCCACCGCGCAACCTACACCGGCACCTATTACGCGCGGGTGAGCGGGGCCACGATCGGGGACTACCTGCTCTCGGTTTCGCTGGACTGCAAGATCCTCCCACCCACCGACCTCGGAGTGAGTCAGGTGGACGCGCCGGACCCCGTGCTCCAGGGACAGCCTCTGGCCTACATGCTCACGGTGACCAATGCAGGCCCCTCGGGTGCCTCCAACGTCGTGGTCGAGGACGTGCTTCCCGCCGGCGCGAGCCTGACGTCCGCAACACCCGCTCAAGGCACCTGCAGCGGAGCCGGCACGCTCGTCTGCTTCCTCGGGGACATCCCGGCGGGAGGGAATGTCGCGATCGAGGTGATCGTCACCCCCGGATCCCCGGGGACGATCGCCAATGCCGCCGCCGTCGGCACCGCGGTCGCGGACACGAGCGGCTCGAACGATGGGAGCGTGGAGACCACACGAGTGTGCGCGCCTCCCGGCTTGGATACGACGTGCGACGGAGTCGACGACGACTGCGACGCGCTGACCGACGAGGACGCGGTCGCTCCTGCCGGCGTTCCGCTGCTGGCGGTCGAGACCGATCTCCTGTCGTGGGGCGCCCTGACCGACGCGACCGGCTACGACGTGGTGAGCGGGGATCTCGGAACGCTGGCACTGACGGCGGGCGATTTCGGCGCCGCGACGTCGGAGTGCCTCTCCGCCAACCACGCCACGACCACGCTTCCGCATGCGGTCGATCCGGAGGTCGGGGAAGGCTCGTGGTTCCTGGTGCGCGGCGTCAACTGCGGCGGCAGCGGGACCCACGACTCCGGTGCGGGCTCCCAGATCGCGCCCCGGGATGCCGGGATCACGTCCTCGCCGTCCTCGTGTCCGTGACGTCGAGGGCGAGAGCCGGGCCGGATCTCAGTTCTCGAGACGCACCGTGCCGTCCTCGTTGACCTGAACGGCGATCTCCACTTCGTCGCGCGGGCTCGCGACCGGGGCAGAGCGTACCTCCCCGTCGCGGCCCAGCTTGCGCTGGACCTTGCGAACGTAGTCCATGGTCTCCGGATAGCGCGGGACTCCGCCGTAGCGCTGCACGGCGCCCGAGCCGGCGTTGTAGGCGGCGAGTGCCAGGGTCACGCTCCCGTCGAAGCGCTCCAGGAGGTCGCGAAGATGGCGAGAGCCAGCCGCCAAGCTCTCGTGCGGGTCAAGAGGATCGCCGACGCCGTACTGCGCGGCGGTCGCGGGCATGAGCTGCATCAGACCCATCGCGCCCTTGGGCGATACCGCCTTCGGGTCGAAGCCGGACTCGACCATGGCGACCGCCTTGATGAGGTCCGGATCGATACTGTCGCGCCGGCCCAGTTGATCGATGTAGCGGTCCCACGGCGTGGCGGGGAGATGCGTCCGGGCGAGCTGGACGCGATCGGCGAGGCCGGGAACGGGGCGCGCGTCGTCGCGGCTGGGCGTGTTGGTGAACACCACGCGGTCGCCGTCGACGTAGTACAGCATGTCGTCCGCCCACGAGGACGGAGCCGTCGCCGCGGCGACCAGCATCAAGGCGGTGCCCCACGCGCCGAGCGACGACGGGGGCTTCACGTCCCCGCCTCCGCCGCCCGGGCGACCATGGCGACGCCTTCACGCACCGCCTCGTCGAGCCTCGACGGGTCCTTCCCGCCGGCCTCGGCGAGATCGCTGCGCCCGCCTCCGCCGCCCCCGATGATGCGTGCCAGCTCGCGGATCATGGCTCCTGCCGCCAGGCGGTGCTTCAGATCCTCGGTGACGGCCACGAGGAGCGAGGCCTTCTCGCCCTCGGCTCGCCCGAGGATGACCACTCCTGAACCTAATCTATGCCTGAGATCGTCCGCGACCACCCTCATCTCCTGGGGGCTCAGCCCGTCCACGCGGTGCGCTATAACCTTAACGCCTCCAACCACTTCCGGTTCCGAGGCTTTCCGCTCGAGATCGTCGCGCACCGACCGCATCCGGAGGCGGTCGATCTCCTTCTGCAGGGATCGGGCATGCTCCAGGCGCTTCTCCAGCTCGACGAGCAGGCCGTCCCCCGGGACCGACAGCTCGCCCTCGAGCCGCCGCACCAGACCCTCCCAGCGCCGGAAGCGGTCGAGGGAGCCCTCCCCCGTCACCGCCTCGACACGCCGCGTTCCCGAAGCGACCCCGTGCTCCTCCGTCAGCTTGAGGAGGCCGATCTCGCCGGTGCGCGCGGTGTGCGTTCCCCCGCACAGCTCCTTCGAGAACTCGCCGATCGAGACGACGCGCACGCGCTCGCCGTACTTCTCCCCGAACAACGCCATGGCGCCGGAGCGCAGGGCGTCGTCGAGACCCATCTCCTCGGCCTCCACCGCGACGTCCTCGAGAATCTTGCGGTTCGCGAGCCCCTCGATGTCGGCCAGGGCCCGGTCGGACAACGCCGCGAAGTGGCTGAAATCGAATCGCAGGCGGTCCGGTGCCACCAGGGATCCGGCCTGCTTCACGTGCGGCCCCACGACCTCCCGCAGCGCCGCGTGCAGGAGATGCGTGGCGGTGTGGTTGCGCCGGATGGCGTCACGCCGGGCGCCGTCGACCTCCGCGCGAACGTCGTCGCCGACCGCGATTCGGCCCGCCTCGAGCCTCACGCGGTGCGCGATGACGCCGGGCGCCACGCGCTGAGTATCGAGAACACCCGCGCGCCCCGACTCGCCGACCAGCGTCCCGGTGTCCCCCACCTGCCCCCCGGCCTCGGCGTAGAACGGAGTCGCGGAGAGAACGATTTCGCCGTCCTCGCCCGCGGCGAGCGCTTCGACGGGTCCGTCCCCTCGGACCACGGCCAGGACGCGAGCCGCATCGATACGCGTGGCGCCGTACCCTTCGAACGCGCTCTTGATCCCGTCCTGCAGCGGGGCCCACACGCGACCGGTCTGCCCCTTGCGCCCGCCCTTCCACGACGCTCGGGCGCGGGCGCGCTGCGCTTCGAGCTCGCGCTCGAACCCGGCCACGTCGAGCTTCAAGCCCCGCTCCTGCACCATGTCCTGGGCGACGTCGAGCGGCATCCCGAACGTGTCGTACAGCTTGAACAGCTCCTCGCCGGGGAACTCGTCGCGCGATTCGCCCGCCGTGTGCCTCGCCAGGGCCTCGTCGAGCAGCGTTATGCCCGCCGCGAGCGTGTCGGCGAACCGTTCCTCCTCCCGCCGTCCGACCTCCACGATGGCGTGCCGGGCGGCGACCAGCTCGGGATAGACGCCACCGAGCAGCTCGAGCACCACGGGCGTCACCTCGTCGAGGAACGGCCCCTCGATGCCGAGCTTGCGCCCGTGGCGGATCGCTCGACGCACGAGCCGCCGCAGAACGTAGCCGCGCTTGTCGTTGGCGGGAACGATGCCGTCGGCCACCAGGAAGCACAGCGCGCGGGCATGATCGGCGATCACCCGCAGCGAGAAATCGGCGTCCGCGGAGCGCCCGTAGGCGGTGCGGGCCCGATGCGCGGCCGCATCGATCAGCGGCCGGAACAGGTCCGTGTCGTAGTTGCTGTCGTGTCCTTCAAGAACGGAGGCGATGCGCTCGAGGCCCATGCCCGTGTCGATGCTCGGGGCCGGCAGGCGCCGCAACCCACCCTCCGCGAGCTGATCGAACTGCATGAAGACCAGGTTCCAGATCTCGAGGAACCGGCGATCGTCGGTGGCCGGCGTCGACTCGCCCTCGACCGATTTCAGGTGCTCGCCGAGATCGACGTGGATCTCGCTGCACGGACCGCAGGGTCCGGTCTCGCCCATCCTCCAGAAGTTGTCCTTCTCGCCCAGTTGGAGGATGCGCTCCGCGCGGACCCCCACGTGGTCGCGCCACAGGGCGAAGGCCTCGTCGTCGGGCTCGGCGCTCTCGGAGCCGCCGAACACCGTGACCCACAAGCGCTCCTCGGGAATGCCCCATACGTCGCGCGTCAGCTCCCACGCCCACCCGAGCGCGTCCGTCTTGAAGTAATCGCCGAACGAGAAATTGCCGAGCATCTCGAAGAACGTGTGGTGCCGCGGCGTGCGGCCGACCATCTCGAGATCGTTGTGCTTGCCGGAGACGCGGAGGCACTTCTGGGACGACACCGCGCGGCGGTAGTCGCGTCGCTCGCGGCCGGTGAAGACGTCCTTGAACTGGTTCATGCCGGCGTTGGCGAACAGCAGGGTCGGATCGGTCGGCAGGACGAGAGGCGAGCTCGGAACGACGCGGTGTCCGCGCTCGGCGAAGAACGCCAGGAAGGCGGTCCGGATCTCCCGCGAGGTCATGATATGGGCCGCCGTCCCCTCCGCCGCGACGGGTCGGCGGGGACCCACCACCCCGCTCCGCGCGGCCTAATCCGCACAAAACTAAGGCATTATACACGGCGCCGCGAGCGGGCCCGCGCGGGGGGCGCCGCGAAGGGGAACGACGGCGGAGTGTTCAGCTCCGCGAGAACTCGAACGGCGAGTCGGACGCCGAGCTGCCGTCCTGTCCCGGGGTCCTGAGCATGCCTTCCATCTCGGCATGCGCCATGTCGGCGGTGGACTGGATGCCGGCGACCCTGAGCTTGAACTCGTCGGGGTTGGTCGCCTGCCTCAGGGCCTCCTCGAACGAGATCAGATTGGTCTTGTAGAGGGAGAACAGCGACTGGTCGAAGGTCTGCATCCCGTACTGCGAGGTGCCCTGCGAGATGGCCTCGCGGATCAGCTTGGTCTTTTCCTTGTTCTCGATGCAGTCCCGGATGTAGGCGGTGGTCCTCAGGACCTCGATCGCCGGGACGCGGCCGCGACCGTCGGCGCGGGGCACGAGGCGCATGGAGATCACGGCCTTCAGCACGGAGGCGAGCTGCAGGCGGATCTGCTTCTGCTGGTGGGGCGGGAACACGGAGATGATGCGGTTGACCGTCTCGGTCGCATCGAGGGTATGCAGGGTCGACAGCACGAGGTGACCGGTCTCGGCCGCCGTGAGCGCCGTCTCGATCGTCTCGTAGTCGCGCATTTCGCCCACCAGGATGACGTCGGGGTCCTGGCGCAGCGCCGAGCGCAGCGAGATCGAGAACGACTTGGTGTCGACCTCCACCTCGCGCTGGTTCACGAGACTCTTCTTGTCGCGGTGCAGGAACTCGATCGGATCCTCGATGGTCATGATGTGCTCGGTCCGCATCGAGTTGATGTAGTCGATCATGGCCGCCAGCGAGGTCGACTTTCCGGAACCGGTCGTGCCGGTCACCAGCACGAGGCCGCGCCGCTCGGCGGCGATCTGCTCCAGCACTTGAGGCAGGAGCAGCTCCTTGATGGTCAGGATCCGCACGGGAATGACGCGCAGGACGAGCCCGACGGTCCCGCGCTGCTGGAAGACGTTGACGCGGAACCGTCCCAGGCCGGGCACCGAGTACGCCATGTCGATCTCGAAGGCGTCCTTGAACTTCTGCTTCTGGCGGGCGCTCATGATGCTGAACGCCATCGCGATGGTGTCCTCCTGCATCATGCGCTTCTGGTCGGTGAGGGGGATCAGCTTGCCGCTGATCCGGATGACGGGATGGCTTCCGACCTTGAGATGGAGGTCCGAGGCTCCGCGGTCGGTTGCGATCTTGAGCAGGTCGTTGATATGCATTCGATCCCTCCGCGCCCGCCCCTGCGGGGCTCCCAGGGGCGAAACTCAATCTAGGAGCCGGGATCGTCGTTTGTCAAACCGGGCGGCTCGGGCCCGAAGTGCCGCGCTCACGGGGACTTCCCGACGTCGTCCCAGGCGTGCAGCACCAGCGCTGCGGCCACCACCCCGGCGGTCTCCGTCCTCAGGGTCCGAGGGCCGAGCGCGGCCGGTTCCCATCCTCGCCCGCACGACGCGCCGACCTCCGGCTCGGTGAATCCGCCCTCGGGCCCGACCGCCAGCCATACGGCTCCCGGCCGCGGCCGACGCAGGTAATCGCCGATCGGGAGGGCGGGATGCCCCGTGGTCAGGATCAACGCCACGGTCCCCGACGGCGGCACCGGCGGGAGATCCTCGGCTTCATCCACGGTCGGCACCCGGCGGCGACCGCTCTGCTTCGCCGCCTCGAGCGCGATTCTCCTCCAGCGCTCGAGCGGAGCTTCCCGCCGTTCCGCTTCCTCGACCCGCGCCGTGCGAACGATGCGCACGGCCGAGACGCCGACCTCGGTCGATTTCTGGATCGCCCACTCCATGCGGTCGTTGCGGCACCGACCCTGGAACAGGACGATCGGCAGCGTCGGATCGACCGCCGCCACGACCTCCTCCCCGACGCGCACCCGCGCTTCCCCGCGCTGGATGGACTGGACGACTCCTTCCCATTCTCGCCCGCGACCGTCGAATACGGACACGGGATCGCCGGGGTGCAGCCGGAACACGCGAGCGACGTGGTGCGACTCTTCCCGCGACAGGACGATCTCGGCATCGGGGACGAGCCCCCCCGCCGCGTGATGAACCCTCCTGGCCCGGCTCACGACCCGTTCTCCGCGCCCGCGTGCAGGACCATGGAGCCCCAGCCCGACTCGACGCGGTGGTGGCGCTCGACGAACCCCGCACCGCTCAGCGCGCGGCGGGCGACGGCGAAGTCGTCGACCGCGAATCCCGAGGCGACCAGCACACCCTCGGGCCGCAGTGCCCGGATCAGCTCGGTCCCGTGCCGCTCGAGGAACCTCGTCGAGACGTTCGCCACGACGCCGTCGAATTCGACGTCACGACAGCACTCGATGCCGCCCACGCGCACCTCGATGCGATCGCTCATGCCGTTCAGCTCCACCCAGCGAAGGGCCACCTCGACCGCCTCCGGGTCGATGTCCACCGCGATCACACGCCGCGCTCCGCAGTGCGCCGCGACCAGCGCGAGCAGGCCGCTTCCGGTGCCGACGTCGAGCCACACGGTTCCGGGCCGCACCACCGCTTCGAGGGCCAGGGCACACAGGCGCGAGGTCGCGTGCTCGCCGGTTCCGAACGCGCGGCCCGGGACCATGAAGATCGGCACGCGGTCGCTCGAGGTCGGCGCCTCACCGCGAACCACGACGAATCGCTCTCCGACCGCCAGCGGCCCGAGGCTCGCCTGGTAGCGCTCGACCCAACGTCCGTCGCGGACGGTGGCGATCGACACCCGATCGGGGGAGCCCGACTCGCCGGGAAGCTCCCCGAGGATCCCCCTGCAGCGGGCGGCGATGCTCTCCGCTCGCTCGCGCGTCTCGACGTAGACCAGGACCGCCGTACGCGCCGGCCCCAGCTCCTGCAGCTCCACCCCCAACGCGTCGCTCCCGAGCCGGCCCGCGATCTCGTCGGCCGCCTCGGCCGGAAGCTCCACGCGCACCACGCTCCATTCCCGCGTCCCGCCGCTCATGCGTAGATCCTACTTCCGCCGCCGCCCGGAGAGGGGTGGGTTCGACCGAAGTGGCGCGGGCGCGCGAGCTCAGCTCAGGACAGGATGTCCTTGACGCGGTCGAACAGGCTGCGGTCCGCGGCGCCGTCGCCCTCGATCTCGGCGAGCTTCTCGAACAACGCGCGCTGCTCACCGGACAGCTTCTTGGGCGTGACGACCGCGACGGTCACGAGGTGGTCGCCGCGACCGCGGCCGTTGAGCGAGGCCACGCCCCGCCCCTGGAGCCGAAAGACCGTCCCTGCCTGCGTTCCGGCGGGGATCTCGAGATCGCGCTCGCCGTCGAGCGTCGGAATCCGGAGGCGGGTTCCAAGGGCGGCGCGCGCGAACGACACCGCGACCTCGGAGTGGATCGTGGAGCCCTCGCGCTGGAACACCGGGTGCTCCCGGACGTGCAGCACGACGTACAGGTCCCCGGTAGGCCCCCCCTCGTCGCTCGCCTCGCCCTCGCCCGAGAGGCGAATGCGGGTCTCGTCGTCGACGCCCGCCGGGATGCGCACCTGCAGGTCGCGCTCCTTGCGGATCAGTCCCCGGCCCCCGCACGCACCGCACGGCTTCACGATGATGCGGCCGGTGCCGTTGCATTCGCCGCACGGACGCGCGATCGTGAAGAACCCTTGCTGGAACGCGATCTGCCCACGGCCTCCGCACCGCGCGCAGCTGCGGATGTCCTGTGCGTCCTTCGCTCCGCGTCCCTCGCACGTCGGGCAGCGCTCGAGCCGCGGCACCCGGATGCGGGCCTCCAGGCCCCGCACCGCTTCCTCGAAGTCGATCTCCAGGTCGTACCGCAGGTCGCTCCCCGGCCGGGCTCCGCGCCGGCGCCTCCCGCCGCCGAAGATCCCGCCGAGACCGAACAGGTCCCCGAGGATGTCGCCGAAATCGGAGAACGTGTCGGCGTCGAAGCCCGGGAAACCCGCCGCCCCGCCGACCCCCGCGTGGCCGAACTGGTCGTAGCGCGCGCGCTTCTCGGGATCGGACAGCACGGCGTACGCCTCGGCCGCCTCTTTGAATCGCTCCTCGGCCTGCTTGTCGCCGCGGTTCTTGTCGGGGTGATAGCGGACCGCGAGACGGCGGTAGGCCTTCTTCAGCTCCGCAGCGCCGGCGCCGCGATCGACGCCCAGGATCTCGTAGTAGTCGCGCCCCCCCAAGGAATCACGCCTCCTCGACCGATTCGGCCTCCGTATCGCTCGAAGACAGCGCGCTCGGATCGTACAGGATCACCTCGGACAGGATCTGCCCGACCTCGGCGATCTTCTCGAGGGCCTCGGTGCACTCGGCCATGCTGCCCGAGGCGAGGGCCTTGCGGGCGTTGTCCAGAATGCGCTTGACCTCGAGCTGCTTGTCGCCGGCGAGCATCGATCCGAACTCGGCGAACGTCTTCTGGTTGCTCTCCACGAGTCCTTCGAGTCGCGACCGCACGCGGATCAGCTCGGCGCGCCGGCGGTCGTCCTCGTAGTGCTTCTTGGCGTCCTCGATGATCGAGTTGATCTCTTCGTCGGACAGGCCGCCCGACGGGGTCACGACGATCTTCTGCTCCTTCTGAGTCGACAGGTCGCGCGCCGAGACGTTGACGATCCCGTTGGAGTCGATGTCGAACGACACCTCGATCTGGGGCACCCCGCGGGGCGCCGAAGGGATCCCGACCAGCTCGAACTGGCCGAGCGACTTGTTGTGGGCGGCGATCTCGCGCTCGCCCTGCAGGACGTGGACCTCGACCTTCGCCTGGTTGTCCGCCACGGTCGTGAAGATGCGGGCCTTGCGCGTCGGGATCGTCGCGTTGCGCTCGATGATCTTGGTGAACATGCCCCCGCGGGTCTCGATGCCCAGCGACAGCGGCGTGACGTCGAGCAGCACCATGTCCTTGACGTCGCCCTTCAGGATGCCCGCCTGAATGGCCGCTCCGATGCCGACGACCTCGTCCGGGTTGATGTCCTGGTTCGGATCCCGCCCGAAGATGTTCTTGACCACCCGGACCACCAGCGGCATCCGGGTCTGACCCCCGACCAGCAGGACCTCGTCGATGTCCTCGGGACGCAGGCCCGCCATCTTGAGCGCCTCCTCGCACGGGCGTCGCGTCTTTTCGACCAGGTCGTGGACCATCTTCTCGAGCTGCTCGCGCGTCAGCACGGTGTGCAGGTGGCGAGGCCCGCTCTCGTCGGCGCTGATGAACGGCAGGTTCAGCTCGGCCTCCAGGTTGCTGGACAGCGAGCACTTGGCCTTCTCCGCCGCCTCCTTGAGCCGCTGGAGGGCGAGACGGTCCGTGCGGAGGTCGATCCCGGTCTCCTGCTGGAAGACGCTGACGAGCCAATCGACGATCCGCTGGTCGAAGTCCTCGCCGCCCAGGAAGGTGTCGCCCGAGGTCGACTTGACCTCGAACACCCCTTCCCCGAGTTGCAGGATCGAGATGTCGAACGTTCCGCCGCCGAGATCGTAGACCGCGATCTTGCGCTGCGCGGTGCCCTCGTCCATGCCGTAGGCCAGGGCGGCGGCCGTGGGCTCGTTGACGATGCGCAGGACGTTCAATCCCGCGATCCGGCCGGCGTCCTTCGTCGCCTGGCGCTGCGAGTCGTCGAAGTACGCGGGAACCGTGATGACCGCCTCCGAGACCTCGCCGCCGAGGTAGTCCTCCGCCATCTCCCGCAGGCGCGCCAGGATGAAGGCCGACGCCTCGGGAGGCGAATAATCCCGGTCGCGGACCCGGATCCAGGCGTCCCCGTTCTCCGAGGGAACGATCTCGAAAGGAACGAGCTGCCGGGCCTTGCCGACCTCCGGCGAGTCGAACTTGCGACCGATGAGGCGCTTCACCGCCGAGATCGTGTTCTGCGGATTGGTGAGCGCCTGACGCTTGGCGATCTGTCCCACCAGGCGCTCGCCGCGCGACGTGAAGGCCACGATCGAGGGCGTCGTCCGACTGCCCTCGCGGCTCGCGATGACCCGCGGCTTGCCGGCTTCCATCACCGCGATGCAGCAGTTGGTGGTGCCCAGATCGATGCCGATGACCTTGCCCATTCAGGACTCCTTGCTGCCGTCGGGTGGTGTATCGGAACCCGGTTCCATGCTCACCCGCACCGCGGCCGGCCGCAACAGCCGATCGCGGAAGAAGTACCCGCGTTGCAGCTCCTCCACGACCGTGTTCGGCGGGAGGCCCGACGATGAATCGGTGGCGATCGCCTCGTGGTGGCTCGGATCGAACGGCTCTCCGACGGCGTCCATCGGTACGAGACCCTCGCGCTTGAGCTCCTCCATCAGCTGCCGATGGATCAACGTCACGCCGCGATGGATGGCGGCCTCGCCCTCGGAGCGCGGCGTCGCGGCGAGCGCGCGGTCGAAGTTGTCGATCACGGGCAAGAGCTTCACCAGCAGCGACGCGGTCGCGAGACGGTGATAGTCTTCCTTTTCCCTGTCGATCCTCTTCTTGAAGTTCTCGAAGTCCGCCTGCAGCCGGAGCAACCGCTCGCGCATGGCGTCGTCGGCCACCCCCGCCGTCGAGCCGGAGGGCGGCGCGGCGAGCGTCTTCTCGGTGCGTTGCGCGACGGGGTCGGACTCGCCGAAGTCGATGTCGACCTCGTCGGGGTCGCGATCGGAGGGCGGCGGCGCGTCGTCCTCGAGGCCCACGACCTCGATGATCTCGATGTCCTCGGAGTCGAGCTCGAGGTCCGCAGATGGCTTCCGGTCGTTCTTCATCGATCTCCTCAATGATCCGTGCCGGACAGCAGGCCGCTGAGAACCCGGGCCAGGTAGTCCACCAGAGCGACCGCGCGCGCATACTCCATCCGAGTGGGGCCGACGATCCCCACGGTTCCCATGACCCGTTCGCCCGCGCGATACGACGAGGCCACGAGCGAGCACCCGGTGAGGTGGGCGTCGGCGTTGTCCTGCCCGATCAGGACCTGGACGCCCTCGCCCTCGATGACTCTCCCGAGGAGGTCGACCAGCCGGCTCTTCTCCTCCAGTGTGCGGAACACGCTGCGCATGCGCTCGAGATCCGCGAACTCGCGGGAGTTCAGGAGATTCGACGTTCCCTCGATGAACACGTCGGACTCGGCCCGGGTCAGCTCCACGGCCCGCTGGCCGAGGGCGAGCGCCGCCGACGCCAGCAGGTCGTAGGTCGCGCGATCCTGCCGGATGCGGTTCTGCAGGTCCTCGCGCATCTTGGGGAGCGTGTAGCCGCTGTAGGTGTTCGACAGGTAGGCGCCGATGCCGTCCAGCTCGTCCTGCTCCATGGGCTCCGCGAGATCCAGGATGCGGTTGTGGACGACGCCCGACTTGCCGACCAGGATCGCCACGACGCGCTTCGGAGCGAGACGCACGAACTCGAGGTGCTCGACGACGAGACGGCGCCACTCGGGCGCCAGAACGACGCCGACCTGGCTCGAGAACAGGGAGAGCTGGCGCGAGGCCTCTTCCAGGAGCTCGGGGATCTCGCCGCGGCTGCGCTGCAGCGCCTCGTCGATGGCGTGCGCCTCGCTGGCGTTCATGCGCGAGGGCGACATCAGACTGTCGACGTAGACCCGATAGGCGCGATCGGTCGGAACCCGGCCGGCCGAGGTGTGCGGCTGGCTCAGGAAGCCGCGCTCCTCGAGCTCGGCCATGATGCTCCGGATGGTGGCCGGCGAGAGGTCGAGACCGGCGCCCCGCGAGACGGTCCTCGATCCCACCGGCTCTCCGGTCACGATGTGAGCCTGGATCACCGATTTCAGGACGTCCCGCTTCCGAGAATCGAGCGCGTCGTCGCTCGGGCTCGCGGTGCCCCGCGTCGAGGCCCCGCGGCTCATCTCGCCGCCGCCGCCCCGGGCGCTTTCCCGCGCTGGCGCATCGCCGCGAGGGCCGCCCGGATGAACGGGTCGAGGTCGCCGTCGAGGACACGGTCGGCGTCGCCGACCTCGTGTCCCGAGCGGTGATCCTTGACCAAGCGATATGGCGCCAGCACGTAAGAGCGGATCTGGCTGCCCCATTCGATCTTCTTCTTCTCGCCGACCTCCTGCGCCATCGCCGCGTCCGCCTCTTGGCGCGCGCGATCGTAGAGCTTGGCACGCAGGATCTTCATGGCGACGTCCTTGTTGCGGTGCTGCGAGCGCTCGTTCTGACAGGTCACCACGATGCCCGACGGCAGGTGCGTGATCCTGACCGCCGAATCCGTCACGTTGACGTGCTGGCCGCCCGCGCCCGACGAGCGATAGGTGTCGATCCTCAAGTCCTTGTCGTCGATCACCACCTCGCCGAGGTCCGCGAGCTCGGGGAGAACGTCCACCGAGGCGAAGGACGTGTGGCGGCGGGCCTGGGCATCGAACGGCGAGATGCGCACCAGGCGGTGCACGCCACGCTCGGCTCTCAGGTATCCGTAGGCCCGCGGTCCACGGACGGCGAGCGTGACGCTCTTGAGCCCCGCCTCGTCGCCGTCCTGGTAGTCGAGCGTCTCGACCTCGAAGCCGTGCCTCTCGGCCCAGCGCATGTACATGCGTAGCAGCATCGCGGCCCAATCCTGGGACTCGGTCCCTCCGGCCCCCGGGTGGATCTCGAGCAGCGCCTCGGCTTCGTCGTGCTCGCCGGTGAGCAGCGTCGCGAGCTCCGTCTCCTCGGTCTTCCGCCTCAGGTCCCCGACGGCGCGGGTCAGATCCTCGCCGACGTCCTCGCCCTCCCGGGCCAGCTCCAGCAGCGTGGCGGCATCTTCGGCCAGGGCGGTGAGCTGCCGGGCGCGCTCGATGTCCTCGGAAAGACGGGACCGGCGCCGCTGCAGCTCGGTGGCCCGCTCCTGGTCTCCCCACACGTCGGGCCGGACCAAGAGCTCCTCCAGGGATTCGAGCTCGCGCTGCTTGCTCTCGACCTCAAAGAAACCTCCGCAACGAGCCGACCTTCTCGGCCTGCTCCGCCAGACGGTCCGCGAGATCCTGAAGATCGACTGGCTTCAAAGGCCTAACCTCCCCTGCGTGCTCAATTTAGGTCTCGCCACGCACGACGCAAGCCCGATTCGTGCTCCGCAGCCCTAGCCGGTCGGCCCCGGTTGCGGCGCGAACCGGCCCGTTCGTCAAAATAACACACGACTCCGCCGCGGACTCCCGGCGGCGCGGCGCGTGACGGGGCCGTGCGTCTAGCGCGAACCGCCGCGTGGATCAGTCCACTCGGGTGACCCATGCACCCGAGTAGCCGTCATCTTTCAGACGATCGGCGAGGGCCTGGGCGTCGGCCTTGGCGGCGTACCCGCCGACCCGGACCTTGTAGAGAGCCCCATCCGGCGAGCGTTCCGTGTCCAGGCGGACACGGTAGCCCGCAGCTCCCAGGTCACGGACGAGGGTCTCTGCGGAGGCGTGGTCCCGTCCTGCGAACAACTGGACGTAGAACGGTCCGGCGTCGCCCGGGGGCGGCCCCGGAGGCGTGGTCGGAGCGGACACGGCGGGCATGGCGACCTGCGGGGTTTCGGAGATCGCCTGCGCGGGCTCCGTTCGGCGCGCCTCGCGCGCCGGCTCGGCTTCCTTCTCACCGCCGGTCACGGTATCGAAGTAGGTCGTCTCCTTCCCCACGTCGACCGGCGGCTCGGACCTCGTCTCGAGCGTCGCGCTCTCCAGGATTCCCGAGGATCCCGATGTCGCGGCGCGCTGCTCGACCCACCGTCCAAGGTAGAACGCTCCGGCGAGGGCCGCGAGGAACAGCCCCCCCACGATGAACAGCCCGGCGCCTTCGAGGCGGAACTCCCTCACCGGCGGCTCGTGTCGATCTTCCTGCATGACGGCCTCCTCGCGCGTCCGGCACCCCTCGGGGGGCCCGCCCCCGGGCCCCTCAGGAGGGTTCGGGCTTGGCGATCTCCGCGATGGCGATCGAGTTCTTCGTGCCGCGCTTGATCCGCTGCATCGCCCAGTCGGCCAGATGGATCAGCTCCTCGATGCTGCGAGCGTGGAACGGAAAGGAAGCGATCCCGAAGGACGCGGTCATCTTGACCCCCGGCCCCCCGGTCGCCTCCGCCAGAAGCGGCTTGCCGGCGATCGACTCCCGAACGCGCTCCGCCACTTCCAGGGCACCGTGCCACTCGGTCTCCGGAAGCACGATGCAGAACTCGTCGCCCCCGAAGCGGAACAGCTTGTCGAAGCGACGGATCTTCGCCCTCACGCGCTGCGAGACCTCGAAGATGGTCCGCGAGCCCATGGCGTGCCCGTGCCGGTTGTTGACCTCCTTGAGATTGTCCATGTCGAAGAAGATCAAGGACAGGGAGGCCTTGAAGCGGGTGGCGCGCGACAGTTCCTCGGACAGGAACTCGTTGAAGTAGCGGCGGTTGAAGCAATCCGCGGTATCGTCCTTGAACACCAGCTCCCGGATGCTCCGCACCGCGAGCCCGTTGGCCACGGCAGGGCGAGCATCCTCGAGCAGCGCGAGGACCCGCTGCTTGAGCTCGGGATCGGGCTCGGAACGCAGCCCGAGCGCGAAGGCGCCGGCGAGCGCGCCGCCCGGGTCGCGCACCGCCAGGGTCCAGGAAGTTCCTCCGGGGGGACGGTCGGCGGCCGCGAGCCCCGGCACGAACGACGGGACGCCCGGCCCCGAGACCTCGTCCTTGCCTCCGAGGTGCCGCTCGATTTTCGCCACATCGACCGCCGTCGGACCGGCTTCGCCGCGCTCCGTCGAGGGCATCGGGCCGGCCACGATCAGCTTGCGCGGATCGTCTCCCCGCACGAAGGCAAAGGTGTGCTCGCTCCCGGCCCACGACGCGACCCGGGCCGCGAGCGCGCGCACCTGATCGTCGAGCTCGAGATGGCAGAACACGTCGAGCAACGCCTCGAGCCGCGCGCCGTCGGCGGGCGTCGCGCTCCTGGGGACGTTCTTCTTCACGACGGACACCGGCGCCTCACTTGATGAATCCTCTCAGCAGCTCGATGGGCAGCGGGAACAAGATGGTCGAGTTCTTCTCGGACGCGATCTCCGTCAGGGTCTGCAGGTACCGGAGCTGCAGGGACGTCGGGTTCGAGAGCAGCTCGGCCGCGGCCGCGAGCTGCCTGGCCGCCTGGAACTCGCCTTCGGCGTGGATGATCTTGGCCCGCTTCTCGCGCTCGGCCTCGGCCTGCTTGGCCATCGCACGCTGCATCTCCGCCGGAAGGTCGACGTGCTTGACCTCGACCGACGAGACCTTGATGCCCCACGGGTCGGTCTGCTTGTCCAGGATGGTCTGCAGGTCCTGGTTGATCTTGTCGCGCTCCGCGAGCAGCGTGTCGAGCTCGACCTGACCGAGGACCGATCGCAGGGTCGTCTGGGACATCTGGCTCGTGGCGTAGTGGTAGTTCTCGACCTCGGTGACCGCCTTGCGGGGGTGCATGACCCGGAAGTAGACCACCGCGTTGACCTTGATGGAGACGTTGTCCCGCGTGATGATGTCCTGGGGTGGGACGTCGTGAACCACGGTCCGGAGTGAGATCCGGAACATGCGATCGACGATCGGGATCAGGAAGAACAACCCGGGGCCGTAGTCCGAGGGCTGGAGCCGTCCCAGCCGGAAGACGACGCCGCGCTCGTACTCCGGCAGGATCTTGATCGCGTTGATCACGAACAGGATGACGAGGAACAGCGCGACCAGGACTCCGATCATCGTCGTACCGATCATGGCCGACTCCTGTGAAAAGGCGCCTCCGCCGGCTCCACCGTGAGCATCATATCGTCAACCCGGACGACGCGGACCCGGCTTCCCGCCCGCAGCGGTCCGGCCGCGGCCGTCGCGTTCCACAGCTCCCCGTGCACGAAGACCTTGCCCTCCGGACCGAGATCCTCGACGACGGTCCCGATCTCGCCCGCGATGCCTTCGATCCCGGTGCGGACCGGATTGTGCTGCGCCTTGACGGCCAGGCGCACGACGAACGCCGCGAGGCCGGTGAACGCCAGCACCGTCGGCACGACGACCATCGGCGGAACGCGAAGCTCCGGGATCGGACCTTCGACCAGCATCATCATCCCGATCCCGAGACACACCGCTCCACCGAGCGTGAGCATCCCGTAGGAGGCGACCTTGATCTCGAGAACGAACATCACGATGCCCAGCACGATGAGCAGCACCCCGATCGTCGAGATCGGAAGCGCCGCAGCGGAGAAGAAGAACAGGATCAGGCACAGCGCCCCGATGACCGCGGGGAACACGAGCCCCGGATGGGACATCTCGACGTACAACCCGGCCAGTCCGAGCAGGAGCAGTATTCCAGCGACCGTGGGTGTCGCCAGGAACTCGAACACCTTCTGGCGAAGCCCGAACTCGCTCGAAACGAACGTCGCAGCGCTGGTTTCGATAACCACGGTTTCGCCGGTGAACCGCTTGACCTCGAAGCCGTCGAGCTTCTCCAACAGCTCTTCGCGGTTGTTGGCGACGATCTCGATGAGTCCATCCCTCAAGGCTTCGATTTCGGAATAGGCATCGGCGGCGAACACCGCCTGCTCGGCCTTCTCGATGTTGCGGCCGCGATGCTCGGCGATGGAACGCAGCAGGGCCGCCATGTCTTCGTTGACCTTCTTGAGGAGAACGTCGTCCTCCTTGCCCTCCCCGCTGCCGTAAATCGATGACGCCGCGCCGCATCGCGTCCCGGGAGCCATGGCCGCGACGTCGGCGGCCAGCATGATGAAGAACCCGGCCGACGCCGCCCGTGATCCGGACGGGCCCACCCATACCACGGTCGGCACCTTGGATCCGAGCATGCTCTTGACGATTCCCTGGAGCGCCTTGACGTCGCCCCCGGGGGTATCGAGCTGAATCAGAACCAGATCATCCCCCTCGGTCTCGGCGTCGGCTATTGCGTGAGTGATGCGATTGGCGGTCGCACCCGTGACCTCGAGCTCTTCGAACTCGACGAAACGGATGACCGCTTGCTCCGCCGCGAGCGCGGGGACGGCGACACCGAAGCACAGGAGATACAGCAGTCGGCGCATCCGCCCGCAGTATAACGCAACGCCCCGCGCGTCCCGGAGAACCCGGCACGTGGCGCGCCTCGGGCCCGACCTGGATTCTAGGACCCTTCGAGCCGACGAAGGAGCTCCTGTGCCTCGCGATACCCCGCGTCGAGCCGCAGGGCCTGCTCGAGCCGGAAGCGGCCCTCCTTCTCGTCCCCCAGCTCGAGCGCCACGACGCCGAGGTGGTACTGCAGCCTCGGGTCGCGCGGCGCCATCCGGCTGGCCGCCAGAAAGGTCTCGCGCGCGTCCTCGAGCCGTCCCGACCGGGCCTGCACGGCTCCGAGCTGCGCCAGCAGCGCCGGGTCCGGCGCCAGCGCCGCGAGCGCGACCTCCAGGCACACGGCCGCGCGGGCCGGGTCGTGCTGCGACAGCACGCGGCTCGCGCGGATCAGCGCTTCGGGGTCGCCCCCGCGAGCGTCGGCCATCGCGGCGGCGGTCCGGCGCGCACCGTCCTGGTCGCCGGAGAGCTCCTCGAGCCGGAAGCGCGTGGCGAGCGCGATCCCGCTCGACGGGTGGCGCGCCAGGAACGCGTCGACGATCTCGCGCGCCTCGGCGGGACGATCCGATTCCAGGAGCAGGGTCGCGAAGTCGACCGCGGAGGTCTCGCTGTCGGGGTTCAGGTCGAGAACGAGCCGATAGTGTCGCTCCGCCTCGTCGATCCGGCCCTGCAGGCGATAGACGGTCGCCATGAGCTCGAGGCTTCCCTCGCGTAGCGCCACCGAGGCCGCCGGGTCGGTCTGGGTGGCTTCGACATGGGCCCGGGCCACGGGCTCGGCCTCGACGAGGCGGCCGAGGTCGATGAGCGCCAGGATCCGCGTCACGCGCGCCTGGTGGTTCTCGGGATGCTCGCCGAGGATGTCCTCGGAGATCTCGAGCGCGCCGAGGGCATCCCCGGTGTTGAGCCTGCGCCGCGACTCCAGGAACCTCTCGAGCTGGGCGATCATCTCCTTGGGGTCGGGGCGCGCGATGCCGTCGCCCTCGCCGACCGTCGCCGAGAACTCCCCGCCCAGATAGCCGAGGCTCCGGAGCCGCTCCTGCTCCTCGGCGGACAGGGTTCGGCTCGCCTGCGACTCCGCGGATGCGTCCTCGATCGTCTTTGCCCAGCTCGCGAGCGACGCCGCCAAGCGCTCGCCGCGCTCCGTATCTTCCTGGAACAGGTTCAGGGTCTCTCCCGGGTCGTCGCGCAGGTCGTACAGCTCGGGAGTCGGGGCCTGAATGAGCTTGAAGCGTCCGTCCCGGACCATCGTGAGCTCGCTCCAGCCGTAGTCCAGCCGCGGCATGTAGGTCTCGGCGTGGGCCGTGGCGTCGTGGCCGTCGTCGTCGCCCTCGATCCGCGGTCTGAGGCTCGGGCCCTGGCCCTCGGGCAGCGGGTCGAGCCCCAGCAGATCGAGGATCGTCGCCGCGACCGCGACCAGCTCGACCGGTCCCGCCACGCGCCTTCCCGCAGGGACCAGACCGGGCGCCCGCACCAACAGCGGGACGCGCGTCGAGGCCTCGTAGATGAACACGCCGTGGGTGCTCTCGCCGTGATCGCCGAGGCTCTCGCCGTGATCGCCGGCCACGACGACGATCGTCGAGTCGAGCAGGTCGGCCTCCCCGAGCCGGTCCACGAGGTCTCCGAAGCAGGAGTCGACGTAGGAGATCTCGCGGTCGTAGCCGGTCCCGTGCAGCCTGCGGCCTTCACGCTCCGGCGGGTCGTAGGGATCGTGCGGATCGTAGTAATGGACCCACAGGAAGAACCTGCGATCGGGGTCGCGTTCCTCGAGCCAGCGGAAGACCTGCTCGTTGACGTCGTCGGCGCTGCGCTCGGCCTCGAACAGTTGATCGCGATTGCCCTGGAAGCGATCCACGGGCACGTCGTCGAAACGCTCGAATCCCTGCTCGACGCCGAAGCCGCGATTCAGGACGAAGCTCGACACGAAGCCCGCGGTCTCGAAACCCTCCTCCGCGAGCCGCTCGGCGAGCGTCGTGACGTCCTCGGGGAGCCGGTAGATCCCGTTGTGGCGCACGCCGAGGCTCGCCGGATACCGGCCGGTCATCAATGACGCGTGCGAGGGCAGGGTCAGGGGCACCTGGCTCACCGCGGTCTCGAACAGCGCGCCCTCCCGCGCGACGCGGTCGAGATTCGGTGTCGGCACCGCGGTTCCGCCGTAGGCTCCCAGCCGATCGGAGCGCGTGGTGTCGAGCGTCACGAGGACGACGGAGCGACGCGACGCCGGCACCGGCTCCGAGCACTCGCCGAGCGCCAGCGCGACCACCGCGATCTGGAGTCCGGCGAGCCGCATCCGCACGCGCGTCGCGCTCACCGCGCGGCCGCCGGCTCCGGAAGGACGCGGTTGCCGTGGGCCATCCACCACCCCGGCGTCCCCGGTCGAAGCCGCTCGCCCGCGCGCCGGAACGCATCCTCGACGGTCGCGGCGTGCGCAACACCGAGGCGGGCGACCATGGCCGGATCGAGCTTCGACACCAGGATGACCCGGAAGGACTTCGACTTCCGGAACCACGACAGCGCGGTCTGACCGTAGACCTGGAAATCCGCGCGCAGCGCGCGGACCCAATCATCCTCCGAGCCGAAGCGGAACCACGGCATGAAGTCCTCGTGTCCCGCGCCTTCGGTGCAGGCCGCGACGAGCACGATCACGCCTCCGGGCCGCAAGGCGCGCACGCCCGCGTCGAGCGCCTTGTGGGACTGGATGACGTTGATGTCCGAGGGCGCGCCGCCGGCCGACACCACCACGAGGTCGCGCGGCTCGACTCGCACCACCCGGGTCGCCCGTACGTAGCGACAGGCCGCCTCGTGCGCCCGGCGCCACTGCCCGACGAACAGGCGCTCGATCGTCCCGCCGTTTCCGAGCACCGAGTTGACCAGCAGGTGGGGGCCGACCATGGCCGCGCCCTCCGCCATGTCGCGGTGCACGGGGTTGCCGTCGAGACACCCGGCCCGGGCGCCCGGGTGGCGCGACCCGTCCCGCTCCAGGGCGCGGAGGTGATTGCGGCTCACCGTCTCGCGAGCGGCGAGACCCGGCACCAGGGCCTTCCGCCCGCCGCAGAATCCCGCGTAGTAGTGGAATCCCGCGGCGCCGGTCAGCACGATGCGATCGTGGTCGAACAGCGCGGAGTTGACGCGCACCGGCGTGCCCGACCTCGTCCGGCCGATCTCCGACAGGCCGGCCTCGCGATCCGGGTCGTGAATCAGGGTCTCGTGGCGTTCCGCCAGATCGCGCCCGAGTATGCCCTCGATCTCCTCGGGGGTCGGGCGGCGGTGAATCCCGCTCGCGACGATGAACGTGACGTCCGCGGCCGAGACCGCGCGGATGCGTTCCACGAGCGGCGGCAGGAACAGCGCGGCGCCGGTCGCGCGGGTCGCATCCGAGACCACGACCAGCACCTTGCGCGCGCCGGAGAACAGCTCCTCCGTGCGCGGACTCGCCACGGGCCGCTCGAAGGCCGCGCGCAGGTCGGCCGGCCCGCGCTCGCCGTTCGACGGCGACGGCGGCACGATCGGGTCGAGACGGAACGGCTCGTCCGGCAAATCGAGCCACTCCCGCCCGTACGGGAGCCGGCGCGGAGCCGGGGCGGTCATTGCGACGGCGAGCCCGGGGGGTGCATGCGCCGCGCGAGCGCGGCGGCGACGGCGGCGGGCACGAGACCCTCGACGTTCCCGCCGAGGCGGGCGACCTCGCGCACCAGGCGGCTCGAAACGTAGGAGTACGTCTCGCTCGGCACCAGGAAGACCGTCTCGACGTCCGGGGCCAGGCGGCGGTTCATCATCGCCATCTGCAGCTCGTACTCGAAATCCGACAGGGCGCGCATCCCCCTCAGGATGACCGAGGCGCCGATGCGCTTGGCGTAATCGACCAGGAGACCGTCGAAGGTGTCGACCCCGACGTTGGCCCACCCGGAGACGGCGTCCTCGATCAGGGCGATGCGCTCCGGGACGGAGAATACCGGCTGCTTGTCCTCGTTGCGGAGGATGGCGAGGATCAGCCGGTCGAAATGCCGCCGGCCCCGCTCGACGAGATCCAGGTGACCGTTCGTGACCGGATCGAAGGTGCCGGGATAGACCGCGATGGGCCTCACGCTCTCCTCGCCTCCGCCGCGGCGATCAGCTCCGCCGCATTACGCGTCGCCGCCGCCGTCACCCGCCGCCCGCCGAGCATGCGGGCCAGCTCGCCGACGCGCTCCTCGCCGCTCAGAGACGCGATCCCGACGGTCGTCCTCCGACCCACGACGTGCTTGCTCACATGGTAGTGCCGTTCCGCATGGGCGGCCACCTGCGGCAAGTGCGTGACGCACAGCACCTGCCGGCGGTCGGCCAGCGCCGCCAGGCGCGCGCCGACCGCGTCCGCGACCGCGCCGGAAACCCCCGCATCGACCTCGTCGAACACCACCACGCGCCCGCCTCCGGCGCGCTCGAGGACGACGTGCAGGCTCAGCATGATCCGCGCGAGCTCGCCGCCCGAGGCCACCTTGTGAAGCGGCCTGGCGGGCTCCCCGGGGTTGGCGGACAGGAGGAATTCGACGCTCTCGACACCCCGGGGGTGGAGCGCCACGCGTTCCCCATCGCGCTCGATCTCCTCGCCGCGCGAGGGCTTCAGGTCGACCTCGAACCGGGCCTTGGGGAGGGCCAGCACCGCGAGCTCCCTCTCCACGCGCGGCTCGAGGCGCCCGGCGGCCGAGGCGCGCGCGCTGCCGAGGCGGCTCGCCGCCGCGAGATAGGCTGCCTCGGCCGCGGCCACGGCCTCGCGGGCCCGGGCCGCGCTGCCCTCGAGGTCCTCGATGCCGCGCAGCTCGCGCGCGGCCTCCTCCCTGCGGTCGAGCGCGCCCTGCTCGTCGGGTCCGTAGCGCAGCATCAGCCTCTCGATGGCGGCGCGCCGCGCCTCGATGTCCTCGAGCCGCGCGGGGTCGAAGTCGGTCCGGTCGCGGTAGTCCCGCAGGGCGGCGCCGGCATCCTCGAGGTCGACACGCGCGGCGTCGACCCGGCGGTGGATCTCGCCCAGGCTCGGGTCGATCTCGGCCAGAGACGCGCACCGCCGCGCCGCCCCCGCGGCCAGCGTCGCGGCGGTCGGATCTCCCTCGTACAGCATCGCCACGGCCTCCTCCAGGAGCTGGGCCGTGGCCCCGGCGTTGCGCAGGATGGCGCGATCTCGCTGCAGCTCGTCGAGCTCCCCCGGCCGCGGGCCGACGGCGTCGATCTCCCGGACGATGCCGCGGAGACGCTCGATCCGCGCCTCGCGGTCCGACGCCTGGTCCAGGATCGCCACGAGCCGCTCGCGCGCGGATACGACCTCGACGTGGCGCGCGCGCACGTCCCGCAGCTCCTCGTCGTGCCCGCCGAAGTCGTCGAGCAGCTCTCCGTGGCGAGCCGCGGACAGCAGGCCGTGCTGCTCGTGCTGCCCGTGGAGCTCGACCAGATGCTCTCCGAGATCGCGCAGCACCGCGACCGTCGACGGCGAGCCGTTGACGAACACGCGGCCCGTGCCCGACGTCGCGACCTCCCGGCGCACCACGATCGTGCCGTCCTCGAGGTCGATGCCGCGGTCGCGCGCCGCGTCGCGCGCCGTGCACCCGGGGGACAGCTCGAAGACCGCCTCCACGATCGCGCGCTCGGCGCCGTCCCGGATCAGGGACGAGTCCGCGCGCTCCCCGGCCGCCAGGCCGAGCGCGTCGACCAGGATCGATTTCCCGGCCCCGGTCTCGCCGGTCAACACGTTCAGACCCGCGTCGAACGTGACGCTGAGGTCTTCGATGATCGCGAGGTGACGGATCCGCAGGGTCTTGAGCATCGGGACGTTCCCGACTCCCCGGGAGGGTCCGCGAGCGGGACAGCGGATGCTAACACCCTCCCGCGAAACGGGTCAACTGCCCGCCGTCTCGACGGCTGGACTCGTCTTCTTCTTTTGACGCTGCCCCACGCGTGGGTTAGCATGAGCGTTCTTGGCGGGTTCGGACGCGGGCCCCCCCGCAGCCGCACCGGACCGAAGTCACTTGCCGCGGGCTTTCCGCGCGCGGCTCCCCGAGGATGCGGTCCGCGTCCGGCTCAGGAGAGAACGTGACTGCGGCTTTTCTCGCCCAAGGGACCGGGAGTCTCGACGTTTGGTCCCTGGTCATGCACGCGGGCCCGATGGCCAAGTTCGTGCTGCTCGCCCTGGCGTTCTTCTCGGTCGTTTCGTGGGGCATCCTGGCCGAGCGCTTCCGCACCTATCGCGCCGCGGAGCGCGAGTCGGCCGCCTTTCTCGCGGAATTCCGCAAGGGCGACGGCCTCGCCCGGATCCACGACGCCACGGCTTCGCTCACCAACAGCCCGGTCGCGGACGTCTTCCGGGCCGGGTTCCGCGAGATCAGCCTCAATCCGCCGCCCGCGGGCGGCCCGCTCGAGAGCACCTCGCTCGAGGCCCTGGAGCGGGTCCTCAGGAAGAACTCCTCCGTCCAGCTCACCGACCTCGAGCGCAGCCTCGGATTCCTCGCCACCACGGCGAGCGCGACCCCGTTCATCGGCCTGTTCGGGACCGTATGGGGGATCATGAACGCCTTCCGCGGCATCGGCCTCTCGGGGACCGCGTCCCTCGCGGCCTACGCTCCCGGGATCGCCGAGGCGCTGGTCGCGACCGCGGCGGGACTGGCGGCCGCGATCCCGGCCGTCATCGGCTACAACCACTTCCTCGGAAGGCTCCGAAGCATGGACGCGACGATCGAGGAGTTCGTCGCGGACTTCGTCCACCGTGTCCAGGGCCGGCGGAGCTGACCCGATGGGGGCCCAGGTCGCGGGCAGCGGGCGCGGCGGCCGGCATCGCGCCCTCGCCGAGATCAACGTCACGCCGCTCGTCGACGTCATGCTGGTGCTGCTGATCATCTCCATGCTGGCCGCGCCGATGCTGCAGCGCGGCATCCCGCTCGAGCTTCCCGCCACCGAGACCGCGGCCGAGATCGACGAGGCGCGGGTCGTCGTCTCGGTGGACCGCAACGTCACGATCCGGATCAACGACCGCCCGGTGCATTACGATCTGTTCGAGGACCGGATGAAGGCGATCGCGCTCCAGCGCCCCGGCGAGACGGTCTACCTAAGGGCCGACAAGCTCCTGCCGTACGAGGAAGTCCTGCTCGTGATGGACAGGATCCGCAAGGCGGGCGTGACGCGGGTCGCCCTGGTCACCGTCCCCGCCCAGATCCTCCACGAGGACCGCCCGTGAAGCTCGTCCTCCGGCTGCCGGTACCCTCGACACCGCGCTCGCGCTACTACGCCGTGTCGGGAGTCCTGCACGCCGCGGGCGCGATCCTCCTGTTCCTGTCCCCGCTGCTCGTGGCCGGTCCCCGGATCTCGCAGGACGCGCCGCTGGTGGTGGACGTCGTGGGGTCCTTGCCGGGGGCCAGGCCCCCGGCGCCGAAGGTCGAGCCGCCCGCGCCGAGGCCCCCCGAGCCGTCTCCGGAGGGGGTCCGTGCCGAGCCCGAGCTGCCCCCGGAGCCGAAGGTGGTGCCGAAGCCGGAGAAGAAGCAGCCTGAGAAGATGAAGGAACCGGAGCCCGAGCCGAAGCCCTCGCCCGTGGTAAGCCCGCCGAGCCCCGCCCAGCCTCCCGAGCAGGCTCCACCAATCGATGGTGGGGTCGGTGCCGCGGGCGGCGCCGGCGTCGAGTCGGTGGAGCTCGCTGCCGTCGAGAACGCCTGGTATCTGGCCTCGGTCGACGCCGCACTCCAGACCAGCTGGGCCCGCCCCATCCTCGAGGGGTCGCGGGAAACGCACGCGGTGACGGTGGCGTTCGACATCCTCCGGGACGGAGGCGTGTCCAACCCCCGGGTGATCGCTTCGAGCGGGATGCCCGCGCTCGATCGCTCCGCGCTCCGCGCCGTCGTCGACGCGTCGCCGTTTCCCCCGCACCCCGACGTGTGGAGGAAGCCGTTCGTGACGGCAGTATTCGTCTTCAAACTGGAGCCCGGGGAACGCTGATCCCCGGCTCCCGAACTTTCGCGGAGGACAACCGTTGCGGCCTCGCATCACACCGATCGCCCTTGCTCTCCTGACGATGGTCTCAGCGTCGAGCGCTCAGGAATCGGACAAGCCCGACCTCTCAGGTACGATCACCAAGACGGGTTTCACGAAGATCAAGATCGCGGTGCCGACGCCCGAGGCCCCGGCCTCGGCGAGCGTCGCGGCGCTCGAGATCGCCGAGACGGTTCGCGCCGATCTCGAGTACAGCGGCTTCTTCGAGATCGTGTCCCCGGATCTCTACAAGCTGGTTTCCTCGTCTTCCCCCGGGGCCGTTTCCCACGAGGACTGGGTGAGCATCGGAGCGGACGCCGTGGTCGTCGCGCGATTCGCGGTCGACGGGGATCGCGTCGATCTCCAGGCCTGGCTGTACGACAACGCCAGCAAGACGCAGCTCTTCGGGCGCCGCTACGGCGGGAGCACGGACGTCCTGCGGCGCGTCGCCCACCAGTTGGCCGACGATCTCGTGCGGCAATACACGGGACGGCCCGGCGTGGCGCTGACCCGCATCGCCTTCGTTTCGCGCCACAACAAGGGCTCCGAGGTGTACCTCATGGACTACGACGGCCAGCGCGTGCGGCGCCTGACGACCTCGGGCTCCATCAACCTGTCGCCGGCATGGTCGCCGGACGCCAACCGCCTGGCGTTCGTGTCGTGGCGCGAGAACCGCCCCGACATCTATTTCATCGACAGCGGCGGGACGCTGACCAAGACCCCGGTGCTCGACGGCGAGCTGAACGCCGCCCCCGACTGGGACCCGAGCGGGAACCGCATCGTCTACAGCTCGGACCACGACGGCAACTCGGAGCTGTACGTCGTCGACCTGCTGACCGGAAAGAACACGCGTCTGACCCGCACGCCCGCCATCGAGATCTCCCCCGCGGTCTCGCCGAACGGACGCGAGATCGCCTTCACCTCGGACCGCTCGGGATCGCCGCAGATCTACGTCATGGACGCCGAGGGGCTCAACACCCGGCGCCTGTCGTTCGAAGGCGGGTACAACGAGTCTCCCGCCTGGTCCCCCAAGGGCGACCGTCTGGCGTACGTCTCGCGCATCGACGGCCGCTTCCACATCGTCGTGCTCGACGTCGGGTCGGGCGCGCTGAAGCAACTGACTTCGGGCAACTACCATAACGAGAACCCGCGCTGGTCCCCCGACGGCCGGCACATCGTGTTCTCGTCGAATCGCACGGGCAACTACGACATCTACACGATGAAGGCGGACGGAAGCGACCTCCGGCGCCTGACGCGCGGGACAAACAGCATCACCCCGGACTGGTCGCGCTAGCGCGTGATCTCGTGGTGCGATCTCGATGGAGCATTGCGCGGGAACGGACCTCCCCTATAATCCTTCCGGCCCCGATCGCCGGAACCGCCATCGCCCCCCGGGGCGTCAACGAAAGGAGTTGTCTGACATGACTCGCACCACAAGGCTCGTCGTCACCGTTCTCGTCCTCGGGTTGGCGCTGTTCGCGGCGGGTTGCAAGAAGCCGGCGCCGGTCACACCACCCGAGGTTGCGGCGCCCGCGCCCCAAACCACGCCCCCCGAGCCACAGGAACCTCCTCCGGCGAAGCCGGACACCGGTGCAGGGTGGGACACGACCACGGTCGAGACTGGAACGATGACCCCGGAGTGGATCCAGAAGATGAACGACAGCGGGGTCCTCAAGACCGTCTACTTCGGGTTCGACAGTTACGACCTCGACAGCCCGGCCCGCACGGTGATCCAGGCGAACGCCACCTGGCTTCAGGACGTGGGCAAGCAGGCCGACATCCGGGTGGAGGGCCACTGTGACGAGCGCGGAACGATCGAGTACAACCTCGCCCTGGGCGAGCGGCGCGCCAGCGCGGTTCGCGAGTATCTCGTGAGCCTCGGCGTGGACGCTTCGCGCGTCAGGATCGTGTCGTTCGGCGAGGAGCAGCCGGCCGATCCCGGCCATACCGAGGCCGGGTGGGCGAAGAACCGCCGCGCGGTTTTTGTGATCGAAGCGTCCTAGCGGACCGATCGCATCCGAAAGAGGTGGGAGCCTTGCTCAGGAAAACGGTCGTCTCGGCGGGTATGCTCGGCCTGGCGGGCTCGATGCTCGGCTGCGTCCTGCCGAACCAGTTCAGCCAGGTCCAGACCGACGTCGCCGCCCTGCAGGCCGAGATCCAGGCGCTCGCGCGGGCGCAACAGGCGGCGGATGCCAAGCTCGATCAGATCGCGAGCGTGGTGTCGTCGGAAGAGGAGCAGGGGATCGGGCGCGCGGAGTTCGCCGACCTCAAGCTCAGGCTCGAGGAGATCGACCGCCAGCAGGCGATGCTCGACGAGCGTCTGATCGAGGCCAATCGCCGCGTCGAGCGCCTGTCCCAGGGTGTCGAGGAGAACCGGGAGTTCGTGCGCGCCGTGGCCCTGGGCGGCAGCGGGGCGCAGGACAGCGTCCCCGAGGGCAGCGCCTCCGGGCCGGAGGGCGGAGCCGCGGCCGGCTCGCCCTCCGCGGGCAGTGCCCTCCCCAGCGCCGACGACCTCTACCACACGTCGTACGCCGACTTCTCGAAGGGTAACTTCGCCCTGGCGATCTCCGGCTTCGAGGAGTACGCGTCGCGCTATCCCGAGAGCGATCGCGCCGACAATGCCCTGTACTGGATCGGCGAGTGCTACTTCAGCCAGGGCAACTACGTCGTCGCGGTCGAGGCCTTCGACCGCATGCTGGGGGCCTACCCGGACAGCGACCGGGCGCCCGCCGCGAACCTCAAGAAGGGCCTGGCCTACCTGGAGCAGAGCCAGATCCGTCCGGCCATCATCCAGCTGCAGTACGTCCAGAAGGAGTTTCCCGACTCCGACGAGGCGCGCGTCGCCCGGGAGAAGCTGGCGAGCCTCGGGGGCGGCTAGCCGCGAAGGGGCCCGGCGGGACGCGCTTGACGGTCCCCGGGCCGTGATCTAGAATCCCGCGTCTTCCGTTCGTCGCGGTTTTTCCCAGGAGTGCGGTTCCCATGGCGACCCACAAGTCCGCGGTCAAGCGTCACCGTCAGAGTCTGAAGCGCCGGATGCGCAATCGCCGGCACCGCACCACGCTGCGCACCCGGCTCAAGAGCTTCCGCAAGGCGATCGAGACCGGCGAGGTCGAAGCGGCCCGTGGGATGCTGGGCTCGACCCTGGCGCTCGTCGATCACAGCGCCAAGCTCGGCGTGATCCACGACAACGCCGCCGCGCGCACGAAGTCGCGGCTGACGCGTGCTCTGAACCGCGCGACGTCCTGACCGACGCCCCCGCTCCTAGGAGCCCGTCCTGAGGCTCCCGACCGTCGCCAGCGCCAGGAACAGCACGTCCTCGGCGAGGCGCTTGATGCCGACCTGGGAGGCGTCGCTCGTGCCGAAGCAGCCGCAATCGATGTCCAGGCCGCGAGCCACGGCCTGAGCGATCGCGACGAGGAACACGACCATCAGCCCGGCGGACAGCGTCGCCCCCGCGCGCGCGCGGATGCCCAGCACGAGCGCCAGACCGGCCACGAGTTCGATCCACGGCAGCGTCATGGCGAACAGGTTCTCGAGCGCGATGGGCAGCATCCGGTAGTTGTGCACCTGCTTGGCGAACGCGGAGACGTCGCCGATCTTGGGGAGCGCGGCGACCAGGAAGATCGCTCCGATCGCGATCTGGCAGACCCGGATCGTGACACGGTGGCGCACGAACCTCTTGATTCCGTCCATCCTAGGTCCCTCCCGTCACGATCTCTCCGCGCGCGACCGGATAGCCGGCGGCCTGCCACTCGGGGAAGCCTCCGACGTAAACCAGGACCCTGCGGTACCCGGCCTCGATCAAGGCGTCGGCCACGGTGATCGACACCTCGCACGACCCGCCCCCGCAGTAGGCGATGATCGGCCGGTCTCCCGGCTCGAGGGTCAGGAGCCTGCCGGGGTCGCTCTGGATCTCCTCGAAGGGCAGATTCACCGCTCCGGGGATGTGGCCCTCGACGAACTCGTCGGTCTCCCGGGCGTCGATCAGAACCGCCGCGCCGGCGTCGTAGAACTGCTTCACCGCCGCCAGCTCCATCGACATCGGGCGATCCATTTCGGGGATCGGCGGCAGGGCGGAGGCAGCCTGAGGTGGGTCGAAGAAGCCCATCGGATCGTTCGAGTCGATGCGCCGCGAGGCTCGCTCGCCGCTGCCGCCCGTCGCGCTCGCCAGCGTCGCGGATCCCGTTTCGACCGGATAGCCCGCCTTCTGCCATTCCGGGAAGCCGCCCATGAACACCAGCACCTTGCGGTGCCCGCCCTCCAGAATCAGGTCCCAGGCCAGGTTCATGGACAGCTCGCACGAGCCCCCGTCGCAGTAGGTGACGATCGGCCTCCCGCCGGGATCGAGCGCCTCGACCCGGTCCGGCGTCCCTTCCTCGTAGGGCAGGCTGACCGCTCCCGCGATGTGGCCCGCCTCGTACAGCGCCGGCTCGCGCGCGTCCACGATCAGGGCGCCTCCGGCGTCGAACAGTCGCTTGACGCCGGCCGTCTGGATCTGACGCGGCTCTTCCGAATCGGGAATCTCCGGCAGCGCCGCCGGGGTGCCTGCCGTGGGGTGGGCAGCCGTCGCCGGGTCCGGTGTCCACGGCTCCAGCACTCGGGGTTCGCCGATCCACGCGACGCCGTATGCCGGCTGGCTCCTGAGTCCCGCGTAGTTGTAGGCCAGCCCGAGAACGGTGCCGAGCACGACCAGAGCGACGACCCCACGAGCCAGGTTGCCTTCTCCGCCGGGGCCCGGGCCGGGATGCATCATGGTCGAACCTCCACGCCGCAGGCCCGACCGCGCGGGACCGCGTCCACAGATTCTACTTTCGGTTCGATGGGCCGGCCACCGCTGCGGGAGGCCCGGTCAGACGCGGGGGGCGGCCCGCCGGGAAGCCCGTCCACGGGTCGTCGCGCGCGCCGCCGAGCGCGCGCCGCCCTGGCGACGGGCCACGCTCTTCAGGATGTCGAGGGCCGAGATGATGCCCGCGACCTTGCGTCCCCTCCGGACGATCACGCGGTGAATGCGCTTGCGCATCATCATGCGGGTGATCGACTCCAGCGATGCGCGCTCGGTGACCGAGTGCACCACCGGCGTCATGACGTCCGCCACCGACCCGCTGTTGACGTCCTCGATCTGGAATCCCTTGGGAAGGCGCCGGCCCTCCACGCGCACGGCGTCGTAGAAGTGCGAGTCCATGACCAGCTCGTCGTCGCGCGTCAGGCTGTAGTACAGCAGATCGGTCTGGGAGATCACGCCCTCGAGGTTGCCGGCGGCATCCACGACCGGCGCACCCGTGATCCCCCGCGCGAGGAACAGCTTGGCGAGATCGCGGAGATCCATGCCCGAGGGGACGCAGACGACGTCGCGGTTCATGATGTCCGCCGCCACGAGAGCCATGTTCCGTCTCC
>Ga0302046_10000198_pt1 | contig 65220 bp, 66 predicted proteins | sample RVTome_11_FD_200261 | JGI IMG/M metagenome (GOLD analysis project Ga0302046, IMG submission 200261) | Soil microbial communities from uranium-contaminated site in the Upper Colorado River Basin, Wyoming, United States - RVT147D111 (version 2) ... | reverse complement strand
ATGCGCAGGCCGCGTCAAACCCTTGCGAAGGGTGGTCTCACCATGGTCGAGCAAGAAGCCCTTGGGACCGCGCGTCCCGTGTCGAGCGCGGCCGGCATCCGCCGGATCGGCGCGACGGACCTCTGGCATTCGTTGCGCGAAGGCTTCGACGACTTCAAGGCGAAGCCGAGCCATGTCGTGTTCCTTTGCGTGATCTATCCGCTGTTCGCCCTGCTGCTGACGCTGTTCCTGGTCGGCGAGAACCTGCTGCCGCTGGTCTTTCCGGTGGTGGCGGGCTTCACGCTCCTCGGACCCGTCGTCTCGGTGGCGTTGTTCGAGATGAGCCGGCGCCGCGAGCGCGGGCTCGAGGTCTCCTGGAGCGCGGCGTTCGGCTTCATCCACTCTGCCTCCTTCGCGCCGATCGCGGCGCTTTCGGTACTGATGATGCTGCTCTATGTCGCCTGGCTGTTCATGGCGCAGTACATCTACCTCGGGCTATTCGGCGCGGCCCCTCCCGAATCGCTCCCGGCGTTCGTCGACCAGGTCCTGACGACCCGGCGCGGCGGCGCGCTGATATTCTACGGCACCGGCGTCGGGTTCCTGTTCGCCGTCGCGGCGCTGGCGATCTCGGTGGTTGCCTTTCCCATGCTGCTGGACCGGCAGGTGAGCGCGGCGACCGCGATCAAGACGTCGATCCGCGCGGTCTCCGTCAATCCGTTCATGATGGGGCTCTGGGGCCTGATCGTGGTGGCGCTGCTGGCGGCGGGATCGGTGCTCCTCCTGGTCGGCCTCGCCGTGGTCCTGCCGGTGCTGGGGCACGCGACCTGGCACCTCTACCGCAAGCTCGTCGAGCCGTAGATCGGGTCGCATTTGGGCCGGATCAAAAATTGATCCGGCCCAAATGCGACCCGATCTAACTGTTTGATAATAGAGCAGATTCACGTGATCAGGTCGAATCAGGAAGTGATTCGACCTAATCACGACCTGCTCTAGGGCGGCCGCCGCGCGACGCGCCGCAAACCGCGGGCGCTAGAGCATATTCCGCTCACGCGGAATCGGCGCCGGCCCGCTCCCCCACCCGGCCACCCACAGGATACTGCCATTGGGTGGCCGGGTGGGGGCCATTCGACAAACTCATGAGGGCCGGTGATGCCAAACGATCGGAATATGCGCTAATCGGCGAGCTCGGCGATCGCTGCGTTCAGCGTGTCGTGGAAGAACTTCACCCGGTGCTCGAAGGTGCCGAGCGTCATCACCTCATTGGCGCCGGCGTGGATCACCGACTGCGCCTGCTCGGCCACCCAGACGTCCTCGCCGTTGAAGACTCCGTCGTCCATGAAGGCGAAGGCGCGCTCGTAATGCGCCCGCTCCTCGTCGTTCCGCGGGGCCTGGGGAATCAGCATGATGTGGTCGACCTCGATCTCGTCGACCGCCACCGGCACGAAGCTGAAGAGGGTGTGGAAATCGGCCTGCACCACCAGGACGGTGCAGGGAAAGATGAGGTAGGCGAAGGTCATGTGGTCGCCGATGCGCCACTCCTCGGGCGGCCGGTCGATCACCTCCTCGGTGGCCCGGCGGGCGATCGCCGACCGCACGTGGCGGCCGAGCCGGTCGCTGCAGACCTCGTTGTCGGTGAAGAAGGCGGCCACGGTCTCGCGGTGCAGGCGCTGCACGTGATAGGCCTCGAGGAAGGCGTCGGCGACCAGCTTCCAGTTGGTCTTGCGGCGTTGCGTCTCGCGCCGGTAGAGCACGTGGTCGTTGAAGCCGAAGGCGTCCAGGTCGGCGCCGAGCCCGGCCAGGTGGCCGTCGAGGTCCATCCCCCCCTTGGGATCGGCGACCAGCCAGATCAGGCCGTGGCGCTCCTCGACCGGCACCGGCACCAGCCCCATCTTCCCGCGCTCGAGACCGGGGAAGCCGAACGCCTGGGGCACGGCTTTGAGCGCCCCGTCGAGCCCGTAGACCCAGTTGTGGTAGGGACATTTGAAGGCGCGCAGGCATTGCACGCCCTGCTCGCTCACCAGGCGGGTGTTGCGGTGGCGGCAGACGTTGAGGAAGCCCCGCACCACCCCGTCCTGGCCGCGCACCAGGATCACGGGCGAGCCCAGCGCGTCATGGGTGAGGCAGTCGCCGGGGGCCTTCAGCTCGTCGGCGGCGGCGGCGATGATCGGCAGCTTGCGGAAGACCGTCGCGCGCTCGGCGGCGAAGCGCTCGGGCGAGCGGTATTCCTCCAGCGGCACCGTGGTGATGCCCTCGCCCACGTCGCGGGCGCCGGCCTTGAGCTTGGCGACCAGCCGGGTGATGTGATCGATATGGGCCGGAACGTTCATTGGCGGTATCCTTCCGCGCCACGAGATTGCCCCCGTTCGTGATCCCCAGCTTACAGGCGATGGCGCCGTTGTGCAGGAAGTTTCGGTGATAGGAATGGTACCCCGCCAGGCGCCGCGCCGGTTTCGCGCGTGCCGGGCGGCCGCGCGTCTCGCCGCCCCTGCCATGGTCCTGGCCCTGGTCCTGCTCCTGCTGGCCTCGGCGAGCCGCGCCGGGGAGCCGGTCGCCATCGTGCCCGACGCCCACTATCCGGAGGGCCCGCTCTGGCACGGCGGCAAGCTCTACTACGCCGAGATGACCCGCCACCGCATCGCCGAATGGAACGGCACGGTGACCACCTTCTGGGCCCAGAAGGGCTGCGGCATGACCTCGATCGCGCCCGCCCCGGGCGGGCTCTTCCTGGTGACCTGCCATCTCGGGCGCGCCGTCGTCTGGGTCCGCGACATAGGTCGCGGGGGCCGCATGGCGGCGCTCCATACCACGGGCGCGGACGGCGAGCCGATCGGCAATCCCAACGACTCGGCGGCGGACGGCCGCGGCGGCGTCTATTTCTCCTCCTCCGGCACGTTCGCGCCCGCGGCCGCCGCGACCGGCGCCGTCTACCACGTCGTGCCCGGCGCCGCGCCCAAGCGGGTCGCAACGAAGATCCACTACGCCAACGGCGTGGTGGTCGGCCCCGATGGCAAGCATCTCTATGTCTCGGCCCACCTGGCGCGGCAGGTGTTGCGCTTCGCGATCGGGCCCGGCGGATCGCTCGGCGCCCGCGAAACCTGGCTCAGGCTCGCCGACGTCGTGTCCGCCGCCCCCGGCGCCGGCCCGCTCGCCGGGCCCGACGGCCTCGCCTTCGACGGCGCGGGCAACCTCTACATCGCCGAATACGGCGCCGGGCGCGTGCTCGTGGCCGGGCCCGACCGGCGCCTGAAGAAGACCATCGCGGTGCCGAACCGCTACGTCACCAGCGTCGAGCTCGGCCCCGACAAGCGCACGCTCTACATAACCGCGCCGGCGGACATCGCGCGCTGGCCCTACGAGGGCGCGGTCTACAAGCTTGCGAATCCGCTTCGCTGACCACATCTCCCGGTGAGGCGCCCGCGCGGCGCGGCGCTGCCCACCTGCAAAAGAGCCGATATCCTCATGCCTTCTTTCGACATTGTTTCCCGCACCGATCTCGCCGAGGTCGACAACGCGCTCAACAACCTGCGCCGCGAGATCATCCAGCGCTTCGACTTCAAGGACTCCAAGGCGACCATCGAGCGCAAGGAGGCCGAGCTCACCATCAACGCCGACGACGACATGAAGCTCCGCCAGCTGCACGACCTGCTGAAGGGCCACCTGACCCGGCGCAAGGTCGATGCCGGCGTGCTCGACTTCAAGGAGCCGGAGAAGGCGGCCGGCGCGGCGCTCCGCCAAGCGGTGCGCATCCGCCAGGGCATCGAGCAGGACCTCGCGCGCAAGGTCATGAAGGCGATCAAGGACAAGAAGCTGAAAGTCCAGGTCGCGATCCAGGGCGACGAGCTGCGCGTCACCGGCAAGAAGCGCGACGACCTCCAGGCCGCGATGCAGGTGGCCAAGGGGCTCGATCTCGGCCTGCCGCTGCAGTATGTGAACTTCCGCGACTGAGGCGCAGCCACGGTTTCGTCACGAAGTACGGCGAGGATGCCGCTCCGCAACCGTTGGCGGCGAGAGCCGCCGCCGACACGCCGAACAACGCGACGCCCCAGCGGTTCCAGCCTACCAACCGACAGGTCGATCATGCCGTCATTCCTGCCCCGTCCGATCGGACGCCCCGCATCCCGCGGCCTCGCCGCCGTCGCGCTCGCCGCGGCATTGGCGCTCGGCGGCTGCGCCGGCACCCAGACCGCCACCGGCGGGCCGGCCGCCGGCAACCCGGAGAAACGCGAGCAGAGCTTCGACGAGTTCCTCGACGAGTTCCGCGGCCAGGCCGTCGCCGCCGGCATCCGCAAGGCGACCGTCGACCGGGCCTTCGAGGGCCTCGTCCCCAACGACCGGGTGCTGGCGCTGATGGAGAGCCAGCCCGAGTTCGTGCGGCCGATCTGGGACTATCTCGCGCGCACCGTCTCCGACGGGCGGATCAAGGAGGGCCGCGCACGCCTCGCCGAGCACCGCGCCGAGCTCGCCAAGGCGGAGACGGAGACCGGCGTTCCGGCGCGGGTCATCGTCGCCATCTGGGGGCTCGAGACCAACTACGGCGGCAACACCGGATCCTTCTCGATCATCCAGGCTTTGGCGACCCAGGCCTGGAAGGGCCGGCGCGCGAAGTGGGCGCGGGGCGAGCTGATGAACGCGCTCCGCATCGTCGACCGCGGCGACGTGCCGCTGGCGCGCTTCACGGGCTCCTGGGCCGGCGCCTTCGGCCTGACCCAGTTCATGCCCTCGGTCTACCTCAGCCACTCGGTGGACGGCGACGGCGACGGCCGGCGCGACCTCCTGGGCAGCACCGCCGACGCCTTCCATTCCACCGGCAACCTGCTGCGCCACTACCAGTGGAAGCGCGGCGAGCCCTGGGGCTTCGAGGTCCGGCTGCCGCGCGGCTTCGCCTGGGAGGAGGCCGAGTACAAGGTGGTCAAGAGCCTCGCCGAGTGGCAGGCGGTGGGCGTGCGCAGAATCGACCGCGGCCGCCTGGTCCAGGGCGCGCTCACGCCGGAGCACCGGGCCTCGGTCATCATCCCCTCCGGGCACAAGGGCCCGGCCTTCCTGGTGCTGGGGAACTTCCACTCGCTGCTGCGCTACAACCGCGCCATCTCATACGCGCTGTCGGTGGCGCATCTGTCGGACCGCCTCGCCGGCGCGGGCCCCTTCGTCGCCGCCTGGCCGACCGGCGAGTTGCCGCTCAAGCGCGGCGAGATGAAGGAGCTGCAGCAGCGCCTCACCGCCATCGGCTGCGACGCCGGCGAACCCGACGGGGTGATCGGGCAGATGACGCGCGCGGCCGTGCGATGCTATCAACGCCAGACCGGCCAGCCGGCCGACGGCTTTCCGACGCAGACGCTGCTCGCCCGCCTGCGCGGCGGCACCAGCTGAGGCGTCAGGCGAAACGGGGGAGTAGACATGAGCAAGGTCAGCACCAGCACCAACCTGCCGGTTTCCGCCGACATGGTCTGGAGCACCATCGGCGGCTTCAGCTCGATCTCGGCCTGGCATCCGGGGATCGAGAAATCGGTGGAGACCAAGGAAGCCGGAACGACCGAGCGCACGCTGACGCTGGCGGGCGGCGTCGGCACCGTGGTCGAGCGCCTGGAAACCCACGACGACAAGGCGCGCAGCTACAGCTATTCGGTGGTCAGCGGGCCGTTGCCGGTCGCCGACTACATGGCGATGATCAAGGTCATCCCCGGCGGGCCGACGAGTTGCACGGTGGAGTGGACCAGCGACTTCGAGCCCCAGGGCATTCCCGAGCCGGACGCCGTCGCGGCGATCCGCCAGGTCTACGAGGCCGGGTTCGAGAACCTGCGCAAGATGTTCGGCGCCTAGAGCAGGTCGTGATTGGGTCGAATCACTTCTTGATCCAACCCAAATGCGATCCGATCTGGGCGCCGCCGGCGACTGGGAAAATCAGCGCCCGCCGAGCGTGCGGTTGAGGCTGCGCATGCCGCGCCCCATCGAGCGCCCGTAGGCCCGCGCGGCGGCGGCCCCGCGACGCGCGGCAGATGCCGCTTCGCCGCCACCATCCGCATCATCGGCCCGGGGGCGCACACCGGCGCGCCGGCCTTGCGTGCGCATCCAGCGGCGGTAGGTCTTGCGCTCGCCGTAACCCAGCAGCTTGCGGGTCGCCTGGAGCTGCCGGTTGAGCACCGTGAGCTCGACGGGAGTGATCTTGCCGTCGGCGATGGCGCGCTCGCGCAGCCCGCTGATGCGCTGGTGGGTGCGCCACAGCACCTGCGCCTCGCGGCGCGAGAAGCTGCCGTTGCGGACGCCGCGCGCAAGCGACTCGCGGAACCGGTTCTGGCCGAGCGTCCGTGCGATCGGCCCGTAGCGCCTGGTGTGATTGAGCAAGTCCGAGAGCCGGTGCTGGGCGAGCATGTAGCGCTGCCTTTCCTTGGCGCTGAGATCGCGCCCCTGCGACCCCTCGTTGCGGCGGACCAGGATGCGGCGCTGGATCTCGCGCAGGTTCTCCGCCTCTCGCTCGGTCAGCGTGCCGTCCTGCAGGCCGCGCTGGATCCGCATGTCGACATGCCGGGGCTCGGAGCTCATCGCGCGGTTCAGGCGGTCGCGCCGGACGATGTCGCGCAGGATCGTGTTGGCGGTCTCCAGATAGCGCTCCTCCCAGTTGCTGAACTGGTCGTCGTTCCGCGACATCCGGTACATGATCTCGACCCGCTCCTTGAGCGAGGCCAGGCGCGCCAGCTCGTCATTGGTAAGCGATCCGTCCTCTCCGCCCGCCTTCATGTGCTCCTCGATCGAGCGGGCGAGCTTGGCCAGCCGGGTCGAGCCGAGCGCGCTCATGGCGGTCTGGGTCTGGCCGCCGTTCGGGGCGGCGGGTTCGGGCTCGACCGTCTCGGGCTTGGCGGCCTGCTGCTTCGACGCGGCGCCCTTCTTGGCCTTCGCCATCCGGGCCTTCTTCTCCTTGGCGGCCTTGGCCTTGGCGGCCTTGGACTTGGCGGCCTTTGCCTTGGCCGCCTTCGCCCGCTTCTCCCGGGCGGCCTTGGCGCGCGCCCTGGCCCTTTCCTTCTTGTCCTCGGCGCTCATCTGCTCGGCCGCCGACGGGGTCGCCGTCAGCATGACCGGACCGGCGAAAAACACCGCGAGCGCGAACGCCGCGAAGATCGTTGTGAGCCTGGTTGCAAGCATGCCCGTTCTCCATTCGGAATTTGGGGGCGATAGTCGCCCTTCCACGCTTAAGGCCGCGTTAAATCCCCCAAAGACTTTATGGATTCCGGCCGATATCGCGCGGCTCCGAAGGCTGCCCGGACCCATCGCATGGACGCCTGGCCCGCCACGGCCTAAAGCAGGTCGTGATCGGGTCGAATCACTTCTTGATTCGACCCGATCACGTGAATCTGCGCTATTATCAAATGGTTAAATCGGATTCACGCATTCAGGCCGGATCTAGAGTGAGCGAAACAGGACAGGAACGAGGCCGAGAACATGGTTAATTTCACTCCGGTGTCGGCGCTGATCGGCGGCGCCATGATCGGCGGCGCCGCGGCCCTGCTGCTGCTGTTGAGCGGCCGGATCGCCGGCGTCAGCGGCATCGTCGGCGGCGCGCTCGAGGTGCCGCGCGGCGACCTCGCCTGGCGGCTCGCCTTCATCGTCGGGCTCGTCGCCGGCCCGCTGCTGGTCCAGCTCGTCCGCGGCGCGCCTGTCGCGGTGACGATCGAGGCCGGCGTGCCGGTGCTGATCGCGGCCGGCTTCATCGTCGGCCTCAGCACCCGGCTCGGCTCGGGCTGCACCAGCGGACACGGGGTCTGCGGGCTGGGGCGGCTCTCCGGACGCTCGATCGTGGCCACCGGGACCTTCCTCGCGACGGCGGTGGCGACGGTCTTCGTCACCCGCCACCTGATCGGAGGCTGAGCCCATGCGCGCGGTCCTGGTCGCCCTGGTCTCGGGCCTGCTCTTCGGGGCGGGGCTCGCGGTCTCGGCGATGGTCAACCCGGCCAAGGTGATCGGCTTCCTCGACCTCGCCGGGGCCTGGGATCCCAGCCTCGCCTTCGTGCTCGGCGGCGCGGTGGCGGTCTGGGCGGCCGCCTACCAGGTGAGCCGGCGCATGCAGGCGCCGCTCCTGGCCGTGAGCTTCGCCATCCCCAAGCGCAGCGACATCGACGCCCGCCTCGTCGGCGGGGCGGCGCTCTTCGGCGTCGGCTGGGGGCTGGCCGGCTACTGCCCCGGACCCGCGGTCTCCTCGCTGGCGCTCGGCCGCTGGGAGCCGGCGGTCTTCATGGCGGCGATGCTGGCCGGCATGTTCGCCTACCGCCTGGTGCCCCAGGCGCCGACGCGGGGGATCCAGGCCGACGCCTGAGCCGGGCTATTCGGCGGCCTTGCCGTCGCCTGCCGGGCGCTCGGCGAAGAGCCTGCGCGCGATCACCACGTTCTGGATGCCGGTCGTCCCGTCCATGTACTCGGCGAGCTTGACCGCCGCGAGGTGGCGCGCCAGCGGGTAGTCGGCGCGCGCGCCCACCGCCCCCATCGCCTGCATGCAGGCGTGGATGCCCTTGAAGGCGGCGCGGGTGGCGAACTTCTTGGCATGCGCCGCGGCGAGCGCGCTGTCGGCGCCGGCATCGAACCTGGCCACCGCCTCGCGGGCCAGCAGGCGCGCCGCCTCGAGCTCGGTGGCGGCGTCGGCGAGCTCCCATTGCAGACCCTGGAACTCGGCCGTCGTCTGGCCGAAGGCGCGGCGGTCCCGCATATGGCCGACCGCCGTGTCGAGCGCCGTCCCCAGCATGCCGCAGCAGGCCATGGCGACGTTGGCGCGGGCGATGTCGATGCCGCCGAGCGCCGCCTTGAAGGCCTTGCCGGCCGGGATGAAATGCGCGTCCTCGCCGACCGCGCAGCGCCGGAAGGTAATGTCGCTCGCCCCCATCGCGTGACCGCCGATGAGCGCGTAGGGGGCGCCGCGCTCGACGCCGGTTGTATCGGCCTCGACGAGGAAGCAGGCGATGCCGCGCCAGCCCGCCGCGGGGTCGGTTTGCAGGTAAACGCTGAGGATGTCGGCGGCGACCCCGCTGGTCACCCAGGCCTTCCGGCCCTCGATGTTCCAGCCGCCATCCGTCCGCGTGGCCCGTGTCGTGATAGCCGCGGCGTCGGAGCCGGCGCCGGGCTCGGTCAGCAGGAAAGCGCCGACGCGGCGGCCCGCGACCATGTCCGGCAGGAAGCGCGCCTTCTGCTCGTCGGTGGCGTTGCGCGCGATGTTGGCGGCGAGGTTGTTATGGACGATCAAGGGAAAGGTGAAGCCGAAGTCGGCCGCCGCCAGCACCTCGACGATGCGCGCGCCAGCCTGGAAGCCGGCCCCCTGCCCGCCCAGTTCCCTCGGCACGCGAAGGCCGCCGAGACCGGCCTCGCAGGCGGCGGCGAGCGCCTCGCGGGGATAGCTTCGCTCGGCCTCCCACACCGCTGCGTTGGGCGCGACGACCTCCGCGGCGAACCGCTTGGCGGTGGCGACGAGGGCGGCCTCGTCGGGGGTCAGGTCCTGGCTCATCTCGGCCACGGTTCCCTCACACGTATTTCGCCGTGATCCCGCCGTCGACGACCAGCGTCGTGCCGGTGATGTACCTGGCCTCGTCGGAGGCCAGGAAGAGCGCCGCGTACGCCACGTCCCAGGCGTCGCCCATGTGGCCGAGGGGGCATTGGGCGTCGCGGATGCGCTTCATCTCCTCGACGTTCCCGCCGTAGGCCTTGGTCAGCGGCTCGACGATCATCGGCGTGTCCATCAGCCCCGGCAGGATGGCATTGGCGCGGATGCCCCGGTCCGCGTATTCGAGCGCCACCGATTGGGTGAAGGGCAGGATCGCGCCCTTGGTGGTCGCGTAGGACACATAGGGCACGCCCGTCCAGCGGATGCCCGAGACCGAGGAGATGTTGACGATCGCGCCGCGCTGGCCGGCGGCGCCCGGGTCCTGGGCGGCCATCACCGGCAGGGCGTACTTGTGGGTCAGGAACATGCTCTTGAGGTTCACGTCGCTGACCCGGTCCCAGGCCTCCTCGCTCAGCTCCACCGGCCCGCCGACCTCGACGATGCCGACGTTGTTGTGCAGGATGTCGATGCGCCCGAAGGTCTCCACGCAGGCGCCCACCATCGCCTCGACCTCCTTGGCCTTCGAGACGTCGGCGCGGGCGACCGCGACCGTGCCGCCCTCCGCCTCGATGATCGTCGCGGTCTCCTCCGCCGCCGCCTCGTTGAGGTCGACCGCGACCACCTTGGCGCCCTCGCGGGCATAGAGCACCGCCGCCGCCTTGCCGTTGCCCCAGCCGGGCCCGACCGAGCCCGCGCCGGTCACCAGCGCCACCTTGCCCTCGACCCGTCCCGCCATGATGCAGTTTCCCCCCGATGTCGCCCGTTGCCCCGCAGCCTAGCGGAGCGGCCCGGCCAGGCGAAGCCCCGGTCAGGCAATGCCCCGGTCAGGCAATGCCCCGGTCAGGCAATGCCCCGGTCAGGCAATGCAACGTAATCGCCGCGCTTGACAAGAAGTGAATCCCGGCTCATTAAAGAGTGAACGGGAGTTCATTTCATGGCCTACCGCCGCACCGCCAAGGTCGAGACGCGGCTCGCCGACAACCGGGCGCGCATCCTTCGCGCCGCGCGGGCGCTGGTCGCCGACGGCGGCTTCCGCGAGGCCCAGGTCGCCGCCGTCGCCGCCTCGGCGGGGCTGGCGACCGGCAGCGTCTACCGCTACTTCCCCTCCAAGGCGCATCTGATGGTCGAGCTGCTGCGCTCGATCTGCGCCCGCGAGGCCGAGGTGGCGCGGGCGATCGCCTCAGGTGAAGGTCCGGCGCGCGAGCGCCTCGCCGATGCGCTCCACGCCTTCGTCGAGCGGGCGCTGCGCGGCGACCGGCTGGCGCACGCCATCGTCGCCGAGCCCGCCGCCCAGGAGATCGAGGACGCCCGCCAGGAGATCAAGCGCGAGCTCGCGCTGATCTTCGGCGGGCTGGTCGGCGAGGCCGCCAGGGAAGGCAGCCTGCCGGCCCAGGATCCCGACCTCGCCGGCGCCTGCATCGTCGGCGCCATGCTCGAGGGCCTGATGGGCCCGCTCGCCCACCAGCGCGCGACCGGGGATGACGACGCGGTCGCGGCGGGCATCGTCGCCTTCTGCCTGCGCGCGGTCGGCGGCAGCACACGGGAACGCGGCGACGAGGGAGGACGCTCGAATGTACGCACCCTACGCTGAGACCCAGCTCGACACGCACGAGGTCACCAACCAGCCGCCGCCGTTCGAGGGCGTCAACGCCTTCACCGGCGACAGGGCCCTGCGCGAGGCGGTCGATCGCGAGGGCGGCGGCTGGGCGGCCGGCCGGCTCGCCGCGCTGGGCGCGCGCGTCGGCGACCCGCAGGTCCAGGAGCTCGCCCGGCAGGCCAACCGCCACACGCCCGAGCTGCGCAGCTTCGACCGCTTCGGCCAGCGCATCGACCAGGTCGACTTCCATCCCGCCTGGCACGAGCTGATGACGCTCGCCTACGGCCACGAGGTCCATTCGCTCGCCTGGACGGCGAAACGCGGCGGCGCGCATGTGGCGCGGGGCGCGCTCTCCTATCTCTGGAACCAGATCGAGAACGGCGTCGGCTGCCCGACCGCCATGTCCTTCGCGGCGATCCCGGCGCTCCGCCTCGACCCCGGATGCGCGGAAGCCTGGGAAGGCCCCGCCCTCTCCACCGAATACGACCCGCGGCCGCTGCCCGTCGGCGCGAAGACCGGCGCCACGGTGGGCATGACGCTGACCGAGAAGCAGGGCGGCTCCGACCTCCGCGCCAACCTGACGCGCGCCGAGCCCGACGGCGACGGCGGCTACCTGCTGACCGGGCACAAGTGGTTCTGCTCGGCGCCGATGAGCGACGTCTTCTTCACCCTCGCCTATGCCGGCGGCGGCGGCGAGGCGCGCCCGACCTGCTTCCTGGTGCCGCGCTCGCTGCCCGACGGCACCCGCAACCGCTTCTTCATCCAGCGCCTCAAGGACAAGTGCGGCAACCGCTCGAACGCCTCGAGCGAGGTCGAGTTCGACCGCACCTGGGCGCGCAAGCTCGGCGAGGACGGCGCCGGCATCAAGGCGGCGATCCTGATGGCGCACTACACGCGCATGGACTTCATCCTCGGCTCGGCGGGGCTGATGCGCTACGCGCTCAGCCACGCGATCCACCACACGGCGCATCGCCGCGCCTTCCAGCGCACGCTGATCGACCAGCCGCTGATGGCGGCGGTGCTGGCCGACCTGGCGCTCGAAGCCGAAGCGGCGCTCGCCGCCGGGCTGCGCATCGCAAGAGCGATGGACGAGGCCGAGCACGACGAGGGCGCCCAACTCTTCCAGCGCCTCGCCACCTCGGTGGTCAAGTACTGGGTCTGCAAACGCGCGCCGAGCTTCGTCGTCGAGGCCTTGGAATGCCACGGCGGCAACGGCTTCGTCGAGGAAGGCCCGTTGGCGCGGCTCTACCGCGAGGCGCCGCTCAACGGCATCTGGGAAGGCTCGGGCAACGTCATGTGCCTCGACGTGGTGCGCGCGCTGACGCGCGAGCCCTCGTCGCGCGACGCCTTCTTCGACGAGGTCGACCGCGCCGCGGGCGCCGACAGGCACCTCGACGCCTATGTCGGCTCGCTCAAGTCCGAGTTCGACACGCTGGTGGCGACGCCCGCGCGCGGCCGCGAGCTCGCCGAGCGCATGGCGATCGCGCTGCAGGCATCGCTGCTGCGCCGGCACGCGCCCGACGCGGTGGCCGACATGTTCTCCGCGACGCGCCTCGACGGCGGCTCGGGCCGGCAGTTCGGGGTGCTGCCGGGCGACGCGCCGGTCGCCGCCCTCGTCGACCGCGCCCGCATCGCCGCCTGAACGCGGCGCTTCCGCCGCGCCGCCGTCGCCGATAAAGTGAGCCCCGCAGCAACGGCCGACGCGGGAGGCGGGCGAATGGCGGTCACCAAGGGCATCAAGGAGCTTTGCGCCGAGGCCGACGCGGAGATCGAGACGCTCACCGTCGAGGAAGCGCTCGAGCGCCACGGCGACGACGACACCGTCTTCGTCGATATCCGCGACGTGCGCGAGCTGTGGCGCGAGGGCGCGGTGCCGGGCGCGCTGCACGCGCCGCGCGGCATGCTGGAGTTCTGGGTCGATCCGGCCAGCCCCTACCACAAGGAGATCTTCGCCAGCGGCAAGTCCTTCGTCTTCTTCTGCGCCGGCGGGTTGCGCTCGGCGCTCGCCACCAAGGCGGTGCAGGACATGGGGCTCGCCCCGGTCGCGCATATCGCCGGCGGGTTCGGCAAGTGGAAGGAAGCCGGCGGCCCGGTCGAGGCCAAGGAGCCGCCGCCGCCGCGGCCGAAAGACTGAGCGCGGGGGTCGGGCGGGCGTTTTCAACGAAACTCATCCTTCGCCCTTCGACAAGCGCAGGCAGAAGGCTCAGGATGGGGATCGATGTTGCGGCTGGCTCCATTGCGCCTCATCCTCAGCGTGTCGAAGGATGAAGGTCGACGCGCGAATACTCTCGCACTACTACGCGCGCGGTCATCCAGTCCATGAGAGTCACGCGCCAAGCCTTGGATTCATTACCTTTTTTGGATGACTTTCGAAATAGTCATAGGTATTAATGCTCGCGTTAACCTTTTTCCGCGAGTTCCCGCGCCGATCGCTTTGGGGGCGCCTCGGGGTATGACCTGAATGGCGAGTGAATCGAAAGCGCAGCTGTCGAGCCTGGTCGAGCTCGCCCGGCAGCGAACGTCCGATGGACGGCGCGTCATCTTCGAGAACATCGCCGATCTGTTCCTGTCGCCCGAAGGCCGCTTGAGCGAGCGCGAGACCGCGCTGATGACCGATATCCTGCACAAGCTGGTCCTCGACGTGGAGATGGAGGTCCGCCGCGACCTCTCCGAGCGCCTCGCCGACAACGCCGATGCGCCGCACGACCTCGTGGTGATGCTGGCCAACGACGAGATCGCGGTGGCGCGCCCGATCCTGCTGAAGAGCGGCGTGCTGCGCGACGCCGACCTGGTCGAGATCATCAAGGAGCGCACCCAGGAGCACATCCTGCAGGTCGCCCGCCGCGAGGCGTTGAGCGAGGCGGTGACCGACGCCATCGTGACGCGCGGCGAGGACGACGTCATCGAGACGCTGATCAACAACACCGACGCGACGATGTCGCGCAAGGCCCTGCAGTTCCTGGTCGAGCGCTCCAAGCGCGTCGACCGCTTCCAGCGCCCGCTGATCCAGCGACACGACCTGCCGCCGGCGCTGGCGCACCGCATGTTCTGGTGGGTCTCCGCCGCGCTGCGCCAGCACATCCTGACGAGCTTCAACGTCGACGACACGCTGGTCGAGGACTTCCTGCGCGACAGCGCCGAGACGGCGATCGAACGCACCAAGCTGCATCGCGGCGCGGAGACCGCGGCGGAGGCGCTGGTCAACGGCCTCGCCGACCGCGGCGAGCTGACCCTCGACTTCATCCTGCGCGCGTTGCGCAACGGCGAGATCCAGCTCTTCATCACCGCGCTCGCCAACCGCGCGCGGATCGAGATCCCGACGGCGCGGCGCATCGTGCTCGACGCCGGCGGCGAGCCGCTCGCGGTGCTCTGCCGCGCGGTCGGCATGGAGCAGAGCGACTTCGCCACCACCTACCTCCTGACACGTCGACCGCATGGCAATGCGCTGGGCACCGTGGTAACACCGAAAGTCTCCGAACTGTTCGCTTCGCTGACCCGCGAGGGCGCCATGTCCGCGCTGCGCTATTGGAAGCAGGACGACGAATTCCTGCGCGCCCAGTCCGAGATCGCCCGTGTCGCCCATGGGACCGTCGCGTGAGCGCATCCGATCGGGCCAAGACGGTGGCGGCGCGGCCGGACGACGAGCGGACCGTTGGGACGCGTGATGCCGGGATACCTGATGCAACGACGCCCGATGCCAGAACGCCCGACGCACGGATACGTGCGGTGAGCGACCGCCCCGCCAAGCCGGCCGGCGAGGCCGCCGCGGCGCCCGGCGGCGAGGCGGTCCAGCGCCACGGCCCGGGCGCGGTGGTGGTGCCGGTGCGCCCGCGCGACGGCGCCGAGGAGCCCGAGCAGGCGGCCTCGCGGCCCGACTGGCCGCCGCTGGCGTCGGCGCCCGGCGCGGAGGACGACGAGGCGGACGATCCGGTCGCGCGTGCCGTCGCCCAGGCGAAGGCGGGCGCGACGGTGAACCCGACCGCAGCCGGCCGCGCGGCAGCCGGCGAGCCGCGCGTCCAGGCCAAGGCCGGCGCAGGACCGTCGGTCGCCGACGCCGCCGCCGGGCCGCAACTGGTCAGCAAGCCGACCGAAGGCGCCGGCCCGGACGCCGCCGCGCCGCGCCAGGCGGCGGCAGCGGACGGCGGCGATCCGATCGACCCGATGCTCGGGGCCAGCGCCCAGCCGACCGGCGACGCGGCCCATCTGGCGCAGTCGCTGCGCGCCGCCCAGCGGCTCTACAACGAGAGCCGGCGGCGCTTCCACGATTTCGTGCTGGCGGCCTCCGATTGGGTCTGGGAGACCGACGAGCACGGCGCGATCACCTTCATCTCCGATCGCATCACCGAGATCGTCGGCCGGCCGTCGCGACAGCTGATCGGCGCCCACCTGGTCGAGCTCGGCAACGACGTGGTGGCCGGACGCACGCTGCGCGACGCGCTGGCCGCGCGCCATCCTTTCCGCAACCTCGCCATCGAGATCATCGACAGCGAGGGCCGGCACCGCTTCTGCCGGGTCTCGGGCATCCCCGCCTTCGAGCAGGAGAGCGGCCGCTTCACGGGCTTCCGCGGCGCCGGCAGCGACTGCACCGCGCAGTTCGAGGCCGAGGCGATGGCGCGGCGCAGCCAGAGCAAGCTGGAGCGGCTGGTCGAGGAGGTGCGCACCAACAACGACCGCCTGCAGGAAGCCTTGAGCGACGCCAATGCCGCGATCCGCGCCAAGTCGGAGTTCCTCGCCAACGTCAGCCACGAGCTGCGCACGCCATTGAACGCCATCATCGGCTTCACCGAGATCATGGACGGCCAGATGTATGGGCCGCTCGGCCACGAGCGCTACGGCGAATACACCGAGAGCGTGCTGCAGAGCGGGCGCCACCTGCTCTCGATCATCAACGACCTGCTCGACATGGCGAAGGTCGAGGCGGGCCGGCTCAAGCTGAAGGAGCGCGCGACCGACATCGCCGAGGTCGCCGAGCAGTGCCTCTCGATGATGCGCGACACCATCAAGCAGCAGGGCCTCGACCTCTCGGTGCGCTTCCCCACCGACGGCCCCCTCCTCTGGGCGGACGCGCGGCTGGTCAAGCAGATGCTGATCAACCTGCTCGGCAACGCCGTCAAGTTCACCCCCGAGGGCGGCGCCATCGCCATCGAGGCCGGGGTGAACGCGCAAGGCGGCTATACCCTCAGCGTCGCCGACACCGGCATCGGCATCGCGCCGGAGCACCTGGCGACCGTGCTCGAGCCCTTCGGCCAGGTCGAGAGCGCGATGAACCGCAGCCACGCCGGCACCGGGCTCGGCCTGCCGCTGGTCAACGCCATGGTCGAGCTGCACGGCGGCTCGTTGTCGCTCGACAGCGCGCCGGGCGTCGGCACCACCGTCACCCTCCGCTTCCCGCCCGAGCGCGTGCTCGACAAGTCGGCCGGCGGCTAGAGCAGGTCGTGATTAGGTCGCCGGCGGGGTCGCGGCATTCCGCCTGCAAACCATTGCAATTCGCCCATTGCATTTCACTTGCGCCGCCGATTGATGGTTTAATGCCGGCCGCCTGGCAATGGGGGAAGCGGCCATGACACTCGAGTTTCTCGTTCATTCGGCCCTGGCGGGGCTCATCGCGACCTACGTGCTGATGGTGTTCGCGCAATGGGCGGACCGCTACGGCCTGCCCCGCGTCGACTTCGCCCACGAGCAGGCCGAGCTCACCTTGCGGGACGTGGTGCATGGACCGGCCGCCTATTTCATCGGGCTCGGCATCCTGCACATGAACGGGGTCGTCTTCGCCCTGCTCTACACCAGCGTGTTCGCCAAGTATCTGCCCACCATCGGCGGCTACGAGGTGATCCGCGGGATCATCTACGGCGAGATCCTGTTCGTGCTGGCCGGGCTGATCTACGTGCCGATCTTCTTCCGCATCGGTTTCTTCGCGGTGAAGGCGCATCCCTTCGCCTGGACGACCTCGATGCTGGTGCACGGGATATTCGGGGCGATCGTCGGCTGGCTGGGTCCGGTCGCCGCCTGAGCCCCCCGCGCCGCCCGCGCTCTGGGCCGCCGCTCAGCCGTCGCCGGCGTTCAAGGTGACGAGGTGCTCCTTGGCGGCCTTGCGCAGGGCCTCGGGCAGCGCCACCGACTTCTGCGACTTCAGGCTCGCCAGAACCGCGGTGCAGTCGCTGGTCGCGACCATCTCGCCGGAGACCGAGTTGAACATGCGGTGGACGAAGCGGATGTACTTCTTGCCCACGGCGACGAAGCCGCTCCTGATCTCGACCAGCTCGCCGCCGCGCAGCTCGCGCAGGTACTGGAAGGTCTGGCGCACGATGGCGACGCGCTGTTTCTTCTCCTTCATCGAGGCCGGCGTCACCCCGACGGTGGCGAAGACGAACCAGGTCGCCTGGTCGAACCGGTTCACGTAGGTCTGCGAGTTCATGTAGGCCTCGGGGTCGTATTCCGAGGCCAGGATCGCCCCCTTGAAGGTTTCCACCCAGTCCGCCATTCGAACGCAGTCCTCCGTGTCCGGCGCAGTGCCGCGGCCCGATCATAGGGCGAAACGGCCGGCGCTTGAAGCTTTGCGGGGGCGCCCGCGACGGCGCTATTATCGGAACGGCCCGCCCGCCAGGAGAAGGACCGCCGCCATGCCGGCCGTACCGAAGCTCGACGCGATACCCAGCCAAGCGGTCGAGGCCGGCTGCCTGACCATCGTCGACGCCGACGGCAGCGAGCGGCGCTTTACGGGCGCGGCCGACGGCCCGCGCGCGCGCATCCGCCTCACCGACGACACGCTGCTGCGCAAGATCCTGCTGAAGCCCGACCTCTATCTCGGCGAGGGCTACATGGAGGGCGGCTACACGATCGAGGAGGGCTCGCTCTACGACTTCCTGGAGTTCTGCGGCGTCAACCTGACCGGCCGCGCGGTCGACCCCAAGCTCGCCGCGGTGTTCCGCAAGTCCCAGCAGAAGAACGTGATCGGCAAGGCGCGGGCGAACGTGGCGCATCACTACGACCTCAGCGGCGCGCTCTACGATCTCTTCCTCGACGATGACCGGCAGTATTCCTGCGCCTTCTACGAGAGCCCCGACGACACGCTGGAGACCGCCCAGGCCAACAAGAAGCGCCGCCTCGCCGCCAAGCTGCTGCTCGAGCCCGGCATGCGCGTGCTCGACATCGGCTCGGGCTGGGGCGGTCTCGCGCTCCATCTCGCCGAGGCCGCCGGCGTCGAGGTCGTCGGCGTGACCTTGTCGAAGGAGCAGCACACGGCCTCCGAGGCGCGCGCCCGCGAGGCCGGCCTCGCCGATAAGGTCCGCTTCAAGCTGCTCGACTACCGCGAGGACGACGGGCGCTACGACCGCATCGTTTCGGTCGGCATGTTCGAGCATGTCGGCATGGGCCATTACGACGAGTTCTTCCAGAAGACCCGCGACCTCCTGGAGGCGGGCGGCGTGGCGCTCATCCACTCGATCGGCCGCAAGGACCCGCCGGGGATGACCAACGCCTTCCTCACCAAGTACATCTTCCCGGGCGGCTACACGCCCTCGCTCTCGGAGACCATCGCCGCGGTGGAGCGCGCCGGCTTGTGGATCACCGACATCGAGATCCTGCGCCTCCACTACGCCGAGACGCTGCGCGAATGGAACCGGCGCTTCCAGGCCAACCGCGCCAAGGCGGCCGAGCTCTACGACGAGCGCTTCTGCCGCATGTGGGAGTTTTATCTCCAGTCCTGCGAGGTCGGCTTCCGCCGCATGGGCTGGATGAACTTCCAGCTCCAGCTCGCCCGCGACGTCGCCGCGGTGCCCTTGAGTCGCGGCTACATGAGCGAGTTCGAGGGCGAGCACCGGTAGCGCTTTGACCTGAGCCGGATTGGTGCGGGCGGCAGGGATCGAACCTGCACTCCATTGCTGGAAACGGATTTTAAGTCCGTTGCGTCTACCAGTTCCGCCACGCCCGCGGCGCCGCGCGGCCTAGATCGGATCGCATTTGGGTCGGATCAAAAATTGATCCGGCCCGAATGCGTGAATCCGATCCAACCATTTGATGATAGAGCAGATTCACGTGATCAGGTCGACTCAAGACGGTAGTGTCGCGGGCGCACGGGTTCAAGCGGCACCGGCAAAGCCCGCCGGTTGTGCGCCGGCCGTCCGCCGGCTACCGTCGGCGCGCCTACCGCGAACGACGGGCGACGCGCAGCCATGGCGCTCGATTTCAAGGACCGCGAGACCTGGACCCGGATCGGCTACGTGCTGTCGGTGATCTGGATGGTCGGGATCCTCGTGGTCTCCGGCGGGCGCGTCACCCATCCGGCCTTCGACTACATCTTCATCGTGCCGCTCGGCGGCTGGATCCTCGGCCTGCTGATCGCGCGCTTCGTCTGGCGCGGGCCGGACCGTTCGGGATGACCTTTAGTCGTCGAGGTCCTCGGCCGGCGTCCCGCCGAGCGCGCGGATGAGGTCGCCGACCTCGCCCTCGGCCTGCGCCAGCACCGCCTCGTCGGTGCCGCGCAGCACCAGGTTCGTACCGAAGCGGCCCTTGCGGTAGAAGGGATAGCTGCCGATGTCGAGCTCGGGATGGCGGGCCTGGATGACGCCCAGCCCCTCGGCGACCGCACCCTCCGGCAGGAAGGCGCGGACCGCGCGCGAGCGCACCGGGGCGCCGCCGACCAGCGTGTGCCGCAACCCCTCCAGCATCGCCTGCATGATCATCGGCACCCCGGCCATCACGTGGACGTTGCCGATCCGGAAGCCCGGCGCGCCGCTGACCGGATTGTCGATCAGCACCGAGCCCTCGGGCACGTCGGCCATCTTGAGGCGCGCCTCGTTCAGGTCTTCCGGCTTGTGCTGGCGCTGCATGATCTTGAGCGCCTCGGGGTGGCGGTGGAGCGCCACGCCGAAGGCCTTGGCGACCGCGGCCGCCGTGATGTCGTCATGGGTCGGGCCGATGCCGCCGGTGGTGAAGACGTAGTCGAAGCGCGCCCGGCAGGCGTTCAGCGTCTCCACGATCGTCGCCTCGACGTCGGGGATGACGCGCGCCTCGGTCAGCCGGATGCCCCAGTCGGTGAGCCGCTCGGCGACGAAGCCGAGGTTCTTGTCCTTGGTCCGGCCGGAGAGGATCTCGTTGCCGATGACGATCAGGCAGGCCGTGACCGTCGCGGGCGCGCCCTCGCCCGCGCCGGCTGCGGCCTGTTTCGACTTGTCGCTTGCATCGACCATGGGGCGCCGACCGTGTCCGGAACCTCGCGCATCATACCGCAGCGCCCGGCCGCCGCGAAAGCGCCGCCCGATTGATGCCCCGGGCCGCCGCCGATAGGATCGCCCGGCCATGCGCTTCGCCGATCCCCTGCGCCGCGGACGCCTGATCAAGCGCTACAAGCGCTTCCTCGCCGACGTCCGCTTCGACGACGGCGAAGCGGTCACCGCGCATTGCCCCAACCCCGGCTCGATGCTCTCGGTCAGCGACCCCGGCTCGACCGTCTGGCTCTCCCGCTCGGACAATCCCAAGCGCAAGCTCGCGCACACGCTGGAGCTGATCGAGACGCCCGGCGGCCTGGTCGGCGTCAATCCCAACCGCGCCAACGACCTGGCGCGCGAGGCCATCGCCGAGGGGCGCATCGCCGCGCTGGCGGGCTACGCCGCGATCCGCCGCGAGGTGCGCTACGGCGAGAACTCCCGGATCGACCTGCTGCTGGAGGACGACGGCCGTCCCGCCTGCTACGTCGAGGTCAAGAGCGTCACCTTGCGGCGCGACGGCGGCGCCGCCGGAGATGGGATGGGCTTGGCCGAGTTCCCCGACGCGGTCACCAAGCGCGGCGCCAAGCACCTGGGCGAGCTCGCGGCCATGGCCGCGGGCGGCGCCCGCGCGGTGATGCTCTACCTGGCCCAGCGCGGCGATTGCGGCCGCTTCGCGGTCGCCGCCGACATCGACCCGGGCTACGCCCAGGCGCGCGCCGAGGCCGCGGCGGCGGGGGTGGAGATGCTGGCGTTTCGCTGCACGGTGAGCGCCGAGGGCATCGCGGTCGCCGATCCGCTCGATTTCGCCTGCTGACCGCTCCGCGCGCCGTTCGCGCCCCCCGCGCCCTGCGAGCCCGAGAGCGTTAAGAGATCGTAAGCCGATCGGGCGTCACACTGGCCTGCGCCTTGCAATGCATTCGGCGAAGGCGTTCAATGCGCGCCAGCCGAACGGCGGCCCGCCGCCTTGCGGACCGCCGAAACACGACCCATCTCCGTCAGTACGTCACTCCGTCCAGCCGCGAAGCCGCCGATGAACCAACAGGATATCGTCACCGCCACGGCCGAGACCCGGTCGGTCAAGCTGCATGGCCCGGAGGGCTTCGAGGGCATGCGCCGGGCCGGGCGCCTGGCGGCGGAGACGCTCGACATGCTGACGCCCCACGTCCGGCCGGGCGTGACGACGGGCGAGCTCAACCGCCTGGCGCACGAATACACCCTCGACCACGGCGCGACGCCGGCCCCGCTCAACTACCGCGGCTTTCCGAAGTCGATCTGCACCAGCGTCAACCACGTGGTCTGCCACGGCATCCCGAGCGACAGCAAGCGCCTCAACGAGGGCGACATCATCAATATCGACGTCACCCCGATCGTCGACGGCTGGCACGGCGACACCAGCCGCATGTTCCCGGTCGGCGAGGTCAAGGTGCTGCCCCAGCGCCTGATCGACGTCACCTACAAGGCGCTCATGCTGGGCATCCAGACCGTGCGGCCGGGCTCGCGCCTGTCGGAGATCGGCCGGGTGATCCAGGAGTACGTTGAGAGCGAGCGCTTCTCGGTGGTCGAGGAGTTCTGCGGCCATGGCCTCGGGCGCATCTTCCACGACGCGCCCAGCGTGCTGCATTTCCACACCTCGCGCATACGAGGCGCGCGCGGCGGCGGCGAGCTCGCCTACGCGCCGGGCCACGACCTGGTGTTCCAGGAGGGCATGATCTTCACCATCGAGCCGATGGTGAACGCCGGGCGTCCCGATACCTTCATCCTGCCCGACCGCTGGACCGCGGTGACCAAGGACAAGAAGCTCTCCGCCCAGTTCGAGCATTCGATCGGCGTCACCGCCGAGGGGGTCGAGATCTTCACGCTCTCGCCCAAGGGCTGGAACGCGCCGCCATACAATTCCATATGATTCAGGACCGGCGCGCGCCGCCTTGTGTCTGAGGGCCGGTGCCGGCCGCCGCATCCGATAGCGCCCGCGATCGGCCTGCCCGGCCCCTTCCCGCTTCAATCGGGGGTTGGCATCGGAGAGGCCGCGGGCGATAGTTATCTGTGGTCGTGACAACCCTTATCGGGACCGGCGAGGTCCCGCGACGGCCGGGGAAATCATGATACGGGGCATCAGGGGAGTTGCGATTTTCGCGGCGCTCGCCGTGGCCGCGGCGACGCTCGCGGCCTGCGCCGGTTCGACCGTGCCCAGCGGCGCGCGGGCCGATACCAATGCCGCCGCCACCGGCCACGCGCCGCGGTCGGCGATCCTGGCCGCCTTCCGGTCCTGGAAGCGGAAGGACTACGCCGATGCGATCAGTATCGCCAGCCGCGCCATCAGGTCCGGCCGGCTGCGGAAGCGCGGGCTCTCGCTGGCCTATTTCGTGCGCGGGCTGGCCTATCACTCGACGCGGCGCCACGACGCGGCCGATGCCGACTACACCGCCGCCATCGCCAACGATCCGACGAACCACCTCGCCTTTCGCTCGCGCGGGGTCGTGCGCAGCCTGCAGAACGACAATCGGGGCGCGATCGAGGACCTGACCGCGGCGATCCGCATCCGCCCGGCCTATGCGTCCTATTACGTCAGGGGCATCGTGCTGCTGCGGCTGCGGCGCTTCGATGCGGCCGACCGCGACGCGTCCGCAATCCTCGACAGCCACCCCGAGGTCTATCACGGCTATTACCTGCGCGGGCTGTCCCGCCACATGCGCGGCCAGTACCGGCAGGCGGCGCGCGACTATCGCAGGGTGCTGGAGATCAATCCGGACCACGCCGGAGCGCGCCGCGCGCTGCGCAGCGTCGGCCGCGGGCGTCCGACCCCGACGGTCCCGCGGCGCCGCGATCCCGGGGTGCGCCTGCTGCCGGTCAGCGCCACGGTCATCCATTGACGCCGCCGGCGCGGCGCCCGCGCCGAACAGCCAAGCCCGCCGAATATTCCTGCCCGCGGAATATTCCCGTATGAGAAATCCCTTGCCTGAGCACCCGCGCCTCGCGAGTGTTGAATCCATATGACCGCAAACAGCGAAAAGCGCACACGCCCGCACTACCATGGCCATCGCCAACGCCTGCGCGCGCGGTTCCTCGACTCCGGCGGCGAGGCCCTGCCCGACTACGAGCTGCTCGAGCTGATGCTCTTCGCCTCCAACCCGCGCGGCGACACCAAGCCGCTCGCCAAGGCGCTCATCGCACGCTTCGGCAGCTTCCAGCGCGTGCTGAGCGCCCCGCCGCGACAGCTTGCCGAGGTCAAGGGCCTGAAGGAGGCGGGCATCGTCGCGATCAAGTCCGCCCAGGCCGCGGCGCTGCGTCTCGCCAAGGCCGAGGCGATGGAGCGGCCGGTGATGGCCTCCTGGACCAAGGTGCTCGACTATTGCCGGGCGAGCATGGCCTACGAGACCCGCGAGACCTTCCGCCTGCTCTTCCTCGACCGCAAGAACCGCCTGATCGCCGACGAGGTGCAGCAGCGCGGCACCATCGACCATACGCCGGTCTATCCCCGCGAGGTGGTCGGCCGCGCCCTGGAGCTGGGCGCGGCGGCGATCATCATGGTGCACAACCACCCCTCGGGCGACGCCACGCCCTCGCGCGCCGACATCGAGATGACCGAGGCGGTGAAGGCGGCGGCCGAGAAGCTCGGCATCGCGCTCCACGACCACATCGTCATCGGCGGCGGCGACCACGCCTCGATGAAGGGGATGGGATTGATCTGACCGGTTCGGCTACGGCAGCGTGAGGTAGCAGGCGCGGCTGGCGAGGTGGAGGACCTTGACCGACTGTAGCGGCGGGTCGGCGGAGAGCAGGCGGCTGAGCAGGTTCTGGTCGACCTGGTGGCTGCCGCAGCAGGCCGCCGGATCCTTGGTGCAGTCGGGCGAGACGGCCTTGTTGATCACGTCGATGTGACGCGGGGCCACGTCGGATCCGCCAAGCGCGGCCGCCCCGGGGCGGTTCCGCCGGTCGCGCAGGACCCGCTCGTCGGCGCGCGATCCGGCGGCGGGGGGCGCGGGCTTGGCCAGCCGTTTCATGCTTTCCCGCTTGTCGGCCTCCTTTTCCTGCCGGTCCTGCTTCTTGGGCGCCGCGAACTCCGAGCTGACCTGGCTGCGCCCGAGCACGACCACCGCGTCCCGCAGCTCGCTGCTGAGCGGCACGATGGCGGTGGTCAGCACCGCCACATCCTTGTCCGTCGCACCGGCCGCGCCGGCCGCGCCGGCCGAACGTCCGGTGTCGCCGGCGCCGCCGGACACCTTGGGCGGACGGGGAGCAATGCGGCGGCGCTCGAGCTTCGGCAGGGCCGCCTCGGCCGGCGGTTTGGCTTCCTCGGCCTTACGTTCCGCGTCCCGCTGGCGCGGAACGTCGGCCTTGTCGCGCGGCATCGGGGCCGCGGGCGCGCGCAGCGCCGCATCGCCGCCACGTTCAGGATTTTCCCGCTTCTCGCGCAGCATCTCGGGTCCGATCACCGCGGTGATCACGGCGACGGCAAGCACAGGCAGCGCCGCGGCAAGCCAGCGCCGGGCCGGCATCGGCGCGCCGAAGAGCCGCCCGATCGGGCCGGGCCGGCGGACGGGCGTCGTGGCTTTCGGTGCCTGGGCGCTCGGCGGCGGCACGGCGTCGTAGTCGCCGGCGAATTCGGCCGGCATGGCGAGACCATCGGCCAGCGCCGCCTCGCGCGCCAGGGCGGCGGCTGCGACCTGCTCGCGCCAGGCATGGCAGGCCGCCAGCTTGTCTTGCAGCGCGGCGCGCTCGGATGTGTCGAGGGCATCGTCGAGATAGGCGGAGACGAGGCCGTCGTCGAGCGGCGCGTCGGGCGCGCCCGGGCCGCCGGACCCCACGGTCTCGATGATCTCCAGGACGTCGCGGCGCAGGGCGTCGCGCCGGTTCGCCTCCTCGCCGGCCCCGTCGGGACCGTCGAAAAGCGCCTCAAACGGGGGATCGCTCTTGCTTCGGGCCATCAGCCGCTCCTCGAGGAGAACAGACGGACAAGTTCGGGCGCTTCCGCGTCGGCGCCGACCTCGCCCTTCTCGATCATCGTGCGGGCCTTGCGCACCGCGCGCTCCTTGATCCGGCGGACCGCGGAAAGCTCGCGGCCGCAGGCGCGCGCCACGGCGCTCATATCCTCGTGCTCGAGCCAGAGGACCAGGACCAGGCGCTCCTCGGCGTCGAGCCGCGCCAGCGCGTTGGCGGCCTGCTGGGCGCGCTCGGCATCGGCCAGCACGGCCTCGGGCGAGCGCGCCGGATCGGGCAGCGCCAGCTCGCCGGCCTCGCTGCCGGAACCGGCCTGGGAGAGCGATTCCTTGGCCGGCCGGCCGCGCGTGCCCGGCGCGTGGGTGCGGAAGACGCGCTCGATCGCCGCCTCGACGCGGTCGATCGGCTCCCCGACCAGGCGCGCCGCCACCTCGCCCGCCGACATGTTGTCGCGGTCCATCATCTGGTAGACGATTTTTTCGAGCTGGCCGAGCTTCCTGATCGCCTCGGGCGGGCGCCAGCGCTGGTACTCGCGCCGGTGCTCGTCGAGCGCCCAATTGGCGAGCACCCGGTTGAGCAGGTACCAGGCGAAGCTCGCCGCGCCGCTGCCGGCATAGGCGCGGATCGGGCCGTAGCGCTTGCCGACCAGATGCGCCGCGAAGTCGCCGTAGAGGTCGTCGAGGTCGCGCCCGCTCGGCAGGGTCTGGCCCGGCACGAGGCGGAAGCGGCGCCGCAGGCGCGCCCGGATATCGCCCTCGAAGCGACGCTCGAAGGCGCCCCAGGCAATCCGCTCGTCCTCGCCGAAATGCGCCGCCAGCCGCGCGCCCAGCAGCGTGTCGGCGGCGATGGCGACGAAGCTTTCCAGCGCGCCGCCCCTGAAGCGCCTGAGCGCCGCGCAGCCGTCGGCCTGAAGCTCGATCAAGAGGTTGCGCGTTTCGCTCGCCGCCAGCGGATCCTCGTAGTAGCGCCGCGCCGCGCCGTAGAGCGGATCGCGCACCCGCGCCTTGAACGCGGCCCAGGCGGCCGCGTCGCCGGCGATGACCGCGGCGATCAGGGATGCGTCGTGCGCGCGCTCGGTGGAGGTGGGCCGGTTCATGATGCTGCCCGGGCGGGCCGAGCCTCTCTTTCCTTTGCGCCGGCTACTCGACGCGCGCCACGATAGGCGCGGGCCATTCGCCGTTCAAGCGCCCGGCCCCCAACTGCGCCCGCGCGCGCGTATGCCGCCGGCCTTGCCCCGGCCGCGGCCGACGCCGTAGTCTGGCCCCCCGGCGCACCGTTTGCGAGAGGCACGCCCATACCGGGAGCAGAGCCCATGAGCATCCTTCAAACCCTGGCGCGGACCGAATACGACGGCATCGTCAACGTCAATCCGGCGCTGGTCGACTGGCGGCCCATCGAGGAGGCCCCGGGCAACTATATCAAGGTGCTCAACATCGACGAGGGCCATCACCGGGTCGACTTCCTGTTCCGCCAGGACCCGCTCAAGCGCTTCACGCGGCACAACCACCGCTGCGTGGTCGCCACGGTCACGCTGGAAGGCGAGTGGGGGTATCTGGAGGGCGAGGAGAAGCTGTTCAAGGGCTGCTATGCCTACGATCCGCCCGGAACCGCCCACACGCCCTACTCCACCGAGCGCGGCATGGTGGTCTTCGCCAGCTTCCACGGCACCGATCCGGTCTTCCTCGACTACCTCGACGAGGACGGCAAGGTGACCGGCCACATGGATATCGACTGGTTCAAGGCCTACGCGAGCGGCTGAGCCGCCCAACTCGGGCGCGCCCCGTCCCCGGGCTTCCCATCGCCGGCCGGTCGGCTATGATCGCGCCGCGCCTGTCCTTTTCGAAGTCTCCGCCATGATACCGCGTTATTCCCGCCCCGAGATGGCCGCGATCTGGGAGCCGGCCAACCGCTTCCGCATCTGGCTCGAGATCGAGACCCTCGCCGCCGAGGCGCAGGCCGAATTGGGCGTCATCCCGAAGTCCGCGGCCGCGACGGTGCGCAAGAAGGCCAAGGCGCTCTACGACGACACGCGCATCGCCCGCATCGATGCGATCGAGCGCGAGGTCAAGCACGACGTCATCGCCTTCCTCACCGAGCTCGCCGAGCAGGTCGGCGAGGAGGCGCGCTTCGTCCACCAGGGCATGACCTCCTCGGACGTGCTCGACACCTGCCTCTCGGTGCAGCTCACCCAGGCCGCCGACATCCTGCTCGCCGACCTCGACGCGCTCATGGCGGCGCTGAAGGCGCGCGCGCGCGCGCACCGCGACACGCCCTGCATCGGCCGCAGCCACGGCATCCACGCCGAGCCCACCACCTTCGGGGTCAAGCTCGCCGGGCATTACGCGGAGTTCGCGCGCAACCGGGACCGCCTGGAGGCCGCGCGGGCCGAGATCGCGACCTGCGCCATCTCGGGCGCGGTCGGCACCTTCGCCGATATCGATCCGGCGGTGGAGGCGCATGTCGCCAAGGCGCTCGGGTTAACGGCCGAGCCGGTCTCCAGCCAGGTGATCCCGCGCGACCGGCACGCGATGTTCTTCGCCACGCTCGGCGTGATCGCCAGCTCGGTCGAGCGCCTGGCGGTCGAGATCCGCCACCTCCAGCGCACCGAGCTGCGCGAGGCCGAAGAGTTCTTCTCGCCCGGCCAGAAGGGCAGCTCGGCGATGCCCCACAAGCGCAACCCGATCCTGAGCGAGAACCTGACCGGCCTCGCCCGGGTGGTGCGCGCGGCCGTGGTGCCCGCCATGGAGAACGTGGCGCTGTGGCACGAGCGCGACATCTCGCATTCCTCGGTCGAGCGCATGATCGGCCCCGACGCCACGGTCACCCTCGACTTCGCCCTGGCGCGGCTCGCCGGCGTGGTCGAGAAGCTCGTGGTCTATCCCGGGAACATGATGGCCAACCTCGAGCGTCTCGGCGGGCTCCACGACTCGCAGCGCGTGATGCTGGCCCTCACCCAGAAGGGCATGAGCCGCGAGGACGCCTACGCCGCCGTGCAGCGCAGCGCCATGGCCTCCTGGGAGGGCGGCGGCAATTTCGCCGACCTCCTGAAGGCCGATGCGGATATCGGCGCGCTGATGACGGCGGACGAGATCGACGCCCAGTTCGGCCTCGACTACCACCTCAAGCACGCCGCCACGATCTTCGCCCGCGTCTTCGGCAGCGAGGACGCCGCCTGACCGATCCGCCCGCGCCAAAGCGGTTGCACGCCGAACGCCTTTGACGCAGTTTGGGCGACCTACCAGCCGAGCAAGCCCGCCCAGCGAACGCCCATGGCCATCGAACATCGTTCAGCGCTGACCCGCGGCTACCGCCTCCACGAATATCAGATCGAGAGCGTGCTGGGGCACGGCGGCTTCGGCATCACCTACCTCGCCACCGACACCCATCTCCACAAGAAGGTGGCGATCAAGGAGTTCCTGCCCAACGACGTCGCCGTGCGCGTCGACGGCTCGACGGTCGAGGCGAAATCCTCCAGCGACGTCGACACCTTCCAGTGGGGCCTGGAGCGCTTCACCCAGGAAGCCCAGACGCTGGCCCGCTTCCGCCATCCCAACGTGATCCAGATCAGTCGGTACTTCGAGGCGAATGGCACTGCCTACTTCGTGATGGACTACGAGGAGGGCGAGAGCCTGAAGGACATCCTGCAGGCCGCCGGCACGCTGCCGCAGTCGGAGATCGAGGAGATCCTGCACCCCCTGCTCCACGCCCTCGACGCGGTCCACCACGCCGGCGTGCTGCACCGCGACATCAAGCCGGGGAACATCTACATCCGCGCCGACGGCACGCCGGTGCTGCTCGACTTCGGCGCCGCCCGCCAGGCGCTGGGCGAGAAGAGCCAGAGCCTGACCAGCATCTTCACCGCCGGCTACGCGCCCTACGAGCAGTACTACACCGGCGGCCACCAGGGGGTCTGGACCGACATCTACGCGCTCGCCGCGGTGCTCTACCGCTGCGCCACCGGCAAGCCGCCGCCCGAGGCGCCGGCGCGCGTGCTCGAGGACACCATCGAGCCGGCCGTCCAGGCCGCCGCCAAGGGCGAGTACGACGCCGAATTCCTCGCCGCGATCGACGCCGGCCTCGGCGTCCGCGCCGAGGAGCGCCCGGCCGAAATCGCGAGCTGGCGGGCGCTCTTCGAGGGCGAGACGGCCCCCGCGCAGGACGGCAGGACCAAGCCCGGCATCGCCCAGAGGGGCGCGCCGACGGCCCGGCGGCCGATGGTCGGAGAAAAGACGCGCGGCACGCGCGAACGGCCGGCCGGAGCCGGCATGTCGCCGGCGCTCAAATGGGCGCTCATCGGCGCAGGCGCGCTCGTCCTGCCCGCCGTCGTGGCGGCGGTCCTCCTGATCCCGGACGACGGGTCCGACAGCGGCGGCACCACCGGCTCCGGCGGCACCGTCGCGGCGGTGGTCGATCCGCCGCGCCACCAGTGCGACGACCTCGCGGCCGATCCCTGGGACCCCGACAAGAAGGGCCAGGGCGTGCGGATCGGCGCGATCGAGGGCCGCGCCGCCGGCGTCTGCAAGGCCGCCCTCGAGCGGTATCCCAAGGCGCCGCGGATGATGGTCCAGTACGCGCGGGCGCTCTTCAAGGCGAACCAGACCGGCGAGGGCGTCACCTGGGCGCGCCGCGCGGCCGACGCCGGCAGCGCCTCGGGCGCCTTCCACCTGGGCGTCGCCTATCGCCACGGCCACGGCATCGCCCGGAACGACGCCGAGGCGCGGCGCTGGTTCACCCGCGGCGGCGACAAGAACCACGCGCTGGCGCTCTACGAGCTCGCCATCCTCGATATCGACGCCGTCGCCGGCCCGCGCGACTACGCCGCCGCGGCCAACCGCATGCGCCAGGCCGCCGAAAGCGGCGTGATGAAGGCGCAGTGGCAGATGGGCAAGCTCTACCTGAACGGCTGGGGCGTGGCGAAGGACTACGTGCTGGCCGCCGCCTGGTACCGGCGCGCCGCCGACCGCGGCCACCAGGAGGCCCAGGCCGATATGGGCTATGCCTATCTGAACGGCCGCGGCGTCGCCAAGAACGCCGGCATCGCGGCCGACTGGTATCGCAAGGCCGCGCGCCAGGGCAGTGCGCGGGCCTATTTCGAGCTCGGCAGGATCTACGAGTTCGGGCTCGGCGCCACGATCAACCACGCCACCGCGCGCGCCTTCTACCGGCGCGGCGCCGACAAGGGCCATGCCGGCGCGCAGAACAACCTCGGCACGCTCTACTTCAACGGCAAGGGCGTGACGCGCGACTACGCCCAGGCGGCGCGCTGGTTCCGCAGCGCCGCCGACCGCGGCTCGACCACGGCGATGCACTGGCTGGGGCTGTGCTACCTGGAGGGCAAGGGCCTCGCCAAGAACACCGCCGAGGCCTATTTCTGGCTGGCGCTCTCGGTGAGCAAGGGCGACAACCGCGCGCGCACCCGGCGCAACACCGCCGCCGGCGCGCTATCGGCCGAGCAGCGGACCGAGATCGACAAGCGGGTCGCCGGCTGGCGGCGGCGGTAGGCCACTCGACCCGCCCGCCACCACGGCAAAACGACCTTGCAATCCGGAAAGGGTCCCTAGTGTGATGGTTTCGAAGCTCGGCCCATCAAAATGGGCCGAACTTCGGAAGCTGAATCACACTAGGAACAACAAGTCAGTGCGCCGATTCACGCGAAATTCGATCACTCGAATTTCGCGATCGGGACACTAGAGCAGGTCGTGATTCGGTCGAATCACTTCCTAATCCGGCCCAAATGCGACCCGATCTAGACGACGGCCCAAGCTGTAAGGATAAAGGGTCAGATCCGCGAGCTTCGCCATTCGCTTCGAACGGATGCCCGCTCCGCTCAGCCCTTCATGACCTCGTCCATGATCTGGCGGCGGGCGACGTCCATCAGCTCGTCCATCTGCTTGCGGACCTGGTGCGGGCTCTTGTCGACGCCCTTGGCGGTCAGATCGCCCAGCACCTTGCGCAGCACGTCGTCGTCGCCCGGCTCGTCGAAATCGCTCTCGATCACCTCGCGCGCGTAGGCCGCCGCGTCGTCGCCGGAGAGGCCGAGCAGTTCGGCCGCCCACACGCCGAGCAGCTTGTTGCGGCGGGCGCCAACCTTGAACTGCAGCTCCTGGTCGTGCTTGTACTTCGCCTCGAAGCCTTTTTCCCGCTCGTCGAACGTGGTCATCGACGACGCTCCTTCCCTGTTATTCCGTATGTCCCGCCGCAACGCCGCCGGACCGGTTCGCTTCGGCTTCCGGCTTCTGGCCTCAGGCCGCAGCGCGCCGCCCCTCGGGTGTCTTGTATCCGGCCTCTTATATAGTAAGCCCGGGGGCCGGGTGGTATTCAAAAAGCCATGTGCACGGTCGTTATCCTGCGCCGTCCCGGCCACCGCTGGCCGCTGCTGATCGCCGCCAACCGCGACGAGATGCTCGACCGTCCGTGGACGCCGCCGGCGCACCACTGGCCCGACCGGCCGGAGGTGGTGGCGGGCCGGGACACGCTGGCCGGGGGCACCTGGCTCGGCATCAACGACGACGGCGTGATCGCGGCGGTGATGAACCGGCCGGGCTCGCTCGGTCCCGCCGAGGACAAGCGCTCGCGCGGCGAGCTGGTCCTGGAGGCGCTCGACCACGCCGCGGCCGGCGAGGCCGCCGCCGCCCTCGCCCATATCGATCCCGCCGCCTACCGGCCGTTCAACCTGCTGGTCGCCGACGCCGTCGACGCGGTCTGGCTGAGAAGCGACCCCGATGCCGGCCCTGACCGGGTCGAGGGCTTCGCGATCCCCGAGGGCCTGTCGATGCTGACCGCCCACGACCGCAACGATCGCCACTCCGAGCGTATCCGAACCTATCTGCCGCGCTTCGAGGCGGCGGCCGCGCCCGACCCGGACGCCGGCGACTGGTCGGACTGGGAGCGGCTGGTGGCGAGCCGCGACCAGGGCGAGACCGGCGGCGCGCCCTCGGCGATGAACATCGTCACCGATTTCGGCTTCGGCACCGTCAGCAGCGCGCTGATGGCCCTGCCCGCCCACGAGGCCGACGACGCCCGGCCGATCTGGCGCTTCGCCGCCGGCCGCCCCGACGAGGTTCCGTTCGAGCCGGTGGCGCTATAGAGCACGATCCGAAATGTTGGAATCGTGCGTAAACATAGCCGGGCAATACCTATCCGGTCTGTCGATGATTCGGGCGGATTCGGGCGGCCCGGCCAGCGATCAGCCTGGCGGCGCGCTCGACAGCACCGCCAGGATCACCAGCCCGACCAGCGCCGCGATCATGCCGATCCCGAGGACGAGGCGCCGTCTGCGGGAGATCGAGGGGCCGAACTCGCGCTCTTCGGGGGGCTCGGTCATGGTATCCTGCGGCCGGTTCCGGGCATTGCGCCCCGAGGTTACCCGGCCTGCCGGCAGCGTGCCAGCGGCGCATCGGCCTTCGTTCCGGCCCGTTGTGGCGGCCAGGGTCAGGTGCTATATCAAGGCCACCGCCAGCCGCCCCGAAGGGGCTCCCATCCAGGCGGAACAAGCCAGGAACGCCTTGCCATGACCCGACGCAGACGCATCTATGAAGGCAAGGCGAAGGTCCTCTTCGAAGGCCCGGAGCCCGGCACGCTGATCGCCTATTACAAGGACGACGCCACCGCCTTCAACGCCAAGAAGCGGGGGATCATCAGCGGCAAGGGCGTGCTCAACAACCGGATCTCCGAATACCTGATGATCCGCCTCGACGAGATGGGCATCCCCACCCACTTCGTGCGCCGGCTCAACATGCGCGAGCAGCTCGTGCGCGAGGTCGAGATCATTCCGATCGAGGTTGTGGTGCGCAACATCGCCGCCGGCTCGATCTCCAAGCGCCTCGGCATCGAGGAAGGCGAGAAGCTGCCAAGATCGATCGTCGAGTACTACTACAAGAGCGACGAGCTCGACGATCCGGCGGTCTCCGAGGAGCACATCACCGCCTTCGGCTGGGCGACGCCCCAGGACCTCGACGACATCCTGGCGCTGGCGCTGCGCATCAACGACTTCTTGTCGGGTCTCTTCCTCGGCGTCGGCATCCGCCTCGTCGACTTCAAGCTCGAGTTCGGGCGGCTCTGGGACGACGACCAGATGCGCATCGTGCTCGCCGACGAGATCACCCCCGACAGCTGCCGCCTCTGGGACGTCGAGACCAATGAGAAGCTCGACAAGGACCGCTTCCGCCGCGACATGGGCGGCGTCGAGGGCGCCTACCAGGAGGTCGCCAAGCGGCTCGGTATCATGCCCGAGGCCGGCCCCCAGGACATCAAGGGACCGACCCTGGTCCAGTAGAACCCGCGGAACGCCCACGACAGGACAGAGCACCGCTTCCCGTGAAGGCCCGCATCCACGTCACGCTCAAGACCGGCGTGCTCGACCCCCAGGGCAAGGCGATCGCCAATGCCCTCGACGCGCTCGGCTTCGGCGGCGTGGAGGAAGTGCGCCAGGGCAAGTACATCGAGATCGACCTCGCCGAGCGCGACGCCGGCAAGGCCAAGGAACAGGTCGAGGCGATGTGCCAGACCCTGCTCGCCAACACGGTGATCGAGAAATACGCCATCGAGATCGAGCCGTGAGCGCGCGGGCGGAGGCCGGTGCGACCAGCAACGAGACCTTCAAGCCGCCGCCCCTGTCCGCCATCGTCTTCGACCGGAACATCATGCGGCGCTCGGCGATCGTCGCGCTCATCGTCGGCACCATCCTCAACCTGATCGCCCAGGGCGATTTCATGTTCGACGGCCAGCCGCTCAATATCTGGAAAATCGCCCTCACCTACTGCGTGCCGTACTGCGTCGCCACCTACGGCGCGGTGACGGCGCGGCTGGAGACCTACCGCAGGCAGGCCGCCGCGGCCGGAAAGGAGCGCGCATGAAGTCGGCGATCATCGTCTTCCCCGGCACCAACCGCGAGCGCGACATGGCCGTGGCACTGGAGCGCGCCTCGGGCCAGGCGCCGACCATGGTCTGGCACGGCGACACCGAGCTGCCCAAGGTCGACCTGATCGTGGTGCCGGGCGGCTTCGCTTACGGCGACTATCTGCGCGCCGGCGCCATGGCGGCGCATTCGCCGGTAATGCGCGAGGTCGTCGAGGCGGCGAACGACGGCGCCGCCGTGCTCGGCGTCTGCAACGGCTTCCAGGTTCTGACCGAGGCCGGGCTGCTGCCCGGCGCGCTGATGCCCAACGCGGGGCTCAAGTTCGTCTGCCGCGACGTCGGCGTGCGCGTGGAGAACAGCCAGACGCTCTTCACCAGCCGCTACGAGGCCGGCGCCACGCTGCGCTTCCCGGTCGCCCATCACGACGGCAACTACTTCGCCGACGAGGACACGCTCGACCGCCTCGAGGGCGAGGGCCGCATCGCCTTCCGCTACGCGCCGCTCGACGAGGACGACAGCGCCGGCGGCGGCGCCAACGGCCGCGCCAACCCCAACGGCTCGGCGCGCGACATCGCCGGCATCTTCAACGACACCAAGACCGTGCTCGGCCTGATGCCGCATCCGGAGAACGCGATCGAGGCGGCAATCGGCGGCGAGGACGGCCGAGGACTGTTCCAGGGCATGGCCGAGGCGCTGGGATAGCCGGCGGTCCGCCGCCTTGCCGCCATCCTTCGAGGCTCGCCCCTCGCGGGGCTCGCACCTCAGGATGAGCATCTGTGCGTTGCAAAAACGATATCTCATCCTGAGGTGCCCGCGAAGCGGGGCTCGCACCTCAGGATGAGCATCTGTGCGCTGCAAAAACGATAGCTCATCCTGAGGCGCCCGCGAAGCGGGGCTCGCGCCTCAGGATGAGCATCTGTGCGTTGCAAAAACGATAGCTCATCCTGAGGTGCCCGCGAAGCGGGCCTCGAAGGATGGCCCCGCGCACGGAATTCCCACACCGCCCCGGTGGACGGACCGGGCGAAAACGCTATAAATCGGCCCATGCCCGCCGCCTCCGACGCCGCCCTCGCCATCACCCCCGACCTGGTCGCCGAACACGGCCTCACGCCGGAGGAGTACGAGCGCGTGCTGGCGATCCTCGGCCGCGCGCCATCGATCACCGAGCTCGGCATCTTCTCGGTGATGTGGTCGGAGCACTGCTCCTACAAGTCCTCGCGCAAGTGGCTCGCCACCCTGCCCACCGACGGCAGCCAAGTGATCCAGGGCCCCGGCGAGAACGCCGGCGTGGTCGATATCGGCGACGGGCTCGCCGTCATCTTCAAGATCGAGAGCCACAACCATCCCTCCTATATCGAGCCCTATCAGGGCGCTGCGACCGGCGTCGGCGGCATCCTGCGCGACGTCTTCACCATGGGCGCGCGGCCGATCGCCAACCTGAACGCGCTCCGCTTCGGCGCGCCCGAGCACGACAAGACGCGCCACCTCGTCGCCGGCGTGGTCGCGGGGATCGGCGGCTACGGCAACTGCATCGGCGTGCCGACGGTGGGCGGCGAGGTCAACTTCCACCCCGCCTACAACGGCAACATCCTGGTCAACGCCATGACCGTCGGCGTGGCGCCCGCGGACCGCATCTTCTATTCGGCCGCCGCCGGGGTCCGCAATCCCGTGGTCTATGTCGGCTCCAAGACCGGGCGCGACGGCATCCACGGCGCCACCATGGCCTCGGCCGAGTTCGCCGACGACAGTGAGGAGAAGCGCCCGACCGTGCAGGTCGGCGATCCCTTCACCGAGAAGCTGTTGCTCGAGGCCTGCCTGGAGCTCATGGCGACCGACGCGATCGTGGCGATCCAGGACATGGGCGCCGCGGGCTTGACCTCGTCGTCGGTCGAGATGTCGTCGAAGGGCGGCGTCGGCATCGAGCTCGACCTCGATCTGGCGCCGCAGCGCGAGACCGGGATGACACCGTATGAGATCATGCTGTCGGAAAGCCAGGAGCGCATGCTCATGGTCCTGAAGCCCGGCCGCGAGGACGAGGCGCGCGCGATCTTCGAGAAATGGGAGCTCGATTTCGCGGTGATCGGCCGGCTGACCGACGACGGAAACCTGCGCGTGCGCATGCATGGGCAGACCGCCGCCGACATCCCGGTCGACCCGCTGGTCTCCGAGGCGCCGGTCTACGACCGTCCGCACGCGGTCCCGACCCCGCCCCCGGTGCTGGCCGCCGACGAGGTACCCGAGGCGATGCCGCTCCGCGAGGCGCTGCTCGCGCTGATGGGCGCACCCGACCTCGCCAGCCGGCGCTGGATCTGGGAGCAGTACGACCATCTGGTGCGCGGCGAGACGGCGATCCGGCCGGGCGGCGATGCGGCGCTGGTGCGCGTCGCCGATACCGCGAAGGCGCTCGCCGTCACCACCGACTGCGCGCCGCGCTACTGCGCCGCCGATCCGGTGATGGGCGGACGCCAAGCCGTCGCCGAGGCCTACCGCAACATCTCCGCCACCGGCGCCACGCCGCTCGCGGTCACCAACAACCTCAACTTCGGCAATCCCGAGCGCGCCGAGATCATGGGCCAGTTCGTCGGCTGCGTGACCGGCATGGGCGAGGCCTGCCGGGCGCTCGACTTCCCGGTCGTCTCGGGCAACGTCTCCTTCTACAACGAGACCAACGGCAAGGGCATCCTGCCGACCCCGGTGATCGGCGGCGTCGGGCTGATCGAGGACTGGGCCAAGGCGGTGCGCATCGCCCTCCCCGCCGAGCACGGCCTCGTGTTGCTGGGCGAAACGCAAGGCTGGCTCGGCGCCTCGCTCTATCTGCGCGAATTGTCGGGCCGCGAGGAGGGCGCCCCGCCGCCGGTCGACCTCGAGGCCGAGCGGCGCGCCGGAGCGCTGGTCCGGAGCCTCATCGCCAGCGGGCTCGTTTCCGCCTGCCACGACGTCTCCGACGGCGGCCTGCTGGTCGCCGCCGCGGAGATGGCGCTCGCCGGCCGCACCGGCCTGACCCTCGCCCGCCCCGACGGTGCGGGACCGGCCCACGCCTTCTGGTTCGGCGAGGATCAGGGCCGCTATCTGGTCGCCGCCAGGGACCCCGGCGCCGTGCTGAAGGCGGCCGACGCCGCCGATGTCGCGGCGGTCGTGCTGGGACGCTCCGGCGGAGACGCGTTGACCGCCGATGGTTGCGACCCTATATCGCTTGCTGAGTTGCGGCGGGTCCACGAAGCCTGGCTGCCGGACTACATGGCGGCCCCCTGAGGCCGCCACGACGGGACGATCCGAGAGGAGACGCCGACGCATGGCGATGGACGCCACCGATATCGAGCGCATGATCAAGGACGCGCTGCCCGACGCCGAGGTCACCATCCAGGACCTCGCCGGCGACGGCGACCACTATGCGGCGACGATCGTCTCGCAGGCCTTCGAAGGCAAATCGCGGGTCCAGCAGCACCAGCTCGTCTACGCCGCGCTCCAGGGCCGCATGGGCAACGAGCTGCATGCGCTCGCGCTCAACACACGGACGCCGGACGCCTGACCCCCGCATCCTCCTTTAGCAGAAGGGACCGACCATGAACGATACGCCTAGCACGACCGAGCACCCGGTCTTCGGCCAGATCAAGCAGGAGATCGAAGGCAACGACGTCGTCCTCTTCATGAAGGGCACGCCGGTCTTCCCGCAGTGCGGCTTCTCCGCCACCGTGGTGCAGGTGCTCTCCCATCTCGGCGTTCAGTTCAAGGGCGTCGACGTGCTGGCCGACCCCGACGTGCGCCAGGGCATCAAGGAATTCTCCAACTGGCCGACCGTGCCCCAGCTCTACGTCAAGGGCGAGTTCGTCGGCGGCTGCGACATCATCCGCGAGATGTTCCAGACCGGCGAGCTGCTGACCTTCCTCCAGGACAAGGGCATCACGGCCCAGGGCTGATTGCCCGCTGCCCCTGGGGGTTCGGCCAACACCGATGCCGGGCCGGTGGTGACCTGAGGGTCGCCCGCGGGGGCGCCAGGGTGCGTCCTTCGAGGCCCGCTTCGCGGGCACCTCAGGATGAGCGGGTTTGTTGGTGCCATCAATTGTGTAGCTCGCCCTGCCATCAAAAACATCGCTCATCCTGAGCGTGTTAATTGGGGCCAACATTAATATCGCTCATCCTGAGGTGCGAGTGCCAGCGAGCCTCGAAGGACTCACGGCGCCTCCGCAAGTCACCCCCCACGCCCTTCGCCGTCTTTTAACCACGTTTGATTACAGTGCTTTACGAGGCCGCGCCGGCCCACTAACGTCGGCTGGCCTCTTCGCACGAGGCGGCGGGCTCGAACCCAGGAAGGGTGCGCGATGAACCGGTGGCGGCGGGTATTCGGCAGGCTGGCGATCGCCGCGGCGGCGGCGCTTTCGGCGACGCTCGGGGGCGCCGGGACGCAGGCGGGCGAGTTGACCAACGCCGAGATCCTGCGCAATTTCGACGTCATCGCGTTCCAGAACGAGATGCGCAAGATCGAGAACCCCCGGGTCACCAAATGGATCCGGCCGATCCGCGCCTTCAAGCAGTACGACGTGACCATCGAGCCGCAGGTCGAGGACTTCCTCGACCGCCACATGCAGCGGCTGGCCGAGGTCACCGAGCTCGACATCGACTACGTGAACGATGCGGGCGCCGCCAACTTCCTGATCGTCTTCACCCGCCGCGCCGACTACATGGCGACCGCGCTCAAGCACCTGAAGCCCGGCACCCGCGGCATCTCGCGGGGCATCGCGCACCGCCTGCGCCGCACCAACTGCCTCGGCGTGATCGCGGTGGCGCCGTCGAACGGCGAGATCGAGCGGGCGGTCGTGGTGATCCCCGTCGACCACGCCAGGGCGCGCGGCATCCTGACGCGCTGCATCGTGGAGGAGACGACGCAGTCGCTCGGCCTGCCCAACGACAGTGACGACGCCAACCCGTCGGTCTTCAACGATAGCAGCAAGCTGAAGGACCTCTCCGCCCACGACCTTCTGCTGCTGCGCCTGCTCTACCATCGCGATCTCGAGGTCGGCACGCCGCGCCGCGCCGCGCTGCTCACCGCCGCCCGCCTGCTGCCCCTGCTGCGAAGCGAGTAGAGCATATTCCGCTCACGCGGAATCGGCGTCCGGCCCTGAATCGAACGGGCCGCCTGCGAGGAAGCGGCCCGATCCGGATCCGAATGAGCCCGTTTGCTCAGCGCGAATAGAACTCGATCACCAGGTTCGGCTCCATCGCCACCGGATAGGGCACGTCGGCGAGCTTGGGACCGCGCACGAAAGTGCCCTTCAGGCGGTTCAGGTCGACGTCGACATAGTCCGGGATGTCGCGCTCGGGCGAGGCGGAAGCCTCCAGCACCATCGGCAGCTCGCGCGACTTCTGGCGCACCTCGACGACGTCGCCGTCATCGACGAGATAGGAGGGAATGGTGACGCGGGTGCCGTTGACCAGCACGTGGCCGTGGTTGACGAACTGGCGGGCGGCAAAGACCGTCGGCACGAACTTCATCCGGTAGACCACCGCGTCGAGCCGGCGCTCCAATATTTCCACGAGGTTCTCGCCGGTATCGCCCCTGCGCCGCGAGGCGTCCTCGTAATAGCGCTTGAACTGGCGCTCGGTGATGTTGCCGTAGTAGCCCTTGAGCTTCTGCTTGGCGGCGAGCTGGATGCCGAAATCGGACGGCTTCCGGCGCCGGGCTTGGCCGTGCTCGCCGGGGCCGTAGGAGCGCTTGTTGATCGGGCTCTTGGGCCGCCCCCAGAGGTTGACCCCAAGGCGGCGGTTGATCTTGTACTTCGACGTCTTGCGCTTCGACATGGTCTGCAATCTCCCGTATCGGACGACGGTGTTGTTCCTGTCCGGATAGGCCACCCAGGATTTGAAGGGTTGGCGGGGCGTCGGCTTACCTCGGGGCGTTTCCCCCGAAGCCGCCGGGCCCACGTTCTCCGGAATGAGCCCTGATATGAGGGTCGCGGCCCGGCCTGTCAACGGGTTCGGGGGCGGATCGACGTGACAGCGCCGCGGCGAGCCCCCATATCGCCAGGTCATGGAGGGCCGCCGCGTGCCGGAAATCTACATCGACGCCGACGCCTGCCCGGTCAAGGCCGAGGTGCTGCGGGTGGCCGAGCGCCATCGCCTGGTCGTCCACATGGTCGGCAACAGCTGGCTGCGCATGGCGGGCGACAATCCGCTGGTCAACAGCGTCGTGGTCCCCGAGGAACCCGATGCCGCCGACGACTGGATCGCCGAACATATCGGCGCCGGCGACATCGCCGTGACCGCCGACATCCCGCTCGCCGCCCGCTGCCTTGAGGCCGGCGCCCAGGCGATCGGACATACGGGCAAGCCCTTCACCGAGGCCGGCATCGGCAACGCGCTCGCCATGCGCGACCTGCTGGCGCATTTGCGCGACACCGGCGAGATCGCCGGCGGCGGCCCGGCCTTCAGCAGGCAGGACCGTTCGCGGTTCCTGAGCGCGCTCGAGACCGCCGTCCAGGCCGCGCGCCGCGCGGCGGAGTAAGCCTTATCCGGTCAACGCTCGCGCTTCGCGCCCTTGTGCCACTTCGTCAGGCCGGCGACGATGCCGCGGAGCGTGCGCACGTCCTGCTCGGTGAGGGCGCAGCGCTGGAAGAGGTTGCGGATGTTGCGCACCATGCTGGCCCGCTTCTCCGGCGGGCGCAGGAAGCCGCAGTCGTCGAGCTCGCGCTCCAGATGCTCGAAGAAGCCGAGCAGCTCCTCGCGGCTCGCCCGTTCGGTGTCGGGGAGCGGCGTCTCCACGTCGGCCGCCCCCGCCTCCGTGCCCGCCTGGAACCATTCGCCCGCCTGGAACCATTCGTAGGCGACGAGCAGCACCGCCTGGGCGAGGTTGAGCGAGCTGAACGCCGGATTGAGCGGCACCTCGATCGCGGCCTCGGCGAGCGCCACGTCGTCGTTCTCCAGCCCGCTGCGCTCGGGGCCGAAGAGCACGCCGACCGTGTTGCCGGCGGTTATGGCCCGGCGCATCGAGGCGGCGGCGGCGCGCGGCGTCAGCACCGGCTTCACCGCGTCGCGGCGGCGCGCCGTGGTCGCGTAGACGAGGGTGAGATCGGCGATCGCCTCGGCGGTGGTCTCATACACCTGGACGCGGTCCAGCACGCCGTGGGCGCCCGAGGCGGCCTTGACCGCGAACTCGTTGGGCCAGCCGTTGCGGGGTGCGACGAGGCGCAGCGAGGCGAGCCCACAGTTCAGCATCGCCCGGGCGCAGGCGCCGATGTTCTCGCCGAGCTGGGGCTGGACCAGCACGACGACCGGCCCGGCCGCCTCCGGGACCGGCTGCTTCTTCTTGGTTCTGCGATGATAGAGTCCGGCCATGGCCCGCGGCGCCGAAAGCCGGCGCCTCAGGCGGGCGCCTGGGCGCCGTCGCGCTGCAGCTTGTAGACGATGCTGTCGTTGAGCGCTTCGTAGGAGGCCTCGATGATGTTGGGCGAGATGCCCACCGTGGCCCAGCGCTCGCCCTCCCCGTCGGCCGATTCGATCAGCACCCGCGTCACCGCCGCGGTGCCCGCCTCGGGGGTCAGGATGCGCACCTTGTAGTCCACCAGGCGCAGGTCCTGGAGCTGCTCGTAGGCCGGCAGGAGCGCCCGGCGCATCGCGTGGTCAAGCGCGTCGACCGGGCCGTTGCCTTCCGCCACCTCCATGAAGTCGCGGTTGCCGACCATGAGCTTTATCACCGCCTGGCTCACCGTCGTCAGCTCGCCCTTGGCGTTGAAGCGGCGCTCGACCTCTACCCGGAAGCTCTCGGTGCGGAAGTAGCTCGGCACGCCGTTCAGCACCTTGCGCGCCAGGAGCTCGAAGCTCGCATCGGCGCCGTCGTACGAGTAGCCGTCGTGCTCGCGCGCCTTCACCTCCTCGATCAGGCGGCCGACCTTCTTGTCCTTGGGGTCGATCTCCAGGCCGATCTCGCGGAAGCGCGCCAGGACGTTGGAGCGCCCCGACTGGTCGGAAACCACGATGTGCCGCGCGTTGCCGACGAGCGCCGGGTCGATGTGCTCGTAGGTCTGCGGGTTCTTTTCCACCGCCGAGGCGTGCAGGCCGCCCTTGTGCGCGAAGGCGGACTCGCCGACATAGGCGGCGTTGCGCTGGGGGGCCCGGTTGAGGCGCTCGTCGATCAGGCGCGAGACATGCGTCAGGTGCTGCAGGTCCTCGGCCTTCACGCCGGTCGCATAGCCCATCTTCAGCATCAGCGTCGGCAGGATCGCCACCAGGTTGGCGTTGCCGCAGCGCTCGCCCAGGCCGTTCACCGTGCCCTGGATCTGGCGCGCGCCGGCGCGCACCGCGGCGAGCGAGCCCGCGACGGCGTTCTCGGTGTCGTTATGGCAATGGATCGCGAGATGCGTACCGGGAACCGTCTCGGCGACCTCGCTCACGATCGCCTCGATCTCGTGCGGCAAGGTGCCGCCGTTGGTGTCGCAGAGCACGACCCAGCGCGCGCCGTTCTCGTAGGCCGCCTCGATGCAGGCCTTGGCATAGTCGCGGTTGGCCTTCCAGCCGTCGAAGAAATGCTCGGCGTCGAACATCACCTCCTCGACCTTCTTGACCGCATGGGCAACGCTCTCGCCGATCATGCGGAGGTTCTCGTCGCGCGCGATCTCCAGCGCCGCGTCGACGTGGAAGTCCCACGCCTTGCCGACCATGCAGACGACCTTCGCCGGCGTTCCGAGGATCGCCGCCAAGCCGGGGTCGTTGTCGGCCGAGCGGCCCTCGCGCCGGGTCATGCCGAAGGCGGCGAGGCGCGCCCGCGTCAGCGTCGGCGGGTTGGCGAAGAAGGCGTCGTCGGTCGGGTTGGCGCCGGGCCAGCCGCCCTCGACGTAGTCGATGCCCAGCCGGTCGAGCTCGAGCGCGATCGCCGCCTTGTCGGCGGCGGAGAAATCCACGCCTTGCGTCTGCGCGCCGTCGCGCAAGGTGGAATCGTAGAGATAGACGCGTTCGCTCATGGCATCCTGGGGGCTTCCTGCCGCAAATGGCCGTAGATTGCCTTTTGATTCAAGCGCTTCCGCCGAAATTTCATAGCGCGGGAAAACAGGTATCAGGTTTCCCGCGGCGGGTCCATGCCCGAGCCCTGGGCCGGCCGGGCTCGGATCGGGCTCTTGCGAGGACTAAATCAAGGTCTTGAAGGCGTTGGTGATCGGATAGCGCCGCTCTTTACCAAAAGACTTGCGGGTCAGCTTCACCCCGGGCGGGGCCTGGCGGCGCTTGTACTCGGCGATGTCGAGCATGCGCCAGACCCGCGCCACCGTCGCCTGCTCGTGGCCGCGGGCGACGATCTCGTCGATGCCCTTCTCGTGCTCGATCAGGCATTTCAGGATGTCGTCGAGCTCCTCATAGGGCGGCAGCGTGTCCTGGTCGGTCTGGTCGGCCTTGAGCTCGGCCGAAGGCGGCTTGGTGATGATGCGCTCGGGGATGACCCGGCCCTCCGGGCCCAGCGCGTCGGGCGGGCGCATCTGGTTGCGCCAGTCGGCGAGGCGGAAGACGTCGGTCTTGTAGACGTCCTTCAGCACCGAATAGCCGCCGCACATGTCGCCGTAGAGCGTGGCGTAGCCGACCGACATCTCCGACTTGTTGCCGGTGGAGACCACCATGTGGCCGAACTTGTTGGAGAGCGCCATCAGGGTGAGGCCGCGGGCGCGGGCCTGGATGTTCTCCTCCGTCGCGTCGGGCTCGCGGCCGTCGAAGAGCGGCCGCAGCATGGTCTCGAAAGCCTCCATCGCCGGGCCGATCGAGACCTCGTCGAGCCTGGCGCCCAAGAGCGCCGCGCAGGCGCTGGCATCCTCCAGGCTCTCTGTCGACGTGAATGGCGACGGCATCATCACGGTATGCACGCGCTCGGGGCCGAGCGCGTCGACCGCCACCGCCGCCGTCAGCGCCGAGTCGATGCCGCCGGAAAGCCCCAGCAGCACGCCCGGAAAGCCGTTCTTGCCGACGTAGTCGCGCAGGCCCAGCATCATCGCCCGGTAGGCCGCCTCGAGCCCCTCGGGCGCCTTCTCGATCTCGCCCGCGGCGCAGGCCCAGCCGTCGCCGTTCCGCGCCCATTCGGTGAGGGCGACGTGGCTCCGGTAGGCGGGCGCCTGGAAGGCCAGCTTGTTCGCCGCGTCGAGCACGAAGGAGGCGCCGTCGAAGACCAGCTCGTCCTGGCCGCCGACCTGGTTCACGTAGACCATCGGCAGGCCGGTCTCGCTGACCCGGGCCACGGCGAGGTTGAGGCGCTCGTCGGGCTTGTCGCCCTCGTAGGGCGAGCCGTTGATGCAGACCAGGATCTCGGCGCCCGATTCCTCCAGGCACTCGGCCACGTCCTCGAACCACATGTCCTCGCAGACCATCAAGCCGAGGCGCACGCCGCGGAACGGAACCGGCCCCGGCATCGGCCCGGCCGCGAAGACGCGCGGCTCGTCGAAGACGCCGTAGTTGGGCAGATGGTGCTTGAGGCGCGCGCCGACGATCTCGCCGCCGTCGAGCAGCAGGGCCGCGTTGTGGAGCTTGCCGTTCTCGCGCCAGGGCGCGCCGATCACCAGCGCCGGGCCGCCGTCCTCGGTGGCGCGCGCCAGCTCGCCGACGGCGGACTCGACGCGGGCCTGGAAGAACGGCTTGAGGACCAGGTCCTCCGGCGGATAGCCGGTGACCACCAGCTCGGTCAGCACGACGAGATCGGCGCCGAGCCGCGCGGCCTCCTCGCGCGCCTTGAGGATGCGCCCGATATTGCCGTCGATATCGCCGACGGTCGGGTTGAGCTGGGCGATGGCGATGCGCAGCGTGTCGGTCATGGCATTTCGGTCATCGGGGCCGTCTGACGCCTTTCCGGGAGCCGGGTCCGGGGCCGAACCCTACTCCCCCCTAAAGAGTCGTCACGAAACCCCGGCGGTCAAGGCTCCGGCGTTCGCCCGTCACTTCGGCGGCGGCAAGCGTCCCAGCACGCTCTCCATGGTGAGGCCGATCGCCAGGAGCCGCCGGTCGGTCCAGGCCGGCCCGTCGATCGCCAGGCCCACCGGCAAGCCGTCCTTGCTCAGTCCCGCGGGCACCGTGAGCCCCGGGATCGCGGCGTTGCTGCCGGGATCGGTGTTGCGGATGTAGGTCGGGAAGGTCGGGACCTTCTTGCCGTTCAGCATCACCGTCTCGTCGCTGCCCTTGATGGTCGCGGCGACCAGCGGCGTGGTCGGAAAGACGATCGCATCGACTTTGTGCGTGGCGAAATACTCCGCGTAGGCCTGGCGCAGCTGGGGCCGGAAGGTATTGATCGCGGCGTCGTAGGCCGGTTTCGGCATCGGCTTGTCGCCGAGGATGGGCCCCATGAAGACCCCCTTCACGTCGGGGCTGGCGATCTTGGCGGCGACCGCCGCGACCGTCAGCTCGGTCTTGTAGAGCTTGAGGTAGTCGCTGAGATCGCGCGGCGTCTCGTAGAGCGCCACCGGGAAGCTGACCTTGCCGTTCAGCTCGGGCACGCGCGCCAGCTCCGCCTCGACGAGCGTGACGCCCGCCGCCTTGAGCTTCTCCATCGCCGCCTCGGCCACGCGCTTGGTCTCCGGACCGAGATCGCTCCAGAAGTAGCCGCGCGGCACGCCGAGCCGGATGCCGCCGGCGGGCGACGCCTCGATCGGCCCGCCGCCCGCGATCGCCCGGTCGAGCAGGATGAGGTCGGCCACCGTGCGGGCCATCGGCCCCGCGGTGTCGCGGGTGTGCGAGATCGGCGTGATGCCGGCCTGCGGGTAGCGGTTCAGCGTCGGCCGCAATCCGGCGATGCCGTTCACGGCGGCGGGAATGCGCACCGAGCCGCCGGTATCGCTGCCGAGGCCGGCCGGCGCCATGCGCGTGGCCACCGCGGTCCCGGTGCCGCCGCTGCTGCCGCCGGCGAAGCGCTTGGCGTCATAGGCGTTGCCGACCGCCCCGAAGGCGCCGTTGTTGCTGGTGATGCCGAAGGCGAGCTCGTGCATGTTGGTCTTGCCGAGGATGATGGCGCCGGCCTCGACGAGGCGCGCGACCACCGGCGCGTGGGCCTTCGGCTTGAACCCCTTGAGCGCCGGGGTGCCGGCGCTGTTGGTCAGCCCGGCCACGTGGATGTTGTCCTTGATCGCCAGCGGCACGCCGTGCAGCGCGCCCAGCTTGGCGTCGGGCTTGCGCGCCGCGTCGGCCGCCGCCGCGGCCTTGAGCGCGCCCGTCTCGTCGAGCGTGATGAAGGCGTTCAGGCCCTTGCCCGCCTTGGCCTTGGCGATGAGCGCCTTGACCAGCGCCACGCTGGATATCTTGCCCGAGCGGATCCCCGCCGCCGCCTCGCTCGCCGTCAGCTCCGTGAGGTCGGCCGCCAGCGCCGGGCCGGTCGCGACCACGATGACCAGCGCCGCCGCGGCATGTTTGATCGCCGTCATGGTGTCCTCCATTTTCCGTATTTGCTGTCCGCCGTCTGACCGCAATCAGCCGGCCTTGGCCGGATGATAGCCCCGCCGCGCGCGATCGGCCATCGCCAAGCTGTGCATTCGATCGGATGCAACCGCTTCAGCGCCGCGACAGGTACTGCCCCGGGGTGGCGCCGAGGGTCTTGCGGAACATGGCGATGAAGGCCGAGGGGCTGTCGTAGCCGACCTCGAAGGCGACGGTGGTCACCGGCTCGCCCAGCGACAGCCGCGCCAGCGCCTCGTGCAGCCGAAGCTGCTGGCGCCAGGCCCCGAAGGTGCGCCCGGTCTCGGCCAGGAAGCGGCGCGCCAGGGTGCGCGCGCTGGCGCCGGCGGCGCCCGCGAAATCGGCCAAGGTGCGCGGGTCGGCCGGATCGGCGATCAGTGCTTCGGTCACCGCCCGCAAACGCCGGTCGCGGGGCATCGGCAGGTGCAGGTGCTCCATCGGTTCCAGCCTCAGCTGGTCGATCAGCACGTCGACCAACCGCGCCTCGGGCCCGTCGAGCGCATAGTCCGGCGCCAGGCGCACCGCCGCCGCCATCAGCTCGCGCAGCAACGACGAGAAGCCGTGCACGCAGCAGGTATCGGACAAGCCATCGCTGGCCCCATCGGAGAGGTAGACGGCGCGCAACGCCACCGCACCCACCGCGGTAATCTGATGGTCGACACGGGCCGGGATCCAGACCGCGCGGGCCGGCGGGACCACCCACACCCCGTCGGTGCTCTCCACGCGCATCAAGCCCTTGCTGCCGTAGAAGAGCTGGCCGTAGTCGTGCCGGTGCCAGGGAACGACTTCGCCATCCGCCATGTCATGCGCGAACGCAACCAGCGGCCGGCCCGAAACCAGCGGCCGAAATCGGCGGGCGTCCCGTTGCGCCCGTGAGCCATCGGGGATCGGCTGGGTCGGTTCGATAGCAATTGTCCGGTTTGCGATATCAATTGACATCATGCCGATAGACCGTCATTCGGTCCAGGCTTATCTCATGCGGTGGATGACGGACCGGGGGGATTTCCCCTCGATCAGCGTGAGTTGGAGCCCAATCGCGTGTTGAAGCCCCCATTCGAGCCCACCGGCTGGCGGCGGCCGGAGATCCTGCTGCTGTTGATGGCGGCGGGCGTGCCGATGTCGCTGGCGACCTGGATGGGGCTGATCAACAACTTCGCGATCGAGCGCGCGGCCTTCACGGGCGCCGAGATGGGCATCCAGCAGAGCCTGCGGGAAGTCCCCGGTTTTCTTTCATTTACAGTCGTTTTCGTTCTTTTGTTCTTCCGGGAGCAGAGCCTGGCGCTGGTATCGCTCTTCGCCCTCGGCAGCGGCGTGGTGATCACCGGCTTCTTCCCCTCGCTCACCGGGCTCATCATCACGACGATGATCTGGTCGGCGGGCTTCCACTACTACGAGGCGCTGCAGCAGAGCCTCGCCATGCAGTGGATCGACAAGAAGAAGGCGCCGCACACCTTCGGGCGCATCCTGTCGGTCGGCTCCTTCGCGGCGATCGCCTGTTTCGCGATGATCTACCTGACGACGAAGCTCTTATCGCTCGACTTCAAATGGGTGTTCGTCATCGGCGGCGGCGTCACGCTGGCCATTGCCTTGGTCGCCTGGGCGGCGTTCCCGCGTTTCCACCAACCCGTCGAACAGCGCAAGACCCTCGTCCTGCGTCGGCGCTACTGGCTCTACTACGCCCTCATCTTCATGCAGGGCGCGCGGCGGCAGATCTTCATGGTCTTCGCCGGCTTCCTGATGGTCGAGAAGTTCGGCTACGGGGTCGCCGACATCGCCATCCTCTTCTTCATCAATGGCGTCATCAATATCTTTGCCGCGCCGCAGATCGGCAAATTGATCGGCCGCATTGGCGAGCGCCGGGCCTTGACGATCGAATATATCGGCCTGATCGCCATCTTCGCCGGATACGCGGTGGTGCAGGACCCGACCATCGCCGCCGGGCTCTACATCCTCGACCACCTGTTCTTCGCCATGGCGATCGCGATGAAGACCTACTTCCAGAAGATCGCCGATCCGGCCGACATGGCGCCCACGGCGGGCGTCTCCTTCACCATCAGCCACATCGTCGCGGTCTTCCTGCCGGCGCTCTACGGGCTGGTCTGGCTGATCGCGCCCGCCGCGGTGTTCCTGACCGGCGCCGGCCTGGCCGGCATCTCGCTGGTCCTGGCGCGCAACATCCCGACCGATCCCTGCGAGGGCAACGAGGTCATTCGCGGCAAGGTCGCGGGCCCCACGCCGGTTCCGCTCGCCGCGGCGGAATAAGGCCGGCGGCACTTCCGGCCGGCGCGCGCCCGCGCTAAGCTGCGCCCGTGCCCGATCTCCTCCGACGCCAGCAGCAGACGACCTCCCGGACGCCGTCCTGGTTTCCGCTGGGCGGCGAGAGCGTCAGCGCCGAGGATCTCCGCCGGCCGCCGCGCGCGGCGACGGCGATGATCGCGATCATGGCGGTGGTGCTGGTGCTCGGCTGGGTCCTGCCGGCGGCGGCCCAGCGCGAGCTGATCGCGGCGCTCGGCGCCTATCTCTTCGCCCAGCCCGACGTGCTCCAGCCGCTTCGCCTCTACAGCCTGTTCACCAGCTGGATGGTCCACGATGGCGTCTTCCACCTGATCTTCAACGCCTTCTGGATCGTCGCCTTCGCGGGCGCCGCCAGCAGGCATCTCGGCGCGGCGAACTACGTCGTCTTCTTCGTGCTGACCAGCGCGGTCGGCAGCCTCGCGGCCCTCGCCGCCCATTGGGGCCAGCCGACCATCGTGATCGGCGCCTCGGGCGGCGCTTACGGGTTGATCGGCGCCGGCGCCTTCGTGCTCACGCAAGGCACGAGCGTGGCGCGCAAGCTCGGCGCCATGGCCGCCTACCTCGCGGTGTTCGTGGCGCTGACCCTGGGCTTCGCGCTGATGGGCGGCGAGTCCTTCGGGGTCGAGGGCGCGATCAGCTGGCAGGCGCATCTGGGCGGGCTCGCCGCGGGGCTGGTGCTTTTCCCCGTCATGGCGGCGCTCAGGGCGCGCCGTTTACGGCGACCCTAGAGCAGATCGCGACCGGATCGAATCATTGCATGTTTCAATCTGGTCGCGTGAATCTGCTCTATTATTAACGAGTTAGTTCGCCGGGATCGCCGCCTCGATCAGCGTCGCCGCGGCGCGCTTGGCCTGGGCGGCGGCGGCGCAGTCGCAGTTGATCTGCGCCGAGACGATGGCGCCCTCCATCAGCAGCGCGATCTCGGCCGCGAGCTCGGCCGGCTCGCCCGCTCCCGCCTCGCGCGCCAGTCCTTCGATGTAGGCGGCCAGGAGACGCTTGTGCTCGCAGGCGGCGGCGCGGATGGCGCTGTCCGGCGCGCCGTACTCGGCGCTCGCGTTGATGAACATGCAGCCGTGGAAGGCGTCGGAGCGGAACCACTCCTGCAGCACGTCGAAGATCGCCGCGAGCCGCTCGCGCGGCGTCTCGGCGCGGCGTTCGAGCGCGCGGATCAAGGAGTTGCGGAAGGTTTCGTCGCGCCGCCGCAGCACCGCCAGGATCAGCTCGTCCTTGGAGCGGAAGTGATTGTAGAGCGTCATCTTCGCCACCCCCGCCTCGGCCAGGATGCGGTCGATGCCCGTGGCGTGGTAGCCGTGCTCGTTGAACAGGCGGGCGGCGGTGTCGATGAGATGTTCGCGTCGGGGCGAGGCCATGCGGTCTCTCCGTCGGTTCTGACAAACAGGTCTGTATATAGTGATGGGCGGATTCGATGTCTACCTCCGGAGGATGACCCGCTCGTCCCGAGGGTCGGCCACCTCCGGCCCCAGGTTCCGGCGCCGATCCACGATATTCGAGCTGGCAAAATTTCTTATCGCCCGTCTTGATAAACAGACAAGTCTGTATATATTAACCTCAACGGCGGCCCCCCGGCCGCCCGAGGAGGTGGGACATGTGGATCGTCATACTCGCAACCCTGCTGGTGGCCTTCGTCTCCGGGATCAGCTTTGGCGCTTTCGTCGAGCGCGGGCTTTGGGAGGCGGCGCTCGTCCGCGCCCATCGACGGATCGAGGCGCATCGCCGCGCCGCCGACCGGCGCCGCCGCTTCCGGGTGATCGACGGCGGGGCGCCCGACGAGCCCCGCGCGGCGCCAAGCGGCCCCCTGCCCTCCCTTCAACGAGGGCTCGCCCGGCAACGCGCTGCCTGATCTCGCACGGAAAGGAACCGGCCATGGACGACCGAACCATCCAGAACGCCATCCACGCGCTGCACGACGACTACGACGCGCTGGCGCGCCTGCTCACGTGCTACGAGGCCTGGGGCGGCCGCACGCCAGGAAAGCCCGGGGCGGATGACGCTTGCGCCTGCTTCGTCGGCCAGGCCGCGGACGCCGCGCAATGACCCGCGAGCAGGTCAGCGACGTCGCCTTCACCGCCACGGTCAAGGCGGCGCAGGAGCGCCTCGGCTCGCGCGCCGGCTACGCCAGGATGGAAGCCAAGGGCGGCTGGCAGGACAGGGTTACGCCCGAGCTCGCCGCCTTCGTCGCCGAGCGCGACAGCGCCTACCTCGCCACCGCGACCGCCGACGGCCAGCCCTACATCCAGCATCGCGGCGGGCCCAAGGGCTTCATCAAGGTGATCGACGAGCGGACGCTGGCGCTGGCCGACTTCGCCGGCAACCGCCAGTACATCAGCCTCGGCAACCTCGCCGAGAACGACAAGGCGCATCTCTTCCTGATGGACTACGCCAACCGGCGCCGGGTCAAGATCTGGGGCCGCGCGCGCATGGTCGAGGACGACACGGCCCTGGTCGAGACGCTCGCCGATCCGGGCTACGCGGCCAAGCCCGAGCGCGCCATCGTCTTCACGATCGAGGCCTGGGACGTCAACTGCCCCCAGCACATCACGCCGCGCTTCACGCAGGACGAGATCGAGCCGGCGATCGGCGCGCTGAAGGCCCGCATCACCCGGCTCGAGGCCGAGCTCGCCGCACTCAAGGGTGCGCCCGAGGGCTGAGCGAGCCGGCACTTGTCCCGCCCGGCGCGCTCGTGGTCTATAGCGGCGGGGAACGACGGCCAACGGAGCGCGCGCATGGCTACCAGGGACGGCGAGGCGGCTGCGGCCCGCAGCGTCACCGCGATCTTTCATGACGCCCACGCCTTCACGGCGGCGCTGGGCGCCCTGCTCGACGCCGGGTTCGACCGGTCGGCGATCAGCGTCCTCGCCGACCACGACGCGGTGATGGACCATTTCGGCCGCATGCCCGAGCCGGGCGAGATGGCCGACCGCGCCGATACCCCGCGCGAGGACCTCGACACCGAGGGCGCGCTGCACCGGGCGATCCGCTTCATCGCCGAGACCGCGGCCATCGTCGGCGAGATCGGCGTCGCCGGCGCCGCCTTCGCGGTCGGCGGGCCGGTCGGCGCGGCCTCGGGCGCGGCGACCGCGACCGATCTTTCGCTGGGCGACGTCTTCGGCCGCTACATCGACCGGCGGTACCGCGAGCGCTTCGAGGAAAGCGTGCGCGACGGCGGCGTCGTCTGCTGGGTGCACGTGCGAGGCGACGCCGAGCGCGAGGCCGCGACCGCCGCGCTCATGAAAAGCGGCGGCGAGCACGTCCACACGGTCGATCCTACTATTTGATGATAGAGCAGAGTCACGTGATCGGGCCGGATCAAGAAGTGATTCGACCCAATCACGACCTGCTCTAGATCGGATCGCATTTGGGCCGGATCAAGAAGTGATTCGACCTAATCACGACCTGCTCTAGGGGCCGATAACCCCGTCCGCCCCGCTCACGGCGCCGTCTTGCGCAGCAGGAACTCGCGGCCGACCTTGACGCGCGGGGTGCCGCCATAGGCGATGATGTCGGCGGTGGCGTAGGTCTCGTGCCAGTCGTCGGGCAGGAAGGAGCCGGTGCCGACCGCGTCGATCGGCGCCTTGGCCATCGCCATCACCTTGCACTTCTCGGGCCCGAAGCCCGAGGAGGCGACGATCTTCACCTTGGCGAAGCCCGCCTCGTCGAGCCGCTCGCGCAGGTGCCAGACCGCCGCCGCGGAGACGCCGCCGCCGATCAGGTGGCGCAGCTCGGTATCGGTGCGGTAGCCGCGGATCGCGTCCGGCGCGTTGCGCTCGAGCGCCGCGTAGGAGGCCGGCGGATCGAGCCCCTCGATATAGCGGCCGCCCGGCGTGTCGATGCGCACGGAGAGCCGGGCGTCGGCGGCAAGCTCGGGAAAGCGCGCGCAGACCTCCAGCGTGTCGCGCACCTCGCGGCCGAAATAGTCGACCAGCACGGTGAGGTCCTCCTCGGGGAAGGCCTCGTGGAACATCTCCGCCGCGCGCACCGTGGTGCCGGCATAGCCGACCAGCGCGTGCGGCATGGTGCCCAGCCCGGCCTCGCGGCCGAAGTAATGCGCCGTCGCGTCGGTGGCGTTGCCGACGAAGCCGACCGCGTTCGCCTTGCGCCGCGCCCGGCCCGAGCCGACCGAGGCGGCGTAGGCCATCAGCTCGGCCATCTCGGTGCCGGCGCAGTGCCGCGCATCGAAGGCCAGGAAGGCGGCCTGGGGCAGCTCCACGCACATGGTGAAGGCATTGTAGGCGGCGACGCAGGCCGCCCCCAGCTTCTGCAGGAAGATCGTCTCGAGATCGACCAGCTCCCGCAGCGAACCCGAGATGAAGAGGATCGGCTCGCCGGCGCCGACCCAGCGGCCTTCCTCGTAGTTCACCTCGATCTCGAAATCGGCGCCGCGCGCCGCGGCGATCGCTTGCAGCCAGGCCACCATGATGCGCGGGGCCGAGACCACGGGGCGGCGCATGAAGACCGCGTAGGTGACCGGCACGTCGCCGAACCTGGCGACGATCTCCTTGGTGCGCGAGAAGTACTTGTCGGTCCAGCGCGGCACCTCCGGTTCGCTGGGAACCAGATGGCCGTTGGGCTTGGGGGCTTTGGTCATGGAGAAGCGGTTCCCCGCGGATGTCCCGTGTGATCGCTACTGCGCCGCCACCAGCTTCTGCGCGCCCGCGACGCGCGCCGACCTCAGCGCCTCGGCGACCAGGAAGGCGAGCTCCAGCGACTGGCTGGCGTTGAGCCGCGGATCGCAGTGCGTGTGGTAGCGGTCGGCCAGATCCTCGTCGGTGATCGCCTGGGCGCCGCCGGTGCATTCGGTGACGTTCTGGCCGGTCATCTCGAAATGGACGCCGCCGGGATAGCTGCCCTCGGCCTCGTGCACCGCGAAGAAGCCCCGGACCTCCTTCAGGATGCGGTCGAAGGGGCGGGTCTTGTAGCCGCTGGCGGACTTGATCGTGTTGCCGTGCATGGGATCGCACGACCAGACCACGGCGCGGCCCTCGGCCTGCACCTTGCGCACCAGCGGCGGCAATCCCGCGCCAATGCCGTCGGCGCCCATGCGCGCGATCAAGGTGAGGCGGCCGGGCTCGTTCTCGGGATTGAGTATGTCGATCAGGCGGATCAGCTCGTCGGGGTCGAGCGAGGGCCCGCACTTCAGGCCGAGCGGGTTCTTGACCCCGCGCAGGAACTCCACGTGGGCGTTCCCGGGCTGGCGGGTGCGGTCGCCGATCCACAGCATGTGCGCCGAGCAGTCGAACCACTCGCCGCTCAGGCTGTCCTGGCGCGTCAGCGCCTGCTCGTAGGGCAGCAGCAGCGCCTCGTGCGAGGTGAAGAAGCTCGCCTCCTTGATCTGCGGGCTGTGCTCGGCGGTGAGCCCCACCGCCTCCATGAAGGTGAGCGCCTCGCTGATGCGCTCGGCCAGCTCCTCGTAGCGCTCGCCCGCCGGGCTGTCGGCGATGAAGTCCTGGGTCCAGCGATGAACCTTGTGGAGGTCGGCGAAGCCGCCGAGCGCGAAGGCGCGCAGCAGGTTGAGCGTCGCCGCCGCCTGGTTGTAGGCCTGTACCATGCGCGCGGGATCGGGCGCGCGTCCGGCTTCCTCGAAGGCCATGCGGTTGATGATGTCGCCGCGGTAGCTCGGCAGCTCGCGGCCGTCATGGGCCTCCATCGGCGCCGAGCGCGGCTTGGCGAACTGCCCCGCCATGCGCCCCACCTTCACCACCGGCAGGCCGCCCGCGTACATCAGCACGACGGTCATCTGCAGCAGCACCTTGAAGGTGTCGCGGATGTTGTTGGCATGGAACTCGGCGAAGCTCTCGGCGCAGTCGCCGCCCTGCAGCAGGAAGGCGCGGCCCGCCGCCGCCTCGGCGAGCTGGGCCTTCAGGTCGCGCGCCTCGCCGGCGAAGACCAGCGGCGGGTATTGCGCCAGGGTCTCCTCCGCCGCATTCAGCGCCGCCGCGTCGGCGTAGACCGGCATCTGCTCCGCCGGTTTGCCGCGCCAGCTCTCGGGGCTCCAGTTGGTAACCATAACCGACCGCCGTATAAGGATTACTCCGGCAGAACGTATGTGCAATCGTGCGGCTTGACAACAACCCGGATGCCGTAAGGACCCCGCCGAATGGCCGACCGCGCCAAGCTACTCGACCTGATGACCGGCCGCGTGCTGGCGACGCGCGCCGAAATCGGCGACGGCTGGCCGAGCGTGGCGGGCCCCAGGACCGGGCGCTGGCACGCGACGAAAACGCCCGACTGGTGCGCCGGATACTGGATCGAGATGCTGCGGATCGCCGGCGAGCGGACCGGCGACTGGGACCTCTACCTGGACGCGGCCGCCCGCGCGGCGCGGCTGCGCGACTGGATCGACCGGCCGACGATGCACCGCGCGCCGCTGTTCTTCTATGGCGCGGCGCGGCTCTACGAGACGCTGAGCGACCGGGCGACGCGGGCGCTGGCGCTCGCCGCCGCCTATGCCGGGCGCACCGCCGCGATGCCGTCGACCGGCGCCGTCACGGTGGGGATCGATATCGTCAAGGGCGCCAAGGGCGCCGCCCTGGTCTCGGTCGAGAGCGTGCTGGGCGCGCTGCAGCTCGATTGGTGGGCCTTGCGCGAGACCGGCGACGCGACCTTCCTCGACGGCGCCGAGCGGCATCTGGCGGCGACGCGGCGGGACTTCGTCCGCGAGGACGGCTCGACGGCGGAGCTCGTCTCCTACGACGCGGCAAGCGGCGAGCCCCGGCGCGCCCATGCGGCGCACGGCGTCTCGGCCCGATCGTGCTGGAGCCGCGGCCAGGCCTCGGCGATCGCGGGCTTCCTGCGGGCCTGGGAGGAGACCCGCGACGCCGAGTGGCTCGATACGGCGCGCCGCCTCCTCGACTACTGGTGGGCGAACGCCGGCGAAGACGGCATTCCCGCCTACGACTTCGCCGCCGCCGCCGATGCGCCGCGCGATACCTCCGCCGCCGCGATCGTGGCCGAGGCGCTGGCCCGCCTCGGCGTGATCGAGGACCTCCCGGAGGCGGCCCGCGCGCTCACATACCGCGGTGATCTACTAGTAGAAAATCTGGCCTCCAGGGTGACGCCGCAGGCCCCGGACGACGCCCGGCCGCCCGGCATGCTGCTCGAAGGATGCGCCAACGCGCGCCAGGGGGCGGCGCCCCGCCACGAGCTCATCTGGGGCGACTATCACCTCTACGCGGCGCTTCATTGCCTCGACGTGGGCGGCCTGCCCTGCTGACCGCCGGCTGCTGGAAGGGGCGTTAGGCGTCGAGGTCGAAGCGGCGGAAGAGGCCGGCGCGCAGGCCGGCCATGGTCGAGAGCATGAGCCCGCGCAGCAGCGGCGCCCGGCAGAACGGCCCCAGGACGAGGTCGCGGGCCCAGCCGAGCGGCCGGCTCCCGGATTGGAACGCCGGGGTCAGCCAGCGGCTCATCTGCTGGTAGTAACGGATGTGCGCCCGCCGGCGCCGGCTGTAGCGGGCGAGCGCCGCCTCGACGTCGCCGGGCCCGCGGGCGATCTCCTGGCCCAGGACGAGCGCGTCGACCAGCGCCACGTTGGCGCCCTGGCCGAGTTGCGGGCTCATGCAGTGCCCGGCGTCGCCGATGTAAACCACCCGCCCGCCGTGCCAGGGATCGAGGACGGCGTCGCGGTAGGCGGCGCGGCTCAGCGCCTCGATGTCGCCGATGGTCGCCAGCAGCGGCTCGGTCTCCGGCCAACAGGCGCGCACCTCGTCCTTCCAGGCCGCCAGCCCGGCGGCCCGCCACGCGTCGAATCGGCTGGCGTGCAGGCTCCAGAAGAAGCTGACGAGCGGGGCCCCGTCCGGCTCGTCGGGCAGCCGGCCGACCGGCAGGACGCCGGCCATGCGGCGGGCGCCGTCATAGACCTGGGCGAGCGTGCCGTCCCGGCTGAAGGTCCCGTCGGCGTCGGCGCAGATCGTCCACACCGCGCCCCAGCCATAAGGCTTGTCGCGGCGCACCAGCCCCGATCCCGGCCGCAGCGCCGACTGGGTGCCGTCGGCCGCGACCACCAGGTCGAACGGCCCGTGCCGTCCCCCGCGGGCGTCGCGCAATGCCGGCCGCCCCGCCCCGTCGGTCTCGACGGCGGCGATCTCGGTGTCGCAGACGAGCGGTATTTCCGCCTCGGCCAGGGCGCCGGCCAGGAGCTGGAAAAGCGCGCCGCGATGCAGGCCGAGCCCGAAGGTATCGGCGCCCAGGTCGCTGTAGTGCAGATCCATCACCGTGCGCCCGCCGAGGCTCTTGCCGTGGAGCCGATCGATGCGGGCGCCGGTCGCGAGCGTCGCCTCCAGCAGTCCCAGCCGGTCGAGCACCGCCATGCCGGTGGGCTGCAGGAGGAAGCCCGCGCCGAGCGGCCGGGGCGCCGCAAAGCGCTCGAAGACCGTGACGGCGTGTCCGGCACGCTTGAGGAAGAGCGCCGCGGCCGGTCCCGCCGTGCCGCAGCCCACGACGGCGACGTCGAGCGCGGCCGGCACGACGCCGCGGCCCGCTCGCCCCGCCTGCCCGGCCGCCTATTCCGCCGCTTCCCGGGCGGGCTCCGGCTCGGCGGTGCGCATGGTGACGAACTCTTCCGCCGCGGTCGGGTGGATGCCGATGGTGGCGTCGAACACCGCCTTGGTGGCGCCCGCTTTGAGCGCGACCGCGAAGCCCTGGACGATCTCGCCCGCCTCGGGGCCGACCATGTGGAGGCCGACCACGCGGTCGGACTTGCGGTCGACCACCAGCTTCATCAGCGAGCGCTCGTCGCGGCCCGAGATCGTGTGCTTCATCGGCCGGAAGGCGGACTTGTAGACGTCGACCGCGCCGTATTTCGCCCGCGCCTCGGTCTCGGTCAGCCCGACCGTGCCGAGGCTGGGCTGGCTGAACACGGTGGAGGCGACGTAGTCGTAGCCCACCGTGCGGTTGGTCTTGTTGTAGAGCCGGTCGGCCAGCGCGTGGCCCTCGGCGATGGCGACGGGGGTCAACTGGATGCGGTCGGTGACGTCGCCGATGGCGTGGATATTGGGCGCGGTCGTCCGCCAATCCTCGCCGATCACGATGGCGCCGTTCTCGTCGGTCTCGACGCCCGCCGTCTCCAGGCCGAGGCCTGCCGTATTCGGATGGCGGCCCGTCGCGTACATGACGAGGCCGCAGTCGAGCGTCTCGCCGCCATGGAGGTCGAGCACGAAATGGCCGTCATCCTGTTTGGCGATGCATTCGACGACCGAGTTGAAGCGGAGGTCGATACCCTTCTTCAGCATCTCCTCGGCCAGGAACTCGCGGCAGTCGTCGTCGAAGCCGCGCAGGAACAATGGGCCGCGATAGAGCTGGGTCACCTGGCGGCCGAGCCCGTGGAAGATGCCGGCGAACTCCACGGCGATATAGCCGCCGCCGACCACGACGATCCGCTCGGGCAAGGTCTCCAGATGGAACGCCTCGTTGGAGGTGACGATGTGCTCCTTGCCGGGGATCTCGGGCACGCTGGGCCAGCCGCCGGTGGCGACCAGGATGGTCTCCGCGGTCACCCTCTCGCCGCCGACGTCGAGCGTGTGCGCGTCGGTGAGCGTCGCGCGGGCGTCGTAGATCCTGGCGCCGGCGCCTTCGATGAGGCGCCGGTAGATGCCGTTCAAGCGCGCGATCTCGGTGTCCTTGTTGGCGATCAGGGTCGCCCAGTCGTGGCCGCGCGGCTCGACCGTCCAGCCGAACCTGGCCGCGTCCTCGAACTCTTCCGCGAAGTGCGAGCCGTAGACCAGCAGCTTCTTGGGCACGCAGCCCACGTTGACGCAGGTGCCGCCGAGATAGCGGTCCTCGGCGACGGCGACGCGCGCGCCGTGGGCGGCGGCGATCCGCGAGGCCCGGGTGCCGCCCGAGCCCGCGCCGATGACGAAGAAGTCGTAGTCGTAGCTGGCCATGCGGGCTCCCCCTGGCGGCGGTCGTGCGTGCGACGTCCGGTATTAGTTAGGAACCGCGCCCGGGGATGTTAAGCGCCGGCTGGCGCGCTTCGCCTCAGCCTTCCGCCAGCATCGGGAACCAGCCGGGCTGGGCCTCGATGCGCTCGATCCAGCGCCCGACCGCCGGACAGGCCGAAAGGTCGAAGCCGCCCTGGTCGGCGACGTGGGTGTAGGCGTAGAGCGCGATGTCGGCGATGGTGTAGCGGCCGGCGGCGAACCAGTCGCGTGAGCCAAGCTCGCCCTCCATCACGGCGAGCGCGGCCTCGCCGGGCGCCCGCCGCGCCTCGATCTCCGCCTTCACCTGCGGCGTCGGCTCCAGATGGCGCATGCGGTAGCGCGCGCCGGCGATCGGCGGTTCGAGATTGTACTGCTCGAAGAACATCCATTGCAGCACCCGCGCGCGGTCGATCCCGCCGTCGGGCAGGTAGGGCGTGCCCTCGGCGAGATAGTTCAGCATCGCCCCCGACTCGGCGAGGAAGCTGCCGTCTTCCAGTTGCAGGAGCGGGATCCGGCCGTTCGGGTTCATGGCGAGGTAATCGGGCGTGCGCGTCTCGCCCTTCATGATGTCCTTCTCGACCAGCGTGTAGGCGCGCTTCAGATGCGCCAGCAACAGCCGCACCTTGTAGCCGTTGCCGCTGTCGAGATAGTCGTAGAGCGTCAGCATGGCGCCCGCCCCTTATTCCCCGGGACGCAAAGAAAGCGACGTCATCCTGAGCCTGTCGACCCGCCTACGCGAAGCCGAAGCGGCTTCGCCTCGGCGAAGGCCGGAGGACGAGGTCGCGCGGTGCGGGTGATCGACCCTTGCCTGGCGGACATGAGCGTGCCGCCGCCTCGTGCTTCGACAAGCTCAGCATGAGGCTACTGGGAAGATCAGGAATAATTCGCGGGTCAGATCGAGTAGTCGGGCTTGACCTCGACCGCCTGGTCCATGACCCGCGAGGGCTGGTCGGCGCAGTCGGTCTCGCCGATCACCTTGGCGGGCACGCCGGCCACGGTGGTGCGTGGCGGCACGTCCTTGGTGACCACGCTGCCGGCGGCGACCTTGGAGCATTCGCCGACCTCGACGTTGCCGAGGATCTTGGCGCCGGCGCCGATCAGCACGCCGCGGCGCACCTTGGGATGGCGGTCGCCTTCGGCCTTGCCGGTGCCGCCGAGGGTCACCCCGTGCAGTATCGAGACATCGTCCTCGATCACCGCGGTCTCGCCGATCACCACGCCGGTCGCGTGGTCGATCATGATGCCGCGGCCGATGCGCGCGGCGGGATGGGCGTCGACGCCGAAGAGCTCGGAGACCCGGCTCTGCAGGAAGAGCGCCATCTCCCAGCGCTTGCCCATCCACAGCCAGTTGGCCACGCGCTGCGCCTGCAGCGACAGGAAGCCCTTGAAGAACAGCAGCGGCTGGAGATAGGTGCGGCAGGCCGGGTCGCGCTCGTGCACCGCGACGATGTCGGCCCTCGCCGAGGCCCCCACGTCGGGCGCGTCGTCGTAGCATTTGTCGAAGACCTCGCGCAGCAGGATCGCCGGCACCTCGACGCTGCCCAGCTTCTGCGCCAGATGGTATGAGAGCGCCTGCTCGAAACGCTCGTGGTTCAGCACCGTGGCGTGGGCGAAGCTGGCCAGCAGCGGCTCGCTCTTGACCAGGTCGATCGCCTCCTCGCGGATGCGCGACCAGACCGGATCGATCTCGGCGAATTTCTTGGACGTCTGGGGCATGCGACCTGGACCTCCCCGCCTTGCCTGGATAAGGGGCTCGGAATCACTTAGGACCGTTTCGCGCCGGCGTCCAGCCCGAAACCGCGCCAAGCCCCGAAACCCGCGGGGTTCCGGGGAGAATGCGAGCCGTCCGACCCGGCGCGCGGCGGCTATTTCATGCGCGCCTTGTCGCTCAGCGCCTTCAGCGAGAAGACGTAGCTGTCCTTGTCGAGCGGCTTGTGGCAGGCGAAGCAGGCGGCATGGTTGACCCCGCCGCGGAGCGTCTTGCCGCCGGTGAAGACGGCGTAGTGCCAATCGCCGTTGCGCAGCATCGCCGGGATCGAGGCGCCCCAGCCGGCGCGCTTCTCCATCGCGGTGTAGGCCACCAGCTTGGCGCCGACCAGGTTCCCGTCCGTTCCCTTCACCGGCATCTTCTTGTCGTCGAGCTTGGCCAGGTAGATCTCGACCAGCAGGACCGAGCCGTCCGGCAGCGGCTTGCCCTCGCGCGCCGCCTGGAGGGCGACCGGATTGGCGAAGTAGTGCCGCACCTGCTTGCGCTTGGGGAAGTTGATCGTGGTGTAGTGCGTGAAGCTCGCCTTGTAGTTCGCCGGGAATTTGACGTTGGTCGCCGCCAGCGCCGTGGCGAGCGCCGACTTGGCGGTGAGCGCGGCGCCCGGCAGGCCGCCGAAGAAGGCCGCCAGGTTGGCGATATCGCCGTCCTTAAGCTGCGCCGCGATCGCGTTCATCAGCGGGTTCTTGCGCGTCTTTGCGCGGAAGGCCTTGAGCTGGCTCTCGATGTACTTGGGCCTCTGGGCGGCGAGGTTCGGGATCGCCGCATCGACGCTGATCCCGTTGCCGCCGTGGCAGGCGACGCAGGCCGTCGCCTTGGCCTTTCCCGCCATCGCATCCGCCGCCGCCGCTTGGCTCGAGGCGGCCAAAGCCAGCGCCGCCGCCGTCACCGACATTCGTCCGAAATGCCTCATCGGGCCTCTCCCTGTTTCTGAGCCGTTGCGCGGCCGGTCCGCCGCCCGGGCGAAACCCCGCGGGCCGGCGGCCATCGTCGTTCCTGGGCGGAGACAGTTTACGCCCGCGGGCAAAAACTCCGCTTCACATTGATGCGAGGGGCGTATCTCGACAGGCGAAACCGGGCGCGGTCAGTCGTAGGAGAGGCCGCCGTCGACGGTGAGGCATTGGCCGGTCATGAAGGCGCTGGCGTCGGACGACAGGAACATGAGCGTGCCGATGAGGTCCTGCGGCGTCTCCGGCCGGGGGATGCTCTGCGCGCGGACGATCGCCTGCTTCTGCTCGGGCGTCACCGTGGCGCGCTCGATCTCGGTGAAGGTGGCGCCGGGCATCACCGCGTTGACCGTCACCCCGTCGGGCCCGAGCTCGCGCGCCATCGAGCGGGTCATGCCGATCAGCGCCGCCTTGGAGGTCGTGTAGTGGGTGTAGTTCGGCCGGCCCATGGTGACGGCGGCGGAGGAGAGGTTGACGATGCGCCCGAACTTCGCCGCGCGCATCGTCTCGACCACCGCGCGGGCGGCGAGGAAGCAGCCGGTGACGTTGACCCGCAGCACGGCGTCCCATTCCTCCAGCGGGATCTCCCAGAAGGGCCGCATGTCGAGGGTGGAGAAGATCGCCGCGTTGTTGATCAGCACGTCGATCTTGCCGTGGGCGTCGAGCGCCGCCCCGACCATGGCGTCGAGCGAGGCCGGGTCGGCGACGTCGGTCCGCACGGCCATCGCCCGGTTGCCGATCTCGCGCGCGACCGACCGGCCCTTGGCCTCGTCGATCTCGGCGATCACCGGCAGCGCGCCGGTCTCGGCCATGGCCTTGGCCGTCGCGCGGCCGATGCCCTGGCCCGCGCCGGTGATGACGACGACGCGGCCCTCGAGGCTGCCATTGGCGAAATCGGTCATGTTCATCGGGCTCCCCCCACTGGCTAATCCTTGAAGGCCTCGAGCGCCCGGCGCGCATCGACCGGGGTCCACCAGGGCTCGACCTCCAGATCCTTCGCGATGATGCCCGCGGAGATGTATCCCGCGCCGCCCGAGATGGCGCCGCCCGGATGGCAGGCCGAGCCGCCCATGTAGAGCCCCTCGACCGGCGTGCGGTAGCCGAAATGCCGATCCATCACCTGGTCGGAGGAGAGCGCGCCCATGAAGATGTCGCCGCCGCGCATGTTGATCAATTCCTGACTATAGGTGCGCGCGGTGTAGGTGTAGGTCTTGAGGATGTTCTCGTGCGTCATGTTGGGCGCGTATTTGGCGAAGCGCTCGATGATCGCCTGCGTGAACTCGGCCTCGAATTCGGCCCAGCCCTTGTTTCCGATGTCGGGATCGAAGGGCATCACGTGCCAGGCATACGTCGTGTGCTTGCCCGCCGGGGCCTGCGCCGGGTCGTTCGCCGAGAGCGCGCCCGAGCCGAACTGGATGACGCCCGGCACCCGCCCCGCCTTCACGTCCTCGTGCGCCGAGATGAGGTCGGCGATCGACTCCGCCCCCACGTTCCACTTCTGCGCCGTGTTAAGATTGGGATCGAACTGGGCGGCGGTGAAATCAGGTGAGTTCTCGAGCGCGAAGTGCACGCCGAAGAGCGTCCAGGCGGTGTACTGGAAGTCGTCGAGCTTCTGGCGGAAGGCTTCGGGAAGCTGCTCGCGCCCGATCATCTCCTCGAAGGTCTGATGGGCGTCGATGCAGGAGGCGACGAAGCGGCCGGCGCGGATGGTCTCGCCCTCTTGCGTCTCGATGCCGGTGGCGCGCCCGCCTTCGACGACGATGCGCTCGACATGGGTCTGGTTGCGGTAGTGCCCGCCCGCCTCGATGAAGCGCTCCATCAGGCCGCGCGCGAGGTTGTAGCTGCCGCCGCGGCAGAGCTGGTAGCCGGTCTCCAGATCGAAGGCGCGGACCAGCGAGCCTTGCGGGCTCGACTGGCTCACCGTGTCGGTGAGCCAGGTGCCGAAGAGCGAGACCTTGAAGAGGAAGAGCAGCTTCACCCATTCGTGCTCGAACCACGCGTCGACCAGCTTGAAGGGCTCGTGGCGGGTGATCTCCAGGAAGTCGCGGCCGAGCGCCGTGCGCGAGAGCAGATCGGCGCGCTCGTCCGCCGGCAGCGGCTCGGCGAATCGCTCGGGCAGGAGGATACCGTGGGTGGCGCGCTCGGCCTTGGCGTTCCAGTCGCGGAAGAGCGCCGCGTCGCGCTTGGAGAACCTGGCGATGCTCGTCAGCGTCTCGTCGAGGTCGCGGCTGAAGACGAGCGCGCTGCCGTCGGGGTGCGGCTGCCCGAACTCGTAGCGCGGCGTGACGTAGCGCACCGTCTCGCCGAGCGCGAGGTCGTGGAACCAGGGCGTCTCGGTGATGTGGAAGTGATTGATCGAGTGGCTGTTGTGATAGAAGCCCGGCAGCGTCGCCTCGACGGTGGCGAGCCCGCCGCCATATTGCAGCCGCCGCTCGACCAGCAGGACCTTGAGCCCCGCCTTGGCGAGATAGGTGGCGAGGATCAGCCCGTGATGCCCCGCCCCGATGACTATGCCGTCGTAGGACGCGTTTGGATTTTGATTGTCCAATTTGGGGTCAAACGAATTGGAGCACCACGCGTGCAATTAGCCAATTGAATTGCGTGCTGATTTGTCCTTATCAAGCTCGCGAAGCCGGCTATTGCAGTAGCGTATCGCGTTAATCAACGTCCGCGTGTCAATTCGTTCTCCGAACATGCCATGTGCAACTTTGTTTCGCGCACGAATAACTCGTTCGAATGTGTCGGCCTCCTCTTGCAGAATAATTCCGTTTGCAAGGCCCATACTGACCAGTCCCAGGCCGACTTGAAACCTTTCTGACGTAAGATCGAATCGACGTGCAACTGCGTGAATCGTAGCCTCAATCGCAGCCGAAACCAGCATTATTGCTAGATCATTGTTTCGCTCAGAAACTAGTGATTTCGCTTGTGTAAGCTTCTCACGTATTTGTTTGCAGCTCGGCATTTTTTTTGATCGATCGATTCCCAGCGCTTCGTAAGTGTCGCCAACTACGATATCTAACCGCCATCCGGCTTGCACTGAAATCGCTCTTGCCAATCGCTCAAGATAGTCGGGTTGCAGGGCTTTCCTGGTCCGCTTCACTTCGACAACGACATTGTCCTCCTGGCCAACTGCGACTAAGTCGGGATGGAAATCTTTCAAGAATTTTGGGAGCGCAGATGCCTTTGGTTCCAGAAGCACGTCGAAGCCCTTCTCACGATAGCCCTGGGCGACATTGCGCAACAGTTGATGCTCAATATCAGTTTCGGTATTAACAGTCACGGCATGGTCCTATGGTCGGGTGGTCCATCCAGTTCAATATACACGAAGTCTCCGCCGTGCTGGATGGCTGATGCAAGAATCGGCGAGGGACTCTGCAGGACAAGGCCATTTATGGGTGTTTTGCGGCCCAGGACTTGAGATATCTGTGAATCGTCTTCAATAATTCTATCAAGAGAATCAAGTATAGGCTTAAGTATATTGTCAATATCCAAGATATCGTTAGAGTAAAAATATATTACATTGGCGGAAATCTCTGTATTTATTTTCGATGCTGATTGCGGCCACGTTTGAGAGGCGGCCCTGGAGACTTTTGCCTTCCAAGCTCTCTTCGAATTGGTCTTAGCTTGGAGCGTCCGCGGTACCCCGTAGACAACAAACTCAAACGGTAGTGGCATATCAGACAAATCCCACCCAAACTAAGTGAATTAACGAGCAAGCTTATACACTT
>Ga0302046_10000197_pt1 | contig 65661 bp, 67 predicted proteins | sample RVTome_11_FD_200261 | JGI IMG/M metagenome (GOLD analysis project Ga0302046, IMG submission 200261) | Soil microbial communities from uranium-contaminated site in the Upper Colorado River Basin, Wyoming, United States - RVT147D111 (version 2) ... | reverse complement strand
TTCCCGATGGTGTGGTGCGGGAACGCGACACTGCGCTCGCGGTTCAACCGGACGCAGGACGCGGGCTTCGCCCAGGTTCTAAGCCGCGTCTCGATCCGCCAGGACTTGAAGGCGACGAAGGCCGACCTGTCGGCATGGTGCGACGGCGTGGGTGTTGTTGACCCGCAGGTCCGCGAGCGCATCGAGCGCTACACCGCAGGCTCGCGCTGGGCACTGCGGGCGGCGAACCGCCTCTTCGAGCTTGCCAGGGAGCAGCGCAAGGACGGCGCGGTGACGCCGGCGGCGGTCGATGCCGCGGCGCGCTTGGCGGGGCTCGCATGACCCGCAAGCAGCTCGCCCTGGTTCACATCGCCAAGGCCCGGCTGGGGGTGCCCGATGACGAGTACCGGGAGATCCTTCGCGACCATTGCGGCGTCGAAACCAGCAAGGATCTCGACGCCGAAGGCTTCGGCCTCTTGATGGCTCTGTTCCGGCAATGGGGCTTCTTGTCCGATTGGGAGAAGGCCAACTTCGGCGACCGGCCGGGCATGGCGACGGCGCGCCAGGTCGCCTTCATCCGGCACCTGTGGGATGAGTACACGGCCGGCCAGGGCAGCGATGCGCAGCTCGGCACCTGGCTCGACAAGCACTTCGGCGTCTCGGCGCTGCGCTTCCTGGATGCCGCCGGCGCCGGCAAGGCGATCACCGCGCTCAAGGCGATGGCCGCGCGCAAACGCGCCGGCGCGGAGGCCGACCATTGAGCGGCGGCGAGCCGTTGCCCGAAGTACTGCGCCAGATCGAGGCGGCGACCGACCGCGAGACGATGCTGACCGTCGCCCGCGAGCTCGGCGGCAGCGAACTCTACATATCCGAAAGACCCAAGTCCGATAGCAAACTCGCGCGCGCGGTCGGGTTGGAGGCGGCACGCGCCATCGGCAAGGTGTTGGGCCGTGGCGTTCTCAAAATCCCACTCGGGCCAATGTCGGACCGGGCGATCAAGCGCGAGCTGATCCGTTCGCTCGCCGCGCAAGGGCTCAGCAACGCAGAGATCGCCCGCCGGGCGCATTGCGACGCCACTACCGTGCGGCGCACGCTCAGCGGCGAGACCCGCCGGCGCCCGCCGGCGAAGTGACCACAAAGCGAAGGAGCGGACTAATGGATGATAAGCCGCTTAAAATGCCCTCCGACTGGCCCGACGCGGGCCAGCGCGCGCTCCCAACCTTCAAAGAGCCGCAGCCCAACTGCATCCTCTTCCGGGTGCCGGATGGCATGCACGCTCCTCACCTTCGAGAGGGAGAGGTCGCGGTTGTCGATCTCACGTTGCGAGACATCGTGCATGGCGAGCTGTTTCTGATTTGGTCGAAGTGCTACGTCGTGCTGTGGCAGATCAATCGCTACCGGATGGGGGCCAGCGAGGGGGCGGAGCCGTGCTATTTCCTGTCCCCCTTGGACAAGCCGGGCGAAGATTGGTTTGAGAAGCCCCGGAGCGGCCGGCCCGTGTACTTGAGCGACGGGCCTTTGGACGCGAGCTTGTTGGCGCCCCGGATCGTCGGCCAGGTGGTGGGCGTGCTCGACCGCCCATGGCTGCACTATCGTTTGGGGCCGTCCCACAGCCGCCCCGAAGCCTGATGGCCGGCCCCCGTAATTCGCCGGTGATGCGCGCAACGCGCCCCGCCGGCACCGGGGGGAGGGGCGAGCCGCCAGCCCCATTTCAAAGACCCTTTAACTCATGTCTCAGGGGCATTGAACGGGCGGCGCGGGAGCGCCCTGGGGCACGCAAGAGGCCAAAATGACAGAAGACGACAAGCCGGAGATCGTTTGGGAGGGGTCCGTCGCCATGCCAGACGAAGGCATGCAGGCCGACTTCCTGCGGCGCTTATGGGATGCCATCGCCGGGATTGCCGAGGCGGAACCCAAACTGGATGACGCCCGGCTTTTTGCCGTCGCCGCGATATCGCTCCTCAACCGATACGCCGCTTCCTTCGGCGACATGGAGACCCAAAAGCTGCTCGCCTTCATCGCCACGCACCATCTCAGAGGGGCGGGAGACGAGCTGCGGTCGCCGCGCCATTGAAAGCCGGTTGCGCGAGCCACGTTTTTGTGGCACAAAGCGAGCACATCAAGCGGCGCATGCTGCCGCTCCTTAAGCGAACAAGGAGCCGGCATGCCCAACAACATAACCACCGCAGATTTGCTCAGGGCCAGCGAGGGCGCCATGGACGCGCTCACCGGCGCCGTGACGCGTTTGGACGAGCAGCTCAATCTCATGGAGCGCGGCGGCGCGAAGTCTGACCGCACGCTGTCCGGCCGCAAGATGATACACCCCGCGCCGCAGGGCGGGCCTGCGCTCGCCGGCGGCACCGGCTACAAGATGCACCACGGCGCGCATGGCGCGGTCTACGAATTGTCGGCCGGCGTCAAGATGGCCGATGTTCTGGCGCCGAAAGCGCAGCCTGAGATACCGCTCGACCGATGGCTATCGGCGGCGCTGATCGGCGAGCGTTGCGAGGACAAGGCGGCGCGTGATTTCGTCCGCGAGACCAAAGACCTAACGGGCGGTACTACGGGCATCCTCCTGCCCGAGGTATTCCAGGGCGAGTGGATCGACAACCTGCGCGCCAACATGGTCCTGGAGGCCGCCGGAATGGCGACGGCCACGATGACGGGCAAGACGGTGACCGCCTCGCGTGTCGCGGCCGACCCGACTGTCGGGTGGCGCGCCGAGGGCGGCGCGGTGGCCGAGAGCGACCCGACCTTCGAGCTGCGCCAGCTCGTCGCCAAGTCTGTCGCCGTGCGCGCCCAGGCGAGCGTCGAGCTGGCGCAGGACAGCCCCGACTTCGGCGCCCAGCTCCTCAATGTCTTCTCCCGCGTGCTCGCCGCCGAGATCGATCGCGTCGGCCTGGTCGGCACCGGTGCCAGCAACGAGCCGCGCGGCATCCAGAACACGTCCGGCGTCGGCGCGGTGGCGGCGGTCGGCTCGCCAATCCCGCAGGACTTCATCACGGGCCTGCAAACGCTGTTGAACGCGAACGTCGAGCTGGGGCGTGCCGACCGGAACGCCATCATGTCGCCGCGCACCTGGGCGACGCTCGAAAGCCTCCAGTCCGCGGACGGCCAGCCGATCATGCGTCCGAAGGCGATCGAGAACATGGTCTATCGGCCGACCAAGAGCATCCCCGACGATCTCGGCGTCGGCAACGACGAAAGCATCGCCATCCTCGGCGACTTCGCCGATCTGGTCATGGGCGTGCGCCTGGAGGCGTCCGTCGAGGCGCTGCGGCTCCAGACCTATGCGTCGAACCTGTTGCTGGAGTTCGTCGGCCACGCGCGCGTCGATTTCCTGGTGCGCCGGCCGGCGTCGTTCGTCGTGCTGTCCGGGATCACCACCTGATGGCCGATGTAGCCCTGGCCGCAGTCGCGGGCGCGGCTCAAGGCGCCATCGCCGGCGGCGCCTACGGTGCGCTCATCGGCGCGATTGTTGCTCCCGCGCTGGCCGGGGTGTCGCGCCCAGCCGGAGCACCGAGAGTGCCAGCGCCGGCGCTCTATCTCGCGCGCCCGGCGGGCGGCTTGCCGTGAGCTTGATCCAGGCGATCGCCTGGCCGGATCGGGCGGTGATCGTCGCCGATACGGCGAGCACGGCGGACGGCCAGGACGACCGCACGCGCACCGGGGCGCACGGGGCTGGCCACGTCGCCAAGCTGCAACTCGTCCCACACATGCCGGCGGCGATAGCGTACCGAGGCACCGCATTGCTCGGCGGCTCCATTGCGATCACGGTGAGCTTGCTTCCGTCATTCGACGCGCTCGACCGGGCCTTCGCCGACCTGGCCGCGAAAACCGTGTCGCAGCTTCCGGTGCTCAATCCATCGTTGGGTGAGGTCGTGGCCCTGAAGCACGAGTTCGTCCTGGCCGGTTGGTCGGAGCGCGAGCGGCGCATGGTGAGCCGCGTCTGGGTCAAGGACGAGGGCGCCGAGGCGTTCAGGCGTGAGGACGGCCCGGACGACTGCGCACATTTCTACCCGGCGCCCTACGAGGATGCGAGCGTGCATTTCGAGACGCCGGTGCTTATGGTCGACTACATCGACCTCGCCCGGCGCCAGGCGGCCCGGCTGCGCGGCGCGGGACACGCCGGCGGCGGCGACCTTGTGATCGCCACCATCCGGCAGGACCGCATCATCGCCGATATCCACCGGGACTTCTGCGAGCGGCGGGCCGCCGAGATGCCCGGCGCGGTCTCGGCGCCGATCGCGATTGCGGGCGCTCGGGTGTGATGGGCAAGGCGATCGACATCGATCTGATTGCCGGTGCGGACGTGCTGTCGGTGACTGTGCGCATCCCTCAAGTCGAGTTGGAGAGGGTGTTGAAGGGCCGATTGGCGCCCTTAGAGCGCGCGGCGAGACGGCCCAATACGATGCCTTCGGGCGTCCGGTCGAAGATATGGCACGACGCTCCGGTGCGGCGTCTCCTGGACCGGCTCTTGCGCCAGCCGCTCACGCTCGCCGAGATACGCCGGCGTCTCGCCACACGCTTCGGCCAAGACCGCGCGCCGAGCCGGTCTGCGATCGCCCGCTACGTCCGCCCGCGCCGCCTCAGCCTCGGCTGGCCGTTGTCTCGCCCCAAGTAATTATCTAATATTCGCAAGTATTCGGAGCCCGCCCCGCGATCCCCCTATTTCCCCCAAAACGAGCATAAATCCCGCCTCACCTCCCCGAGCAATTCGTACACGGTGCACTCTGTTTGTACCTACCTACTCCCGCTGCCCTTGCGGTGCGGCCGGACGCCTCCGCATAATGCGATTTGAAGGCACGCGCGCGGAATGCAGATTGCACCGGCGCCGGGCCACGATCGGACAGCCGCCGGCACGCCTGTGAGACGACCGCCCCGAGAACTACAGGTATTCAGCCTGTCCGCGCTCGACCTGTTCGCCTCGGCGATGGGCACCTTCATCCTGATCTCGATCGTGCTCTTCCCCTACTACCTGAAAAACCAGACGATCATCCGCAGCATGCAGAAGCAGTCGGGGCTGGTCGAAACCCTGAAGCGGCGCATCCGCTCGGCCGAGGGCGAGGAGCGCGCGGCGCGCGCGGAAGCCGCCAAGGCGCGCGCCGAGGCCAGGAAATGGCGCGCCGAGACGCCCAAGGTCGGCGGGCCGATGAAGCTGCCCAAGGGCGGCGAGAAGCCCAAGTCGCTGGAGTTCGCCAAAGGCTGCTGGCGCACCGACCCTTACCGCCACAGCCCGCGCCACAAGCCCGGCATCTCGCAGTTCTGCTTCGACGACAAGGGCAAGGGCAACATGATGTACTTCCGCACGACGGAAGCCTTCGCCTGCGCCTCTTACGCCACGCTGCGCCGCGAGGGCGAGCGGATCACCATCGAGGACGGCGACGCGCGCTGCAGTATCGACCAGAAGGACAAGGGCGTCTGGACCGCCGACAAGCTCGAATGCGCGCCCGACGCGTCGGGCATCGTCTGGTGCGACGGCAGCGCCGGCGCCGGCTCGAGCTGGCGCGTCAGGCTGCACAAGCAATGACGCGGGCGCTGCCCATCGCAGGTCGCGCCCTCGGGCTCGCGCCATGAAGTACCGCGACCGCACGCTTGCCGTCTTCTCGGTCTCGGCGCTCGACCTCTTCGCCTCGGCGATGGGCACCTTCATCCTGATCGCGATCGTGCTCTTTCCATACTACCTCAACACCAAGGACGCCGCGGCCGCGGCCAGGCGGCAGGCCGCCGAGATCGAGGCCCTGCAGCGCAAGGCGGCCCAGGCCAAGGCGCGCGCCGCCAAGGCCAAGCGCGAGGCGGCCAAGGCGAAGAACGAAGCGGAGAAGGCCAAGCGCGCTGCCCAGCAGGCCAAGAAGCGCGGCAGCGGGACGATGACCGCGCCCAAGAGCCAGGGCGACAAGACGCTCAAGTTCGCGATCGGCTGCTGGCGCACCGACCCCTTCCGCCACAGCGCGACCCAGCTGCCCGGCGTCTCGCAGTACTGCTTCGATGCGACCGGCAAGGGCAACATGATCTTCTTCCGCGAGGAACGGCGCGAAATCTGCGCCTCCTTCGCGACGATCAAGCGGAACGGCGCATTGATCCTGATCGACGATTCCGATTCACGCTGCCACACCGGCACCCGCGACAACGGCGGATGGTGGGCCGATCATTTGACATGCCAGCCCAATCCGGCCGGCGAGGTCATCTGCCAGGGCGAATCGCGGATCGGCAGCCGCGTCGACCGCTGGCGGGTGCGCCTGCACCGTCAATGACGGACAACGCGCGCGGGCTCAATCCGCATAGGTGAGCGGCAGCGCGGTCGTCGACTTGATCTTCTCCATCGAGAAACTCGAGCTGACGTCGGCGAGGTCGGCCGCCTTTATCAGGCGCTTGTAGACCGCATCGTAGCCGGCGATGTCCGGCACCACGACCCGCAGCAGATAGTCGATGTCCCCGCTCATCCGATAGAATTCGACCACCTCGTCGATCTCGGCCACCGCCTTGGCGAAGCCTTCCAGCCATTCGTAGGTGTGCTGATTGGTTTTGATGCGCACGAAGACCGTGGTGCCGACGTTGAGCTTTGCGGCATCGAGCAACGCCACCCGCCGCGTGATCACGCCGGCCTTTTCCAGGTTCTGGATCCGGCGCCAGCACGGGGTCGGCGACAGCCCGGCGATCTCGGCGATCTCGGCCAGCGACCGTGTGGCGTCTTCCTGGAGCGAGCGTAGGATTTTTCGATCTATATCATCCACGCAAAATCATATCATATAATCTGTTATTGGTAGATTAAATTTCTATTCAACAGCCGAATCATGCAAGAATCAAAAATCAATTTTTAGCGGATTCACGATAGTCTGCGCGACATTGATCCGGTGAAGGTTCGGTCTTGGAGCGTGGCTTAGATGTTCAGGCGACTGTTTATCGAACACCCCGAATCGGTCGGGGAAAGCTATGGCGAGCACCTGTCGGTGGCGTCCTGGTACGGCGTGCGCCTGCTGGGCGCGGGGCTGGCCTGCATGGTCCACGCGCTGCTTCCCTTCCTTTTCGTGCGCACCGGAAGCGCCACGATCGAGCATCTGCACGGCCACATGACCGGCCGGCTCGGCCCACGCACCGAGGGCGCCGAGCACGATCGGCCGTCGGGCCGGTTCTCCGCCGCGGCGCCGAAAGCCGAAGCCTGGATCGGATCGCATTTGGGTCGAATCAAGAAGTGAGTCGGCCTGATCACGACCTGCTCTAGCCGGATCATTCCTCCATACTGGCCGGACTGGCCGCGCCGGCTAGTTGGTGCAGATCAGCGACCACTCGTATCCGTTGGTGTTCTCGGGAATCGTTCGCTTGTGGAACCATACCAGCCGCGCGCCGGTGCCGCGCAGGCGGCCGGTCGAATGTGCGAACCTGCGCGAGCGCACCCAGCGGCGGATCGCCCCCGGCTGGCCCTGCGCGCTCCATTTCAGCCCATCGCCGTGCGCGTATAGGTAAATGATGCGATTGCCGGTCGGCAGGCGCCGAAAGGCCCGCCCCCCACGGTTCACCCGAAGCCAGCCGCGCGTCACCCACTTGCCCGAGTGCTGGCGGTACCGGTAGGCGACGTAGAGCGCGCTCGCCCGATTGCACTTGTTGATGACCGTCAGCCCGTAGCTCTTGGGGGCCGTGGTCCGGCGCTTGGCCTCCTCGGCGCGCTTGCGCTCCTCCTCGGCGCGCTTGCGCTCCTCTTCGCGGCGGCTCGCCTCGGCCTCCTCGCGCTTGCGGCGTTCGAGCTCCTGGGTCCGCTTCAGCGCCTCCTCGGCGGCGCGGCGGCGCGCTGCCTGGGCCTGTCGGCGGGCCGCCTCGGCGCGGCGGCGCTTGCCGGCCTCCTCAGCGATCCGGCGCTCGATCTCGGCCCGCGCCATCGCCTGGCGGTTGGCCTCCTCATGCGCCTCGTACCAGAGCCAGCCGGCGCCGCTCGCCGATATCGCGATCAGCACCGTCAGACCGCCGGCGATCCATGGCAGCGCCTTCGACCCGCCCGAGCCGCGCCGGCCTGTCGGCAGCGGCGGCGGTGTTGCCGGGGGCGGCGAGTCCATGCGGCCGGCCCCGGCGGCGGTGACCGCCGCGTCCGGCTGTTCGCCAATCTCCGCGCCGGGCGTCGTCTCCGCGGCCCCGACGCCCTGTCGGGTCGGCGCCGCGTCGGCGGCGCCCACCACCGTGGGGGTGAGCGCCTCGCCGGTCAGCACCGCCCGCCATTCGCCGATCGACTGCGGACGCGCGGCGGCATCCATGCGAAGCGCCCAATCGATCGCTTCCAGCAGGCTCTCGCCGTAGCGCCCCTTCCCCGCGGTGGCGGCCGGAATATAGGGATCGCTCTCGATCCGCTCGACCGCGTCGGGCGGCCGCGTGCCCGTGACCGCGCGGTACGCGGTGGCGCCCAGCGCATAGATGTCGGTGGCCGAGCTCTGCCTGCCGCGCACCGAATACTGTTCCATCGGCGCGTAGCCGACGCTGACCACCGCGGTAATGCTGCGGCTCTTGGCGCCCAGCGCCTGGCGCGCGGCGCCGAAATCGATCAGCACCGGCGAGCCGTCGCTGCGGATGTAGATGTTTCCGGGCTTGATGTCGCGGTGCAGGAAGCCCGCCTGATGAACCTGCTCCAGGCCATCGAGGATCGGCAGCAGGATGTCCTTGATCCGCGCCTCGTCGAGGGTGCCCTCGCGCTCGACGATCTGCTGCAGGCTGTCGCCGTCCTCGTATTCCATGACCAGATAGGCGGTCCCGTTCGCCTCCATCAGGCGGTGGACGGGAATGATATTGGGATGGCGGAAGTTGACCAGGGTGCGCGCCTCCTCGCGGAAGCGCTCGAGCCCGTAGGCGAAATCTTCGGTGTCCGACGAGCTTATCGGATGGATGGTGCTGCCGTCCTCGTCGCGCACGGCGAGGTCGCGCGGCAGGAACTCCTTGATCGCGACGTTCCGGTCGAGGGTTCTCTCGTGCGCGAGATAGGTGATGCCGAAGCCGCCGGCGCCGAGGATCCGGTCGATCACGTACTCGTCGAGCTGATAGCCCTGTGGCAGGGAATTTCGATGCTCGTTCGCCATCGGCGCTAACCTTGTGGGCGGCGGCGGAAATCGGTCCTCCGCACGGATCGTCCGGGACCGTCTGGCCCGCTAGGCTAATAAGGCTAGACGGACAGGGCAACCCGTGGCCGCCGCCCCGCGAGCCGCATGGGACGCGAACGGTGGATTTGGGCTTCGATCAGGCTCCGGCCGCCATCACCTTCTTCACCGTCCCGGCCAGCTGGTTGAGGCTGAACGGCTTGGGAAGGAAGTGGATGTCGGCCGATTGGTCGAGCTTCTTGCGGAAGGCGTCCTCCGCATAGCCAGAGATGCAGATGACCTTGATCTCAGGGCGCTTCTCGCGCACCTCGCGGATCAGGGTGGGGCCGTCCATCTGCGGCATGACGACATCGGTGATCAGCAGGTCGATATCGCCGTTCTTGCCGCTCAGCACGTCGATCGCCGACTCGCCGCTCTTGGCTTCGAAGACGGTATAGCCCTTGTCGCGCAACGCGCGGGCGCTGAACATGCGCACGGCGTCCTCGTCCTCGACCAGCAGCACCGTGCCGACGCCGGTCAGATCACGCACGCCGTCCTTGGCGCCCTGCCCGGCATCCGCCGCCTCGGCCGCCTCGTCGGCCTCGTGCTGGGGCAGGAAGATGCCGAACTTGGCGCCTTTTCCGGGCGCGCTGTCGACGAAGACGAAGCCGCCGGTCTGCTTGACGATGCCGTAGACCGTCGAAAGACCCAGCCCGGTGCCCGAGCCCACCTCCTTGGTCGAGAAGAAGGGCTCGAAGATGCGGCCCTGATGCTCCCTGGGAATGCCGACGCCCTCGTCGATCACCTCGATCAGCACGTAGTTGCCCGGGGTCAGCATCTCGTGGCCGTGACGCTCGGGGGCGTCGGGCGAGACGTTCTTGGTCCGGATCGTGACCGTGCCGCCGTTGGGCATGGCGTCGCGCGCATTGACCACCAGGTTGATGATGACCTGCTCGAGCTGGCCCTGATCGCAGCGGATCGGCCCCAGGTCGCGGCCGTGGACCATCTCCAGCTGGATGCCCTCGCCGACCAGCCGGCGCAAGAGATGCGCCAACTCGGCCAGCACGTCGGTGACGTTCAGCACCTTGGTCTTCAACGTCTGCTGCCGCGAGAAGGCGAGGAGCTGGCGCACCAGGTTGGCCGCGCGGTTGGCATTCTGCTTGATCTGCATGATATCGGCGAAGGACTGCTCGCCCGGCTTGTGGCGCAGCAGCAGTAGGTCGCAGAAGCCGATCATCGCGGTGAGCAGGTTGTTGAAATCGTGGGCCACGCCGCCGGCGAGCTGGCCCACCGCCTGCATCTTCTGCGACTGGGCGAACTGAACCTCGAGCTTGCGCTGGTCCGTGGTGTCGAGGCAGTGGGCGATCACGCCGGCGATGCGTCCGGCCTGGTCCTCCACCCGATTGAGGAAGACCGACACGGAGATCTCCGACGGTCCCGCCGGGGTCACGTCGAACGGCGCGTCGAGCGCCTCGCCGGCCGCCACCCGCTGGAGGCAGGCCATGAGCTCGTGCCGGCCCTCGTTGGCGACCAGCGCCGCCAGGTCCTTGCCCCGCACGTCGTCGCCGACACGGGTGGAGAATTGACGCAGGAAAGCGCGGTTGCTTTGGTTGATCTTGCCGTCGAGGTCGAGCAGCGCGATGCCGACCGGCGCGTCCTCGAACAGGCGCTTGAACTGCAGCTCGGAGCGCTCCAGCGCCGCCGCCATCTCGCGTTCGGGGGTGAGGTCGCGCACCACCGACCGGGTGCGCAGCCCCCCGAGCTCGCTGGAAACGACGCTTTGGCTGACATGCGCCTCCAGGGTGCGGCCATGGGCGCCGCGCAGGGTCACCTCGCCGGTCCGCTGGCTGCCGTCGCCGCAGAACGGATCGAAGGGAAAGTCGGAGGTCTTGCTCTCGTTGATGACGAAGTCCTGCAGCTTCTCGCGCCCCGACAGGATCGCCTCCGGGGTGGTGCCCAGCCATTTCGCCAGCGTGTGATTGGCGAAAATGAAACGGCCGTCGCCGTCGACCGAGTAGAAGCCGATCGGCGCGTTCTCCAGGAAGTCGACGAGCTTCTCCTGTTCCTCGCGGATGATCTGCTCCATCTCGCGGCGCGTCGTCGTATCCTCGACCCGCAGCACGACGTATCGCGGAAATCCGCTGAGCGGGGAGGCCTCGATGCTGCGCCATTCGCGCTTTCCGGCTGGATCGGGGATCTGGATCTCGGCGTGACCGGGCGTGCCCTCCGCCGCCAGGGCCTGCAAGGTCGCGATCTCGCGGGTCGCCTCGGGATTGTCGGCGAGCTGACGGTGCATCGCTTCCAGCGGCGCGCGCGCGGTGCCGCCGAACATCTCCAGGAAGGCCGCGTTCGCGTAGACCGCCTTGTTGTCGGGCCCGATGATCACGCGCGGCGCGCGCAGGGATTCGTAAGCACCGAGGATGACGTCTAGGACCTTGTCCTCCACTTGGCGCGTCCGCGCTACCAGGACCAGCGCCGCCACGAACACCCCGCCCGGCAGGGCGATGGCGATCGCCGCCTGCCACATGGGCGAGAGCCCGGCGGCGTTGTAGCGAACCAGCAGGAAACCGGTGGCGGCCGCGACCGCGAAGATCGCCGCCGCGCAGACCACCAGCAACGTCCGGCTCGAACGCCGGCGCGGTCGGGGCGCGGGCGCCTCGGCAGAGGACTCTAAACTCTCCAATTGAGAATTCGTGCTGGGGTCCCCAAGCATGACTGTCGGGTTCAAGGTACTATCGTACGGTTTGTTTGTCGCAGTCTTTGATTTATTTGCCAAGCTTTAAATGTTTAGTTTGGCATCGCCCGCCCCTTCAGTCGGAACACGTAGCTGATGATTTCGGCCACTGCTTTGTAGTGTTCGGCGGGGATTTCCTGCTCCAGATCGACGCTGGAGTAAAGCGCCCGCGCCAGCGGCGGATTCTCCACCAGCGGCACGTCGCTCTCGCGCGCGATCTCGCGGATGCGTTCGGCGACCGCGTCCGCGCCCTTGGCGACGAGGCGCGGCGCGGACATCGCCTGAGGGTCGTATTTGAGCGCCACCGCGAAGTGCGTCGGGTTGGTGATGACGACGTCGGCCTCGGGCACGGCGGCCATCATGCGCCGTCGCGCGCGCTCGGTGCGGATCTGCCGCAGCCGCGCCCGCACCTGCGGGTCGCCCTCGGTCTGCTTCAGCTCGTCCTTGATCTCCTGCCGGCTCATCCGCATCGATTTCATGTGCTCGAAGCGCTGATAGAGGAAGTCGATCACGGCGATGACGCTGAGCACCGCCAGCACCCCGATGAAGAGCCGGATCACGAGCGACTGCAGGAGCGACAGCACCGCGAGCATCGACATCGTCGTGATGCGTGGCAGGTCGTCGAAGATCGGGACGAACAAGAGCGCCAAAACCGAACCGACGACGGCGAGCTTGAAGAGACTCTTGACGAACTCGGCGATCGACTTCATCGAGAAGAGACGCTTGGCGCCCTTGGCGATCGAGATCTTCGAGAGCTCGGGCTTGATCCGTTCGAAGGAGAACACCAGCCCCGACTGCACCACCCCGGAGAGGATCGCCGCGACGACCAAGAGCGCGATCACGGGCAGCATGGCCAGCATGACGTCACCCACCGCGCCCTTGAGCGCGGCCCCGACCCCCGCCGGCCCCATGACGATCAGGTCTGGCTCGCTCACGAAACGCGACAGGGCGCGGACCACGCCGCCGCCCAGGCCGGGGGCCAGCGCCATGAACGAGACCGCGCCCGCCATGATGATGAACCAGTGATTGACTTCGCGGGAGGAGGCGACTTGGCCTTTGCGCCGCGCCTCCTCCAACCGTCTCGGAGTCGCCTCCTCGGTTTTTTGTGCGTCTTCGGTTTCCTCGGCCACCGCGTCAGCTCCCGGTGAAGAGGGTTCTCAGCTCGGTCTCGAAAGCGCCGAGGAACCACATCATGGCCGCCGACACCGTGAGCATGAGGACGAAGAAGCCGATCGCGATCTGCATCGGCATGGCCACGAAGAAGATCTGGACCTGGGGTATCAGCCGGTTCAGCAGGCCGACGCCGATCATGAACAGGAGCCCCACGACGACGAAGGGGGCGGCAATCTGCATCGCCAGCACGAAGGCCCGGCCGAGCAGCCGCGCCGCGGTCTCCGACATGTCGCCCACCGGCAGCGACTTGCCGACCGCGAAGAGCTGGTAGCTCTCCACGATGCCGCCAAGCATCAGATGATGCAGGTTGGTGGTGAAGATCAGCATCACGCCGGTGGTGGCGAGGAAGGTGCTCGAGATCGCGCTTTGCTGGGCCGAGGCTGGATCGTAGACGAAGGCGTTGGCGAGGCTCGTCTGGTAGGCGACCACGGTTCCGGCCATCTGCAGCGCGGAGATGAGAATGCGGACCGCGCCGCCGATGAACAGGCCGATCAGGATCTCGATCCCGAAGTGGATCGCCAGCTCGAAGGGCGAGGCCGGCATCGCCGGCAGGAGCTTGGCGAGGATCGGCAGCAACACCAGCGAAAGCGCGAGCGCGAACAGCAGGCGGATGCGCGCGCTCACATAGGCCTCGCCGAAGCCGGGGAGCAGCATGATCACGGCGCCGACGCGCGCGAAGACCAGGAAGAAGGCGTAGAGGTTGCCCGGGATCAGTTGGTCCAGCATGGATGCCGCGCCGGGGCTAGCCGAGACTGACGATCCGGTCGGCCATCCGTTCGGCGAAGCTGGTCAGCGTGGCGAGCATGAACGGCATGAACAGCAGGATCGAGACGAAGATCACGAGGATCTTCGGCACGAAGGCCAGCGTCATCTCCTGGATCTGGGTCAGCGCCTGCAAGAGCGAGATGATCAGGCCGACCAGCAAGGCGACCAGCATGATCGGCGCGCCGACCTTGAGCGTCACGTAGATCGCGTCGCGCGCGATATCGAGAACGTCGCTTGGGCCCATTCTCGCGCGCCCGCTAGATCGGCATCCGGAGGATTTCCTGGTAGGCCTGGATGACCCGGTCGCGGACCGCGACCACCGTCTGCAGCGTCAGCTCGGCCGAGGTCACGGCCGTCACCACGTCGGTCAGCTCGGCCTTGCCGGCGACCGATTGGGCCGACAGCTTTTCGCCATGCGCCATGGTATCGGCGGCGCTGCCGATGGCGTCCTTGACCAGGCCGGAGAAGTCGCCGGCGCCGGCCTTATCGGGCTCGGGGGTCTGCTTGCCGAGGCTGTTCGCCGCATTCCGGTAGGCGGCCAGGGCGTCGCTGAGGGAAACAGTCATTCTCGCTCCTCATCCCTAGGCCCTCCTGGCAAGCGGGTGGTTGATTATCCATTCAGGATGCCGATCGTGCGTTGCAGCATCCGCTTGGCGACGTCGATCACGCTGAGATTGGCTTCGTAGCTTCGCTGCGCCTCGCGCAGGTCGGTCAGCTCGATGAGCGGCTTCACGTTGGGAATCTTGACGAAGCCGTCCTTGTCGGCCGCCGGGTGGTTGGGGTCGTGCTTGCGGCCGAAGTTCGAGTGGTCGTAGGAAATGTTGGCGACGCGGACCACGTTGGCGCCGATCGTGTCGTCGAACACCGTCTTGAAGGTGATCAGCTTGCGCCGGTAGGGATCGCCGCCGGTCGTCTCGGCGAGCGAGCCGGCGTTGGCGATGTTCTCGGCCACGATGCGCAGCCGAGCCGACTGCACCGTCATGCCGGAGGCCGAGATGCCGAGGACCTTGTCGAGGCTCATCTGATGATCCTTTCCGCGTCCGATCAGGCGCCGGTACGGCCGAGCGCGACCCTGAACATGGCGACGTAGCGCTTGTAGATGCTGGTCGAGAGCTCGTAGTCCATCGCCGTCTTGCCGACCTTCATCAGCTCGTTCTCGAGCACCACGGCGTTGCCGCTGATCCGCTGGGGCGCATCCTTGGTGTCGATGTCGTGCTCCTTGGCGGTCGTCTGCTCGTCCCCCGGACCCGCGGGCATGTGTCTTGGATGGGTCACCATCAGCGGCACGTTCGCCGCCTGGCGCGTCACCATCCCGCCGGTGCCGGTGGCGCCGGCGGGACCGCCCCGCTCGAGCAGCGCGCTGAAATCGGGCGCCTCGATATCCTTGGGCTTGAAGCCCGGCGTATTGGCGTTCGCGATGTTCCTGGCGAGCACCTGCTGACGCTGGGCGAGCCAGCCCATCTTGTGCACGAGCCCCTGGAACAACGGGATTTTGCTAAAATTCATGATATTCCCGCGTCCTTCGGCCGGGCTTGCACCCTGGCTTGAACCCGGCCAGTATCGGTGCCGTGCCGTTAATGAAGGGTAAAGCGGGGCAGGCCGGCCTTGCCCTCCCGCGTCGAGGTACGACCAAACCATGCTTTATTTGACACGCAAGATCGGCGAATCGGTCATCATCAACGACAACATCGAGGTCACCGTCGTCGATGTCCGGGGCAAGACGATTAAGCTTGGATTTACCTTTCCCGCCGAGGCATCCGTACTGCGCCGCGAGATTTACGAGCGTATTCAGGAGGAGAACCGGGCCGCCGCGGAGTCCGGGGCGAACCTGGCCGATGCCATGAAGGCCCGCGAGCCGAAATAATCGCCCGCCTTACCGTTCGCGGTCAGATCCGCGTCACTTTGAAGCTCACCCCGCCCAGCGCCACGCGCGCGCCCGTCTCGATCACCGCCGGTTGGGCGTTGGCCGCCAGCTTGCGGCCGCTGACCCAGGTCCCGTGGGTCGAGCCCAGATCCACCATACCGATATCCTGGCCCATCGCGACGATCCGGGCGTGTCGCCGCGAGACGCTGCGGTCGGCGATCAGGTAGTTGACCAGCGCTTCCTGTCGGCCCAACAGCAAGCCCTGCGACGAGCGCTTGAGCTCGCCCTCCTTCACCACGAACTCGATGCCATTGCCGTCGCTGTCATAGCCCTCGAAGCGCCATCCCGGGACCGCCGTTTCGGCCTGCGCCGCCACCGGGCGTTTGGAAGCCCGGGGCGTCGCCGCGCCCGCGCCCGCGCCCGCCAATTCGCCCCGCTTGCGGCGGACCATCTGGCTGTAGGTCTCGACCACCTTGACGATGCGCTCGCGCGGCTTGCGCAGCGCCAGGGCGATGCCCGCGCTTCCCAGGAGGGTCGCGGCGGCGATATAGACATAGATCAGGATCGGCAGCGTCCCGCCGGACCCGTCCGACACGCAGATGCGCTCCGCCGGCGTAAAGGCGATCTTCCGGGCCCGCAGGTTCGCGATCAGCACCGAGACGTGCGAGCCGTTGAAGATGCCGTGCGCGGTCCGGCCGACGGCGATGTTCTTGCCCGTGCGGTCGTCCTTGACGACCTCCAGGATCGTCCGCTTGCCGTAGGTGTGGATGCCGATGACCTCATGGCATCCATTGAAGAGCGGTCCGCCGGAATTGCCGGCATTGACCTCGGCGCTGTGCTGGATCATTTGCCGGAAGGTCTTGCGGTCGCTCTTGTGTCCGCCGACGAAGACCTTGCCCACCACGCCCGAGGTCACCGTCGCCACCAGCGAGGGCCGTCCCTCGGCGTGCTTGACCATGCTGTCGCCGGGGCCAGGGTAGCCGACGGCCCAGACGTCGCTGCCGCGCTTGGGCACCGGGACCGCCAGGGGAAGCGGCGGACGCCGCAGGGATTTCACCCGGATTACCGCGAGATCGACGTCCGGGCTGCTCCAGACCACCTCGGCCGTCAGCACTTTGTCCCAGCCGCCGTCGGGCACCTCGATCTTCTCGCCGCCGGCGATGACGTGGTGATTGGTCGCCACGTAGCCCTGGTCGTTGATCACGAAGCCCGAGCCCGACCAGCGCCCGGGGCGCCCGTCGCGGGTCTTCTGCACGAAGATGCGGACGACGCTGGTCTTGACCTTGTCGATGTCGAACTCGGCGCGGGCGTCCAGCGTGGCGACCGCCACCGCCAGCCCCATCGCCAAGGCGCAGATGCGGCCAGCCCCCGCCCCTAGCGCGCGCGGCACGACCGGGACCGAACCGCGGGAAACGCTCCCCGCCACGCCGCGCCCGGCCGCCTGGACCCACCGGCGCCGCGACGGCAAGCCGCCATTACCGTCGGGTAACTTTGAGGTCCACGCCGCCAATCGATATCTCGCCGCCTTCCGTGATCGGCGCCGGCTCCGCGAACGCCGTCAGCGTTTGGCCGTCGACTTTGGTGCCATGCGAGGAGTTCAGGTCGACCACTCCGATGCCAATGCCGAGCGGCACAATCCGGGCATGGCGCCGCGACACGCTGCGGTCGCCCAGCACGTGATGCACCAACGAAGCCTTGCGCCCGATCACCCGGCCCTTGGGCGAACGCGCGAGCTCGCTGTCGGTCACGACGAGCCGCACCGCGGCGCCCGACCGGTCGACGCCGGTCAATAGCCAGCCCGCCCCGCCCGCCACCGGCGCCGCTCCGGCCGCCACGGTCATGTCGCCGGCCGTGCCGGCGGAAACGCGGCCGGGCGCCGGCCTCGGCCGCGCGGCCTGGCGGCCGGCGGCGCCGTCGCTGCCCTTGCGCCGCAACATCTGGCTATAGGTCTCGACGACCTTGACGATGCGCTCGCGCGGCTTGCGCAGCGCCAGGGCGATACCGGCGGTGCCGACCAGGAACGCCGCGCCGACGTAGAGGTACATCTCCATCGGCATGCCGCCCTGGACGATCTGCTTGATGACCGTGCCCCCGCCCTTGAGGATCTTGCAGGGCTCGAGCGCCGGGGTGAAGGCGATGTTCTTGGCCTTAAGGTTGGCGATCAGGACCGAGACATGCGAGCCGATGAATATGCCGGCCGGCACCGAGCCGACGGCGATCGGTTTGCCGGTCGTCGGATGACGCTGGATCTTCAAGAGCGCCGTCTTGCCGTAAGTATTGATGGCGACGACCTGGTTGCAGTTGTTGACCAGCGGCCCGCCGGAATTGCCCGGATTGATCTGGGCGTTGTGCTGGACCAGCCGCCGCATGGTCTCCCGGCTGCGGACGTTGTGGCCGCCGACGAAGACCTTGCCGACGACGCCCGAGGTCACGGTCGTATCGAGCGACGGCCGCGTGCCCATCTCGTCGCCGCGGCCGGGAAACCCGACGGCGTATACGGGATGGCCTTTCGTCGGCTCGGGCACGGCAAGCGGAACCGGCGGCCGGTTCAGCCCCTCGACCTTTATTACGGCGAGGTCGACGTTCCTGTCGGCCCACACCACCGTGCCCTTCAGTTTCTTTTCGTAGCTGCCGTCGGGGACGATGATCTCGACGTTGTTGTCGATCACGTGATTGTTCGTCGCGACGTAGCCCTGGTTGTTGAGCACGAAGCCGGTGCCCGAGGCCCAGCCGACCTTGCCGTCCTTGCGCACCTTGGAGAAGATCCGGACGATCGACTTGTCCACCAGCGCGGAATCGAATTGGGCGGCGGCCGGCGCTGCAAGGACAGCCAGCACGAAGGCGGCGATCACCGGAAGGACGATACGACGCAAGACGGTCTCCATTGGCAATTGGGCACGCGGACAGCTTGGCGTCGTGCTCTCGGTGCCGCCAAGTATGGCACAACTCGATCCCGGAAACACAAGCTCCGGCGCCATGGCTCCGCCGGGCCGACCGGCGCGAACGCCAGGCTCACGTCCAGCTGAAGGTCAGCTTGACGTCCCCGAACTCGATCTTCGCGCCGGTGCGCAGCGGCGTCGGGTCCTTGTAGGGGGCCAACAGCTCGCCGTCGATCGCCGTGCCGTTGGACGAGTTCAGATCGACGATGCCGACGCCGCCGTCGATCTCGACCACGCGAGCGTGGCGCCGCGAGACGGTGGTGTCCTCCAGCACCAGGTCGGAGAGCGATTCCTGCCGTCCGATCACCAGCCCACGCGCCGCCCGCGCCAGCGCCTCCCTGGCGACGGTGATCCGTACCGCCTTGCCGTCGCTGTCGAAGCCGGAGAGGGCCCATCCGGCGCTGGTCGCCAGACCGCCACCGGAAGCGGAGGCCGCGCGCCCGGCAGGCTGCGCCGCCGGCATCGGGTGCTGTCCCGGGATGGTGCCGACCGCACCACTGACCGCGCCGCCAACGGCCCCCATCGACGCCGCGGCCATCGGACGGCCGGCGAAGGGTTCGGGCTCGCCCTTGCGGCGCAGCATCTGGCTGTAGGTCTCAACCACCTGCACCACCCGCTCGCGCGGCCGACGCAGCACCAGCAGGACGGACAGGCCAGCCACCAGCAAAACGCCGATCGCGACCGACAGGATGATCAGCATGGTCGAGCCCGACCCGGCCGGCGTGCACAGTTTCTTGGTCGAGGTAAACGGGATGCCGCGCGCGTTCAATATGGGGATCAGCGAGCTCACGTGCGGCGAGTAATAGACGCCCGATACCGCCGCTCCGCGCGCCACCACCCGGCCGCCCTCGCGGCGCACGATGAACTTGGAGGTCGCAACGAAGGTATTCACGCCGACCACCTGGTTGCACTCGTTGAACAGCGGCCCACCCGAATTGCCCGGGCTCACCCCCGCCTCGTGCTGGATGATCGGTCGGTCGGTCTGGTCGCGCCCGCCACGCCCGATGAAGACCTTGCCGACGATCCCCGACGTCAACGTGGTGCTGAGCGCTCCGCCGGGCGAGGCGTCGGCGGCGCCCGGGAAGCCCACCGCGAAGACCTTGTCGCCCTTCTTCGGCGTTTTGGCGTGCTGGAGCGCCGAAATCGGCACCGCCGGACGCTTCAGCCCGTCGACCCGGATGATCGCGAGGTCGAGCTCGGCCGATTGCCAGATCACCGTGACCGGGCGCAGTTTGTCCTTCGACCATCCGCCGTCGGGCACGAACAGGCCGACATGCCGCGATCCCGGCGGCAGCTTGGGCGGACGCAGCACATGCTGATTGGTGATCGCATAGCCCTTGTCGTTGATGACGAAGCCGGAGCCGTGCGGACCGAAGCTGTCGCTCTTGCCGTGTTTCAGTATGTGCTGAATACGGATGACGCTGGGATCGACCTTGGTGATCTCGAAATCCGCGCGCGCAGGAGACGCGCCGACCGCGACCAACACGATCAGGACCATCGCCATGGCCAATGCGCGCGACGTGGTCATTTCTTGGTTCGCGTCCTCGGTCGTTCGAAAGTGCGCACGGCCGGACCCGGCAGCCCGGCCAGCGCGCCGGCGGAAGCGTCCATACGCGCCGAAACTAGCCGCGTGACAGCGTCACCTTGACGTCGCCGAACTCGACGACGGCGCTGTCCGAGAGCTTGACCGTCTTGCCCTCGGCCAGGGCCTGGCCATCGACCCGGGTACCGTTGGCGGAGCCCAGGTCCTCGACCAAAATCGCCCCGCCCGACAGCTTGAGCCGCGCGTGGCTGCGCGAGACGCTGGCATCGGACAACACGAGGTCGGAGCTCGCCTGCTGGCGACCGACCACGAGGCCTTGCGGCGCGCTGGCGAACTGTGCCTCGGTCAGGCTCAGGCGCACTGCCTTGCCGGCGCCATCGGATCCGGACATCGTCCAGCGCGGGCTGGAGACACCGCCCGCCGTCGCGGCCGAATCCGACCCGCCGGGACGCGAGGCGCCGGCGCGGCCTGCCGCGACGCTCTCGTCGGTTGGCGCATGCCCCTTGCGGCGCAGCATCTGACTATAGGTTTCCACGACCTTCACCACCCGCTCGCGCGGCTTGCGCAAGGCAAGCAGCAGCGACGACGCGGCCAGCAGCACGGCCACGCCGATATAGACGAAGATCATCGGATCCTGTCCCGGCGCGGCGATCTTGCAGATCGACGAGGCGCTGGTGAAGCTGATGCCTTTTTCCTTCAGGATACTGATGACCGAGGTCACGTGCGGCGAGTAGTAGACGCCCGACACCGCGGCGCCGCGCGCCACGATCGCCCCGCCCTCGCGGCGCACGATGAAGCGCGAGGTCGCAACGAAGGAGTTCACGCCCACGACCTGGTTGCAGTTGTTGAAGAGCGGCCCGCCCGAGTTGCCCGGGCTGATGCCGGCGTCATGCTGGATCACGGGGCGGTCCGACTGATCGCGTCCGCCCCGGCCCATGAAGGTCTTGCCGACGATGCCGCTGGTCAGCGTCGAGCGGATGGCGCTTTCCGTGCCCGCGTCCGCCGCCCCTGGGTAGCCGACGGCGAACACCTTGTCGCCGACCTGCGGGGATTCGCCGTGCGCCACGCCGGACAGCATCGCCGGGGGCCGGCTGAGGCCCTGAACCTTGATGATGGCGAGGTCCAGCTTGGGGTAAGTCGCGACGACTTCGACGGGCAACAGGCGCTTGAAGCTGCCGTCGGGGACCCGGAACTGCAGGTTCACCCCAGCCGGCGTCTGCGACTTGTCGGGCGTCACGACGTGATGATTGGTGACGACATAGCCGTCGCCGTTGATGACGAAGCCGGTGCCGTGTCCGCCGGGACGCATCTTGCCGTCCTTGACCAGCACCATCTGGACGCGCACGACCGAGCTGTCGACCTTCTTGATGTCGAATTCCGCCCGGGCCGGGCCGTGCAGGACCGTGAGCGCAGCAACGCTCAAGAGCGCCAGGAACAGTCGCATGCCGGCCTCCTCGCCTGTCCATATGGCCCATGGTCGGCCAATTGCCAAGTTGGATAGCAGATTAACCGGCCGGGTCAACGCGCGCGATAGCGCCTTGAATGTGATACCGGCGCGCGCCGCAAAGCTTGGACCGATCGACAGCCACGGCTTCCATGCGGTCAGTCGTCCGGCGAGAACAGCCCCAGCAGGCCTTTGCCGCGGCGCTTGCCCTTGTCGGCCTCGTCGGCGCGGGCCATCGCGATCGTGACATTGTCGCCTTCGGGACCGCCACGCTCCGCCGCCAGCGTCACCAGCTCCTTGGCGGCGACGCTGAGGGCGTCGCCTTCCAGGGCCTCGACCATCTCCTCCGGCGTGATGCGCTCCCACAAGCCGTCGCTGCACAGCACGAAGCCGTCCCCCACGGCGATCCCGGCGCGCCCCAGGTCGGGCTCGGGGTCTTTTTCGCCGCCCAGGCTCTGGGTCAGCCGGTTCTGATCGGGGTGGGTCGCCATCTCCTCCTCGGCGACCTTGCCCATATCGACCAGCATCTGCACCACCGAGTGGTCGAGCGAGCGTCCGAGGAGCTCCGAGCCGCGGAAGCGGTAGATGCGGCTGTCGCCGACATGCGCCCAATCGGCCTGATTGTCGGTGACGTGGAGCAGCACGGCCGTGCTGCGCGGCGAGGTCCCCGACGTCTCGCCCGCCGCATTGATCCGCTCGTGCGCCTGCTTGATCACGCCGCGCAGCAGCTCCTCGGCGGGCTGGGGCTCCAGAAGCTGCTTCTGCCAGGCGGCCCGCGCGGCGTCGATCACCGCCTCGGCAGCCACAGCGCCACCGGAATGCCCGCCCATGCCGTCAGCCAGCACGAGCAGGCGCGCCGAGCCGTCGCGCGCCTCGAAGAGCTCGACCCGGTCCTGCTGTTCCTTGCGGCCGCCGACCGCCTCCGCCTTCGCCGCCTGCCAGATCATCGTGGCGCAGTCTCCAGCCGCGAACCCGCGGCGCCATCGTCCGAACCAATGACAGGATGGGCGCTCGAAACGCACAATTCAACGCCCCCCGCAAGCCTTCGTCGAAGGCCGCACACCGGGATCGCCGCAGGTCACGGTCCGGGCGCGCCGTCGCCCGTGGACACGCCCGTGATGGCGCGTGCTATAACCCGCGCCCATCGATCCGATCATGGGCAATCCGGGCAAGGACCTTGGCCGCGACACGCACGATCCTGGTTCTGAACGGACCCAATCTCAACCTCCTCGGCACGCGGGAACCGGAGATCTACGGATCCCGGACGCTCGCCGACATCGAGCGGGCGAGCCGTGTGCGCGCGCATGACTTGGACCTCGAGATCGATTTCCGCCAATCGAACACGGAGGGCGAGCTCGTCGGCTGGATCCAGGCCGCGCGCGCGGACATGGCGGGCATCGTCATCAATGCCGGCGCATATACGCATACATCGGTTGCCATCCTCGACGCGCTGCAATCCTGCGGGCTGCCGGTGGTCGAAGTTCACCTCTCGAACATTTTCCGGCGTGAAACCTTTCGCCACCATTCCTATGTCAGTCAGGCCGCGACCGGACTGGTTTGCGGTTTCGGCGGGCTGGGCTACAGTCTCGCGCTCGAGGCGATAGCGCACCTGATCGCGGACGACCAAGGCTAACACTGATGCCAAAGGCGAACATAAACGCGGACGTGGTGCGCAACCTCGCCGCCCTGCTCGACGAGACGGGGCTGACCGAAATCGAATACGAGACCGGCACGCTACGGGTCAGGGTGAGCCGCCAGGGCGGCGTGGCCGCGGCCGGCGCCGCGCCGGCGCCACTCGCGATCGGCGAGCCGGCCCCGGCCCGCGACGCCGCTCCGGCGTCGCCGGGCGACGCCGCGCCCGCGGGCGCGGTCACCTCGCCCATGGTCGGCACCGTCTACACCTCGCCCGAGCCCGGCGCCGCCGAATTCGTCAAGATCGGCGATGCTGTCACCGAGGGCCAGACGTTGCTGCTCATCGAGGCGATGAAGACCTTCAACGAGATCCGCTCGCCGCGTGCCGGCACGGTGACCAGCATCCTCATCACGAACGAGCAACCGGTGGAATTCGGCGACGTGCTTCTGGTCGTCGAATAGCCGCCGCCCCGGACCCGCCAGCCCCGCATGTTCGACAAGATCCTGATCGCCAACCGCGGTGAGGTCGCGCTCAGAATCCACCGCGCCTGCCGCGAGATGGGAATCCATACGGTGGCCGTGCACTCCACCGCGGACGCCGAGGCGATGCACGTGCGCCTGGCCGACGAGAGCGTCTGCATCGGCCCGCCGGCGGCGCGCGACAGCTACCTCAACATCCCGGCGATCGTCTCGGCGGCGATGATCACCGGCGCCGAGGCGATCCACCCCGGCTACGGCTTCCTGTCGGAGAACCAGAACTTCGCCTCGATCGTCGAAGAGCACGGCATCACCTTCATCGGCCCGAGCGCCGAGCATATCCGCGTCATGGGCGACAAGGTCGCCGCCAAGGCGGAGATGATCAGGCTCGGCGTGCCCGTGGTGCCCGGATCCGAGGGGCCCGTCGAGACGCTCGACGCGGCGCGGAAGACCGGCGCCGAGGTCGGCTATCCGCTGCTGATCAAGGCGGCCGCCGGCGGCGGCGGCAAGGGCATGAAGATCGCCCGCGACGACAGCGAGCTGGAGGACGCCTTCACCTACGCCCGCGCCGAGGCCAAGGCCGCCTTCGGCAATGACGAGGTCTATATCGAGAAGTTCCTCGACCGCCCGCGCCACATCGAGGTCCAGGTCCTGGGCGACGGCCGGGGTGCTGCGATCCACCTGGGCGAGCGCGACTGCTCGATCCAGCGCTCGCACCAGAAGCTGGTCGAGGAGGCGCCCTCGCCGGCGTTGAACGCCACCGAGCGCCGATCCATCGGCAAGGTCGCCAGCGAGGCCGCCGCCAAGCTCAACTATCAGAGCGCCGGTACGATGGAATTCCTCTACGAGGACGGCGCCTTCTATTTCATCGAGATGAACACGCGCCTTCAGGTCGAGCACCCGGTGACCGAGATGATCAGCGGCATCGATCTGGTCCGCGAGCAGATCCGCATCGCCGACGGCGGCACGCTCGGGCTCAAGCAATCCGACGTGAAGCTCGAGGGCCATGCCATCGAGTGCCGGATCAATGCCGAGGATCCCCGCACGTTCCGCCCCTCGCCCGGCCGCGTGACCGAGTACCACCCGCCTGGAGGGCTCGGCGTGCGCGTCGATTCCGGTCTCTATGCCGGCTACGTCGTGCCGCCCAACTACGACAGCCTCGTCGCCAAGCTGATCGTCCATGGCACCAACCGGAACGAGTGCCTGATGCGCCTCCGCCGGGCGCTGGAGGAGTTCGTCATCGGCGGCATCGACACCACGATATCGCTGCACGGCCAGATCGTCGGCGATCCCGACTTCATCAACGGCGATTACGATATAAAGTGGCTGGAAAGCTTCGTCGGTCTCGACCACTGACGCGGACGGTTCGATCCGCGCCTGCACGATAGGTTCGCCAAAGCCGTGCTGCGCCTGAACCCCGAGCTTCTGTTGCGCGCCTACGCCGCGGGCATCTTCCCGATGGCGCAAAGCCGCGACGACCCCGAGCTCTACTGGATCGACCCGGAATGGCGCGGCGTCATCCCGCTCGACGCCTTTCACGTGCCGCGGCGGCTCCGCCGCACCGTGCGCCAGGGCCGCTTCGAGATGACCGCCGACAAGGCTTTCGGGGAGGTCGTGGAAGCCTGCGCGGAGTCGACCCGCGGCCGGCCGGATTCCTGGATCAACGACGAGATCGCCGCCGCCTACGCCGAGCTCGCCCGCCTCGGCCACGCGCATTCGGTGGAGTGCTGGCTCAAGGGAAAGCTCGTCGGCGGGCTCTACGGCGTCTCGCTCGGCGGCGCCTTCTTCGGCGAGAGCATGTTCAGCCGCGAGCGCGACGCGAGCAAGGTGGCGCTGGTCCATCTGATGGCGCGCCTGCGCCGCGGCAGCTACGGCCTGCTCGACACCCAGTTCATCACCAAGCATCTCGAACAGTTCGGCGCGATCGAGATCCCGCGCGACGACTACCGCCAGCTGCTCTCCGCGGCGCTCGAGATCGAAGGCCGTTTCGATGCGCCAATTCGCATGGAAGACGTCGAGCGCGTCATGCAAGGCGGTAGCGGCGGCGACTGACGACCAGAGCGCGACCGCGTCACGTTGACAAACTGTGACGTGTGACCCGCACTCGAGTCGGATCCTGCTCTAGATCGGATCGCATTTAGGCCGGATCAAAAATTGATCCGGCCCAAATGCGTGAATCCGATCTAACTATTTGATAATAGAGCAGATTCACGTGATCAGGTCGAATCAAGAAGTGATTCGACGTAATCACGACCTGCTCTAGCGTTTCTGCTGGGCCTTCTCGACGCCCTTTGGCGTCGCCGCCTCGCCGACCGTGCAATCGACCACCCAGACGTCGTAGACCGGATGCTCCATCGCCGAGAGCGCCGGGCTGGAGGCGAACATCCAGCCGCCGAAAATCCTGCGGCGCTCGCCCTTCTTGGTCTCGAAGATCTCCAGGAACGCGGCGCTCTCCGGCGGCTCCTCCGGCGGGCGCTTGCGGCAGCTCTTAACATGGATCTCGATCTCGCCGTAGCGCACCACCTCGCCCACCGGCGCCTCGATCTTCGAGATACGCGCGGTCACCTTGTCCATCGCCTGCAGCACCGCGCCGCGGCCGGTCAGGTTCTCGCCCAAGGCCGGGACGGCGAACAGTATCCAGGCGAGCGATGCCATTGCGATGGTCGGAAACGGGCGGGCCATGTGATTGTCGATCGCTCTATTTCTTGTAGGGATTGACCAGCGACCTCGCCATCCGATCGATCACGCCGCGGAACTGGGCCTCGTCGCAGCCCATCAGCACGGCATCCTCCAGCGCCTCCTGGCACATGTCCTTGATCTCTTCGAGGTTGTCGTTGAGGACCTTGATCTTCTCCGCGCAGGAAACGGGCTCCCCCTTGGGATCGAGCCAGACCGGCGGCTTGAACTCGCTCACGTCGTCCTTCGCCATGGCGGGGCCTGCTCTCTCCAGCGGGAAGGCGTCCGGCGCCGCCGAACGCCTGCGCGTGACTTATGGGCGGAATGTGACCTTAGCAAGGCCCCTGCCGCCGGCAAAGCGGCCGGCGGGGTGCGGGCTCAAGAGGGCTGCAACCGCGCTTCGAAGCGCAGGCGGACATAGTCGACCGTCCATTTGCCCGCTTCATCGCACAGTTGGGACCGCAGTTTCCCTGCGATTTCGGCCTTGGCGGGCCCGCGCTCCGCCTCCGCCAGCGCTTTCAGGAAGGATTCGCCGAAGGTGTCGAGCCAGTCCTCCAGCGGCCCCGGGATCGGCGTCGGGCGGCCGAAACGCTCGATCGCCAGCACCTCGAAGCCGCCTGCTTCCAGCAACCTGCCGTACTGGGCCTCGTCGGGAAAGAACCAGGGGTCGAGGGGCGCCGCATCGACCCCGCGCGCCGCCAGCGCCTCGTGCAGCCCGCCGCGCACCGAGGCCACGTTGCCGGCCCCGCCCATCTCGCCGACGAACCGGCCGCCGGGCTTGAGCGCGCGCGCCACGCCGGCGATCACCGCCGGCGCGTCCTTGATCCAATGGAGCGCCGCATTGGTGAAGACGGCATCGAACTCGGCCTCGAAGGTCAGCGCGTCGCCGCTCATCACCCGCGCGTCGAGCCCGAGCGCCTTCGCGGCGGCGATCTGCTCGGCGCTCGCATCGACGCCCACCACCGCCGCGCCGGCGCGGGCGATCTCGACCGTCAGCGCGCCGTCGCCGCAGCCGAGATCGAGGACGCGCTCGCCCGGCTGCGGCGCCAGGCGTTCCAGCACCGGGGCGCCGTACGCCGCGACGAAGCGCGCGGTCCGGGCGTAGCGCTCGGGATCCCAGCGCTGGCTTGTCTCCGACATCGCGTCCGCCTAGCGTTTGGGCGATTTGTCTTCTTCGGTGAGCAGGAAGATCATGCGACCGAGCACTTGCTCCAGCACCAGGGCGTCCTTGGTCTTCTTCACCTCGCCGCCGGCCGCGATCATGGTCTTGGCCGTGCCGGGCTCGAGCTTGATGTACTTGCCCCCGAGCAGGCTGTCGCCGGTGACCGAGGCGATCGAGTCGGCCGGCAGCTTCACCTCCGGCTTCAGCGTCAAGGTGACGACGGCCTGGAAGGTCTCCTTGTCGAGCGCCTGCCCGGTGACGCTGCCGACCTTGACCCCGCCGACGCGGACGTCGCCGCCTTCCTGCAAGCCCTCGATCGAATTGAAGCGCGCGGTGATGTCGTAGCCCGAGATCGGCCGCAGGTTGCTCGAGTTGTAGGCGAAGATCAGGAAGAAGCCGGCGATCAGCAGCACCACGGCGCCCATCACCGTTTCGACCAGGTTGCGTCCCATTTCGCGGTCTCCCTGACTTAGAGCGTCGCCGGCCTAGCGCGACCCGCCGGGGCGCTCGTCGCACCGGCAGGGCTTGCTGCGGTCCAGGCGCTCGCGGCGGTTGGCCTCGGCGTTGTCGATCAGCTTCTGCAGGATGCGTTCGATGATCAGCCCGTCCTGCACATAGAGCAGCCGGCCGCCGGGCGGGATCGTCTCATCGGCGCCGCCGGGCTCGAGCTTGATGAACTTGGGGCCCAACAGCCCGTCGGTGACGATCTGGGCGGCCGTGTCCTCGGGCAGCTTCACGTCCGAGCGAAGCCGCATCGTGACCACCGCCTGGTTGAGCTTGGCGTCGAACCCCAATTCCGAGACCGCGCCGATCTTGATGCCGGCAAGGTGGACCGGGCTGCCGACGCCGATGCCGTCGACCTGGCGGAACTTCGCCACCACCGGATAGCCGGCCCCGTTGAACAGGCCGCCGCCGGTGAAGGCGAACACCAGGAACACCGCCGCCGAGAACGCGACCGCGGCGCCAACGGCCAACTCCAGTCCGGATCGAGATCGTCGCTTCATGCAGCGGTCCGGGCGAAGCTCACGGGTGCGCCGGCCTCAAGAGGGTTGCCACGGCTCATAGTCGCCGGTCGCCCGGGCGCGCTTGCCGCCGCGGTACTCGCTGCCGGCCGGGCGATACGCGTTGGGCGTGCCTGTGACGTTGGGCTTGTGGCGCTTCTGCCAGTCCCGCCGGCTGGCGTCGAGGGGCGCCTCGGACGCGTAGTGCAGCCAGGCGTGCCATTCGGGCGGAACCTTGGACGCCTCCACGATCCCGCGGTAGCGCACCCAGCGGCGCTGGCGCATGCCCTTGCGCGGCTGGCGCTCGACAAAATACCTGTTGCCGTACTCGTCTTGACCGACGAACTTGCCCTTGAACAATGTGAAGAGAGCGGTGCCGATGCTCATGCTCATTCCCGCGAGGGCGACACGTGCCAGGCCCGCGAACAGGCGTGGGCCGAGGCGGCCGGACTATGGCACCGCCCGGCGGGCGCGTCCAGTCCGTGCGGCGGCTGTAAGCAACGATCCAGTCGGCCATCGTCGAGCGGCGGCTTGAGCGCAGCGGAACCACAAGGCGGCGCCGGCATCGGCGACCGGGTGGCCCTCGCGCTGGTCGTGTTCGCGGCGCTCGGCTACTCGTTTCACACCACGCTCGCCCGGGCGACCTACGACTACGGCCCGGGGCCGATGACCATTCTCTTGTTCCGCAGCCTGACGACCGCGGTCGCGCTCTACGTCATCCTGCGCCTGCGCGGGCTCGACCCGTGGCCGAAGGGCAAGGCGCTTTGGGGCGGGATGTTCCTCGGCGTCCTCCTCGCCTGCCAGGCGGCGGCGATGCTGAGCGCGCTCTATTTCATTCCCGCGAGCCTGCTGATCCTCGTCTTCTATCTCTTTCCGATGATGGTCGCGGCGATATCGCATCTGACCGGCATGCACCGGATCACCGCCGTCAACCTGGTCGCGCTCGCGGCGGCGTTCGTCGGCGTGGCCATCGCGCTCGGCGTCGCGCCCGAGGGGCTCGACTGGCGCGGCGTGGTCCTGGGGCTGGTCGCGGCGCTGACCGTGGCGGGAAACATCGTCGGCTCGGGATCGGTGATGCGCACGATGAACCCGATCGTGCTCACCTTCGTGATGGCGCTGGCGATGTGCCTGGTCTACGTCGTCGCCAACGCCGTCCGGGGCGAGATAGTGCTTCCCGGCGAGCCCGCCGGATGGCGGCCGCTCGCCGGCTCGGTCCTCGCCTATCTGGTGGCCTCGATCGCGCTCTATTCCTCGATCCATCGCCTGGGACCGCCAAGGGTCGCGATCGTGATGAACGTCGAGCCGATCTTCACCATCGTGCTGGCGAACGTCCTCCTGGAAGAGCGTCTGACCTTGATCCAGCTCCTGGGGGCGGCCATCGTGGTCGGAGCGATCTTCGCCAACGCCTATTTCGGTCTCAGGGCGCGGCGCGCCGAGGCCGCCGCCCAAGCCGGCGCGAAAGAGCGCTGAGGGCACGGCCGTCTATTGTGACGAGGCCGGCGACGATGAGCGCCATGCCGGCCAGCGCATACGCGCCGATCCGCTCGCCGAGGAAGGCCGATCCAAGGGCGATCGCGCCGAACGGCATCAGCAAGGTCACCAGCATAAGGTTGGTCGAGCCCGCCGATCGCAGGATGCTGAAGTAGATCACGTAGGCGACCGCCGTCCCGAAGACCGACACGCCGGCCAGCGCCAGCAGCGCCTCGCCGTCGACCGCGAGGGTCCAGGGCCGGTCGAGGATCAGCCAGACCGGCAACACCAGGATCGCCGCCGCGCCCACCTGTCCCGCCGCGGCAGTCGCCGGGGCGCGGGCCCGGAAGCGGCGGCCCCAGATCGACGCCAGCGCGTACGATAATGCGGCCCCCAGCACTGCGAGCTGTCCCAGCGCGTCGCCCGTGAGGCCCGACCAGGCGTCGGGCCCGACCACCAGCGCGACGCCGAACACGCCGACCGCCACCCCGGCGAGGCGGCGCAGCGTCAGGCGCTCGTTGTCGGTCAGGAAATGGGCGAGCAGCACGGTGAAGAGCGGCGTCGCGGCATTGAGGATCGCCGCGAGCCCGCTGTCGATCCGCGTCTGCCCCCAGACGATCAGCCCGAACGGGATCGCCCCGTTGAGGGCGCCCATCACCAGATACGCCCCCAGGTCCTTGGCGCCGATCGGCATGGGCCGGCGCGTCAGCCGCACCAGCAGCAATAGGAGGAGCGCCGCCGGGATCAGGCGTCCCGCCACCACGCTCGCCGCCGGATAGGCTGCGAGCGCCACGGCGTTCAAGAAGAACGTGCCGCTCCAGACCGCCGTCAGCAGGACGAGCAGCCCCCACTCCCGCCCGTCCATGGCGGGGTTCATCACGGCAGGAAGCGGATTTCCCGGGTCGTCCATCGCCGGCCCTCGCGCGAATTGGCGGTCGTGGCTTGCGTTCTACCGGGACGGCGGATGGTCTTCTATCCGATCCCTGCCCCCGAAATCCGCCATCGGATGATTTTTTTTCGCATTGGCAGCTCGGCAGCCGGCAAAGCCGTTAGTCGTTGGAATCCCAGTGATTCACACGGCGCCGGCCAGACCACCAGATGTTGCGGCAACCACTAAATGATGTGGTTGACCACATTTCCGCCACAAAATCTTATTGATCGGAACCACAGATTGTGGTTCACTCCCTTCCACCCAACAACATGTTGGGTCAAACGCGAAAAACGCTGGGGTTTGCCGGAATCGGCGGTCAACGGCAGCAGGGGATCAAGAGAGGGGCGAATGCGAATCAAGCGGCATTTCACGACGGAGGGTCAATCACCATACGCTGGGATCGAGTTCCGCTCGACGACGAGCGAGATCCGCAATCCCGACGGCTCGGTCGTCTTCAAGAAGGACGAGATCGAGGTTCCAAAGGCGTGGTCGCAGGTCGCCACCGACGTGCTGGCGCAGAAGTACTTCCGCAAGGCCGGCGTCCCCGGCGAGGACGATCTGGAGCCGGTGCAGGAAAAGGACGTCCCCGAGTGGCTGTGGCGCCGCGAGGCGAAGAAGGGCGCCAGGACCGGCGGCGAGGAGAAGGCCAGCCAGGTCTTCGATCGTCTGGCCGGCACCTGGACCTACTGGGGCTGGAAGGGCGGCTACTTCGACCAGGAAGCCGACGCGCGCGCCTATTATGACGAGACGCGCCACATGCTGGCCAAGCAGATGGCCGCGCCCAACTCGCCGCAGTGGTTCAACACCGGCCTGCATTGGGCCTACGGCATCGACGGGCCGAGCCAGGGCCATTTCTACGTCGACTTCCAGAGCGGCAAGATGGTCCGCTCCAAGTCGTCCTACGAGCATCCCCAGCCGCATGCCTGCTTCATCCAGTCCGTCGCCGACGACCTGGTGAACGACGGCGGCATCATGGACCTCTGGGTGCGCGAGGCGCGGCTCTTCAAGTACGGCTCGGGCACCGGCACGAACTTCTCGCGCCTGCGCGGCGAGGCCGAGGCGCTGTCGGGCGGCGGCAGGTCCTCGGGCCTGATGAGCTTCCTCAAAATCGGCGACCGCGCGGCGGGCGCGATCAAGTCGGGCGGCACCACCCGGCGCGCGGCCAAGATGGTCGTGGTCGACATCGATCATCCCGACATCGAGGACTACATCGAGTGGAAGGTGGTCGAGGAGCAAAAGGTGGCGGCGCTGGTCGCCGGCTCCAAGCTCGCCAACAAGCACCTGAACGAGGTGATCGCCGCCTGTCACGCGCTGAGCGGCGAGGACGCCTTCCAGCCGAAGCGGAACCCCGCGCTCAAGCGCGCGATCCGCGGCGCCCGCGGCGCGATGATCCCGGAGAACTACATCCAGCGCGTCATCGAATTCGCCCGCCAGGGCTACGAATCGATCGAGTTCCGCACCTACAACACCGACTGGGACGACGACGCCTATCTCACCGTCTCCGGCCAGAACTCCAACAACTCGGTGCGCGTCACCAACGAGTTCCTGGAAGCGGTCGAGAACGACGCCGAGTGGCGGCTCACCCACCGCACCACCGGCGAGGTCGCCAAGACCGTCAAGGCGCGCGACCTGTGGGACCGCATCGGCGACGCGGCCTGGGCTTGCGCCGATCCCGGCATCCAGTTCGACACCACGATCAACGAGTGGCACACCTGCCCCGGGGGCGGCCGCATCAACGCCTCGAACCCGTGTTCGGAGTACATGTTCCTCGACGACACGGCGTGCAACCTGGCCTCGCTCAACCTGATGACCTTCCTGCGCGGCGACGGCTCGTTCGATGTCGCCGCCTTCGAGCACGCGGTGCGCCTCTGGACCATCACGCTGGAGATCTCGGTGCTGATGGCGCAGTTCCCCTCGGAGGAGATCGCGCGCCTCAGCTATCGGTACCGCACCCTCGGCCTCGGCTTCGCCAATCTTGGCGGGCTGCTGATGGCCTCGAGCCTTTCCTACGACAGCGACGAGGGCCGGGCGATCTGCGGCGCGGTCTCGGCGCTGATGACCGGCGTCGCCTACGCGACCTCGGCAGAGATGGCCGAGGAGCTGGGCGCCTTCCCCGCCTTCGAGGCCGACCGCGAGAACATGCTGCGGGTCATGCGCAACCACCGCAATGCCGCGCATGGCGAGGAAGACGGTTACGAAGGCCTGGCCGTCAAGCCGGTGCCGCTGGTCGCCCCGCATTGTCCCGACGCCGATCTCGTCGAGGCCGCCGCCGCGGCCTGGGACCGGGCCTACGAGCTGGGCGAGCTGCACGGCTACCGCAACGCCCAGGCTACGGTCGTGGCGCCCACGGGCACCATCGGGCTGGTCATGGACTGCGACACCACCGGCATCGAGCCCGACTTCGCCCTGGTCAAGTTCAAGAAGCTCGCCGGCGGCGGCTACTTCAAGATCATCAACCGCATGGTGCCGCGGGCGCTGCGCACGCTGAGCTACACCGAGACCCAGATCGAGGACATCGTCCGCTACTCGGTCGGCCACGGCACGCTCGCCGGCGCGCCCGGCGTCAACCACGACACGCTGCACGGCAAGGGCTTCACCGAAGCGGCGATCCAGGCGCTGGAAGACGCGCTGGTCAGCGTCTTCGACATTCGCTTCGCCTTCAACAAGTGGACCCTCGACGAGGATTTCTGCATCCGCGTGCTCGGCTTCGAGGCCGGCCAGCTCGACGACGTCTCCTTCGACATGCTGGCCGAGCTCGGCTTCGCCAAGGACGAGATCGAGGCCGCGAATACCTATTGCTGCGGCGCCATGACCGTCGAGGGTGCGCCGCACCTGCGCGACGAGCACCTCGCGATCTTCGACTGCGCCAATCCTTGCGGGCGCATCGGCAAGCGCGCGCTCTCCTGGCAGAGCCACATCAAGATGATGGCCGCGGCCCAGCCCTTCATCTCCGGCGCCATCTCCAAGACCATCAACATGCCCCACGACGCCACGGTCGAGGACTGCAAGTCGGCCTACCAGATGTCCTGGAAGCTGGCGCTCAAGGCCAACGCGCTCTACCGCGACGGCTCCAAGCTCTCGCAGCCGCTCGCCGCGAACATGTTCGAGGATCTCGACGCCGAGGACGCGGCCGAGGCGATCGAGGAGATGCTCGAGGCGCCGGCGGCCGCGGCGACCCCGATGATCGTGGAGCGCATCGTCGAGCGCATCCGCGCCGACCGCCGCCGCCTGCCCCAGCGCCGCAAGGGCTACACCCAGAAAGCGGTGATCGGCGGGCACAAGGTCTATTTGCGGACCGGCGAGTACGGCGACGGCGTGATCGGGGAGATTTTCATCGACATGCACAAGGAGGGCGCCGCCTTCCGCTCGCTGATGAACAACTTCGCGATCGCCATCTCGATCGGCCTGCAATACGGCGTGCCGCTCGAGGAGTTCGTGGACGCCTATTGCTTCACGCGCTTCGAGCCCTCCGGCATCGTCGAAGGCAACGACGCGATCAAGATGTCGACCTCCGTACTCGACTACATCTTCCGCGAGCTTGCGGTCTCATATCTCGGCCGCAACGACCTCGCGCACGCCCAGCCTGCCGATCTCGAGCCCGACAGTGTCGGCCGGGGGCCGGGCGACAAGACCCGGGGACCGAAGGACGAAGAGTATCCCGCCGCCGAAGCCGCGCTCGACGCGGTCAAGCAGGTGGCGAGCACAGGATACGTCCGCAATCGGTTCCGCGTATTCCAGGGTGGCGCCGCCAAGCAGGCGAACGGCACGGCCAATGGCCAGGCCGCGGGCGCGACCCTCACGAGCTCGGCCGGGACAGAGCACCGCGAGGTGCACGGAGCGGCAGCCATGGTGGCTGTCGGCGAGTCCCGCGCCGTGACCAGCGACAGCGCGACCCGAGCTGTCGCTGTTTCTGCCGCCGTGGTGGCAGAGGTCGATGACCGATTGGACCAAATCCGCCAAGCGCGGATGAAGGGATATGAGGGCGACCCCTGCTCCGAGTGCGGCAACTTCACGCTGGTACGCAACGGGACCTGCCTCAAATGTGACACCTGTGGCGGCACCAGCGGATGTAGCTGACGGGCACTTCGTGCCTGACCGTTACTCCTCCCTTACCTCGGGGGTGCGTGCAATGCGCACCCCCCTTTTTTTGTCCTGACGGCAACCGCACGCTGACACTCTACTAGTGGAAATGCCTTGCGCCGCCGCTGGCCGCTGGGCGGGCGATCGGCTACTGTGCGCCGCCGGGAAAAAAGGGAGAACGACGATGGCGGGGACGATCGACAAGCGCTTGCGGGAGCTGGGCATCGAGTTGCCGGAAGCGGCCGCGCCGGCGGCCAACTACGTGCCTTGGGCGATCACCGGAAACTTGGTGTTCATCGCCGGGCAGATCACCTTCTGGAACGGCGAGCTCAAGTACCTCGGCAAGGTCGGCTCCGACCTCACCATCGAAGAAGGCCAGGCCGCGGCGCGGCTCTGCGCCCTCAACATCATCGCCCAGGTCAAGGCTGCCTGCGGGGGCGACCTCGACAAGGTCGTGCGCTGCGTGAAACTCGGCGCCTTCGTGAACGCCAAGCCCGACTTCACCGACATGCCGAAAGTGGCGAACGGCGCCTCCGACGTGCTGGTCGAGGTCTTCGGCGACAAAGGCAAGCACGCGCGCTTCGCGGTCGCGGCGGCGTCGCTTCCGCTCGGCGTCAGCGTCGAGGTCGACGCGGTCTTCGAGATCGCCTGAGCCCGGCCCCGGGGCACGCCCATGGCCACGATCACTCATCCGCGCCTGGAGGCGCTGGGCATCGTCCTGCCCGATCCAATGCCGCCGGCGGCGAACTACGTTCCCTGGACGCTGGCGGGAAACCTGCTGCACATCGCCGGCCAAGGCCCGGTCGAGAACGGCGAGATGAAATGCACGGGCCACGTCGGCGCCGAGGTCTCGATCGAGACCGCCGTGGAGGCCGCCCGGCTCACCGGTCTCAATCTTCTGTCCCAGGTCATGGATGCGCTTGAAGGCGACCTCGACCGTGTCGTCCGGGTGGTCAAGCTCGGCGGCTTCGTTCAGTGCACCCCCGACTTCACCGACATGCCCAAGGTGATCAACGGCGCCTCCGACCTGATGGTCGAGGTCTTCGGCGAGGCCGGCCGCCACGCGCGCTTCGCGGTCGGCGCCCCCGCCCTGCCCTTCGCCACTTCGGTCGAGATCGACGGCATCTTCCAGATCCGCTGACCCTCCGACATCGCTCAAAAAAAAGCCGCCGATCTTGCGATCGACGGCGAGTTACCCGCATCGGGGGATGCTAGTGAAGAAGTGCCTTGCGGCGCTTCGATCTCAAATATCAAAAACTCCAATCGGACGCCACAGTATTCAATCATCAATATGAAGCAAACTTGGCGCGTATTTTCAGTAGATTTCTGACGCTGTCAACATTTATATAATTAAATATTATCCTATATTTTAGATAAATTGAATATCATACAAATATAGTCAAATTATAGTCTTTGATTTCATTTGTAATTCAATGCACTATGCATCGCGGTTGCACATGCGCTACCCCGATGCCAGCAAGCTGATACGTGAAAATTTCGCGATAGTCGGCGGTTGATCCCGGCCGGATCGTCAGCCGCCGGTGCAGGAGACACCGCCGGAGACCGGGGTGCAGCCCTTGTGAAAAGCGCCTTCATGCAGATCCACGCCGTCGCGGCCGGCGCATCCTGCGAGCAGGAGGGCCGCGAGCATGGCGGCGGCCAACAGGCTGATCCTACGCATCATGTCGGTTTCCTCTCGCCCTCCCTGATGGCAAGAGACGGACAAATCTCGACGGTTTCTGGGCCGGAGCGGGGCGATTTAGTGCCGCTTTAAAGGCATGCGCGTCGGCGGACGCCCGCCACCGCTCCGATCGCCTGGCTTGTAGGATGACGAGACCACCGGTATCGGAGGTCTACGGGGGCGCCGGCCAGAGGAATTAACCGGAGATCACGAGATCGCCGTCGTCGGTCGCCACCGCCGCCAGACCGAGACCGACCCAGCCGCCCGGGAGGAATATCTTCGTGCTGGAGATGGGATCGTCGACCAGGGCCGCCGCCGTCGAGGCTCCGCGTACCTCGAGCTTGCCCAAGGTGTCCGGCCGCTCCGCATCCCCCGCAGCGATCCGACACTCTGTTTCCCCGACACCGCGCCACCCCCCGTCGCTCGGGGACCGGCCGCCGTCTCGCATGAGCGCGAAGGGGGCGGCCCGGGTGCCCATCAGCGCGACGTCGGCCCCACCGGGTCCCGTCACCGTGAGGGGCACCGTGCCCGGCGGGCCTTCGCCCGGAGCGAAGCGCATCGGAACGCCGTCTCCGCCGGGCGCCCCGCCGGGGCCATCGCACAGGCCAAGCGCCGCGCCGCGCTCGAGCCAGTAGGCCAGGACGGATTCTAACCCGGCGTCATCGATCGCACCGTCCCACCGCATCGCCGCCCCTGCCCCGGCGCCCAGGCGCGGCGACAACGCCGCCACGAGCGCGCGGGCGCCGGCGAGCACGGTGTGATGGGTATGGGCGACGACGTGCAGCTTGTCCGGATCGTCCGCGGTCGGTCCCGCGGCCGGCCCGGCAAGCAGGATCGCCGGATCGCCGGCGACCGCGCTTGCCAGGCGCGTCGGTTCCGCATTGTGCAAGCCGTCCGGTTCCAGCACGGCGAGATCGATCACCGGGATCGCCGCTGGCTTCGCGGCCGCGGCCGCCGACCTCCCGTCACTCCCCGCGGCGACGATCGCGGCGAGACGGCCTTTGTGCGCGATCTCGGCGAGCGCGTGATCCGATGACCCCCGGGGCATGAGCAATACCGGGCAGCCCAGGCGCCAGATCGCGGCGCAGGCAATCAGTGCGGCCACCGAGGCGGGCGCGGCCAAGCCGACCGCGTCGCCCCGCCCGACACCGGCGCCGGCCAGCGCGGCCGCGGCGGTCTGGGCGCGGTCGTTCAGCCCGGACCAGGACAGGCGCTCGTCATCGCAGAAGACCGCAGTGTCCTGCGGCCGCTCGCGCGCGTGGTCGGCGATCCGGGAAACCAGCGTTGCCGCCGTCCAGGCGCCGCTTGCCACATAGGCCTGCACCCGGGCCTGGTCGAAGGCGAGCGAACGGCGAATGAGCGCCGCGTCCGGCTTGACCCGGTAGGCCTCTTCAGGATCGACGTACTCGTCCGGACGGTAGCGCTTGCCGCCGCCGAGCCGATAGAGCTTGCGATACTGATTGGTGCGGAAGACGCGCCGCTCGATGACGTTGCGGATGAAGGTGACCTGGGGCCGGGCGAGCCCGACGCGGTCCGAGATCTCGTCGTCGCAAAGCCCGGTCGCCTCGCGCTCGGCGAGCCAGGTCCGGTGATCGAGCTTACGCACCGGATCGCCCCGCCGCAGCTGGACGTTGAGGCTGAGGTCGAAGATGACCTTGCCGTAAGCCTCCACCATCTCTGGCGTGACGCCGTAGGGCATGGTCCTTACCCCTCGCCGTCGCCTGGCCGACCTTCGCCTCGCTTGAGTGCGCCGCGGCGCAGCGGGTCGACCTGCGGGCCCTGCGTGGCGATCGGGCAAACGCGCATGCATTCGAAGCATTGCGCATTGGTGTCGACGCCCGCGGTCGCCTTGTAGAAGAAGGACTGCGCCTCGCCGCCGTAGAGCAGCTCCTCGCGCTCGAGCACGTCGCCGGTCTCGAAGGCCCGCTCGATGATCGTCGGCATGTTTTCGTATTGCTGGCACATCTCGGCGCAGCGGAACATGTCGAAACGCATCTCTTCGATCTCGCCGTCGTCGTCGATGCTGCCGGAGATGCATTCGACCGGGCAGTTCTGCATGCACGGGGTCTGCCCCGACTTGCGATAGAGCGAGACGCAGGACGGCGCCGGACACGGGTTCTCCGCCATCGGCCCGTCGGGCGGCAACGCCATCTCGGTGAAGATCGAGCCGTAGTAGAGCATGCCGAACTCGGGATGCAGCAGGATGTCGCCCGCCAGCGAGCGGGCGCCGATGCCGGCGAGCTCGGCATGCAGCTTCAGGCTCTGCATGGGATGGCGGGCACCGAGCTCGGGGTCGACATGGGGCGGACAATAGATTGCCCGGTGGCCGAAGGCGCTCTCGATGCGAAAGGCAAGGCCCGCCGCCACCCGGTAGATCCGGCTCACATTGGTGCCGATCGAGGTCATGACTTTCGCCGGCGTCCGCCAGGTGCCCTGGGTAGGGCCGGTGACGCCGACCGAGATGACAGTCCGGGCGCGCGGCAGAAGATCGCGCGGGCCATGGCCGGGCGGCGCGAATTTCTCGATCAGATCGACATCTGCGAAACCGATCGCCGCGGCGCCGCGCGTCAGCGCGTAGTCCTTCAAGTCCCGCTTCACGGCGTCAGGATCGGCCAGCGCCGCCGCCTCGCCGCTGGCCGCGCGCTCGCGCCCGGCGTCGGATTTTGTATCGCGTTTCGGATCGCGCGCGGCCTGCCCTGCCCCTGGTTTCGCCATGCCTCGCTCCCGATTCCGCAAAAGTATTTTATCCGTAAGAATATCGCATATAATGTTTTTGCCGACAAGCAGAGCGCTGCTATCCTTGCCTTGGGCTCTCGAAGGGGGTGCCGCCGAATGCCGCCGACCCTGCACCATGCACCACAGAGCAAGGCCGCCGCCGGCAATCCTTCGTTGCGGCTGTGGCTGCATCTGATGAAGGCGGCGCGGCTCATCGAGGCGCGCGCGAACCGGCGCTTGAAGCAGCACCACGGTCAGAGCCTCGCGCGCTTCGACGTGCTGGCGCAGCTCCTGCACTTCGACGCAGAGTGGGTGTCGACGGGCCAGCTCGCCGCCGCGCTGCTCGCGGTCGGGGGCAATGCGACCGGCGTGCTCGACCGGATGGAGACGGACGGCCTCATCGAGCGCCGGTCGAGCCCGGTCGATCGGCGCAGTTACGAGATACGGGCCACCGCGGCAGGCCGCGTCCTGCTGGCCGCCATGGACGAGGACCATTCGGCCTGGATCGCCGCCATGATGGCGGCGATGCCCCTCGACCGCCAGGCGGCGCTGACCGAGCTGCTGATCGAAGCGCGCCACCTCTTCGAGGCCGGGGACGCGACCGCGGAGGCCGGAGCATGAACCGGCCGGCCGCCTCCGCTTCCGACATCGACCTCGCGGCGGCATCAAGATCAATCCGGCCGATATCGAGGCCGCCATCGACCGCCATCCGGCGGTCGCGGTTTCGGCGATCGTGCCGATCCCCGACGAGGTCTTGGGCGAGCGCCTTTGCTGCGTCGCCGAGCTTGTGCCCGGAGCAACCTTGGGCCTAGAAGAACTTTGCGCCTTTCTGGAGCGCGAGAAGCTGGCCAAGCGGCGCTGGCCCGAGCGCCTGGAGATCGTCGGGGCGATGCCGCTGACCCCAACCCGCAAGGTCATCAAGGGCCGGCTCCGTGCAGGCTAGAGCAAAGGACTATCTCCTGGGACACGCTGTCCCGGCCAAAGGAGGAGACAATGGAATGCGGCGCTTGGCGTTCAATGTGACGGCGGCGTTGTTGCTTCTGGCGCCGGCGTTGGGTTTCGCAGCGGCGGCCAAGTCGGGCGATGCGGCCCGGTGCGACGCGCTCAAGGCCCGGCCTGCGGTCAAGTCGTGCCTGGCCGCGATCAAGCTCGATCCGAACTCGAGGACGCTCCGCCGCCGTCTCGGCTACGCCTATCTGGAAGCCGACCTGTTCAGCGAGTCGATCGGCGCGCTTCGCGAGGTCACCCGCCGCTGGCCGAACGACTGGCAGGGCCATTTCGACCTCGCCTCGGTGTATGGCTTTCTCCAGGCCTATCCCTCGGCGGTCGCGCCGATCGAGGCGGCGATGCGGATCCAGCCCGACAATCTCCCGACGCTGATGCTGGCGACGATCATCTTCCGCAACGTCAGGCGCGACGAGACGGTGTTTCGGATCGCGCTCAGGGCGGCAGGGCTCGGCGAGCGCGTGGCGATGTTCATGACTTCGTATCACTACGAACGGGGCGTCGGCACCAAGCAGGACCTGCCCCAGGCCCGCTATTGGCTGGAAAAGGCCGCGGCCGCCGGGCACGTCGCCGCCATGGACCAGATGACCAAGGGCTATCTGCACGGCGAGATGGGTTTCAAGCCCGACGAACGTAAGGCCGAGATCTGGGCGGCGCGGGCGCGAAAGGCGCGCAACCTGCGCTGAACCGCGCCGCAATCCGGCCTTCCCACTTGGCGGCCCGCGCCGCAGTTCCTATTGTTAGCTCATGCCCGACGGCGGCGATTCCGCGACCATCAAAATATACGGCAAGATCGCCGACGTCGACGCGTCGGGCTGGGACGCCTGCGCGCGCATCGGCGCGGACGACGACAATCCCTTCGTCAGCCACGCCTTCCTGAACGCGCTGGAGGAAAGCCGCTCGGCGACCGAGCGCGCCGGCTGGATGCCCCAGCACATCGTGGCCGAGGACGGCGCCGGCATACCGATGGCCTGCGCGCCGATGTATGTGAAGTCGCATTCGCAAGGCGAGTATGTCTTCGATCACGCCTGGGCGGACGCCTACGAGCGCGCCGGCGGGCGCTACTATCCCAAGCTTCAGGTCGCCGTGCCGTTCACCCCGGTGACCGGCCCGCGCCTGCTGGTCCGGCCCGGCGAGGACGAGGAGCGCAACCGCCAGTTCCTCATCACCGGCTTGGTCGAGGTGACCAAGAAGAGCGGCGTCTCGACCCTCCACGTCACCTTCGCGTGCGAAGCCGACAAGGAAGCCCTGGCGGCGGCCGGTTTCGCCATCCGCATGGGCGAGCAGTTCCATTGGCAGAACGACGGCTATGCGAACTTCGACGATTTCCTGGCGGCGCTCACCTCGCGCAAGCGCAAGAACATCAGGAAAGAGCGCCGCAAGGTCGTCGACGCCGGCATCACGGTCCGCCCGCTGGTGGGCGATGCGATCCGCTCACGCCATTGGGACGCCTTCCACGATTTCTACATCGCCACCTACGACCGCAAATGGGGCTATCCCTACCTGACGCGGGAGTTCTTCACCCTGCTCGGCGAGCGCCTCGGCGACCGGGTGGTCCTGATGATCGCCGAATACGACGGGGAGATCGTCGCCGGCGCGCTCAACCTCCGCGGCGGCGATGCGATCTACGGGCGCAACTGGGGCTGCGCCGGGCATTTCAAGTTCCTGCACTTCGAGGCCTGCTACTACCAGGCCATCGATTTCGCGATCGCCCACGGCCTCGCCCGCGTCGAGGCCGGAACGCAGGGCCCGCACAAGGTCCAGCGCGGATACCTGCCGCGTCGGACCTGGAGCGCCCATTGGCTGCGCGACGGGAACTTCCGCGAGGCGGTCGAGGACTTCTGCCGGCGCGAGCGCGCGGCGATCGAGCAGGACATGTCCTATATCGAGGAAATCACGCCCTTCCGCCGCAGCGAGGACTGACGAACGGTCCTCGCTCGGCGGCACGGCAGCTGTCAGCGCGGCTCGACGAGCTCCGTCGATTTGTCGTCGGAGCCGCCCTTGTCCGGGTCGCCCTTGCGCTTCTTGCGCTCCGACTTTGTCGGCGGGCGCGACTGGTAGCTGAAGGCGAGCTTGTTGTCCTTGGACACCCGGGCCCGCACGGTGCCGCCCTTCTCCAGCTTGCCGAACAGCAGCTCCTCGGCCAGGGGCTTCTTGACCTGGTCCTGGATCAGCCGGGACAGCGGGCGCGCCCCGAACTTGGGATCGTAGCCGCGCTCGGCCAGCCATTTCCGCGCCTCGGGGCTGAGCTCGATCGTCACGTTGCGGTCGGCGAGTTGCTCCTCGAGCTGCATGATGAACTTGTCGACGACCCGTTCGACCACCGCCGGGCCGAGCGCCTTGAAACCGATCGTGGCGTCGAGACGGTTGCGGAACTCCGGGGTGAACATGCGCTCGATCGCCTCGGCGTCGTCGCCGACGCGCTCGGTCCGCTCGAAGCCGATCGCGGGCTTGGCGAGGTCGGCGGCGCCGGCATTCGTGGTCATGATCAGGATGACGTTGCGGAAGTCGACCGACTTGCCGTTGTGGTCGGTCAGCTTGCCGTGGTCCATCACCTGCAGCAGCACGTTGAAGAGGTCGGGATGGGCCTTTTCGATCTCGTCGAGCAGCAGAACGGCGTAGGGATGCTGGTCGATCGCATCGGTCAGCAGGCCGCCCTGGTCGAAGCCGACATAGCCCGGAGGCGCGCCGATCAGCCGCGAGATCGAATGCCGCTCCATGTATTCCGACATGTCGAAGCGGATGAGCTCGACCCCCAGCGTCAGGGCGAGCTGGCGGGCCACCTCGGTCTTGCCGACGCCGGTGGGCCCGGAGAAGAGGTAGTTGCCGATCGGCTTCTCCGGCTCGCGCAGGCCGGCGCGGGCGAGCTTGATCGCGGCGCTGAGCGCGGCGATCGCCTCGTCCTGGCCGTAGACCATGCGCTTGAGGTCGCGGTCGAGCGTCTCCAGCGTCTGCCTGTCGTCGCGGCTCACGTTCTTCGGCGGGATCCGCGCGATCTTGGCGACGATCGCCTCGACGTCCTTGACGTTGATCGTCTTCTTGCGCTTGCTCGGCGGCAGCAGCATCTGCGCGGCGCCGACCTCGTCGAGCACGTCGATGGCCTTGTCCGGAAGCTTGCGGTCGTTGATGTAGCGCGAGGACAGCTCCACAGCCGAGCGGATGGATTCGGCGGTGTAGCGAACCTTGTGATGCTCCTCGTAGTAGGGCTTGAGGCCGCGCAGGATCTTCACCGTGTCCTCGAGCGAAGGCTCGTTGATATCGATCTTCTGGAAGCGGCGGACCAGCGCCCGGTCCTTCTCGAAGTAGTTCCGGAACTCCTTGTAGGTCGTCGAGCCGATGCAACGCAGCGTGCCCGAGGCGAGCGCCGGCTTCAGCAGGTTTGATGCGTCCATCGAGCCGCCCGAGGTGGCGCCCGCGCCGATCACGGTGTGGATTTCGTCGATGAAGAGGATCGCGCCGGGCATCGCGTCGAGCTCGGAGAGCACGGCCTTGAGGCGCTCCTCGAAGTCGCCGCGGTAGCGCGTGCCGGCCAAGAGCGCGCCCATGTCGAGTGCATAGATGGTGTTGTCCTTCAGGACCTCGGGCACTTCGTCGTGGACGATGCGCCGCGCCAGCCCCTCGGCGATCGCGGTCTTGCCGACGCCGGGCTCGCCGACGTAGAGCGGGTTGTTCTTCTGGCGGCGGCACAGGATCTGGATCGTGCGCTCGACCTCGGCGGCGCGGCCGATCAGAGGATCGATGCGGCCCCTCTTGGCCTTCTCGTTCAGGTCGACGCAGTAGCTGCCCAGCGCCTCTTTGCCCTGCTTGACGACGTTCTCGCCGCCGGTCTCCTCCTCGGCGCCGTGGACGGTGCGGCTTTCGGACTTGCCGGGCACCTTGGCGATGCCGTGGGAGATGTAGTTGACCGCGTCGTAACGCGTCATGTCCTGCTCTTGCAGGAAGAAGACGGCGTGGCTCTCGCGCTCGGCGAACATGGCGACCAGGACGTTGGCGCCGGTCACCTCCTCGCGGCCGCTCGACTGCACGTGGATCGCGGCGCGCTGCAGCACGCGCTGGAAGCCGGCGGTGGGCTTCGCCTCCTCGCCCGATTCGTCGATCAGGTCGTCGAGCTCGTTGTCGATGTAGTCGATCAGCTCGGCCCGGATGCGGTCGATGTCGACGCCGCAAGCGCGCATCACCGCGACAGCGTCCTGATCCTCCGTCAGCGACAGCAGCAGATGCTCGAGCGTCGCGTAGTCGTGGCGCCGTTCGTTGGCATAGGCGAGAGCCCGATGGAGGCTTTGCTCGAGGTTCGATGACAGCATGCGGGGGATCCGATCTCCTGGCCGGGTTGCGCTATTCCTTTTCCAGCGTGCACTGGAGAGGATGCTGATGACGCCGCGCGAAGTCCATCACCTGGTTTACCTTGGTCTCCGCGATCTCGTAAGTAAACACCCCGCAAACGCCGACGCCCTTTTGATGGACATGCAGCATGATGCGGGTGGCCTCCTCCCGGTTCTTGTTGAAAAACCGCTCAAGCACGTGAACGACGAACTCCATGGGCGTGTAGTCGTCGTTCAACATCAGCACTTTGTACATTGATGGCTTCTTGGTCTTCGGCCGGGTCCTGACGACCACGCCGGTGTTCGAGCCATCGTTGTTTTTGTCTTTGTCGTCGCTCATAGCCCTTGCGACGCACCCATTTGCAGATTTCGCCCCGATTGTGCCGTGGACTTGGGAAAGATTCGGTGAACGTCGTCCGGTAAGAGATTCGCCATTCCGGCCGGCAGTTTCAAGCTTCATTCGTCAAAAATAAACGCGCCCGGCGGGAACGGCGCTGCCGGGTGCTGCGATTCGCTTCGGCGGATGACGCGTTGACGACGTGTCGGGCGTCGACGGCCTGCCGGTTGATGCTCCCGGCGCGGCATCGACCGATCCGATCGCCACGGTCGCGGCCAAGGTCCCGCGCCCACCCGACGCGTGGCCTTCGCCGGGGACGGCAAGTAATCGGACCGTCGCGGGCTCCGGCCTGGCGAGGGATCGCCAAACCGTCGTGCGGTCTCATACGGCTTCGGATCCTCGAAATCCCCGGCACACTCTCGCCCGATCTCCGTGTCCATCGTGTGACGTCGATCATTCATGTTGCATTGCACAATAGACAACACGCCATAGAAACAGCCGGTTCATCAATTGATCTGTTTGCATTGCACAACAACACTTTGGCGCCACAATTATCGGGGATACGCACAGTCTGGATCGCGTAACACGTGCCAGATGGTTAAGCCCCGGCCGGTTTCGTGGTCCAACAATCGCAAAGTATTCGACGCTCGCCGGATGAAAATGACTGGATATGGACGAAAAATCTGAGGAGATCGGCAAAAAGTTAACTTTTGTTAACTATTTGGGGACAATATAGGTAACACAAGCGCCGCGATAGACAGGGACTCACGCGCGGCGTAGAATCGGCGGTATCGTCCGTTGGTTCATGGGAACCTTGAGAGGAGGCGTTGTTGATTACTCGGGCTTTGACACAGACTTGGGATTCGATTCGCTCAACCGCGTTCGCAACCGCGCTCGCCGCGGCGGCCGTCCTGGTACTCGTGGTCAGTACGGCGAACCCTGCGGCGGCCCGGCCGGGCTATGCCTCGATCGTGATCGACTGGAAGTCCGGCAAGGTCGTCAGCGCCTATCGCGCCGACAAGCTGCATGCGCCCGCCTCGCTCACCAAGGTGATGACGCTCTACCTCGTCTTCGAGGCCCTCGACGCCAAGCGGATCAAGCTGAACCAGCGCCTGCGCGTCTCGGTGCGCGCCCAGTACGCCCGGCCCACGCGCCTCGGCTTGCGCGCCGGCACCACGATCACCGTGCGTGAGGCGATCCTGGCGCTGGTCACCAAGTCGGCGAACGACGCGGCCGTCGTCGTGGCCGAGGCGCTCGGCGGCAGCGAGGCCCGCTTCGCCCGGATCATGACGACGCGCGCGCGCCAGATCGGCATGTCGCGCACGACGTTCCGCAACGCCTCGGGCCTGCCCGCGCGCGGCCAGCTCACCACGGCGCGCGACATGGCGATCATGGCCAGCGCGATCATCAAGACCTTCCCGCACCACTATCATTACTTCGGAACGCGCGTCTTTCATTTCCGCGGCCGCCGCTACGGCAATCACAACCGTCTCCTGGGCCGCTATCCCGGCGTCGACGGCCTCAAGACCGGCTACGTCCGCGCCTCGGGCTTCAACCTGATCGTCTCCGCGCGCGACTCCGCCGGCACGCGGGTCGTCGCCGTGGTGCTGGGCGGCCGCTCGCATCGCCATCGCGACATTCGCATGACCGGCCTGCTGAACCACTCCTTCGGCAGCAAGACCCGTTACGCGGCGCTGAAGCAGCGCGGACGGCACGTCATGACCGGCCGGACCCAGCGCAAGGCCTCGGCGATCGCCTCGGCGCGCACCTATACCAAGGCGCGCTACACCGAGAAGAGCAATCGGCAGGCGCGGCGTCATATCAGCGTGCGCCGCGGGCGCTGGAGCGTCCAGGTCGGCGCCTTCCGCAGCTACAAGCACGCTCGTCGCGCCACCTATCTCGCCAAGCGCCGCGCCAAGGTGCTGCGAGGCGCCGTGCCCACGGTGGTCAAGGTGAGCCGTTCGCGGTACCGCTATCGCGCGCGCCTGCGTGGGCTGACCCGACAGCAGGCCTACGTCGCCTGCCGGTCGCTGAAGCGTCGTGGCGCCCGCTGCGCCGTGCGCGGCCCGTCCCGCGGGTAAGCGTCCCAACGCCCTTTACGGCTTTAGCCGTTCGCTCCAGGAGCGTTCGGCCGCGCGGATATCGGCTGGGCTGATGCCGTCGAGCCACGCCTTGGCGATCTCGACGAAATCGGTCTTGTGGCGCGCGCGCCAGTCGTCGAGCGACCAGGCGGCGTCCGCGCGCGCCACCCGCTCGCCGGCGATGAAGACCCAGGCCGTGGGCGGCGGCGCGATCCCACCCGCAGCCGCGGGCGCGACGGGCGCGATCGGGCACCGCCGCGCCTCGTATTCGGCGCCTTCGAAGCAGCTCAGCATCGCCGCCTCGGCCACCCCCACGTCCGGCAAGACGAGGCCGTCGACCGACGCGCCCGTCTCGGGAACGGCGGCTGGATAGGGCTGATCCCGTACCGCCTGGCGCCGGTGTTCGGGCAAGGCCGCCGGCATCAGAGCTTCATCCGGGACCGGGCGCCCAAACACCAGCGCCCGGACCTCGGCGTCGAGCAGCGTCCCGTAGAAGAAGAAATCGAACACCCCGCCCCCGCGCGCCAATTCCCGGCCGTCGCTCAGAACGCCGGCGGATTGATCCCGCTCTGCGTCAACTGCTCGGCGAGCTGCGACTTCAGCCGCGACAGCCCGCCCTCATCCCCCGCCTCGCAACGCGCCACCAGCACCGCCTGCGTGTTTGAGGCGCGCAGCAGCCACCAGCCGTCCTCGGTGCTGACGCGGACGCCGTCGATGCCGTTGACCTCCGCCCCGGCCGCCGAGAGCCGCCCGCGCACTTCCTCGACGATGTCGAACTTGCGCGCCTCGTCGCATTCGAAGCGGATCTCGGGCGTGTTGACCACCACGGGCAGGCGATCGCGGATCGCCGCCAGGCTCTCGTCGGCGCGGCTGACGATCCCGATCAGGCGGATCGCCGCATAGAGCGCATCGTCGAACCCGTAGTATTTGTCGGCGAAGAACACGTGCCCGCTCATCTCGCCCGCCAGCGGCGCCTTGGTCTCGCGCATCTTGGCCTTGATCAGGGAATGGCCGGTCCGCCACATCAGCGGTTGGCCGCCGAGGCGCGCGATCTCGTCGAACAGCACGCTGCTCGCCTTGACGTCGGCGATGATCGTCGCGCCCGGCCGCTCGGCCAGGATCTCGCCGGCGAAGAGGACCATAAGCTGATCCGCCCACAGCACCCGCCCCAGCCCGTCGATCGCCCCGATGCGGTCGCCGTCGCCGTCGAAGGCCACGCCGAGATCGCAGGATTCGGTCTTTACGGCCGCCTTTAGTTGCTCGAGGTTCTTCTCCACGGTCGGATCGGGATGGTGGTTGGGGAACGTGCCGTCGATCGTCTCGTTGAGCAGAACGTGCCGGCCCGGCAGCCGGCCCACCAAATCCACCATGACCTCGCCGACCGCGCCGTTGCCGCCGTCCCAGGCGACGCAGAGCTCGCGTCCGCCGTCGAAGTCCTTCATCAGCCGCCCGACGTAATCGTCGAAGACCGGCGCGTCGGCGCCCGAACCTTGCCCCTCGGCATAGGCGCCCGCCGCGGCGATGGTGCCGAGCTCGGCAATGGCGTCGCCGTAGAAGGCGCCGCTGCCCAGCATCATCTTGAAGCCGTTGTAGTCGGGCGGGTTGTGCGATCCGGTCACCATGATCCCGCCGTCGGCCTCGAGGGCGTAGACGCCGTAGTAGAGCATCGGCGTCGGCCCGCGGCCGACCCGCAGGACCTCCATTCCGGCCGAGCGCAGCCCCTCTTCGAGCGCCGCCGCCATGGCGGGCGAGCTCAGCCGGCCATCGTAGCCGACCGCGATCCGGCCGCCCCCGCCGCGGGCGACGACCGTCGCGAACGACCGGCCGACCGCGCGCGCGTCGTCCTCGCTGATGGTCTCGCCGACGATGCCGCGGATGTCGTATTCGCGCAGGACCGTGGGATCGAAGCGGTGGCTCGCTCCCATCAGGCGGTGCCACGCTGGCGCTCGTCGAGCTTCGGCTTCGCTTCCGGCCGCCCGACCGAGGTGTAGGCGAACCCGGCCGCGGCCATCTCCGACGGCTTGTAGATGTTCCTGAGGTCGATCATCACCGGCGCCCGCATCAGCGTCTTGACCCGGCCCAGGTCGAGCGCGCGGAACTCGTTCCACTCGGTGATGATCACGACCGCGTCGGCGCCTTCCATGGTCTCATAGGCGTCGTCGCACCAGGCGATGTCCCGCAGCAGCCTCTTCGCCTCTTCCATGCCTTCGGGATCGTAAGCGCGGATCGTCGCGCCGCCCTTCTGCAGCGCGGGCACGATGGCGAGGCTGGCGCTGTCGCGCATGTCGTCGGTGTTCGGCTTGAACGTGAGGCCCAGCACCGCGATCGTCTTGTCCTTGACCGAGCCGCCGCAGCCGGCGACGACCTTCTCGGCCATGCGGCCCTTCCGCTCCTCGTTGATCTCGACGACGCTCTCGACGATACGGAGCGGCGCGCCGTATTCCTGACCGGTCCGCACCAGGGCGAGCGTGTCCTTGGGGAAGCACGATCCGCCGTAGCCCGGCCCGGGATGCAGGAACTTCGAGCCGATACGCCCGTCCATGCCGATGCCCTTGGCGACATCCTGGACGTTGGCCCCGACCTGCTCGCAGAGATCGGCGATCTCGTTGATGAAGGTGATCTTGGTCGCCAGGAAGGTATTGGCGGCGTACTTGATCAGCTCCGAGGTCTCGCGCGATGTGAAGAGCAAAGGGGTCTCACGGAGAAAAAGCGGGCGGTAGAGCTCGCGCATCGCGTCCCGCGCGGTCTGCGATTCGGTGCCGATGACGATACGGTCCGGCCGCATGAAGTCCTCGATCGCGGCACCCTCGCGCAGGAACTCCGGGTTGGAGACCACGTCGAACGCCGCGTCGGGCCGGGCCTGGCGAATGATCCGCTCGACCTCGCGGCCGGTGCCGACCGGGACCGTCGATTTGGTGATCACGACCGTATAGTGGTCGAGCGCGCCTGCAATCTGCCCGGCGGCGGCGTAGACGAAGCTCAGGTCCGCGTGCCCGTCGCCGCGCCGGGTCGGCGTCCCGACGGCGATGAACACGGCGTCCGCGCCCGTGACGGCTTTGGCGAGGTCGGTCGTGAAATGCAGGCGGCCGTCCTCGACGTTGCGTTCGACCATGACCTCGAGGCCCGGCTCGAAGATCGGCAGGATGCCGTCCTGAATGCGCGCGATCTTGTCCGCGTCGACATCGACGCAGGTGACATGGTGCCCGAATTCGGAGAAGCAGGTGCCCGAGACGAGCCCGACATAGCCCGTTCCGATCATCGCGATTCGCATGCCAAATCCCTTTCAAAGCCGGCGGCCGGGCCGCGGCGCGTCTATGTCTTGCCGATCAAGCGGCCCATGGCCTGGATCACCGTATCGGCGAGGTCGGCCCGTTTCAGCGCGAAGGCGATGGTCGCCTCGACGAAACCCGCCCGGTCGCCGCAGTCGTAGCGCGTGCCCTCGAAGCGCAGCCCGTGCAACGGAACCTTTCCGATGGTGGCGGCGATCGCGTCGGTCAGCTGGATCTCGCCTCCGGCGCCGGCAGTGTGCCGATCGAGCTCTGCCAACACCTCCGGCTGCAACACGTAGCGCCCGATGACCGAAAGCGTCGAGGGCGCATCCTTCGGATCGGGCTTCTCGACCAGCCCGCGCACCGACGCCAAGCGCCCGTCGTCGCTCTCCACATCGAGGATGCCGTAGCGGTTGGTGTGCTCCCGCGCCACGTCCATCACCGCGACCAGGTTGCCGCCGGTCTCCGCATGGGCGTCGACGAGCTGTTTCAGGCACGGCGTGTCGGCGGCGACCAGGTCGTCGGGCAGGATCACCGCGAAGGGCTCGTCGCGGACGAAGGCCCGCGCGCACCAGACCGCGTGGCCGAGGCCCAGCGCCTCGCGCTGGCGCGTGAAGCTGATCTGGCCCGGTGCGGGCAGCCAATCGGAGATTGCCGCCAGCTCGGCCGTCTTGCCGCGGGCCGTCAGCGCCTCGGTCAGCTCGGGCGCGCGGTCGAAATGATCCTCGATCGTGGTTTTGCCGCGCCCGGTGACGAAGATGAACTCCTCGATACCGGCCGCCTGGGCCTCCTCCAGCGCGTACTGGATGAGCGGTTTGTCGACGATGGGCAGCATTTCCTTCGGCACCGCCTTGGTCGCCGGCAGGAAGCGGGTCCCCAGACCCGCGACCGGGAACACGGCCTTGCGGACCGGGCGGGTCAAGGGCTGCTCGCTTTCATGGAAGGTCTCGCTGGTCGCGGCCTGCTGCATCGATCTCTGCGCGGGGCTCGAACCCAGGGGGCGCTGTTCTGGCACGCGCCGCCGAGCCGCGCAAGCATGGCGCGCGCGGGCCGGTTTCGGCCTCTCGTCAGGCCCATCGCCGCGGTCGCATCCATCAGTGTTTCAGGCGCCCGTCGCTCGACATCAGGACCGCGACCGGCCGGGTCTGGGAGAAGTTCGACAGCACGATCATCAGGATCACCATGATCGGGACGCAGAGGAACATGCCGGTCACGCCCCAAATGGTGCCCCAGACGACCAGAGAGACGATCACGATCAGCGGGCTCAGGTTGAGCGAGCTGCCCATCAGCTTGGGCTCGATGATGTTGGCGATCGCCGCCTGGGTCACGCCGACCCCGATCGCGACGACCAGGATCGGCCAGATGCTGACGAACTGAACGATCGAGAAGACCAGCGGAAAGATGATGCCGATGATCGGCCCGACCGTCGGGATCCAGGCCATGAAGAAGATCAGCACGCCCCAGACCTCGGCGAAGCGGAGGTCGACCGCGCGCATGATCGCGTAGCAGATAAGTCCGGTGATGAGCGCGAGGGTAAACTTGATGCGGATGTAGAGCTGGATGTCCTGGCCGATCTGCCGCAGCATCCGGCGGGCGCGGTCGCGGCGCTCCTTGTCCTTGACCAGCGCAATCAGCTTGCGGTCGAAGGTGAGCTGCTCGAACAGCAGGAAGATCACGTAGACCAGGATGATGCCGATATCGCCGGCGATGCCGGTCACCGCCGAAACCAGGTTTCCGGCGACCCCGCTGAAGTTGATGCGCCCGAGCACCTCGCCCACGGTCAGCGTGCCTTCCTTGATCGGCAGGAGCTGGATCGCCTTGTTGAGCACGGTGCCGAGGTTGGTCTGAAAGTCGTTCGCCACCTGCTGCAGGTTCTGGGGCGAGAAATTGGCGCTCACGAAGCTGACCAGGATCGCCAGGCCCGCGGCGAAGGACAGGAAGGCGAGGACCAGGCTCAGCCAGCGCGGAATGTGCCAGCGCCAGATCGGCAGCTGCTGGTAGGTCGTCGCCAGCACGTCGATCAGGTACCAGAACACCACCGCGATCACGAAGGGGATCAGCAGGTTCTTGGCGACGATCAGGAAATAGAGCGTCAGCGCACCGACGATCGCCAACAACGCGAAGTTGAAGAGGCCCGATCTTATCCCGGTCTGGCTTAAGCGCATTCCACGGTCCATCGCCGGCGTATCGCCACTCCAGCGCATCAAAGCATGCGCGGGATGCCTCCGCAATTGAACGCCGGGGCGCCGTGGCAGGCCGCGACCCGGTTCGGACGGCGCAGTTCGTGCACCCTGGCACCCTAGTATGTGCGCCGAATCCTTGTCATCAGCCTAACAGCACGTCGCGCGCCTCGTTCAGCCGGGCGGCCAGCTCGGCCGATCCGCCGCGGTCCGGATGGTGTTCTCGCATGAGCTTGCGGTGCGCCTCCTTGATCTCCTGATCGGAGGCTCTCGGGCTCACGCCCAGCAGCTCGTACGCCTCCGCGGCGGTCATTCGCCCGGCCCGGCGGGGCGCCTCGTCCTGCGCCTGGGCGGCCTCCCGCCAGCCGCCGAAATGGCGATCCAGGAAGCTTTCCATGACCCGCGCGGACTGCTCGTCCCGGGCTGCGCATTCGCGCCACAGCGCCATCAGCTCCTCCGGCCGCATCTCGCTCAGATCGCGCCCGGCGAACGGGCCCTTGCGGACCCGGCCGGCCATCTGGCCGCTGTCGTGGTCGAGGATCATGTCGAGATAGTCGGTCTCAACCCTCGATTGTTTGTTCTTCGATCGGCGCGGCCTGGGACCGGCCGCGGGCGCGCCCGGCATCCGCAACAGGAGGTAGAGAAATACCAGGACGCTGAAGAAGGCCAGCGGCAACGGCCCGGCGATGAAGAAGACCACGGTCACGAGGCCGCTGACGATCAGCCCCAGCCAACGCAGGGCAACGGAGACCTGCGCCGGGTTGGCCGACTGAAACCAGCGTGAGAGCACGATCGCCGCCGCCAGGAATGCGAGACCGAGCAGGAAATAGGACATGCCCGGAGCCGCCCTACTTCAGCTGATGGGTAATCAGGAGCGCAGCGCCCCCGCGTTTCGCCCCCATATCCTCGAGCGCCGGCCGCCCTCCGGCGGCATAGACCGCAACCGCGGACAGCAACTCCTTCAACTGGCGCGCGCTCCCGGCATCGAACGGGCAGTAGGCGCCGCCGGTCAGCTGGGCGATCTGCTCGAAGGCGCGCCGGGCGACGGGCTCGCCCCCTTCATGGAACATGAAGGCGCGCACGCCCAGGAGACCGAGCTCGCCCGCCTGATGGCACAGCCGGTCGACGTCCTCCTCCATGCAGTCGCCGACGAAGACCAGCGCGTCGACGGGCTGGCGGTTGGTCTCCTTCATGGCGTGGTGCAGGACCTTTCGGATCTGGGTGCGCCCCCCTAGGCAGCGGACCCGGTTCATCCGCCCCACCAGGTCGTGCGAATTGCTAACCCAGGGCGTGGCCCGGCACTCGCCGAAGCCCCGGTAGTAGACGAGCTGCACGTCCAGCCCGCCCAGATTGGCGGTCTCCTCGAACATCTCGCTCTGCAGGTGGCAGGCCATGTCCCAGGTCGGCTCGCGGCTCGCCGTCGCATCGATGGCGAAGATCAGCCGGCCGCGCTGCCCGCTCGGCTTGGTTACCGGCGTGGCCGCCACCTTCGTTAGAAACTCTTCGACTGCGCCGGCGCTCGACCGCGCCGGCAGACCCGCCTTGCGCTTGGTCATCTGCCTCAGCGTCGTGCATTTTATGTCTCTAGGAGATAAGGATTTCCGGGCGTCGCGTCCAGCCTCAGGACGATACCGCCCGCTCGAGCTCGTCGTCGAAATCGACCAGGCCGACGAACTCCAGCAGGCGCCGAACCTCCCGGCGCGCGGCGATATGCGACATGTTGAGGGGCACGTTGGTGCCGCTTTCGCGAAGGTCGAGCACCGTGAGGCCCTGCAGGAACAGCTCGCGGAACACCACGCGCTCGCCGAAGCCGAGCGCCACCCGGAAGCCGAAGCGGGCACAGAGGTCGTCGAGCGCCGCCTCGATCGCCTGACGGTTGCGCGAGGCCAGGGTGCTCACCCGGTTGCGCAGCACCACCCAGTCGATCGTGTCCATGCCGTCGGAGGCCCGCCGCTTGCGCGCCTCCCAGACCTTCTCGCTGAACCGGCTGGGGCCCACCGGCTCCGGCGGGTCGCCCTCGAGCCGGGCGATCAGGTCGAGATCTATCAGGCTGTCGTTGATCGGCGTGACCAGCGCGTCGGCGTAGCGGAGGGCCGTTCGCCCGATATCGGTGTCCCCGCCTGGCGTGTCGATCACCACCACGTCGTTCGACTGCGACAGGCGCTTGATCTCGCGGGTCAGCCGGCCGTGGTCTTCCTTGCTGGCCTGGGCGCGGCTGTCGTCCTGGCTGAGCACCAGGCGATGGTGCTCGGGCATGATCAGCGAGACGCCGTTCTCCTCGGCGAAGTCGCGACGATTGGCGATATAGCGCGAGAGGGAGGCCTGTCCGGAGTCGAGGTCGATCGAGCCCACCCGCGCGCCCTCGCGCATCGCCCCGATGATCAGGTGCATCGCCGTCGTCGATTTTCCCGTGCCGCCCTTCTCGTTGCCCAGAACGACAACCTTGGCGCGGCCCTTGACCCTGACGGGTCCGTTCAGCGATCCCGGATGGCTCACCCCAGGCTCCGACGATCTTCGATACTGTCCCCCTTGGCACAATCACGCATGTGGATTGCAAAGGCAACTGGACCAAAGCGTGAAGAGCGGAGAATTTCCCCCGAGTGTGTCCGGAGGGCGTCTAGGCCGGCCTGATCCACACCGCGGTGTCGTGGATCACCGCCCCGCCGCGCGGCGGTCCGGGCTCGGCGCTGATCAGCGTGTTGATGCCGTTGCCCTCCTCGAAGGCGGCGTTGGGCCAGATGCTCTCGACCACGACGACGCCGCGCTGCAGCCCGTCGAAGGGGCGCGTGTGGACGACCACCGAGCCCTGGGCGTTGCCGATGCGCGCCCGCTCGCCCTCGCCCAGGCCGACGCGCGCGCAGTCGTCGGGGTGCATCAGCAGCGTCGGCCGCCCCTCCTTCTTCCGCGAGGACGGCGTCTCGGTGAACGACGAATTGAGATAGTTGTGCGCCGGCGCCGCAATCAGCCGGAAGGGCCGTTCGTCGGTGGCGTTGTCGATGATGTCGAAGTGGTCCGGCAGCTTCGGCATCCGCGCGTGGTCGTTGCCGATCGCCGACCAGTCCGGCTTGAAGCGGAACTTGCCGTCGGGCGTCGGAAAGCCCTTCAGGAAGTTCATTTCCTCGAACGGCTTGGCGCAATCGAGCCAGTGCGCCGCATGGATGGTCTCCGCGTCGGGATGCCCGGAGGCCTTCAACGTCGCGTCGATCAGCTCCCAGGCCGACATCTCGAAACCGCGATGTTGAGCGCCCAGGCGCCTGGCGAGCGCGCAGATGACGTCGTGGTTCGAGCGGCTCTCGCCCACCGGCTCGATCACCGGCTTGGTGACCTGGATGTGGGTATGGCCGTTGCCGATGTAGAAGTCCTCGTGCTCCAGGAAGGTCGTCGCCGGCAGCACGATATCGGCGATCGCCGCGGTCTCGGTCATGAACTGCTCGTGGACGCAGACGAAGAGGTCGTCGCGGGCGAAGCCGCTGCGCACCGCGTTGGTGTCGGGCATCACCATCACCGGATTTGTGTTCTGGATGATAAGGCCCATCACCGGCGGGCCGTCGCCGAGATCCTCGCGCGAGCCGGTCAGGATCGGCCCGATCCGCGACTGGTCGAGGAGGCGCGTCGACCTGTCGATGGCGTCCGTGCCCGTGATCAGCGAGAGATCGAGCCCGTAGAGCTGGCTGTTCGAATAGAGCGCGCCGCCGCCCTTGTGCCGCCAGGCCCCGGTCACGGCCGGAATGCACGAGACGGCGAACAGGTTGGCGGCCCCGTTGCGCGAGCGCGAGAAGCCGTAGCCCAAACGGATGAAGGTCTTCGGCGTGCGCCCGATCACCCGCGCGAATTCGACGATCTCCTCCACCGACAGCCCCGTGATCGCGGCGGCCCAGGCGGGCGTGCGCGTCTTCAGGTGCGCTTCCAGCTCGTCCGGCGCATCGGTGTACTGCGCCATGTACGCCCGGTCGGCCAGTCCCTCGGCCAGCAGCACGTGCATGATCGCGCAGGCGAGCGCCCCGTCGGTGCCGGGCTTCAGCATCAGGTGGTAGTCGGCCTTTTCCGCCGTCGCCGTGCGGTAGGGATCGACCACGGCGAGCTTGGCGCCGCGGTTCCGCTTGGCCTCGGTCACGTGGTGCATCACGTTGACTTGCGTTGCGACCGGATTGGTGCCCCAGCTGATGATCAGGTCGGCGTGCGCCATGTCGCGCGAGTCCGAGCCGCGGGCGAGCCCGACGCCGGCCTGCCAGCCGGCGTTCGACAGCGCCGAACAGATCGTCGAGTGCTGGCGCGAGTATTTCATCACGTGGCGCAGGCGCTCGATCCCGTCGCGCTGCACGAAGCCCATCGTCCCGGCATAGAAGAACGGCCAGACCGCCTCGCCGCCGTGCTCGGCCGCGATGTCCTTGAAGCGCCCCGCGACCTCGTCGAGCGCCTCGTCCCATCCCATGGGCTCGAAGGCCTCGATGCCGACGCCCTTCGCTCCGACGCGGCGGAGCGGCGTCTTGAGGCGGCCCGGATGATGGACCCGCTCGGCGTAGCGCGCGACCTTGGCGCAGATCACGCCGCAGGTGTAGGTGTTGGCCCTGGCCCCGCGTACCCGCCCGATGGTCTGGGCGTCGAGCCGCTCGACCTCGAGCGCGCAGCAGCTCGGGCAATCGTGCGGGCAGGCGGAATGGACGATGTCGAGGGGCATGGCGCGCCGCGCTCCAGTTGCTTCCCTGGGAAACTACGAACCGGGAGGGCCGAAATCAACTGAGCTGACGGCGCCGGCCCGCGGGCCGGCAGCGGTCACTTGGCGGCGCCGGCCGACTTCAGGGTGTGGATCGTCCCGGTGGGGTGGAAGGCATGGAAGGCGAAGGCGAAGCTGACGTCGTGCACCGCATCGACCAGCCCCTGCCCACTTCGGCGCTGGACTACCACGTTGCCGACGTCCTTGCCGCGGGCGATCACGGGCGTGTCGAGCGCCGAGGCCTGGCCGCTTTCCCAGGTGATCACGAGGTCGCCCGCCTCGATGCGCCGCTTCGCCTTGACGAGGCTGAACGCCCAGGCCCGCTTGCCGACGACGACGACCCGCTCCAGCGGGGAGATGCCCTTGGGCAGCGACCCGCGGAAGAACGGATAGGGCTGCGATCGCGAATCGTAGGCGGTGTAGGGATTGCGGCCGTAGGGACGCCGGCCCGGATCGCCGGGCACCAGGACCTTCTTGCCGGTGGCCTTGCGGGCCTTGAACCTGGCGAAGGATTCGACCCTGACCGCAAGCATCTTGAGCCGTTTGCCCGTCAGCGTACCGACGATCGCCTCGCCCAGGAACTGCTGCCACCAGCTCTCGGTCTGGCGGTCGTACATGACGAGGTCGGAGTTCCGCAGCCGGCCCGTCGTGCCGAAGTCGAGCGTGCGCCCCGCGACGCGCCGGTCGAACACCACCGCGGAATTGCAGAGCGGGCAGAAGGTGACCGCCACCGGCACCCCGCCGACCGTGTCGTTGACGATCTCGTGCCACATCAGGATGCGCAAGGGGTAGGCGCGCACGTCGCCCCCGATCGCCACCGCGATCACCGCTTCGCGGTCGGCGAGACCCATCTTTTCGGCCTCGGCGACGGTCGCGAATTCGGGCTTGTCGATGGCCGGAATCCCATCGCGCGGCGGCCCGCCGGAGAATATCTCGCCAAGATCGATCGATCGCTTGGAGAAATCGGCCTTGGGAAACTCGCGTGTCCAGTCCGGCTTGACCTCGGCGGCGGCGATCCCCGCGACCACCAGCACGGCTAACGCCGCGAGCCAGGCGCCGAGCCGAGATCGGAAGATGACGGTCTCCATACGGGCTATCTTGGAAACCCGCCAACGCAAGGCAACACCCCCTGCGTCAGATGTCGGTGAACCGACATCACAATTCGGTATCGGCGCCCGCCCCTTCTGGCGCCCCATCGCCGCTGCTATCATCGCCCGCCGCGACACGCCCGCAACGACACTAAGGAACCGCCTACGTGCTGCCAAAGGCCGCGACCTACGACGAGCTCGTCTCGGCGTTCCGCTGGAACGTGCCCGCCCGCTACAACATGGCGCGCGACGTCTGCGACCGTCATGCCGACGACGCCGACAGGCTGGCGCTGATCTATATCGGCGGCCCGGAGGGCGAGCAGCGCTACACCTTTCGCGACATCCAGCGCCGCGCCAACCGCATGGCGAACTTCCTGACCGCGCTCGGCATCGGCAAAGGCGACCGTGTTGCGATCCTGCTGCCGCAATGCCCGGAGACCGCGATCACCCATGTCGGCCTCTATAAGATGGGCGCGGTCGCCCTGCCGCTCTTCGTGCTGTTCGGCGAGGACGCGCTGGAATACCGGCTCGCCAACAGCGAGGCGGCGGCGATCGTCACCGACACCGTCAACCTGCCCAAGGTCCTCGCCATCCGTGAGCGCCTGCCCGCGCTGAAGCACCTCATCGTCAGCGACGGCGGCGGCGGCGATCTCGTGCTGCCGGCCGAGCTCGAGCGCGCCTCCGATGCCTTCACCACCCTCGACACCGACGCCGAGGATCCGGTCATCCTGGTCTACACCTCGGGCACCACGGGCCCGCCGAAGGGCGCCCTGCACGTCCATCGCACGATGCTGGGGCACATGCCCGGGTTCGACTTCTACCACGAGTTCCCGCCCGCCCCGGACGACCTCGGCTGGACGCCGGCGGACTGGGCCTGGATCGGCGGGCTCATGGACCTGCTGATGCCGTGCTGGTTCCACGGCGTGCCGGTCCTGGCCTACCGCGCCGGCAAGTTCGACCCCGAGGCCGCCTACGCGCTGATGGCCAAGCACCGGGTCCGCAACACCTTCATCCCGCCGACCGCGCTCAAGATGATGCGCCAGGTCTCCGATGCGAAGGAACGTTACGACCCGACGCTGCGCTCGCTCTTCACCGGCGGCGAGACCCTCGGGGAAGAGGTGCTGGCCTGGGGACGGGAGACCTTCGGCATCACTTTCAACGAGGGCTACGGGCAGACCGAGTTCAACATCTGCGTCGGCAATTGTTCGGCGATCATGCCGGTCAAGCCCGGCTCGATGGGCCGCACCGTGCCCGGCCACACGGTCGAGGTGATCGACGACGACGGCAACCCTCTGGCACCGGGCGAGACCGGCAACATCGCCTTCAAGACGCCCGATCCCGTCGCCATGAAGGAATACTGGAGGAATCCCGAGGCCACGCGCGCGAAGTTCATCGGCCCCTGGATGGTGTCGGGCGACCAGGGGGTGAAGGACGAGGACGGCTATTTCTGGTTCCTCGGCCGCACCGACGACGTCATCACATCCGCCGGCTACCGCATCGGGCCCGGCGAGATCGAGGACTGCCTGATGACCCATCCGGCGGTCGGGCTCGCCGCGGCGATCGGGGTTCCCGACCCCCAGCGCACCGAGATCGTCAAGGCCGTCATCGTGCTCAACAAGGGCTTCGAGCCCGGCGCGGGCCTCGAGGCCAAGATCCGCGAGTTCGTCAAATTCCGCCTGGCGGCCCACGAGTACCCGCGCGTGATCGAGTTCGTCACGGACCTGCCGCTCACCGCGACCGGCAAGATCCGCCGCAAGGACCTCCGCGACCGCGAAGTCGCGCGCATCGAGGCGGCCGGCTAGTGCATCGAGACCGGCCGCCGACGATGCCCTCATGCCTTCGGCGGGCCGGGCAATGCGGGTAGCCCTCCGCATCATCCTCTGGCTCGGCATGGCGTTTGCCGTCGTGTCGGCGGCGGTCGTGTTCATCTACCGCTTCGTGCCCCCGCCGGGCACGCCCTTGATGGTCCTCCGCAAGTTCGACGACCGCTATACCGGACATGTGCGCCAGCGCTGGGTGCCGCTGAGGCGGATATCGCGCAACGTCCTGCGCGCGGTCATCGCCGCGGAGGATGCGCGCTTCTGCCAGCACAACGGCTTCGATTTCGAGGCCATCGAAAAGGCCCTGCAGGAAGACCGCGAAGGCGGCGTGCGCGGCGCCAGCACGATTACCCAGCAGACCGCCAAGAACCTCTTCCTGTGGCCCTACCGCGACTACGTGCGCAAGGGGCTGGAGGCCTGGTTCGCGGTGCTGCTGGAGCTCCTGTGGTCCAAGGACCGCATCCTGGAGACCTACCTCAATATCGCCGAATGGGGTGACGGCATCTACGGCATCGAAAGCGCCGCGCGGCACTACTACCGCCGCTCCGCGCGCAGCCTGACCCGGCACCAATCGGCATACCTCGCCGCCGTGCTGCCGAACGCGCGGGTGTTCTCGCCGGTCAGCCCCAGCCGCGCAACCCGCGTCCGCGCAGCCGCGGCGCTGCGGCGCATGAACGCGGTGGCGCTCGGAAAGCGGCGGGTCTGTCCTTGACGGCCATGCGCCTGCCCTGCACCCGGTACGCGAAAATGCCGTAGCATATTCTCTTATGTATGGGATATACGGGCGGTGAACGCGATTCCGGAGGTGCCTGCATGACCGTTCCCATCGACTATTACATTGCGATCCAATCTCCCTACGCCTACCTGGGCAGCCGCGCCTTCGACGCCATCGTCGAACAAACCGGCGCGCAGGTGAACGTCTTTCCAATCGACCTCTTCTACATATTCCCCAAGACCGGCGGCGTTCCGGTACCGAAGCGTGCCCCGGTCCGCCAGGCCTACCGCCTGACCGAGCTCCGGCGCTGGAGCAAGTTCCGCGCCATGGAGCTGGTCCTGAAGCCGGCGCATTTTCCGGTCGACGGGTCGCTGGCCTCGCGCATGATCATCGCCGCCGACCGGGCGGGCGCCGATCCCAAGGCGCTGGCCCACGCCTTCCTCGCCGTCACTTGGGCCGACGACGGCGACGTTTCCAATGCCGACACGCTCGTCGGCAAGGCCAACGCGCTCGGAATGGACGGCCCCGCCCTGTGCGCCGCCGCCGAAGCCGAGGTCGTCGGCGAGATCTACGAGACCTATACCAACGAGGCGCTGCAGCGCGGCGTCTTCGGCTCGCCGACCTTTTTCGTCGGCGACGAGATGTTCTGGGGCCAGGACCGGCTCGATTTCGTCGAGCGCGCGCTGGGCTGAGCGGCCCGCGCGGCTTACCGCACCAATCCGATCAGCAGCAGCAGCACGACGGCCCCGGCGACGGCGGCGATGAACGTGCCGATCAAGCCCTGGAACTGAACCCCGAGCAGGCCGAGCAGGACGGCGCCCAGCACCGCCCCGATGACGCCGACGATCAGATTGGCGAGCAGCCCCATGCTCCGCCGCTTCAGGAGAATGCTCGCCAACCAGCCCGCTGCGAGCCCGATCAGCAGGAATGCAATCAACGACTGGACGGTGAACAGCGCCGGCATGCGCGCGCCCCGATGATGGCGGACGACGCGGGCGAGCCTCGCGCCGCCAAGCGCATACGATCTTGCGCGAAAGCAGCGGCCTCGATCAACCGCCTTGGTCGGGACACGGCCGGCGATTTTGCGGTATCAAGGCGCACCGGGGACGGAAGGGCGCGAAACCGGCGGCGCGCGCCGGTATTCGGCCAAGGAAGGGAGCCCACGCCCATGTCGGTATTCAGCCATCCCGATTTCGACGACCACCAGCGCGTCGTCTTCTGCCGCGACAAGAGGGCCGGGCTGCGGGCCATCATCGCCATCCACAACACCAACCTCGGCGCCGCCCTCGGCGGCTGCCGTTTCTGGAACTACGAGAACGCCGACGACGCCCTGACCGACGTGCTGCGGCTCTCCCGCGGCATGACCTACAAGGCGGCGATGGCGGGACTGGCGCTGGGCGGCGGCAAGTCGGTCATCCTCGGCGATCCCAAGACGGACAAGTCCGACGCCCTCTTCCTCTCCTTCGCCCGTTTCGTCGATCAGCTGAACGGGCGCTACATCACCGCCGAGGACGTCGGCACCACGGTGGCCGACATGGACCTCGTCCGCACCGTCACCCTGCACGTGTCCGGCGTCACCGACGGCGCCGGGAACCCCTCGCCCTCGACGGCGCACGGCGTGTTCATCGGCATCGAGGCCGCGGTCCGCCACAAGCTGGGCAAGGACGATGTCGCCGGCATCACCGTCGCCGTGCAGGGCCTCGGCAGCGTCGGCTACGGGCTGTGCGGCTATCTCCACAAGGCCGGCGCGAAGCTCGTCGTGACCGACATCAACAAGGCGACGATCGACAAGGCGGTCGCCGAGTTCGGCGCCGTCGCCGTCGATCCCGCCGCGATCTACGGCGTCGAAGCGGACGTCTTCGCCCCTTGCGCGCTGGGCGCCACGATCAACGACGAGACCATCCCCAAGCTCCAGGTCGGCATCGTCGCCGGCGCGGCCAACAACCAGCTCGCCGAGGGGCGCCACGGCGAGGTGCTGCGCGAACTCGGCATCCTCTACGCCCCCGACTACGTCATCAACGCCGGCGGGCTGATCGACGTCGCCCGCTTCAAGGTCGACATGAACATCGAGGAGGCGCGCGCCAAGCTGCGCCGCATCGACGACACACTGACCGAGATCTTCGAGCGGGCCGACCGCGAAGAAAAAGCCCCCAGCGCGGTCGCCGACGCCATCGCCGAGGAGCGCTTCGGCAAATAGCCCGTCACGATATTGATTGAGAATAATTCTGAATTACATTATCAATAGCTAATGATGCCCGCCGGTCCGCGGGCGCTCCGCACCATGTCCAGGCAACGGATTCGAGCAATGAGATATCGCAGGAACGTATCGGCGGCTGCGCTCGCGGCCGGCCTGACCCTGGCCGCTCTCGCGCCCCACGCCCAGGCGGCCGGCGAGGTCAATATCTACTCATACCGCCAAGAGGTCCTGATCCGGCCGCTCCTCACCGGCTTCACCAAGGCGACGGGCATCAAGGTCAACGTGGTCTTCGCCAAGAGCGGAATGATCGCGCGGCTCAAGGCCGAGGGCGCCAACAGCCCCGCCGACGTGATCCTCACGGTCGACGCCGGCCGGCTCATCCAGGCCAGGGAGGCGGGCGTGCTCCAGCCGATACGCTCACAGGCGCTTGCCGCGGCGATCCCCGCGCAATATCGCGACCCGGACGGCCATTGGTTCGGCCTGACCGTGCGCGGCCGGCCGATCATCTACTCGACCGAGCGGGTCAAGAAGGCCGAGCTGTCGACCTACCAGGCGCTGGCGGCGCCCAAGTGGAAGGGCCGCATCTGCATCCGCTCGTCGAGCAACATCTACAACCAGTCGATGCTGGCCTCGATGATCGCCCATGACGGCGTCGCCAAGACCGAGGCCTGGGCCAGGGGCTTCGTCGCGAACTTCGCGCGCAAGCCCAAGGGCGGCGACCGCGACCAGATCCGCGCCGTGGCGGCCGGCGTCTGCGACATCGCCATCGCCAACACCTACTATCTGGCGGGCCTGACCGTATCGAAGCGCGCCTCCGACCGCGAGGCGGCGCTCAAGGTCCGCGTCTTCTGGCCCAACCAGGACGGGCGCGGCGCCCACGTCAACATCAGCGGCGCCGGGGTCACCAAGTCGTCGAAGAACCGCGCCAACGCGGTCAAGCTGCTGGAGTACCTGGCGAGCGACGAAGCGCAGCAACTCTATGCGCAGAAGGTCCTGGAATATCCCGTGAAGCCCGGCGTCGCGGTGGCGGAGGTGCTCGAGGGCTGGGGCAAGTTCAAGGCCGACAAGCTCAAGCTGGCCGAGCTCGCCAAGCACAACGCCGCCGCGGTCAAGGTCGCCGACCGCGCGGGATGGCGCTAGAGCATTTTCCGATTGTTTGGCATCACCGGCCCGCTCCCCCACCCGGCCACCCAATGGCAGTAACCTGTGGGTGGCCGGGTGGGGGAGCGGGCTGGCGCCGATTCCGCGTGAGCGGAATATGCTCTAGAGCTCGATCCAAAGCGTTGGAATCGCAGGCCGAAAGGGTCCCCTCTCCCCCCCGAGGCACGGCTGTCCGGGGAAAGTCAGACATACTGGAACTGGGCCTGGAGAGGAGAAGATTTTGGCCTTGGCTTGGAGGGATTGACGGGTGGCGGCTTGTCGATTTTTGCGAAGGGCTTTCGGGTGAACAGGCAGGCGCCGACGAGCTGGGCGAGGCGCAGCGGCGGGAGGGTGACGCGGTGCAGGCGTGCGGCGATGCGCAGCAGGGTGAAGGCGATCATGGCGGTGGTGATCTGCAGGCGGATGGCATTGTCGCTGCGGCCGAGGAAGGCCTTGATCTTGAGATGCTGCTTGATCCAGCGGAACAGGAGCTCGATCTGCCATCGCGCCTTGTAGAGCGCGCCGATCTCGATGGCGGCGCGGCGCATGTCGTTGGTCAGCAGGGTGATCGGCTTGGCGTCGTCGCGCTGGACGGTGATGAGGCGCAGGCCGACCGGGAGCTTGGAGTCGCCCTTGCTGGCGAGGGCGACCTCGCGGTCGTCGAGCACCTGGAAGCCGTCGCCCTGGTCGGTGTCGAGCGGCCGGGTGGCGAGGCTGCGCCAGCGGGCGTTGCTCTTGGGCCGGGTGACGAAGAAGGCGCCGGCGGCGGCGATCTCGGCCCACCAGCCATAGTGACAGTAGGCTTTGTCGTAGACGTAGGTGGCGCCGGGCTCGATCGCGGTGGCGCGGCCGAAGGTGATGTCGTTGACGTTGGCCGGGGTGATCTCGAAGCGGCAGGGCCGATCGGCGTGAGGATCGTAGAGCAGGTGCATCTTCATGCCGCGGATGCGGCCGTTCCAGGCGGCGCCCTGGCACAGCGAGCCGAGCGGGATCGGCGTCGCATCGATCAGCCGCAAGAGCGCCGCGCCGTCGCGCCGGCTGTGCCGGTCGAGCTGCGCCGACAGCGCCTCGAACAGCTCGGCGAACACCGCGACCGGCCGCCGCCCATTGGCGTCGGCCAGGGTGGCGCGGGCGAGCGGACCGCTGCCCAGATGATAATGATGGTGCGCGTTGGCATTCCAGCCGGCGACCAGGCCGCGCAGGCTGCCCAGCCCGCTCAGCTGGGCGTAGAGCAGCGCCAATAGATGGTTCCAGCTGGCGAACGACTTGCAGTAGGCATCGGCCTTGTGCCGCTCGACGCTCGCCCTGAAGGCGCGACGATCAAGCGGTTTGAGAAGACCGCCAAAAATGCTATCGAGGTAACGCATGCCCGGCTCCCTTTCTGAGTCTCGACAACCAGAAAGTACACGGCTTTCGCTAGGAGTACCGGGCATGCCCCCGCGACCAATCGACTCATTCCCCGGACACCCGTGCC
>Ga0302046_10000196_pt1:52500-65690 | contig 65690 bp, 40 predicted proteins | sample RVTome_11_FD_200261 | JGI IMG/M metagenome (GOLD analysis project Ga0302046, IMG submission 200261) | Soil microbial communities from uranium-contaminated site in the Upper Colorado River Basin, Wyoming, United States - RVT147D111 (version 2) ... | reverse complement strand
TAGTTCAAAACTGGAATTGGCACAATATCGCGAAGTGGCCGCCCTTGCTCAATTTGGGTCAGACCTGGATGCTGCGACTCAGGCATTACTCAATAGAGGTGCAAGGCTTACAGAAGTACCGAAACAAGAGAAAAAAGGTGGCGTTTACATGGGAACGTACCTTTTTTCTCTTGTTTTCCACTTTTTTTTTCTACTGGCGTTTGCCTTCATAGGCATAGACGTAGAAAAAATGGGGCTAGAAGTCGCGTTTTGCGACGACAGAAACGCCTTCAGCGCCCCGCAGAGCCCAGCGGCGTCTCCGGAGCTACCAGAGTCCCCGCCGCCGCCGCCGGTGCCCCCGGCAGCACCTATTCCGGAACCGTTGCTCGCGGATCAAGTGCGGGACAGCATCCTATACCAAAGGTACCTTACCCTCGGTTTGGGGGTAGGGGACCCCGGCGATTTAGGACGCATGGTCACCATCATAACGAGCCAGGCTCTTGTAGAAATAAATATCGAGCGAGCCCTACTGCAGGACGGCTGGAGCGCTGGGTCGATTCTAGCTCACTACACGGATATTCGGGGCATTATTCACACTCCGCAAGGGAGACTCTTGAGTCCACGGACTTATGGGTCTTACGTGGCCCAAATAAACGAACAGGGCACGCGGCGGAGTGTGCCCTACCAGCGGATTGCCAGGGCTCTCAACAATTTTGATCTATTGTTGGAAAGAGCAAGAAGGGCGTAGTACTCGGGATCCGTAGTACTCGGGACCCGTAGTACTCGGGATCCGTAGTACCCGCAGCCTCGGGGAAGGGATCTTTTTTCTGCAACAGAAAAAAAACGGAGCAGATTTGACTCGGCACAACCTAACGATACATCCAATACCAATGATCTGTGCTTAGAATGCGTTGCTAGATCTCTACTCTAGAAAGCTATACAGGCAACAACGAGCGCGGGTTGACCCGGGGCTTACCTTTAATTACTTCTTTCACGACGAGAGAACCGCGTCCGCATCAGTCGAACCTGAGTCAAAGGGCGAGTTCCTTTCTTGTCTTGCCCAAAAACTTTCTTTATTCTCGTTGGAGTTAGCGCTTGGTAAGCAGCAAGAACAGACGACCCGTCTCAGCTTATCACGCCACCTGGAACCAAAGTTCACTTGAGAATTGAAAACAGAGAACGATCTCCCTGAAATCAACATGGTTCGCTCGGCAGGCCCCTCAGAATCGAAACCATCTCAGCCCACTGGCACAACACAACATCAGCCAGCATTCACACTTACTGCTCTTGCCCCTCAAATCAAGAATGGAACACTTCGGCCCGCTGCAGCCTCTGAATTCCCCATCATCGCCTACTCTTTGGATGGGTCACCCATCTATCAAGGGAAGACTGAATCAGGCCACATATGGTGGGGCATCTGCGACTATGACGATTGTTTCCAAAATGCACAAGAAACTGACCTCGAGCTCGAAGCCGAGAGAGAACGGAAGCCTAAGCCGAGAAAGAATAAAACTTATCAGCAAAAATGACGGGAACGATATGAAGCAGGAGATCCTGAGGTAGACCTTCTCGGGGACCCCTCAGGAAAGTTTGATTATCTTGTCCTTTACCCGAGAAGAAACATGGCGGCTCTAGCTCCACCTCCAATGATACCTCATCCACAGTGGCCCACTGACCCTCCCACTGGGCCGGGATTCAAAAGAATTAGGCGAAGTCTTCCTTCCTGAACGACGGAAGTGACTACTTGACTTTCGTATACTAGCTATTTTAAGATCGAACTTATCTTTCTTATTTAAGCAAAAGGCGATCCACTATCGGTTGTAGTCTTATTGATCTATCAAGTCAAGAGGGCGAGGCCCCTTGTCTTAGCTTAAGATGAGGGGGGCGAAGAAGCGGGAATGCGGGTCTTCGCATCTATTGGGCTAACTGATAAGTCGCGTTGGAGATGTCTATCTTCTATACCGGGATATGCGGCCTAAACTAAAGATACCCAAAAGGCCTTAGGTCTTTTAAAGCGATCAGCAGAGCGGCTAACAGAAGACTTCGTACTGACTTCTCGGCGCCTGCGATCGAATCCGCGACGGTTTGCTGTCCCGGCTGAGACTGCACAGGAGTATCACCAATCATATCCAATCCTGCTAAAGCGGGACTAGAAAGAGGAACTTGGAAGACCGACTTCCCCCGCACTACCGGCTAACCAAAAGCGGAATGCTACAATACAAGGAGAAAGACGAAAAGCTTTAATTTAACAAGGGTTGAAGTTCCTTCTTTGTTGTTGTTACCCCCTGCGTCCCTGTAAGTTAGGGGATGCTTTCTGTTTCCCCAACCCTGGTTTTTTTGTTCTGCTTTCTTGTGTGAATTGCCTCATTTATTATGAGTCATTGAAGTGTACTTCGCTGGCAAAGTATCATAAAGAGGAGCTACTGTCCGCCCGCTTCCCCTGCGCCTTGTTCCACAAATCACTAATAATATGTTATGAATAGGTTGGCTCTCCTTTCCCGAAGGCAGGGAGTGGTGCACCTTTGTACTTTCGTCCTAGAGTTAAGATGGGATGTCGATCTTGGGGTTAGATGGGCTCCCGCTAAAGCCTAAGAGTTGCTTGTCCTGATGTTGAGTTCCAACCCGGTCCGTCCAACGCAACCGAGCTAAAGAGTCAAAGTAGCTAATTCGTATGTGAACCCGCGGCTAAAGGATAGGAAGAGTAGCTCCTCAATATGCGAATGCGGATGTTCCGAAATAGTAGAGTTCATTTGCAGTTCAAAGCCTCGAAGGCAAACATAAGTTCGATAAAATACACGATAAAACGACCAAACGTACAATCTATCGTGAAGGGGTACCAAGAATGGCCATACAATCCTTTTGATTTTAGACGTGCTTTGTCCACGTTCTGACGATTCAGCAGATCTCGCGTGCTTCGGTCTCAGGGGAGCTCTTCCCCAGCACATACTGATTGATTTCCCATTAGTAAGTAAGGGACGGCAATGCCCAATTCTTATCACTTTAGAGATGCGATTCACGTTTTAGCAACTGCGCAAGTAGCAGGTTCACTGGTCACTTACGAGAATCTTTCAATTGCACTTGCATTATAGGAGTCGGAGGGGCCGCCTGGAGGCGATTGTTATAGGATCGATTTCGTATGCGTTCGTATCCGTCCGGCGGTAAGAGCGAGTTCTTTCTAGTGTCTTAATAGTGTCTTTTTCAAAGTGTCCCTTCCCAGTATTTGAGTTTATCTGCTGCAGGTTATTCCATTTAATGTTGAACATAGGAGGGATCTTAAACTCCTCACAGGAGGGCAACCATCGGCCTATACGGTCCTGAAAGCGGAATCCCGTAATCAGCTTATTGTAGCTGTCCAACGCACAACGCTCTGGGCACAAACAACCCTGAGACCAAACACAAGAAGTAATTGAAAAGCAGCCAAAAGGTCACCGCCGCTGAGTAGTCTAACCAGAAGAGAAGGAGCGGTTGATCAAAGGTATTACCCCGGGAAGAGAATTTCTCACCTTGTCACTTGTGAGATTTCGAGAGCCGGTTGCTTGCCTATTGCTAGAGCTCAGATATGAATAACTACAGAGCTACGGGTCGCCTGTTGCTCTTGTTGCTCCTATTGCTTTAGCTCAGAACTCGGTAGCTAGAGGAGCTCAGAACTAAAGAGCTACAGGAACGGCATTAGTAGCTTAGGATTGGTAGGCCCTTCTTCAATCTATTCCTTTCTTGCTTAGGGCAGGAATAGCGGGACGGGAATAGCTGGAAGGGAGTAAGCCAGATAAGAAGGCACTTGCACTTGATCAGTCTACAGAGCTCCCTCTTCTAAGCCAAATCCACAGGCCAAATAGGAAAGGTTTCGGCGCTTAATGCGCTAAGCTTTACTCCTCACTAAGGGATATAGGTCTCGCTCGCCCTCTCCTTTATTGTCTGAAAGTACCTTTATCAGTAGATTCCGGGGAAGAAGTGCGTGCTACTCCTCGATAAGAACTTATGCTGGAAGAACTGATAGCAAGGGATCCACATGACATGCGACCCCTGAAACCGATATGCTCTTTGCGGAGTTCGAGATATGCCTGTGGACTTTGAGGCTGTCTTCCTCCCATGATCAATAGCATACGTCAGCCCGCGACCTGCTGAGGAATTGAATGCTAGGGCGACGTCCGAGGCGCGACGACGACAGGGCTTGTCCGAATTGATTGTCAGGGGCTACCGAGTACGAGAGTTCAGCAGTGGAGAAGCGGAACTAACCCGACTTGACGAGGTATCAAACCCAACCCCTATTTTAGAGGCTTTTAAGGCATGTTTCAACACCCCTTTCGATATGACCTCAGAAAGCAACGTCTCGTTACGTTAAAAGGCATAATTGTGGCCTTATATACCACATTCAATTGTTTAGCTCAGAACTGGTAGTATGGATTAACGAATGAAAGTCAAAAGTACCGATGAACTACTCTCGCAAAAGAAAGTGGAATGCCTGGGCTGCGTACCCAATCTTCGAACAAAGCGAAACCTGAACACCAGGAGAGAAAGACGCGAAGTAGAATAAGTCCAATATTCCGGGGATTATGAAACCGAGGATGCTTAGTCCTCTTTTTTGCTGGTTTTGTTGATCCGTAAGATGAAGTCATCAATCGATCTACCGTCGTTGGCTCAACCCTATGTCCAACATCTTGACTGATCACTTACTCATCCTAATCAGAGGCCTCGTTCTGCAATTGCTATAAGCTGTAGAAGGTAGTACCATCTGGCAGCGTAACTTTGATGCACTGCTCCCATCAGTCTTCACTTTCTTCTGAGCCCTCTCGCTAGGCTCTGCTTCGTCTCGCTTCAACTCTCTCGCTGGACTTCTCCGCATCTTCCTTCACTAAGTCCTCCCAACGAGGCTCTTCAAGACCTCTCCCGGTCGAGTTATTTCATTCCTCTTCCCTCATGAAAACCGTCCAGTTGCAGCTATCTATCAATCGAGACAATAGAAGGGCCAGTCAATACTAGACAGGAACGAGCGTACTTACGACAGTGTGAGAGAGAGGATCTGAAAGAGTTGACTCTTACACTGCAATGGCAATTGATTGAACCTGACAGACTAATCCAGAGGACGAAGACTCCAGATCTATTTAGAAGAGGTAGTCAAAGAGGTTCTCTTAGTCACCCAGACCCACAGCGTGCTTCTGTTTCCTGTTCTTTCTAGCTCCAAAAGTCAGTTTAAGTTTCCTGCGCCCCGTTCCAAGAGGCTAGATCGTACTAATCCGACTAATCATACGATGCAGACGTTAGCCCTGAGTCTGCTCGGTCTTCCTCTACTTCAAGTTGAGATCTGGTGCCCCCGCCCGAAGTGCTTTTGCTTTGGCGTGCTGCCCTTTCTAGGTCTTTCAGCTATCTGACCCAACTCGATTCAATCCGATACAGCGTTGGGCCATCTTGGATCTGGCAACCAGAGGACGAGACCCCTATTTAAAGTCACTTTCAAAAGCCGATAACCAGAATGAAAAAAACCAAAGCGGATAGGGGATTGAGGCATATAAAGTACATTACATGATCCCTTTTGGGACTATGCCTTCCCAGCTTGCTTTCATGGTGACTCTAACCTGGAGCCTATGCAGTAGTAAGTCTTGGCCAAGCGTTCCCGACCTGTACTACGAGTGGAGACGAGCAGGAGAAATGGGTACAGTAGGATGGTTTAGCAAGGGCGAGGATCGAGCTGTCGATAAGATCAGGGGCGATCCACTGGTACTTCACACGCCCACGCGACATGGGGTACTTCAAGTCTGGTGAGCAGGTCTTCAACTTCAAAGTCAGAATGGCGTTGGGTTAGCCTTTCTCCTAGCTCTCGTCTATCGTGGGACAGATCTATTAACTGAAGCCTACATTCTATGATCCATTCTACACGGGCACGAACGATCTTCCTTAGGCAAGGTAGCGAGTCACCTCTTTGGAAAGCGGGATGGGATACAAAAGAAACTGATGAGATGAGCACCAAAGAAGGAGCCGATGAGCGTAGAACTCTAGCCTTAGCGCTGACCCGTATTATTGGTGGATGCGCCGCGTCGTGTAAATCAATAAAGCATGTATTAAGGAAGCGATGTCCTTCCGCCTCTCTTCCATCTGTGTTAGAGCAGAAAGTGGGCGCTTTAGGCGAAAGCCAGGAGAGGCACTATAAGTCCTAGCCCAGCTCGCCTCCAGTTAGGAGTATGTGTCGGCTTTCGTAGTCACTCTCATTAAGATGCTTGGACAAAGTAGATAAGCTCCCGAGCGGGGCCCTGTCCATTTCATTAGTTCTTTTTCACTTCTTGCCCACTTCCTTCAATGTTTGGAACACAGAACTTCAATGCCTCATCTCCCAAGATATGAGTCCACTCCTTGCCAGGCCTTTCCTTAACGCTAACTAGATGCGGGCTCGCATCGCAGCCCTTTGATCGCGGCCCACAGTAATCGGAATATCGATAGGATTTTCAAGCGTATCAGGTTCCGAACAAGCGAAACGTAAGAGAATGATTGGAAGTAGGCGAAGCCCTACAAGAATTGTCTTCTCACTTCGATAGTGCAATAGATGAAACACCTTAAGTAATATGGTCGAGCATCTGTCTTCTGTCTAATCCACGCGCTTCGGGTACTCCAGTGGAGTAGGTAAGGGCGAAGCGAGTCTCGGCCACAGAGCACCTTGACTCGCTCCCCACGTGAGTGCGTGAACTGAACAAGTTCTGCCCAAGCACCCAGCTCATAAGCGAAAGAAGTGAAGCACAATGCACCGAAGGGGATCCAAATACGTGACAGGGGAGGCCGGGTGATTGAATAGGACTTGCTAACTGATCATACTATTCATTAAGTCGCTCTTTCCGCATCTCTACTTTCAATAAGAAGTCTTCATTTGTCGAAAAGGGGTTCCAATACAAATAGATGTTTCCATAAGAGAGAATAGAGTGATGTTTCTAGAAGACGAATAAGATCAGAAAGGCAAACAAATAGGGCAATGGCTTCGGTTAGAGCAGCTTTTTGATCTTCTCAATTCTTAAAAAGTATTTACTCGCGATCAGGAACATGCTATGGATTAAGGCGAAGGAACATCCAAACAAGAAATATGACCCGGAAAGCATTGGTTTTTGTAAAGGGGTATGTATTTCCATTGCTTTCCCAAGAAGGGCTCTCGTGTTCATACCTTTTTAGAAGGGGTCCCGGCTTAGAAGAGTCTGTGGCTCGTTTGATTGATTCGACCCGGCTGTTTCAGCCGTGGCTTAGTGGCTAGTCTCTCTTAACAAGCAGTCGCCGTACCATAGCCCAACCACTTACTACCTCAGCTAGGTAGTCTCCTAACTATGAGACCGTGCCCAACAGAAAGACTTGTGGTCAACTATCGTATTATCCCTAAAAGGGGGACTCTAACTAAGAAAGTGGAATACTCATCAGTGGATTCAACTATTCACCCAATGTTGTATGGGAAACTGTCCTTTCCAGTAGACGGGTACCTGCCCCCGGAAGATAGATGCCACGGAGAATACCCTAAAATCTCTGTTGTGTGCCCCGACAATCAATATTCTCAATATTCGTACCTTGTTGAATAAGAAGAACTAGCCGTCTCTGAACAATCATCACTAATCAGTCGTCCGAAACCTATTACTATTCCTCTGCTTCTCCATTTGCTCGATCAGGGGAACCACGCCAACATACGGTGCGCTTAAGACGAATGTCATGTAAGGAGAGGAGGACGGGGCTCAAGCCCTACAGTACAGGTCGGTCAACCACTACTCTAAGTCTACTCTAAATGCAATTCCTTTAGCTGACATAACATAAAGAGTCTCTTCTCCAGCGAGCTTATTATTAAGCAGCAGCCTCTGATTCTTCAATCGCTCTTTCTTTCGCTCCATTCCCGGGCTAGGATAGCCTAGAGTAATAATATACTCATATGGAGACATTAGAATAGAAGAAGGGGAAAGCTGAAAATAAAATAAGGTCTCTAACTCCCCGGTTTGTCGTTCAGCAGCTTTTGGATCTTACTCTAAAAGTAAGTAAGTCAAGTCATTGAATAAAGTCTGTATTTTTTAGACTTTTCTGGGCTTACTAAGAGTGAGCACTTTCCTCCAGAGTTCAAGTTGAATTGCTTGATTAAGTCAGCATGGGAAAGGGAAGTCTTCAGTAAGTAGGGATTGAGCTTTGGGAAATTGAATAGATGGAATAGATCCCTCATCTCCTTGAGCTTCACTCCTAGCGGTAGGGAAAGACATTTAGACTACTACCAATACCAAGTGCTTCCGGTACCATACCAAGGGGTAGAGCACTCACTTAAATGTGGCGAACCGTACCTAGAGAGAAAGATCCCGAGACTGGGAAAGAAAGGCTTCATGGATCGAGTCATTCCATAGATATTATGGTAGGGTCACTATTCAATCACTGCGCCTTCCCACTAATCAAAAAATCCAAAGGCAAGGAAGGAATTTGATTGATATGGATGCTTTATTGAAGCTCTCTTCCGATATATGAAATGGGATACCAAGGGGAAGCAGGAATTAGACCAATAGGGCACTGCTCTCCGCCTGTCGTAACAACAAAAAAAGTCCATACCGGAATTTCATTACCTTATTCCTAAAACGGAGACATTGGTACAACAGAAGGCTCGAGATACCTCTATCTGTCCCTTGCTTCTTCATTCCTGACTGGCAACAAGCTCTGTTCTGTTCTAATCACTTCGATTCCCGTACACGACTACTCAGAGTAAAAAATTTTTACATTTTAGTAATGCAAACAATCCTTTTTTTGGAGCTGACGCTCTTTTTTTTGTTGGTTCATAGTCCACACGGGGTTCTGGTCTTGTTACTTTATGTTCCGGAGAAAATTGATCCCTCGATCAAGTCCTAACTAGAAATCTCTTAAGAAAAGACGAGAAATTGGATTCGAGGCGAAAGCCTTCCCCGCCGTTACGGAGTTATTCTGCTCTAATCTCCGAAATCGAAGGACTTCATACGGGCTGAGGACTTAGTATTGATTCATGCAAAGATGCTCCTCTAAAGCTGGAATAAGGGATTGTCCACTTCACCGCCCCGAAGAGCAGTGGCTCTGTTGTTTTGCACGCCTACGGAGAGAGACTCAAAAAGTACCGACGCTCAATCGAAAGAAAGATAAATCCACTATATGCTTAACTCATGCCCCAGGAATCCCTAGACACAGGGGGTACGAACTAATTTTTTACTGGAGGGGAGGCTGGGGAAAAGCATAGAGCGTGCGGGCTCAGCTCTCGCACTCCTCCCATCCGCGAAGCTGAGGCGGGAGAAAAAGCATAACTCCCCGGTCTCATAGGTTACCTTTCGATCTTCCTCCCCCGTGACGCTCCCAAATCGATCGCTATCCTTTTCTTGCTTTCTTGTTGTCTTGAATTTTTATAGAGCGGCTTTATATCTGGTATAGTTGGTAGGATGAAGTGGGATGAAGCCTTAGTGGATATAGCAAGTGTGACGGGGAGGCGGCTCGGGCGTAGTGGGTCTGGACGCCTGGCATGAAAGAGCCTTTTCTCTGGTAGCGGCACTACACCTTAGTCTCTCTCTAGCTTCCAGTCTATATAAAACGTAGTTAGCAGAGGTTAGTCTGTCTGGCGTTCCCTCGCGTCAAGGGCTACTTTTGCATCGGCTCTCTCTCGTTCTCGTTAGGGAATTACCGAGGCGAAAGCAGCTCTCTCGGAAGTAAGTTTCCCCGCTGGGACTAGTCTAAGAAACTTTCACTTGAATTGCCAAGCCTCTTGTGGTAACGCCCTTGACGAATTACGTTCAACGCCCCTTTATGACTTTCCCGACCGGCGCCCCGGGTCGGTAGCCGGGCTCCGGGACATTACTACCACGGCGACTATCGACCCGAGCCCAAAGAAGGGAAAAAACGAACGGACTAAAGCGAGGAGTTCATTGGCCATACACAGTTAAGGAGGATGGGGGCCAACCTCTTTCATGACCCATGGCCCCAGTGTGTCACTTGGTTAGCATTTCTAGAAAGGGAGAGTCAGGCTAGTTTTTCGATAGGGAAAGAGACAGGGGAGTTGGCTGTAATGGAGACAATTCGGATGGACGATATGGATTTCTTCGAGATGGTTAACCACTTTTTTAACCGTGAGAGGGGGGTCATTCAGAACCCGCTGGCTCCAGAACGGGGGGCGGCTCCAGAGGCGCTGCCGCAGGCGCCAGCACCGACTGAAGTTGCCCACCCCGCTCCCGATCAAAAAGAGCGTGCGGGACTTCGAAGGGGCATTCAAACTTGAATTCGTGAGCAACTGCACGAACATTGTGAAAAGGGGAAAGGGCGGCTGTCCGTGCACTTTCCGGAAATGACGGGAATCTAGTCCAGTGCCGCGAAGGCGATAATGTCTTACGATCCGGGGATCTCCGCGGAGACGGATACGGGAACCCCCCGCAGATGGGTAGAGAATATAAGGGGGACCCTAATCTCCTAAAACCAGTCATTAGGGAATACCGACCAAATGAGTCTGTCTGCCGCTTGATTTCATAACAGAGCCGTTATTCCCGGCTGGCATAGAAGTCTCTCGCGCGGGGCGAAGGAGATGCATTTCTGGTACTGGTGGTATTGGACAAGAAAAAAGGGAATAATTTCTTTCTTCTTTCTGCCTTTCTTCCCCATGACGACTAGGAACGGGCAAATCAAAAATTTCACTTCGAATTTCGGACCTCAACATCCTGCTGCTCATGGTGTTTCACGATCAGTATTGGAAATGAACGGAGAAGTGGTGGAACGCGCGGAACCACATATTGGATCACTCCAGTGCGGCACGAAGCCGCTGATGCCGAGTCGGCTCCTATGCCGCTAGCTATGCCCTGCTCGGTCCCCCGGCACGGTGGAGGTTCCGTAGCGCGTCATGAGCACCGGGCTAAGGGGCGGTTGAGCAACTCAAGCGAACCGCCCTACCTTACTACAACATAAGGACAGAAGGGAGAAGGTTGTGAAGGTGGCCTCGTTATCCACACCTCCGGTCGGATGAATGGAGGACCGACCAACCCGGGTTTTCACGAGCGTTGGCGGGTTCTGGAGTGCCTGTCAAGGGCGCTAGCGCATACCCCGGGGTGATCATCACCACCTGCACCTCACATCTCGGCACAGTGGAACGTGTAACCCGCCTGCTGTTCCATTCAACTACATTTGTTCCTGTAATCCATAGCCTAACAGAACGCAGCAGCGAGGGACAACCCGCCCATATAGCCAGCGGGGAGGATGGCACTACTGGCAAAGACCGTCTGGCGAAAACGCCGCAGGCGCGAAGCGTGGTAGGCCTGCGCCGGAGGAGCATAGGGAGGAAAGGGAGCCCGGACGGTGGAAGAGCCAGGGGAGGCCGGGTCATTTGACGGAAATGGAAGGCTTTGGACTATGAACCTATTAAAGAAGGCCCTATGGAGTAAAGGGAAGTGCATGAATTCTTGGAAAAAGAGGGAGCGAGCCTATATAAAAAATGGAATCAAGCAAATTCAATGAATAGATAGAGTCAACGGTACGACAGACAGCGCTGCCTACACGCGAATTTTCTTCCGAAGTCGAGCAGTCTCAATTTCACTACAGGATTTTAGAATGAATGCTGGGCTGGGCCACCTCGAATGGCGTGAGCCGCATGCGGGGAGACCCGCACGTACGGTTTTTAGGGGGATCTGGTCGAAAGACCGGCCGGCGCCCACCCGACTAGAGGGACTGAGAAATTAATAGAGTACAAAACTTATCTTCAAGCTTTACCTTATTCTGATCGTTCAGAGGGCGATCGCGGGGTCACTGAATGAAGTCCTCCGTTTCTTTCGGAGGTGCTGACCCGCAGCGAGGCAGAGATGACTAAGTGACATATGGGATATGGCGACGACAACAGCATGTCGTAGAAGGAGATAACAAGTGGAGCCAACGACCCACTAAGACTAACGTATCTACAACTACATCCCCGAGCGGCAGTCAAACGGGGGCGTGAATGCGAGATGCCAGCGGAATGATCGGCCGGACAGAGGCTAGGGCTCCTTCCTTCCCGCCGCGTCCTTCCTTGTGTGTCGGAGATATAAAGCGAGTGCACCGGAAAAGAACGGGAACAGGGTCGATCTATTCTATGTCGAAGCATCCGAAGCATAACTGCACACTCACACGATCTTTGCCGACAGATAGGAGCATTCGGTGGAACCGGTGAACTACACTTGCTTCTGGATAGATGTGTGGGACAGAGGGCTCGTGGTACCTGCTGCCCACCCTTCCCCCTCTGCTTTGAGAACCGTGTGAACGGAGAGTGGGCAGAAGGGAAGGAGGTCCTCATACGGAGTCGCACACTTACTTGAGCAGTGCGGGAGACTGGGGAAAGGGTCGAGTAAAGTCCCCTGGGGCCGGAAAAATCACAGAGACGTGCTGATACGATAGGGCTTTGATTGGTCTTTTTTTTTCTTAGTGATTGTAAAGGAGGGCGCTTGGCTATGTTATAGAAAGGGAAGGCAGAGGCATCGAATGGCGAAGAGAGGCGGCTCGGCAGGGAAGGAATGGGAAATCGTCAAAGATGACTTCTTTGTTGTCGAAACGAAGGGCTAAATAGCACCAGTGATTCTCTGAGCCGGTCTGGATTTCCAACGCCTCGGGAAACTGGTCGAGATAGATGACAGCGCCTTTTTCCCCTCTTCCTTACCGGGGGGGCAATCTTCTCTTATGGCCTTCACCTCCCGCCCGGCCCGGAAATAGAGAATCCAGCCCCCTTCTGATCCATTCATTTCCGCAAGCAGGGAGGATCCAGAGCTAAGCCCCCTCCTATTCGAGGCCGGGTGGCCTTGCCCCACAAGCACCCAACCTTCTTTTTGCTCTTCCTTCGGGTTGCCTCCACGAACGCGCCACCTAGGAGCCCTACTCATATTCCAAAGGCGCTACTTCAATTCAAGCGCAAGCCCCCTTCTATTGCATAACCTAAAAAAGCTATAAACAAAGTACCAAAGTGGTTGCGGGAACGATACGCTTTGGTTACCGGCGAACGCTTCCAAAGGCGACCAGCTTTCAATACTAGTTGTTACCTTACGCTGCCATTTTTATAATATTATTGAATAGCATGGCTGGGGGCTAAGATAACTCAAATGGGAGAGCCGTGTTATGGGTGACCTTATTGCACGGTTCAGAGAGCACTTGTGTATGTGATGCAAGTGAACGTGTACGAAAAAGCTGTCGTAAAGTTTCGTTGTTCGTTCCGTCGTCGACCCTATCTATGTTTCTACGATGGCCCAAGAACACGCTCATTCTTC
>Ga0302046_10000196_pt1:25000-40000 | contig 65690 bp, 40 predicted proteins | sample RVTome_11_FD_200261 | JGI IMG/M metagenome (GOLD analysis project Ga0302046, IMG submission 200261) | Soil microbial communities from uranium-contaminated site in the Upper Colorado River Basin, Wyoming, United States - RVT147D111 (version 2) ... | reverse complement strand
GAGTCAGATGATTGTCTGGACTGGTTCTTTTGAGGGAGGCCTATAAATTGCACGGGTCCAAGCTTGATTGATTGATTCTTTTAAAACTAGCTCCTGTAACCAATCTCACCATTAGCATTTTCACCATTATAATGGAAACTCAATTCTGTGGATTAAAGCCCTTCTTTAAAGAAGTCCTCTAACTAGATCAGCTAAGTAGGTAGCTTCGCTCAATTGATTCTATAACTCACCATAGCAAGGTAAGCTGCTCTGTCTGAGTCGTTACTAACAACCGAGAAGCCAGTCTCTCAGCTGATAGCTCATCGGATCATGCAGCTCCTGATCTGGTCATAGAAAGAAGGAAGTCCGAAAACTCAAAGCCAGTGTCTGAGCCAGCTGTCCTTAGTAGACTGGAAGCCAGATAAGGAAGTCTGGTCTAGCTCTCGAAAGTGGAAGGCAGAAAAAGGATAGCTGAAAGTGGGGAAAGTAGGGCTACTCACATTGATTTACAACCAAAAATCCTATCTTGAAAATGACATCTTCGTGAAATAGAGAAAGCCGCCCCGTCTCCAACTGAGGTCTTCTCGCCCGCTGCCAGGAAGATTCGATCCCAACGACCGCCTCGCAAGACCTCTGTACTTTTTTATTGCCTTTCCTTATTTAAATTTAAGGAAATCCACTTCTTTACTAGAGAGAACTCGATTTGAAGCTTTCATTCCTCTTCGGGTGGTTTGGTTTATCTTTATTTAGCTATTGAGCAAAAAGAGTTCGCTACCTTTCTGCGTAAATCTTGTTTTCGGGGGAAAGGCTGGGTTCGTAAGCTGCAAGAAAGGAGAGAGAGGCAGGCTATCTATTTTTGGAAGTCAGTGCTTGTATTTGGTCGTCCAGTTCTTCCTATGGACTAAGGGGAGGAAAGGGGCATTCTTCACTCCTTCGCGACGCCTCTATGTACTACATAAGGGGCGGACTAAGGGCCCATTGGTTCTACCTTCTTTTCTTTGTCGGCGACAAGGGATCTCTCAACCCCCGCTAAGCATCCATAGCTAAATGGTTAAACATTTGAAGTTCTTTCCTTGGTCTTCATTCAGTGAAAGGAGTGAAGCTTTCCGCAGCCGGAAAGCGGAGACCCACGAAGGCGAGATGATCCCAAAGCGAGAATGAAGCTAGAGCCATTACTTGACCAAGAACGTGAGAGGATTTCACACACCTTCCCCGGACCGGGTGGATACACTTTTTGACCCTTCCCAGGATTGAACTACGGGATCGATCTCTTATTTACCAAGATATGAAAGCCACGAGCCGCTTTCTTTCGATGTGCTGTCATGATCACATTCTCAGTTTCGTACGAGATTCCCAGTTTAGCTTACGGGGTCAAAGTCTTCTTTGGACTTTTCCAATTCTATTTCTTTTTCATCAATCGGGGCGAGAGGGAGCTGCTTCGAGGAGGCGACACCCACTAGTTTTGTCCGGATCAAACTCTCCCCAAAGCAGGTAGGTGAGAAGGGCTCGGCTCCATGCGGGTCTTTCACCAACGGCTGGCGCTGAATTAGCGCGATGCGAAAGAGTCCGGGCTTAGTCGGCGGGGATAAGATTCTATTCTCGGAGTCAGAACTACTCCTATGCAAGGCTGTCGTCTCATGCTACTAGGGCGGCTCCCTTCTCTTTAATCAATTAGGGGTGGTAGGCGCCTGTAAAGAAGATCGCTTCTATTACTACACAAGTCGATAAGTCCGAACTCTAACAACTTCAAGGACTAGGGAGGCCCCTTTTTACTCATCCGGATTTCCCTTTCATATAGGTGCTCCAGAAAGAAGATTGGATTCGACAAGAGTCTCAGCGAGAATAGGCAGCTTTAGCATCAAGCACATCATCATACCGACAGTCATCCGAACGAGAGTCTCCCATTTGAATTCCCTGAGCAAGCTCTCCTCTTCCACGTTGCTGGAAAGGGCTTAGCCGCCTTTGGACAAGGACCCTTGGACCATTTACCCGGCCTCTCAGCTTTTTTCCTTCAACGACTCTAAGAAATAATGGTCTCGAACATAGGGGAATTCAGATGAAAGCTCCGGTCCTTGAATGAACGACTTAGCCCCTTGCGCACTAAGGTGCCTTAGCCTATCCATACACAGCCACACCCAAAGGGGAGCGCCTGCCCAACTATCCGATCTTGTTTTCCCTTTCCGGGTAGATCTTCTCATTGACAACAATAGGTATCGGCCATAACCAAAGAAATTCTTTTTCAAAGGAGGTAATTCGTTCGCTCCAAACACGACTTGCTTGTAATTTATCCTTCAATCCCAAAAAAGCAAGAATGAATGACCAAACCCGACCCAATTTCCTTATTTTCTTATTTTCTTATTCCCGCCAGGCGCTGTTAAGCCCTTCACCTCCTTCTGATGATCATTCCACTTCTTCGCCGCGGGAACATCTCTCTACTTAAAAGAGGGAACGAAGGCCCCGACCAATCATCGTGAAGAGAACCAATAAGAGCCAAAGGAGGTGATGAAAAGACCTTCTCTCTGGCCCCCTTTTCTTGCAGCTTTCGGACTTGGCCGATCATGAATAAGATCATCCTCGCTCGGTCACCAACGGCGGGTAGATAAATAAAGGAAAAAGCCTTCTCTGGGGCATGCTCATGACAAGATCCCGAACTCCTACTTTGAAGGTTGGCAGCTGCAAGACCCAAGTCAATGTCTTAAGCCGGGCCTTCGACGGCGGCATGGAAGAAAGAAAGTAGTTTTGTTATAAAGTCGAGATTTTGAAACTATAGAAGACCATCTTCGCGAGAAAGGTCTCGATCCCTTCCCACCTTAGATCGAGCTGGCATGGCAGCCGGGGCTTCTTCCCCGGAAATCATTCCCATCCAGCCGGACTTTGAAAGTCGATCTAGCGGTGCCTTTCCCTATCGCCTTCTTTTTGATAGTCGTAAGCTAGAGCCCCTATGGTATGGTGGCATCAAAAGCTAACCATTAGGTTCGTATTGCCAATTTGAGTACTTTTTCCACTAAGCGAGAAGGGCCCCTTCATCGTCAATCGGACGAGCGCAAATCACTCCTTTTCTCAAGTGGGAAAGACGCTTTGATAGTAATGGCTGGATCTACTACGCAAGTAGCATACTCGGATCAAGCAGCATCTCTTTTGGTTCAAAGCGAGTCCAGGAATATCTGACAGGTTGGGCGGACGGTCTCTCAAGCGATTCTTCCAATCTTTTGCATCTTGTGGTGAAGGGAAGCCCAGTTATTAGTAGCAAAAAGAGAAAGATGAAGGGCTTCGCTCCCAGGTTGATGGATCAAGAAATGAATGAAAGGTTGGAAGATCCTGCCCAGGGGGAGAAGTCTCAATGGGATGCATTTGCAGAGAGAAATAGAGATGCCGCTGCTACCAAAGGTGCACCCCGACAAAGCTACACTGCCCGAGGAATCATCCCATTTTCTCATATGAAGTCTATCAGCGGTGCTATTTACTATTCTTTCTAGTTCTGACTTGGGAAGCTGATCTCGATCTCAAGAGAAGCGTGACGATCATTCAAAAGGAGAAGGATCGGACAAAAGAAGGTGGTGACGACGGCCCGGGTGGATAGGATGGGATTCTGACCTCCACACCTGGACGGAGTGGTGACTTTGAGAGGTAGAGAGATTTTAAGCCTAAGCAGAGATCTTTCTTCAAATTCTTGGTCTTGCAGGTTGGTGACCGATCAATCAGTCTCTACGACCGGATCCAGTCTGAGAGATGAGCTAGCTTTCTTTCGGGTGTGAGTGGAGCAGAATGAGTGTGAATTAAGGGTGTGATTGCTTTGATGGAAAGAGTAGCACTCCCGATAAATCGATATCCGGGGGAAAGAAATCCATATCCCTCTAATAGTAGCGGACTGCGAAGTTGAAAATCGAAGGGGAACCAGAAATCTTGATCCATGGTCCCTATCCCTACCCTATAAGGGCTTGAAGTTGAAGCAGACGTCCAGAGGTGCCTTTCTTGATGGAATGAAAGAAATGCCGACCTATAATTCCTGGTCATGAAGTGGAAAAGAAAGAAGTAGCATGGAAAGGGGGTGCGCTGGAAGTGGAAAGATTTTTGATTTCAAAATTTCGTATTAAGATGGATTTGATTTCAAGCCTTCTCTTTGCTTTACAGAATTTATCTTTCTATCTATCAGTGAAGACTGAATTTAGGATTTGGCAATTATTGATGGAATTCCTTCCTTCTTTCTTGAAGTGACAGAATTCTTTATTTATTTCAGGAATTTCTTTCAGATATGACGGAATTGATATCGCCGTGAAATCTTTCTTTTTTTATTGCTTGCTTTCTTCTGACTCCTTACGTATACTTCACTCGTTGGGTTCGGCTGTCAGTTTCAAATCTTGAACCAGAATTGATCGATAGAAGTGCTTAAGCTGGAGGTGGAAGCATGAGTTCAAAGTTAGCATCGAAGGATGAAAAAAGACCCCCGGTTGAAGTGCCATCAAATCCAAAGGGCACATGTAGCCATGCCATGAAATACAAAGGGCCAGCCAACAAATGATAAGAAGGGCACGCACGTAAGGGGATGGAGGGCAGCCGTCCGGCGATTGAGGACCTATCAAAGATAAAGAATATGAAAACCGAGACTATTTAAGTCGAACTCGGATATACTGACCGGGAGGCCGAGTTGAAAGTAAGGCTTTAAGCGAATTAAGATAGACAATACAATAGATGCTATCTAACTAAGATTTTCAGTCTTAAGCTAATCAGTATTGGTAAGACGGGTACGTAGACGCACAAGAGAGGTTTTCTAGTCTTTTAATTGAATATAGGGGGCAGGGGAATATAGTAAGAAAGAAAGAGAAAAAGGATAGAAGTCTTACAGGAATTCGATCCAGCCCCGGTTTGAGCATCTCCCTAGCCTACCTACTTTCGAAGCTATCCTTTTGTCTCTCTATCCTTGCTAACGAGAACCTGTGAGACGGCTAGTATACAAGAGTATTCACCACTAATATCTCAGGCACGGTTGTGCGAGATGCGTGAATCGCAATGCTAGTCGTAAGAGATCATTTCTAGTTTAGCAAGGAGAAGGAAGCAACCGGAGAGAGCTTCGTTTAAGGACAGGAACGAGCGTAGACAGAGGAGAGAGTTAGAGTGACTCGTTAAAGACAAGAGAAGAAGCAGTCAACGGTTACCAGTTCCGTTAGCCGATTAGCAAGCGGTACTCGAGGAACAGGCTTAGTCAGAGATTCAAAGAGTTGGGTTAGCGATCCTCCTTAACAGAGTCGGGAAAGGGATAGATAAACAGAGTCGGGGTCATAGTACTGAGCCGGTTTAGTTAGACCTTACCTTTAATTTAATCTTTGTCTTTTAGCTAATGGTAATAGTTTCAAAGATAGACGTGTCACATAATCACATAAATAAGGAAATAAAGTGAGTGAAGGAGTGACTATCGGGGATAGGCACGACTGAACAGACTCAAATGCATAAGTATACTTTAGGAGTTCCTATGGAAAGACAATAAGGCGTCAACAGTGCCGTCTAGCGCCTTTTAGGCTTAGTCACGTCTCCCCAGATAAGGAAGCAAAGCCATAGCACGAGAGAGAAGGCGTTCCTTCGTATATTTCGAGGAAGCGCTCAAGTCGAGACTCTTATATGTCAATAGAGAAAGCAGATTCAGAAAGAAAGCGAGTCATTTTAGTCTGTAATCTTGTAAAAGAGGGTTTCAACTAGACTACGGGTTGTTATTCTAGTAGACATAACCCGAAAGCCGCGCAAACCAGATCACTCTATACTTTTTACACTTGCTCAATCTCTAAAGCTAATTCGGAAACTTTGGAATGGGAGTAAAGCCCGACGAACCAATCTCGATAGTAAGCATTGGGCGGGCGATAGGGAGGACGGTCTCTGGATTGATTTCTGCTGGCAAGGCATAAGAGCCGTTACCTATGGCCTGTGTGGTCTTCTGCGGAATTACCCAATGAATGTCTCCTAACGCCGCGACGGGGACCGGTAGAAGCAGACACAAATTGACTCACTACATGAACTGCATAAGCAATATCTGGACGAATAACAGTAATATATACCAGACCCTTATTACCTCCGTAGAAGTCACATTCTGGGGAGGCTCGGCTTCTACCCAGGGCAGAAGGTGGAGAAGGCTGGGCCGTAGCTACTATACTAGGATAAAAGTATGACCTCTTTAAGATCTGGGATAGATCTTTCCGATGATATCCATGGCCCACCCTCGAAATGGCCAAGGCTTTATAATCGGGTATAACTCGGAAGCCGGCTTGTGCTGGATTCCTGCATACCTCTGGCAGGCATCGCAGCTCTTAGCATGTGCTATGTAATCTGCAAGGACCGTAGGCCAGTAGTGGCCATGTCTCCGGATCTCTCGAATTTCCCTCAGCGCGCTCGATCTACCTATCTTTCTGAGTTTGATTGGTTTTCGCTCCAGCTGACCTTTCCATTTAATCACTGACAAAACCTACCTTTCAATTCTTCTTACCCTATGAGCTTTCAGCAAAGGACAGATTTCTTGGTCCATTGACATCGATCAACGAAATAGACCTCCTTCTTTCACTTTTGTCGTTGTCTTCCAATTCAAATAGCCCCATGAAGTGAGTGTTCCGCGAGAAAAGAGAGGCTGACATCTTTTCTTATCTATCTATTTTCGTAAATGAAGAAGATAAGTGAGAGCTTACTGACTGCATCTTCTAAGAAGGGCTTGGAAGAAGAAATAGAATCTCCTTTCTTTTTCGAGAAAAGGTCCCATCCTTCAATATCATGATTGGGTCGACCAGGCCAGATCATGAGTGAAATATCATGATCGGGTCGACTAGGCCAGATCATGAGTGAATAGAAAATATAAAATGTACATAGCAGTTCCAGCTGAAATACTTGGAATAATTCTACCACTTCTACTAGGAGTAGCCTTTTTAGTGCTAGCTGAACGTAAAGTAATGGCTTTTGTGCAACGTCGAAAGGGTCCTGATGTAGTGGGATCGTTTGGATTGTTACAACCTCTAGCAGATGGTTTTAAATTGATTATAAAAGAACCTATTTCACCAAGTAGTGCAAATTTCTCCCTTTTTAGAATGGCTCCAGTGGCTACATTTATGTTAAGTCTGGTCGCTCGGGCCGTTGTACCTTTTGATTATGGTATGGTATTGTCAGATCCGAACATAGGGCTACTTTATTTGTTTGCCATATCTTCGCTAGGTGTTTATGGAATTATTATAGCAGGTCGGTCTAGCAATTAGGGGGCGGCCGTTCGGTCGCCTATGATACTAGGACCAATAGGTCAAAAATGGGTTTGTGCCGCAGGTGTTGAACGATCCACTCTACACAGGTGTGGGCTTACAGGGCTCATAAAGCCTTTCTTTCATTCATCAATAGGGCCCTGGTCGGTCACTTTTCTGGGCCGGGATCGATAAGTGGAATGGAAGTCATAAAAAAGATATCTTGATCTTCGCACCTCAGATCAAGAGGAAGGGTAGCTTGTCAAGCTGGCCTAAAATTTTAATTATTCTTAATTATTATATATAAAAATATATATAATTAAGATATAAATAAAAAGATTCGTTGTCTTTTAACCGGCTGTTCTTCTTTGTCAACGCTACTAAGGACCTATAGGTTCGCAATAATTAAAATTGGTTATTTTAAAAAGAAAAGGCGCTATTTAGCCCTACTAGAAGTAAGCGGCTGAGTTAGCCTAGCCTACCCTAAAAATGGTATAGTAGGGTATAGTAGGCGAGCGAGTTAGCGAAGACGCTTAGGCTAATAGAAAAGATAGCGTCGGTGCGTAGCCTTCATTCTACTACGCTACGAAAAGGTTACGAAATCACTTAGCTCGACGTTAGGAGAGTCAAGGGGGAACGCCATACCTACATAGAAGAACCGCTGTTCGCTGACTTTCTAAGGTCTAACCTTTCGCCCCCTACTGAAAAGGGGCAATTAGCTTTGCACCACTGATAGACTACTTAAGATTCAATTCAAAAGGCCCTACTTAGTTTCGCAAGCCTTTGTCATTGTCAGTCAACTAAGTAGGGCCTGAGGCCCCTGTGAATCCGTAAATCTGAGGAGCATGCCGCAACAAAAGGATGGTCCCCTATGCATTTCATTCTTTCCGGAAGGGAAAAAAAGAAGTACCCCCCCATCATAGTGAACCTCTCCTTGTGATCGGGATGAGGTAGATGCCTCCCAGCCGGGGGGCGGATCGAATCGGAGTTTCCTTAGGTAGCCACCGACCTACAGTTATCCTTAAACTTCCGTGCTTGGTGGAGAAGAAGCGAACAAAGGTACGCTCGCTTGCTGTCTTGTTCTCTGTCGCGAACTGGGATCGCTCGCCAGCTAGGTCAGATTGGAGCAACATTGTATGAGAACACATTACCCATATTCGGGGACAAGGGGCGAAACGACCTCTCGATCTACTTACTGCAGCCCAGGAATAAAAACGTCGTCTAGGCGTTACCTGTTGCTCCGATCTCCCCTACGCCTAGGACGTTGTCTGGGCCCACCAAGAGCCATAGTTAGTTGCTGCTTCCATTTGGTAGTTTTTTTCTCGTTGTTGATACCGGCAAGACCCAGCCAGATGATGTCTGCTGGTTGGTAGTGAGAGGACTCTTAGTACCTGCATACCCAAAAGGGGGCGCTGGTTAAAAAACAAGAATTTTTCTCTTTCTTGCTCTCCCTTAGCAGCGGGAAAGGAGTCTATCTATCTGCCTAGTTTTGGTAGATTTCCCCCAACGCAATCCACAGAAATTCCACGAATCCCTTGGTGGATAAGTCCGACGACTCAGCAGCAGTGCGGAATTTTCTTTCTCGTCTGCTGGATCTGATCTATAGTTAGGGGGCAATACATACCAAAAGGTTCGAAGAAGGATAATGAGTGAAGATCTGCCCCAGCCAAGTCGTCGACCGCTGCGGTACCTGAACTGAATGCTCTGAGGTTGAAAGGCAAGTAGATAAGCAGATTCCTACCTGTATTTTGATTGTCTCGATTCGTCCACTGCTGCTACTGATAATGGAAAAGGTTATGAAGTTGACTTCTTTGCCTTCTTAGGTGAAGGTGGTTGGGCATTAACCAACACAACAGTGAAACCCGATCCAGCTTTTGCTCCCTCCGCTTCCTCAGGGCCCTCACTTCCTCACTCAACTCACTCAGACGCTCGCCTCACGTCACTTCGCTCGCCTTGGGAGGAAGGCTACTGACGGTAGCGAATCTCAGAATACGAATAAGATCAGAAAGGCCATCATAAGAGCAAACAAGGCAATGGCTTCCGTGAGAGCAAAGCCTAAAATGGCATAACCAAACAATTTAGTATCCAATTCCGGACTCCGTGCTACTGAATGGATCAACGAACTGAATATCTTTCCAATTCCGACTGCAGCTCCAGCTAAAGCAATTGTAGCAGTTCCAGCACCGATGACTTTTAAACCCTCCATAACATCTTTAAAAGTTTTCATTTCAGTCTATTAATTGGAAGCAGGATTTTTATTCTTGAAAGCGAGTTAAGTGGCTCTGAGGGGCACGAACGGTATAACAATAAGTACTGATTCGACTAGCTCGAACGTGGGGAACGAATGCTTGAATGTGAACAAATAGCTGACTCTTGCAAGTTTGTGGCCAGCGATCACCCTCTAAGCTATACGCTTGATAACGAACTTGCTGGAAACGGAGTACCGTGCCGGCAGGATCCCTATAAAGAAAGCCGCACAGAAAGAGAAGACTACTTGGAATTCGGTGGGAATCCACAAAGACAGCGTAGGAGATATCGCCCATTATACTGCAATATGGTGAGCATAGCCATGTCTGATGAAAGAGCCACCTGCTGACCTGGTGTTGACGAACAAGTTCCGGAAGCATGCGAACAAGACTTGAGATCGCGGCTCGTACCAGTAAAGCCACAGAAATCAAAGAAGGCGCACGAAGGAAGGCAGTAGCACTAGCTTGAGAATTTGTTCCGAGGAATGAAAAATAGCTGGACCTATTATTGAAGGGGGCTCTAACATCATCAAATTCTGTTATTTAACCCCAGATTAATGATTAATGAGTAGCACAGAAGGCCACTCGCGCCACAGAAGTCAGACCGGAAAGAGCTTTTGTCGGCGTAACCATTGAAGAAGAATCCGCAGTAGAAGAAGGTGCTGCTATTACAGAATCGGTTGTTTACAAATGTCCAAGCTCTGGGACTTCTGACTTGACTCTTTATGGTGAGTGAATAGCCGGTGAATTAAATAAAAAAGTCTAGATCACTACTCAGGTGTGTGTGAGAGGTTGAAGTCATCGTTTTGTTTTCAGCCGTCCTGTGAGAAATCTTCTTTCTTCCTTTGTTGCTATTTCTGCGGATACCTTACAATAATATGTTTTCAGGCTTGGCTTCCTTGATAGGGGTTTCCCCAGGCTTCGCTTCACAACTGTACTAATAGTGCAAGTGTGCCATGAGTGTGTACTGACATTCTTTCTATAGATATGGATACTCGTTCGTTCCCCTGTTTTCTTCCTTGTTTTAAGACTGCCTTTCTTCTTGTTGATGAGTTTGCTTTTGCTGTCTTGACTGCACCAACACCTAAAGCTTCAACTGCCTACTCCACGGGTGATAGTTCAACTTCCTTTCGTATGTTAACTCCTCTTCATAATGAACTCAATCGGATGCTGCTTTTAATGGAATTCTTTCTATACTGTCTATCCGCTCTCAATCTCTCATCCCTGGATTCCTTGCCAACCAGAAATCATTCACCTTCTTTTTCTTTGAGGAGCGCTTCAATTAACCGAGATGAAGAAGCTGAAACTACTTGTCCTATATATGACGAGCAGATAAGGGGTATCTATAAAGATTCCTCACTTTAGGAAGGAATGCAAGACTGAGGATTGGCATTTATAGGTAGCTAAGCTAGTTGACGGACTCTGTCCTGTCCACGGAAAGCTTCACGCCCTGGAATGGAATAACTTCATAAAGCCGAGTGCCGAACCGGAAGACGTAAACTTCTTAGAGCTACTTGAAGCTATACTCAAAGAAGGCCTACGCTTGACTTATTCCTCCATTTGATAGTTCCGTTCCAGCTAGCGAGAGCACTACTTTACATGATAAGCTGCGAGTTTTTAGGTTCAGTAACGAACGATTGGGGATTTCGAAGAGATGTGCCTTAATCCTGTGATTGGATGCCCTGATCCCGGTAGAGCTGAATCTATATATTGCCTGCCTTGAAAGGCTCCTTACCCGGCTGGTTGCTCAAGGTCCTCTGGTGGTTCGGAGGAAATGGATGATTCAGCCCTAAAAATTCCTTCCAATCGAGACCTTGCCGAAAGTGAAGACCTACCAAACAATGGATGGAACCTGAGACACTGTGTCCAGGCGTCCCAATTCTGATATTCCTTTCCTTACGTTATTAATGCACTTCTTTAGGAAAGAGCTTTGAGACTTCCTAAAAAGGGGATAATGTGAACCAATAATGAATACGATTATCAAAGAAGCGGCTAGACATAGGTCAAAGGTACAACCGCTACCGCCCGTAGGATTTCCTTGCTTTTACTAACCTACGAACCGCAGGGCACCGCGAAGGGAACAGAAGGAGAATAGCTTTAGTAGTCCCAATTCAGTCTTCTCATTGTCTATAGCCATAGAGCTAAACGAATAGCTTTGCTGGTAAGGGATTCGCTAACTAAAGAAGTAGTGGATCAAGGCTCAAGGTAAACTTTAGAGCTACCTAGGTTTCTGGTGGCGATGAATATTTATCTCCTCCACGGTATGAGGATGAGGCTTAGATATTACCTAAAGTTGCTAGAGCGGTAAAGACAAGGATTGCTCCTAGGAAAGAAGCAGTTGGGGCACCCATTGAAGATGGATTAGCCCGCATAAGAGAATGTCCTTCTTTTGAGTTAACATAGATGTTAAGGGTCCCTTTCCCAGATAAGATTTAAGAATCAGTATTCGCCGGGTAAATCTGGGAATGAGGAATCACCAATAGACGTGACGTACCTGAAGACGCTCTAGAAAGCCCTTTACGCATATATACCGAAATTCCCTAAAAAGCTATACCATTCATAGATGGATAAAAGAATTTTAAATCTTGACATTTCCACATTAAACTGATTTAATGGAGAAAGCAATGCCCTTGAGGAGAGCACTGCCAGCTGTGAAGATTTTTCGACTCACAACTCTTATTAAATAGTTTGTTTTTCAGAGGGGAATGTGATTCATCTCTACAAGAAATTCAATATCAATATGAAGGATCCGCTTAGCAACTTAAAGTAGGAAAGCGGGTCAGCTACGCCTGGCACAGTGAGACTAATCCCTTCCCTCGAAAAGCCTGAGTCCCCCGCTAAAGACAAGGTTTAGAATCTTGGTCTAAGAACTTACACTACACTACAGAGGCACGGGCCAAGAGATCATAACAGTAAAATCCTCAACCGATTTGCATTTTCAAGCAAGTCAAAAAAAGACGAATCTCATCAGGTTAAAAAAAGGAGTACGCCCGGGTGAGTCAAATCAAAAATAAAGTAGAATTTTGGGAATTAATGGAGAGAGAAATCTGCAAGCTGGAATCGGGCTGGTACATGGGATGCTTTCAATATGCCAGAACTTTTTTTCTCACGAACTAGGTGGCAATCAACTTCAATGTGCTTCGTCCTTTCCTTTCCTCTAATGGGCAGCTTTCCTTGCTTGCATCTGATCTAAGCCTATCGCCTGCTTCCAACTGCCTTTCTATTGTGCCTGCTGTTAACTCTTGTTTCCTTTTTTTTTAGGAGTGCGTCATATCCTTTAGTTTTGGCAAATGTTGTTCCGATTCTCGTACCTTTGTGTCTAGGTTGTTGTTTCTTTTGGGCTTCCCTTCCCGACTTGTTTCAAGTACCAGTGCTGGAGCTGATTAGTACCCCTACCCCATTTAGTCATCCTTCCGGTATCGATGTGGGAAGCTTAAGGGGTTCCCTAAACGCGGCTATGGGAAGGAGTTCTACACACTCATGCTCGAGGTGCAGTGCAGGATACGCCTGAAAAAGACGGATTCTTCCACTTTATGGATGGCTTAGAAAACTGGAACGAAAAAGAGCTGGAACGGCGTGGGGTGAAAGACCTCGCATCGGAAATGGCGGCAGCAGAGAAGCTGATAGACTTGAAGAAGAAAGACTCCGCCAAGTACAAGGCTAACAAGAATGCCCAAGGAAAAGGGGGGCGAGAGAAGGAAAAGGGACACAGTGGTGACAAGGATGGCTCAGGTAAGTCTTCCACCCATAAGCACCATCAGGAAAAAAGAAAGGAAGGTAGGGACAAAAGCCACGTGAGCTTCATTCTTTCGGACCTCACTGGGAAAGGGAATAAAAAAGAAAAAAGGCCATCCGCTCTCTCACATAAAAGCTAAGTGAGGAGGAGCCAGATGAAGAGTCACATTGGGAGATCTAGACAGTTGATCAATGCCATGGCCAAACAAATATAAACCCAAGCCGGTGATCAAAGGGCTCATCCACGTTAAAGTGGGAATTAATTGGAAGAACACTCGGGCCATCGTAAACAGGGGTCCTACCCACAACTTTCTCTCAGTAGAGGAGGCAAAGACAGACGGATTGAAGCCCAATAAGGAAAGAGTCTGCGTCAAGCCTGTCCACTCAAGGGAAAAGCCCGTACAAGGTCTGGCTCGTGCGGTGGAGCTACACATGGGTGATTGGAAGGGCAAGGTAGACCTGACCCTAGCCACCATGGATGACTTTCAAGTGGTACTGGGGATAGACTTCCTAAGGCAAGTCAAGGATTCTAAACCACACATGAATTCGCTATGCATTATAGAAGAGAAGACACCCGCATGCTTCCTCTGGTACAAGGGACCAAGAAGACCAAGGTCATGCTATCAGCCAGAAAGCTAAGAAAGGCTTTCAGAAGAAATGCCCACACCCACATTAGTACGCTTGGTTGACCTTCTTCGTTTTACTACTTCAGGTCCCAATCTTTGGTATGTCCCTTAGTTAGCTGGGCATACCTTTCTCATGTTCCCGAAATGAATTAGTGTCTTTTGATTAGCTTTCATATTTGGTCAAATGGCACATTCGGAAGGTGTGAAATTGGCCAGTGTGAGGTTTCCCTTTCTGTTTTGGAAGAAAGGTTCACAGAATAGAAAATTTCATAAGAGAAGAAGGTTCGTAGAATTTCTTGACGCAACTGGCATACCGTCGAATCTACTCTACTTTAGGCTACCATCTTTCTTCTCTTATGCACGGATTGAGGGCTCACTATGCTTAACACATGCTTCTTGAAGAAGGCTTGGTTGCTGGCTTGGTCACTTCAGTTCTATTTTTGGGCCTTCTCGAAGTGTAGTTCTCGTTCTCTCTGCAGTAATTCCAATGGCTTGTTGATCTATCTTTGGTTCTTTCGTTCGTAGTAAACTTTATTGATCCTACTTGCAACTAAACTTTTGAGCGGATTGGGTTAGTGTTCAGTGTACCGCTCCGTGGGTACAAGATCGAAAAGAATGCATTGGATGGAAAAGTGAGATGCCCAAGATATTAAGAACGAGGGTAAGAATCGACGAGGAATCTAGACTAGAGAGGAATATAGAACATCAAATCGTGAATGAAAAAGAAAAAGCGTGAGGAGAATTATCAAGCCGAGATGTTAGAAGGTGCAAAACTAATAGGGGCCGGAGCTGCTACAATTGCTTCAGCGGGAGCTGCTATCGGTATTGGAAACGTCCTTAGTTCCTCGATTCATTCCGTGGCTCGAAATCCATCATTGGCTAAACAATCATTTGGTTATGCCATTTTAGGCTTTGCTCTAACCGAAGCTATTGCATCGTTTGCCCCAATGATGGCCTTTCTGATCTCATCCGTATTCCGATCAAAGAATCAAAGAAAGAAGGTTTCAGTTTCATAAAGCACCTCTTTCCAGCCTAAATAGCCACCGGAGGCAAGGGGGGCGCAGTTCTTAAACAGAAGAATGGCGATAAAGAGGAAATTATTCAAATTCAAGAAAAAAAGAGTCGAATTGGAAGTCAAGTAAGAAGGAAGGAGGCTAGCCCCCGAAAATGCTCCGCGCCTAGGTTCTTTTGTCGTTGGGGCTTACACCTTGT
>Ga0302046_10000196_pt1:0-20000 | contig 65690 bp, 40 predicted proteins | sample RVTome_11_FD_200261 | JGI IMG/M metagenome (GOLD analysis project Ga0302046, IMG submission 200261) | Soil microbial communities from uranium-contaminated site in the Upper Colorado River Basin, Wyoming, United States - RVT147D111 (version 2) ... | reverse complement strand
ACCCAAAGCACCCCTCCATATCTCGAACGTCCTTCTGAATGTCTTCAAAGACATCAGCTGGTACCTCCCCCATTACATAAGCAAAAAGTTTGAAGATTATTGGGAAAAGCATGTCTACCGCGTATCCTCGAAGTTCTCTTCTCTGGGGTTGGAAAAAGTTTAAGGGTAAGCTGTCCAGATGGATTCCATAAGGATGGACGTGGTGCGTTGAACACTAAGGCCCCCCCACTCGGCGTAATCAGGATTTCTACTCAAACCCAACTAAGCCCTGAGGACACCTTCTGCTCGGAGGGCACAATCCAGCATTTCTTACAAAGTCTTACAACGGATGTGAGCTTAACAACCCTCGTGTCATGCCCAAGCCCTTACCTTCGCCCTATACCGAAAGATATTAGTTCATTGATCAACTACCACTTGATCCCCTAGGTAAAGGAATTTCTCTAAGGTGCCAAAGAGTCCCCTCCTAATAAGTAGGGCTTTGCTGGTCTTGCAAGCATTCGTCTACGTTTGCTCGCAAAACTGCTAAGGTTAAGATAGCCAATCCCGTTTTGTTTCGGCAGAAACGAATCAATTTCGAACAGTGTATTATAGTCGACGGGCCTCTAGCGACGATCGGACCCAGATAATCAATGTATTCATCGTGCCCCCCCTGGGTTCGGTGAAAGAATTTAGATTCCCCGATGAGGTAGCCTGCTGGGACTTTGCTAGAAAAGGGATTAGCGGCTTAATGCATGGATTTGAGCTGTGAAAGGCCTTGTAAGGTGCCTTGCTCATGCCTTCCCGCCTTACTATGTCAAAGAGCCTGCACTCAATGAAGGCCACGATCGATAGTAGGGGTTTCTCTCTCGATTAACAAGCCCAGGGATCACAGACGAGATCTAACCTAGTGGTTTCGCTTTAATTCATTAACTATACGAAGATCTTATTTCTTACCTACTAGATCGATTGAAAGAAGCCTTCGGGTTACAGTCAACTCATAAAATACTCTCCTAAGGGGATATTCTTTCTATCCATAAACAGAAAGGGGGGGGGAGATTCCTGCTTGCCTACTTCGCGGATCGAAGGGGGAAGACCTATTAAAAAAAAAAAAAAAAACAGACAAGAGAAGAGATCAAGATGACTACCAAATTCATACCAGAATCATTGATTGTACTAGCTTAAAATCAAGACCACAATGAGAGACATTCGATCGATCCCAGAATTAGCTCTATCCCACCCCCAATGAGATGTTTTAAGCATATGGGTTAGTGGCAGTTGAATGAAACTAGAAAGAGTGGCAGTTAGATCCTTGAAGGGAAAGGACTTGGCTTCATCTCCCACACCGGTTAGCAACCGAGATAAGAGTGAAACTAAAGCGGGAAGGAGATGAGGATCCGGATTCTATATTATATTCCTTTTCTTTTTAGTTTGAGTGAACACCCGGTAGCCAATCGATCAGGACTAGGAGCTGCACCAAGACGGATTAGTTCGCCTTCGGGTTCTTAAGAAGAAAAAGAAGATCCCGGAGTTCTCTTTCTAGGTTGAGGAGATTGCTTTGACTTTCTTGTTAACCCTACCCGAAAGAGAGTGAGTGGTGGATTCAGAGAAAAGCTATTCTTCTTAGCAGTTTCACAAGTGAATGGAATGATTCTTCCCCCGAGGGTGACTTCACTACCTGGATCCTCATCTCTTGAACTCGTTCTGGCAGCTAGTTTAATGGCACCGGCATCTCATCTAGTCTAGATCGATTCCCTAAGAGCTTCTTCTCTAGCAGGCGATTTGGCCCGTTTTATCTTTCCTGGTAATAAGGAAAGGCCTTTCCCTATCATGACCGCCTTCCTTTATTCGGAATTCATTCGTCTCAAAAGAAAGAGCTAGCGAACCACACCAATTCCATTCCAATTATCTCTGACAGAGCAGGATAGCTGCCATCAACCCTTTAGAGCGAGGGCCCTCCGAGACCAGAAGGAATAAGAGCCTTTATGCCTTGAGCCTTGAGCGAAATCATTGACCTTGCGCCTGGTTTGATTAGGGCATTGCCGCATTTCATCTCAAAGAGGATCTAACTCTTTCTTTCCGGCTTAGCCGAACTACTTGGCTCGGATCAATTCACTCTTTCTTTATCGCAAGCAAATAGCCAAAGAGCTGATGAAAGAGCACCGTCTTCTCTTATTCCTGAAAACATCTTCAGAGCAGTTATTACAAAAAGACTAGCATCTCTAACAGGAAAAGCAAGCAAAGACCTCCCCTTTGGTTTGGTGGCCTCCTTCCTTGATAAGAGTGAAAGCAGAATCAGAATCAGACTCTTGGACGTGGGATCTTGCCTAAATAAATTTCCATTGAGTGGGGTAAGTCTCAAAAAGCATTTCACCGGCACTAAGCCCTTCTCCCCTTACTCCAAGAGCCGAAACAGCCTCTATTCCTTCAACAGCAGTTAGGCCTTTTTCTAATCCTACAGCCCTTCTCCCAAGAGTTTCAGAAAAGGCTACCGACTTGGCCTACTTTGACTACGCTATTCTTCTCATTTCGAAAGAAGAAGAAGTAGCCCCGCCGGCGACAACAGATTCAATAGCTGGGGATCTTGCTAAGAATGAAACTCCTAACCTTAAATCATAGAACCGGGGATGATTTCCAAGAATCCGAAGTTGGAGCGGGGAAAAAAAATCCCCAGTGGGTAGGGAAGCTGCCCATCCGTTATAGTTGCTTCAGAAAGATAAATTGGAAGGTTGGGCGATCTCCTATCCTGCCCGGTCGTTGTGGCAAGCGAATCTATTGAGAGATATATTGAGCCGGTAAGCGGGGTTGACTTGCCGAATAGTGATATGATGTCACGAAAAACGGCTGCTCATTTCGTATCTTGAAGAAAGTCAAGCAGGAATAGATGGCCTGCCCCTAGCTCTAACTAATATCTCTACTTTGATAGCGCGGGAGTGCTTTCATTCCCTGCCACCCGCTTCTATAACTGGCTATTCCTTATCGGCATCTCAAGACAAAATCTTTCATGATCCATCCCGGAATTGGATAGAGAATAGTTGGGATATTCAACAGGGAGGGAACAGAAGGGGATGACATCAGAAGTAGGATCGTCGAACGGTCTTCTGGCTCCGTGGCTCCTGACCTTGGAAGATGGGATTCCGATACCAGGGCATCATAACTTCCGCTCGTTGCATACCTTGCCCCACTGCTGTACGAATAGCATTTCCCGCTGCAGTTTGAGCAGCAAATGGTGTCCCTCTTCTTGTACCCCGGAATCCACAAGTACCGGCGGAGGCCCAATAAACCACCCGACCCCTTACATCTGTAACAGTCACAATGGTATTGTTGAAGCTTGCTTGAACATGAATAAGTCCTTTTGGTATTCTACGTGCACTCTTGCGTGAACCAAGACGTCCATTCTTACGTGAACCAGTTTATTTTTTTCTTTAATTCCGGGTAAAACCTCCTTGAAGTATCAACTAATGGGGGAGGAGTGAGATTATACAACCCGCCCTTTCTCTTTTTTTCACAAATAGTAAATTTAGGATCTAATTCGGATATCAGAAGGATTACCATATATAACACAAAATTTATCCGCCGATTCCTTCGAATCTAGCCTCCCGGTCTGTCATTATACCTCGAGAAGTATAAAAAATTACAATCCCCATCCCGCCTAAAATTTGAAGAATTCGTTGATAGTTAGAATAGATTCGTAGACCAGGTCGACTGATCCGTTTTCAATTTTGAAAAGTTCTGTTAGGTTCTTAGTAGCAATCGGCGACCTTTTTTTCTTTTACTTCACAGAGCTTTTCGTCTCCTTGATAGCTGGAAGTTCTCCAAAAGTATGAAAAGCTGGAGGACTTTGTACCATCCATTCCGGTGTGGTTGGATTCTGTTCAACATCCCAAGGACTTGGAGCGCATCTTTTGTTGTTTCCACTGCTTGAAGTGATTGTTACGACCACGAAGAAACGACAAATCCCAACTACAGATATATAAGAGCCAGAACTGCTAAGGGCATTCCATCCAGCGTAAGCATCTGGATAATCTGGAATGCGACGCGGCATACCCGAAAGCCCTAAGAAATGCATGGGAAAGAAGGTCGGATTAACGCCGAAAAAAGTGATCCAAAAATGGATTTGACCTAAAGTTTCAGGATATGTTCGACCAAAGATTTTACCTACCCAATAGTGAAATCCTGCAAATAAAGCAAAAACGGCTCCCATAGAAAGTACATAATGGAAATGTGCAACCACATAATAAGTATCATGTAGAGCAATGTCTAGCCCAGAATTTGCCGGAACTATTCCAGTGAGTCCCCCTATGGTGAACAAAAATATGGACCCTACAGCAAATAACATGGGTGTTTTGTATTGTATCGAACCCCCCCACATGGTAGCGATCCAACTAAAGATTTTGATTCCAGTGGGGACAGCTATGATCATGGTAGCTGCGGTGAAGTAGGCACGGGTATCAACGTCTAAGCCCACAGTAAACATATGATGAGCCCAAACAAGAGATCCAGGAACACCTATACTGATCATGGCATAAACCATGCCTAGATACCCGAAGACCGGTTTTCCCGAAAAAGTAGAAACGATATGACTTATGATACCGGATCCAGGCAGAATGGGAATATACACCTCTGGATGACCGAAGAACCGAAAGAGATGCTGGTATAATATGGGGTCTCCCCCTCCAGCGGGATCAGAAAAGGTTGTATTAAAGTTTCGATCGGTTAATAACATGGTAATTGCCCCTGCCAGTACCGGAAGTGATAATAAAAGTGGGAATGCTGTCACTAGAACGGACCACACAAATAGGGGTGATCTATGCATAGTCATTCCAGGTCCACGCATGTTGGAGATAGTTGTTATAAAATTGATAGAACCTAAAATGGATGAAATACCAGATAGATGAGGACTAGAAATTGCTGAATCAACTGCTCCTCCAGAATGGCTGGTAATACCACTTAAGGGCGGATAGACCGTCCACCCAGTGCCACTACCCACTTCTACTAAGGCTGGGCTTAATAGGAGCAAGAGACTTGGTGGCAACAACCAGAATGAAATATTATTTAATCGTGGAAATGCCATGTCAGGCGCACCTATCAGAATCGGAACAGACCAATTACCAGATCCACCTATCATCGCCGGCATAACCATAAAAAATATCATTAAAAAAGCGTGAGCCGTTATTAAAACATTATAAAGTTGATGATTCCCACCAAGAATTTGATCGCCGGGTCGTGCTAATTCCATACGAATCAGTACTGAGAAGCATGTGCCCATCACTCCAGCAATGGCACCAAAGATGAAATATAGAGTCCCTATATCCTTGTGGTTAGTGGAGAACAGCCATCGGACCGGATTTGTCATAAAATTGAGATTCTTTCGTTTTTTTGCTCCGCTTTAGGCTATCTTTGTTTAGGTAGCTTAAAGACTCTTTTCTTTAGCAAGACCAACAGTCTTACTTAATGAGGGTAGCTTGGCGGTTAACCAAGAAAAGCATGGGATTTTTACTTGCACTTGGAATGCAAAAGCATTCTTTTCAATCTTGTACCTTAGTACACTGAACACCAACCCAATCTCGATTAAAAAAATAGAAGCAACTAAAGAAGGGTGACGAAGCTTCTTTGCGTCCCATAGTGCTGTCGCACTAAGCGGCTACCGTTCCAGAGTCGTACAACAAAGTTTTTAGCATACCAGAGTGACGCAAGGCTCTAAGCTCGTACCTTTTAAGTAAGCTCTTTATGCTCTCTCCGCTCGCTCCTTTTCGTAGCGTAGATCTTTCTTCTCTTAAGATATTTTGAGAAGAGTGAGTGCGCTTTCGAAAGTTTCGACTTTTAGATCTTTCTTCCCTTAGCGCACAAGCACTAAGCAAGTAAACTACCTTTTTTCTTCTCTTTCGTCCCAGACTCTTTTTTTATTCAAAAAATAATCCGGATATCTCCGATAAACTACACTAAAGGGAACTGTTAAGTACAGACGATGTCTAGAAATGATAGTAACACCTGGGGCCTTCGGAATACCAAATCCCAGCTTAAGTCCAAAAGGCCTACACTTTAACTAGGAACAGAAAGGTCCGCGAAATAACCGCGTTGCTCGATCAGGGGAACCAGAGTGATGGTCTTCTGGGACGATACATTCGTAATGGATCCATCATATACGTTATTTTAGATGGTTCTAATTGTGGGCGATAGTCTTCAACTAGGGAGATCCGGAGTTTTCGAAATATATACTAGTTTGCCCAGTAATGTTGTGGTTGCAATGCGTAGGCCGTCGTTCTCTGATCCATTCTTTAGGTGAGAGGAAACCTTCTCTTTAAAAATGAATGGAAGGTAAAAATAGGAACTGCTTGTATATAAGTATATAGACATGCTATTTTGATGTGATGTAAGAATCGATTATCACATCATATACTATATTAAGTGACTTATTCCCCAAAAGCATGCTATGCTCAAAGAAGCCGGTCCGTCCGATTTCAGTTGAAGTCAATTCACGGGGAAGAAAGAGCTGGCGATCTTCACTCGTCCATCACTCCCACTTGAAGTTAAGAGGTAGTAGGAGCATGAGATGAGGGCTCACACACGAATGTTGTCAAAGCTACTAAGGAAGAAAAACCCCCAGGAATTGAGTTATTATTCTTATGGGAAGAGTGAACACTATGACTGGTGGGGCCCCCCCTTATTTGAGTTCGCACCTGAGAATCGTATCATCAAAAAGACATTGACTGGACTTGAGAGCATTCTCATTGAGTAGGTATGATCGCCAATAACTTGACTTTGATTTCACTCTGACTTGCCCAAATCTATGAATTGCATCATATAAGGATCAAGATAGATGACTTTTGTCATATTGATCATCAGTCAAAGGGGCGGGTTAGGCGAGAGTAGGCAACTAGCCCATCCTTGCTAGAACAATTGACTACCAGACTTGTATACAAGAATCAAAGAGACAGGGGCTCTATCGATGAGAGCTGAGTTGAAGGCTCGAATAGCTTAGTTGTTAGTTGAAAGACTCTGTATGGGATGTTCTTTCTATAGAGTGATAAACGGAGGGATCTTGCTTTCTAAAAGCCATAGTAAGGAAGAAGTGTGCAGTCAGCCAGTAGATGACGCCAGAGAGGGATTTGTCAAAGCACGGATAGGAGCTCTACCACGATATGATCTCTCTCATTGAGAAAGCGCTATCAAAGCCGCTGTCCCAATAGCTTCGTTCAGGAGCGAACAACCACTAAATTGCTTGTTAAATGGAGGAGCGGAAGGGGCAAAGTCAACGACTGAGGCCAGAAGGTATGTGAAAGTAGAAGCCAGGGACAGAGAGAGCGGGGGAGAGGACTGATTGAATGAATGTCATTTCACGCTGATAGGAATGGGGGTTATCCCTGTATATTCTATTTCTCCTGTCTTATTGATCAATGGTGTGCCATGAGATGCTTCGCCCGGAGGATCATTCATGGTGAAGATCCCAACATGATCTATTCGGTCAAGTCTGATTAAAGCACTCCAACCAACCCAACAAAAGAAGCAACGGGTACTACTGGAATGAAATCGGCATCTAATTTCATTTCTTAGGTCTGGGTCGGGATCCAATTCTCTTATAGAAGAAATGGATTTATATGGATTTTTCCCGGCCGCATTGTCATCATCTCACTTCCTCTTCATGACAGAAAAGGAGGAGTTGCTTGACTCAGTGTACGAGGTGAATGAGGGGCTACTTAATGAAAAGAGAAACCCGCCACTAGAGCGGAAGAAGGATTCTATACTCTATTTGACGATACCAGCAAGTCCGTCTTCTCGGCTGACGTGACGGCTGAATGGATTGATGATTCATCAACGGGCACAGGCCAATTCAAAGCGGCTTAGAAGCATCAAGGGAAAAACTGGGTGAAAGTATCCCAGGTTAGTGTGCAGATAGAGGACTTCTTTCACAAGGGGGAGCGTACCAACCAAGGCAAAAACAATCAGACAAGATGAACATCGTGAGATGAGCTTCAAGCCCCAAAGGGCACTCACAAAAGATCTTGCTGCGCGAGAATCAGGTCTGATACAAGCAGTTCCTCGCCTGGGACAATAACTGGCGATAGATAGCGAGGGGGGGTACGAGTTCCAACTAGGACTGTCATAGGAGCGTCAAGCCACTCAAGTTAGAGGAGAGGTTTTCCACTCTTAACCGTTGCACACGAAAGAGGATCGGAAGCCCCCTCAACCTCTTAAGGGGTTTTGAAAGCGCCCCATCTACATCTATGTCAGCAGCGTCAACCGGGACTATACTCATTTACTATTCATACTAGGTCAAAGGAAAATCGAAAAGACCAACGACTTGTCTAAAAGAATCAAAGATCCACGAGCTGAGCTTGATCTTACAAACGCAATTTCTTTATTAGTGATTTTTATCAGTCTACCAAAAGGAAAGCGAGTCCTCTGCTCGGTAAAGGAGCATTCAGGCATCGGGGGAAGAGCTCAAAGCCGAGGAGAGCCCTGTGTCCCGCTGATAGAATGGAAAGGGAAGGGGCAGCATCGATAGACGCTCGAAAACCATCGGCGGAGGAGATCCCCCTTTTCACCAAGGAAGGGACGAGCCGCATTGACGATGAAGAAAAGGTAACACGAAAATAGAACAGCGGGTCTTTCTTTTCGGTCTTTACTGAAACAGATACACGAGCTTCATCTCATGCATGATCTTTTCAGAGCACGGGTCGGGAGGACATTGCAAAAACGCGAGTGGAGGTCTGGTCTCAAAGTCTAGTCTTTCTTCTCCTATCACTGCCTTTGGGGAACGAGCAGGTGAAGAGCTTAGTGTAACGGTCCGGAGCGCAGCCTCTTACTAAGAGAACAGATGCCACGCAAACACAGAAAAAGGGCAAGCGGGTAAAGGAGTAGACTAGCCGGCAAAAGTAAAGTCGGAATAAGCGGTTAGGCTTAGAGCTGTTAACGGATATGGAAAACTACCTTACAAAGCTGCTACCTACCTTGGAAGGTCAGCGGAAAGAGCTAGAACAAAGGGAAAAGAGCTGGGAGTTCGGCTAAGGGAAGTGGGGAAGGGAATGAGGAAGAATAAGACGGAAGACGAGAAGCCGGCCAAGCAGTTGCTTTAAAAAGGCAAGCTGTAGGAGTAGGCAGTTCATAGAGGTAGTTAAAGACTCCATCTTCTGGTGGTTACTATTCGGTGAAGTAAGAGGATGCAGGAAAGGAAGAGATACAGGAAGCGGTTAGGCGGCTAAGAAAGTCATCAGGTAGGTAAGCAAGCCGCCCTGGTGCCAAGCTAAGTCCCAAGCTAAAGACAAGGACCACATCGATAAGAGAAAAAGCAAAGACGGCTTATGCCGAATATCTTGAACTCAAAGAAAACCAAGCCTAACAACTTTACTTTCATACCAGGAAATCGAAGATGTGCCAAATCGTTCTCTATCGAATCGTAGTCTAGAGCCAAATGAAACTGATTCCATACGAGTCAGTCTGTCAGTTGCAGCTAACAGATCTTGGTCACTGCATCAGCTCGATGTCAAATCAAAAAGGCCTTTATTCATGGAGACCTCCGCGAATAGGTTTATATGAGTCCTCCACCAGGTTTTCGAGCTCAGGGGTAGAAATAAATACGGACTTAAAATGAGACTGAACCCTCTACGGAGATGATAGAAGATATGAACCGCTCAATCGATACGATAGAAGAGGAGCTCCGAAGGTTCCTCTCTTCACTCTTCTCGGATGATAAGTCGAGCTAACCTATTCATAAGGTGAGCTAACCTATCCCATAAGCCCCTAGAGTTAACTTGTCTTTGACTTTTAGTTCATTACTTTATTCAGGTCGAAAAGAATGACGCGGATCATGGAGCAGGTTCTCAAGCAATTCCAGAAGTGGTATGCAAGAAAGGTCTCAGTATAGAAGGTTGGAAGTTTCCCAGCCCCGGGGGAGTGTCCGTGAGTGTTGGTGAACGGTATACGTAGAACAGGTGAGTAAAGAGTTGTCCTTTGAGCTCTTAGCTCTTTTGGTACCGTCGGTATTGCTTCTTTCTTTCAACTTTTCCTAGGCCTGCATCCCTTGGTCCACGGATTAGCAAAGCGGGCCGATGAGATGAATTGGTTCCGGGGTATGCCTGCCGAGGTAGGCAGGGCAGTAAGGGCAAGGCTGCGGGAAGAGTTTCAGAACTAGGCGAGAGGACTCCTGCCCATAAGGCTAGGAAGGCGGGAGCACCAAAAAAAGAGGAGTAATGCTTAACAGGGACAGTCGGGGACTTTCTTGATAAAGTAACGAAGACCCTACCTTAAAGCTAGCTACGCATAGCCCTGTTCTACGATGAAAGACTTTTCCGCCTAGCTTGACGACTGACTGAACAGGACATATGACCGGGCAGGACGGCTTTGCTTAAGACCGGAATGCTACCCCCGCTCGAACTCACTTTCAACGCTCGAACTCCAGAACGAAACTCAAATCATTGCTCATTCCCGCTCATGCTTGCTATAACAATTCCCTTGCCTACTAGACTTCTCTAAGAAAAGATGCACGAGCCACTCTTTCTCTTATATACGGTATTTTAAGATAGTGATTTGAATGCCTATCCCCTGCCTATGCTAAGCCTTTACTACCTACCCTTACCTGTCCGCCTTGAACTACTGCGCCTGCGCATACCTTTTCTTGCTCCATCCAGAAGGTAGCTTGAACTGGCATTGTACAGATATATAGCCAGTAGAAAGAACTATTCCCAAGTTGGAGAGGTGGGAGAGGAGATAAATTGAAGTGGATCTCCTATCTATATTCGACAGCTTGAAGAGGGCGGATTTTGAAAGCTAAATTTTCATTGAAAGCGATTGTGCCTACCACAGTCAAGTTCGGTATTTACTAGCAAGGAAAAGGGTAGGATCTACCAAGACGGGTGGCATGTGAACCGCTTTGGAGTGAATCGGTTAAGAACCGCAGATGGCACATCGAATCCCCGGGCGATCGCAGCCACTTTGCTGAGTTGATAGATAGATAGATGAACTAGCCCGAGGACCAAAGGAGAGTACTTCTTTTGCCATTGGAAGCTGCTGTCAGTAGGCATTCTTTGCGCCAGAAAGAGAGATTGTATTGTAGCTTAACTTATTAAGCAAAGCCGGCTCCAGTTCTATTCAGAATAGGGCAAGAAAGCGACTTGCCGCCTCAGCCACGAAGGAATACCGAAGAGCCTAAAGAGGGTGTTAGAATGCAGCTAGATAGATAGAGAACTATAAGAGGGATTCCATGGGTGAGAAGGCTGACATGAAGGCTCTCATTCCAAACCGGTAAAGCGCAAGGGGCAAGCAGTTGACTCTTTCACTCGGACTCACTAGCAACTCCAGGAGCGACCCCTCATCATCTTACGATGAAAAGCAGGTTTATTCCGTGGTAAACCACAACGAGTAAGCGAGATAGGGTGAGGTAAAGCCTCAGACCGGTCAAAGGAGCCTCCGTAAAACCTCATCAGACAGGTAGCGGAAGCTGATAGAAAGGGGCGATGAGCTCAGTAGAGGAGAAGCCGTCCTGATGAAATAGAAAGCCCTAGCTATGAGTGACTCAAATCTAGCCGTGATGCGCGAGGGCCAATATTCAAATGAAAGCAAGGGGCTGATTGCCCTCATGGGGAAGGGATGAATACGAGCAGTCGGAAGAGCAGCTCTCTCAGAAGCAACCAATCCAAGAATTGATGGATTTGGTAGAGTGCCAGTCACAACACTAGAACCAAGTTAGGTGAGCTTGAAGGCATCGGTTGAAGCCCTTAGTTGCAAGGTCTTTGACTGTGCCCAAGAAAGGGATGGATAATAGATCTTATATAGTTCCCACTTCCACTTAACAAAGGAAAGATATCACACACTACACAAGACAATCATGCGCAAGCTGCTTGAGTTGAATCAGCCTCAATTCCTCTCTCACTCACGATGAAAGCTAAGAGCTTGCTCGAAGACAGCCTTTACTTTATAGTTGTAATCTATCCTATCCTTTAGGCGGGGATAGGTTCATAGGAGGGCTTGGTTACATAGGAAGGAAAGGCTTAAACTAGAAGGGATAAGAAAGGGAATTTGTGCAACACTCTTAGTAGAAGGCCGAGTTGAAACTACCTCTATCCTCAGTTATTGCGTACAGGACAAGCAAGTTATTGAGGGCTCTTTATGCCAAATCCTTTAAAGGGAGATCGTTCAGAAAGGGAGGGCTAGTGGACAACTAGCTAAGCGAATCAAATCCCGAAATAAATCCACGATCACGAGGAAATAGTCCACGCTTTGTGCTAGTGCCGCTACCTTTCTCGCCAAAGCTATCGCTTTCTCTTCTTAGAAGGAAGAGGAAAGCATAATGAGCGGTACGTTTCATTTCTTTTTTATTTTCCTATGGCGTTTTCATACTCACCCCTGCAAGTGAAATAGAGATAGAGAGAATCTATTAAGTTGGAAGGCGGAAAGAAGCATGGAAGCCCCTTATAGATTAGCAAAAACAAAGAAACTATTTAGAAATAATATATTGGTTGTTGTTAAGTGAAAGGGGAGGAAACTCAACTAGTCCCTATCCCCATAAGAGGAGCAATACAGGAAGAACCACAGCTATTTCAAATAAGCGATTTTAGCCCTCTCCTTATCAGTCGAGTGGCTTCCGCTCCTTTAGATAGCTTTACCCTAGCACTTTCACTGGATTGGATAGGACTGAAACTCACTGCTTCCATACTTAGGGAAAGATTTGCTGCTTTCGTGCTTGATGGCTTCTGATGAACCAATGATAGAGATCCTGAGCTTCCCTAGAAGAGTGTTCAAGGTTCAAGTCAGTATCAGTATCAAAGTGATGTGATCAGTTGCTTCGCTCTTCTTTATCAAGTGAGCATAATCAAGATAAAGTCATTGGATCCTGTCTCAGAGGAAAAAATCCTGATCTGATAGTCGACGGGTCAGCCTTATCAATCAATGTCGTAGTCAGTCGCATTCCTGAAAGAATGTTATATGTTCTCCCATTCGGGAGAAGTCTTTCTTTCCGCGGTTCGATATCATTCTTACTCGAATAGCTAAGACTATTATATGTCAAGAAAAAAAATAGATTCTGTTTGTTGCTGTTATAAATCAAAATAGGGGGGACTAATAAAACCGCATAACTGATACATCGGAATATCATCTCCTTTTATATGCTTTTGTGTATAAACTAAAAAAGCAGCGCACGAAAAAAGAGGTCTCATTTAGAGCTCGCTCGTGAAAGCGCTTTCACACTCACGTCAACCGTTGAAACCCGCATGCGCGTCTCACACCTGCGCATCGACGCCTCGGATAGTTCGTTCGGTCCCAGCAAGTGGAGAGTTCGAAGAAGAGGAACAAGGATTTTTCTGCGCACGGATACGACTCAAACAAAACACCCCGTCGGGGTCGAGCAACGATAGGAGCTCGGGGGGTCACATCCATTTGAAAAGCCAGGGTGGTCTCAGTACAAGGCAAGGGTAGGTGGAAGCCACAAGAACAGGTGGAAAGACCAAAGCGAGTAGTGGTCTCATGGCAAGGGCAATTAGTACGGGTTGCCATATACGTCTGGATGGAAGGGATGAAGGAGGGAAAGTAGCTCTATTTACAAAATAAGCGGTTCAAAGAAGTGAGGCACAGCCTTTTCCACTGTTACAGAAGCCTTTGCCGCTTTGACATCTTATATTAGATTAGCCCCGATTGCGCTTTCAAATAAATAGTTCATTGACCGCCTCTGATCTGTTCTTTGAACAAGCCTTGTTACTACAGCTTATGACTAAATAATGCGATACTATAGTTTGCTTAGAGCGGCCAAACAAACCTGCATCTAGATCGATTCGTTTTCCGGTTGTTTTGTTATACCGAATATACATAGTAGGATTCAGATTCTCTGTAGATTCACTGGGCAAGCTATTCATCATTAACAGGAAAGATCCAAAAGCGGTTATTGCAAACATGGGATAGCCTGACTCTACGCTACCATCTGTATTATCTTATGAAATTTAATCTTGAATATCAGAAATGCTTAGTCGCAAAAGTCCATAAAGGGCAGTAGTCTATCTATCTTTCATGATATGAAGGATTACTCGCGAAATAAGTAGTGTGGTATCCCCATTCATGGGTAGTCGCTTAATCGGCAGTATGATTTCCTCATTCCCATCTGGCATATCTGTTACAAGCATAATGCGAGAGTGTTCGACCACTCGTCTTCTTCTCCCTCGGGAAGTAAGATAGCAGGAATAGTATATCCACTACGCTTTGCGCCTCGTATTCCTTCTTGAAGGCCGGGTCAAAAAGCATCTATCTGGGTGGTGGTCACTCCTTGCCTACTTATCTTCCGATCAAACTTCCAACACATAAGGAGCGGAAGCCACTCGACTGATAAGGAGAGGAGCGTTTAAGCCCTTTTGCTGGATTGTTGGTCCGCAGCCCCGCTCTATAGAATGAATAAGGCGAGGTTTCCCTTGCCTACGAGCTTTCCCCAAGAGTGCCAAAATATAGAATACGAGTAAGAAGACTAGGACTATGACCCATAGGAGAAGATAAAACCTAGCAGTTCTTCCAATGAAAGACTAGCAGTTAGCGAGCCAACTAGATAGATAAATGGCAAAAGATTCAATTCCTTCATTCAAACCTGAACTCGAAAGAGCCTATTCGAGAACAGTAGCAAGAGTGAATGAATGGCGGATTCGCTCTCAAAAGGTCCTTCTCATCTTTCAAAGCCAAATCATCGTCCGCATGCGAATCCTTCAAAATCGTGGTATTCTCTTCCCAACAGCTTATTCTATTCCTACTCAATGTAATGCACTCGCTCGCCTTCGGGTGAGAGAAGAGTTCTTGCTTCCTCCTTTGCTGCCCTTGCTAATGCTAAGAAGTGAAGTTCTATGGTTACTGTCCTAGGTGGGGATTAGAGACTCACTTCCTTCTATTGCCCAGTGAAACCTGAGCTGGAGGGCTGCCCTCGCTCACGCGGGATGTTTCCGAGCTAGATTGCAAAACCGAAACCCGGGGGGGAGGGGCAATTATTTGTTGAACCCCTTTCCTCGCCTTTTCTAGCCTCTTAAATAGAGGACCTTTCATTGCGCGTTCCTGCAATCGGGCTGGCCAATGCGGGGATTCCTTCGGCCTTCCTTGTTGACGAAAACAAACCCTATAAGAAAGAAATGGGGCAGCCCCCCGGAACTATGCCTATAACCCGCCCACCCAGATCAAACTCATTCAAGAGATCGAGAAGGTTGGGAACATGAAACTCCTTGGATTGGCCACTTAATATTAATATAAGAACCAATGCCTCATAATCAAAGCGCGCGTATTGAAAGGCTGGAAAGCGGACTTCGAAGCAGATAGGTCAAAAAGCAAGAGCAATTCTACGTTTCCCCAGCTAACAACTTGACTGCAGAAGTCCTTTCTACTCCTATCCCTCCGGTAGGCGAATTTGAATGAAATATTTATTTAGGTAGGCTTTTTCTCAAACACTCGCGTGGGACTCCTTTAGACGTACACAAGGGAAAGCCCACTCCTAAATGCAACCGCAATCCTATATATATACGATACCACCAAACGCTTTGTACTCAACCCGATGATCCACACTTCAGGTCCTCGCCAACGCCGTACGTGTCTAAAGAGCTAGACCTGCAGCTACAGCGCTCTAAGGAGCCCCTGCAGTGTTTGAGCCTGCCAGTTTTCAGTCAGAGCACTTGAAGGTGAGAGTTTTCTCGGGGAATATACTATACAGGTTCGCATCGCTGAATCTACAGGTGAGATAACGCGACAGACCGGAGAGAGGTCTCTGGGCTGCCCAGAGCCAGGCTCCGAGAAGAGCGATTAGAATAAATCCAAGATGTGATTTCGAATAGCCTGAAAATCCTGTGTATAAACACCATGAATATGGAGACCTTTTAAGGTCCAGCGCGAATTTGAATACTCCGATGAAAGAACGCAGTATTCCGGTCACCGTCTCGTAGCCAGTTGGCTCGACTCTTTTGCCGCATGAAGATATGTTGCCCGGAAAGGATATCGCAGAAAATCTCTGAGCGGAACACCGCCGGTGCATGAGTTTACGATTACTTCGGAGATACCTCTTCTCATAGCACCAAGGCGATGACGGTAGCTTCGCGGCAAAGCTGGGCCGATTTAGCCGACGACCCAGACGAGCAGTTGGTCGATGTGGATCAATCTATGCTTGCAGCACAGCCGGTTAAAGGGATTCTTCGGAAACCTACTATAACGCTGGTAAAGCGTACCGATCCTCCCGATGACCGCCATCAATGAATAGACTCTTCTGGAATATGTTACGAGAGCACTGTCGGGTATTCAGCCCGGACTGGGTTGGCATTGCAGAACAAAAGGTGCGATTTGATTCTAATCGCGATTCATTCTTCTCTTATTTGAGTTAGATCAATTCCTTTACACTTTCATCAGTAAATAGCCCTATACAGATTTCCTCTATTTTTGTCGATAGCTCTGGATCTGTACATAAGTACACTAAGAAGGCCGCCCACTGTGTTAGTAGCTACTAGTTCAGCCGAGTCGAGTCGTTGTTCCCCGGTAAACAATGCTTGGGGAATCCCATGAGGACCGAAAAGAAAGTGATCAATGATAAATCCACTTCAAGAGTTCCATGGACCCGACTGGAACGTAGACGTTCTGTTACCCTAATGAATGACAATAGATCAACCGGCATAACGTCTTGTCAGAGCCTTTAGTTTTGCCCCAACCAAGTTCTCTTCTATGGCATCGTAGAACGAAGAAAGTGAACGCTCTTCGAACTATGGAATGTGAGAATTAGCATAAGTGGTTTGGGCGGATTCCTTCCCCCCTTACCTGGCGGATTCACATTCGTAGGAAAGGTCTGTTCTTTTGTCTCTTTCCCCCAATCGGTGGTACATCTCCTTTTCCGTCTAATCCCTATCCCGTAAGCCGGCCAGAGTTTTTTCTCCGGTCTTTATCTTTCTTTAGCCAATTCCAGTTCAATCGGGACAACAGTTCCTATCGGCATTGTCAGAAGATCACTTCGGATTCTCTTATCCTCATTCCAAGTATTCTCCCCTTTCCATGCAAAACAGCTTTGCGGACTGCTATTGCTCTTAGGCTGGATGCTGCGAGAAAGCAAGCCTACTCGTTCCCCAGACTCTATCAGTCTCTTCATATAACGCTCGTTCCAGGTATGTAACTCGTTCTCCTTGAGAATAGGGGAAATCACAGATCCTGAAAAGGTATTGGAAGGCAAGGCTCAGGGAGCCTAAAATGTTAGCGAAACTCTTATATCTTATATATATTGAATTGATATATTGAAAAGTGAAAGCCGTAGCTTTTTGGTTTTGAACGAACTCTCCAATGTTTTCCCTTTCTTTAGATTGCCGACCATCATCATATCTGATTTATAACAAACCCGGCTTCACTTATAAGAGAAGATTCTGACTCCAGGAGCAGAACGGTAGTTCTTTGTCTTTTTTATATTCTATTTTATATTTTTAGGCCTTTCGCTCTATGATCAAGCTCTGTGCCTATTATATCTCCTGCCCCGGTCAGCTAGGCCCACTAAGGCTAAGTGATAGAGTCAGGACGAAAGAATTCATATCGTAGTCAGTTAAGCGAGAGTGACTTTCGGTTACAGGGCACGAGATGGGGGGAAGAAAGGAAGAGCTAATCTTTCGACGCAACTTTCTTTCTTTTCTTATGATATTTCTAGTTAGAGAGAATCAATTCAATTCCTATGGTCGCCATGGATGAAACGATTCTTATATCGAATACCCTCAGATGCAACGCACATCTATCTAACAAAGCAAGCACTTTCCTCGGGGGATGCCTCCTACCTTCCTTCTGACCCCGCGCAGTGAGCAAGCATCAATCAATCAATTAGATTTCTTTCTTGGGATTCTTATTTTAGTGAGAACCCCATTTCACTAATCGCCAGGAACTTGGTCTCATGGCCATATGATGATAGAAGCATAACTTTTACATATTCACTTTGCTTAGATCCTTCCTCCGGCTAAGAGTCTTTCAATTCACGGATGACTTCACAAGGAAATGATTCTCGCTAGAGGAATTCTTCTAACCTTAGTGTAGTGACGCGCTATCCCTATTATGATGAGCCCGGTGCTTGGACCACCCAATCTATAAAGATTCGAGTTTACAAGTGACCTGACTCAAACTTATTTTGGGCTCTCTTGATGCTTCTTCTCAATCCGGATTGAGAGGCCACCACTCAGAAAGCAAGGATAGCCGCGGGCTAACTGCCAATCTCCTGGTTGATAAGGCAAATAAGGCTAACCCATAATATTTTAGTTCCAGATGGATGTACCATCCTATCCCATTACATTAGGATTCATGTGGAAGGATTGAGATCAAGGGAAGGCTTAGAAGCTTTACAAGAAGAGCTCGCAAGACTCCAAGATCGTCTAACAAAGAGAGAATGAAGATCCGAGCGGGTATCAGTTTGGATTTCCTCAAACATTGGCACTCTAGGCAGTTACCCGAGCTACCTAGACTAGGTCGCCTTAGTGTAAACCATCCGCACCGTAATGATCCTTCTGCCTTCCTACCTTCTTTCGACTTTCTGTCTCTTTCTTTAGATGGAACTCATAAATCTATCGAGAGATTGGGTCTTTCTTGTGAAGATTGGCAAGCAAGTTGATTGAAACCTGCGATAAATAAGGAAGGAATACCCGCTGCGATAAGAATATCTGGAGATTCAGAAAAGCCAATCGAAGAGAAGACCCGCCGGTATTACATCATCTTCCCTTCTCTCGGAGTTTAGCTTACTGCTTTCCCGGCCACCGTCGCTTTCATAGCATGCCAGCTTTCTATTATGTTACCGGCCTTGGAATAGATCTATCCCAGCTTTGCTTTACGCATCGACGGCCAATACAATAGCTGATTCTTTTATTTGAGTTTAGATAGACCTAACTTGGAAAAGCCGATCTCTCTAGCCTGGCTACCTTTCAAGTCGAGGATGAAGTTCCAGAGGCACCTCACCAAGCCTTCATGCTATATACATTCAATTGCCTTTCCAAGCCTCCAACTCTTGATCTCCAGCCAGAGGAGGGGAATGAGTCAAAGAAAGGGGGCTCTATGGAGAAGGGTTCGCTAGGCGCCTTCCGCCGATGCACACATCCACCTTTCGCTACTCAAGCTTTTGAGCTCTCTTCGATGGCTTTTCTGTCGGCGATTGATAATACCGAGTTATTAAATCAAGCATTATTACCAAACTATAGAACATCCTTACGCTTACGCTAGCTTATAGAAGTTCGAATTGAGCTAAGGTTTATTTCTCCCCTTAGTTGCTATTGAGCTATTGCAACTAAGAAGCTATGAGTTAAGGCTGCCGGTAATAGACCACCCTCCTAATCCGCCGGACGTCGATATGATACGTGTCCGAGGGCTTAGGCTCTGCCTACCTAGTCCCCCACTGGGGGGATATTCTGAAGAGGGAGATACTTTATTTTGAATTGGACTGCACTGTAAAGGACATAATAAACACAGAGAACAAGTGAGCAGCTGCTCGGGTGAGTAGCAGTAGTGGAAGGGTCCCAGGAGTAGGAAATAAGGATAGATAAAGAGTAGGTCAGTTTCTGCTTCTATTCCCCATTGCTCTATCAGCTCCCCCGGAAAGGGGGAACCCGCATAACTAAACTAAACTCTTATGGTTGGAGTATTACCGGAGAACTCTAACCAATCTGTGCTTAAGCCATATCATTACTACCAATAGCGCACTACTGAGCTAATGAAGCTCCCCCGCCTATTCCTTAACCATAAGGGAATATAGAAAGAAGAAGACATCAAATCGCTAGACTGCCGGCTTCAAAGAAAAAGATAGAGCCTCGCGATCAAACTAGACTCAAAATATCGTAAGAGAAGAAAAAGAATGTTACGCCCAAACAATCCCATGTCTTTCTTGGTTTGGCAAACCGGCGATTTCCGTGAGCAAGAACAAGTCTCTCTTTTTTGAGAAAACGAGGGTCATAATTTTCGGATAGGGCCACGAAGCGCCCAACGACTTGAACTTGAGGATCACAACGAACTATATACTTATCTGGTGGATGCGCGTCTTGGACTATTTTACCTCGATATAGAAATCTCGTAAGATAAGAAAGTTC
>Ga0302046_10000194_pt1 | contig 65871 bp, 52 predicted proteins | sample RVTome_11_FD_200261 | JGI IMG/M metagenome (GOLD analysis project Ga0302046, IMG submission 200261) | Soil microbial communities from uranium-contaminated site in the Upper Colorado River Basin, Wyoming, United States - RVT147D111 (version 2) ... | reverse complement strand
AGCCGGGTCGCCGGCCGCATGTAGTCGGAGAAGATCAGGAAGGTGCCGCCGTACGGGATCAGCATCCGCGACAGCGCCATGCCGTTCATGATCGAGCCCATCGCGTGCTCGCGCACCCCGTAGTAGAGGTAGCGGCCGCCGGGCTCGTCCGCGGTCTGGACGCCGGCGCCGGGGAGCTGGGTGTTGTTCGAGCCGGTGAGGTCGGCCGAGCCGCCGACCAGCTCGGGCATCCGTGGAGAGAGCGCGGCGAGCACCTTGCCCGAGGCCTTGCGGGTGGCGATCGGGCCGTCCTCGGGGGCGAAGCGGGGGAGCGCGTCGAAGACGCCGTCGGGGAGGCGGCCAGCGAGCCGGCGCTCGAACTCGGCCGCGGCCTCGACGTCGGCCTCGCGGTAGCGCTCGAGGAGGCGCCGCCACTCGGCGTTGAGGCGGGCGCCGCGGGCGGCGGCGGCCTCGAACGGCGCCCGCGCCCCCTCCGGGATCAGCATGTCCGAGTCCTCGGGCCAGCCGAGCGCGCGCTTGGCCGCCCGCGCCTCCTCGGCGCCGAGCGGCTCGCCGTGGGCCTTCTCGGTGCCCTGCTTGTGCGGCGCGCCATAACCGATGACGGTCCGCACCACCACCAGCGACGGCCGCTCGGTCTCGGCGCGGCAGGCCATCGCGGCGCGGTCGATCGCGGCGAGGTCGATGCCTTCGTCGATGGTCTCGACGTGCCAGCCGTAGGCCTCGTAGCGCGCCGCGACGTCCTCGGAGAAGGCGAGATCGGTGCGGCCGTCGATGGTCACCCGGTTGTCGTCCCAGAAGACGTTGAGCCGGCCGAGCCGCTGGTGGCCGGCGAGCGAGGAGGCCTCGGCGGAGACCCCCTCCATCAGGTCGCCGTCGCTGGCGATCACCCACACCCGGTGGTCGATCAGCGGGAGGCCCTCGCGGTTGAAGCGGGCGGCGAGGATCCGCTCGGCGAGCGCCATGCCGACCGCGTTGCCGAACCCCTGGCCGAGCGGACCGGTGGTGGTCTCGACCCCGGGCGCCAGGTCGCGCTCGGGGTGGCCGGGGGTGCGCGAGCCGAGCTGGCGGAAGTTGGCCAGCTCCTCGAGCGGCAGCGCGTAGCCGGAGAGGTGGAGCAGCCCGTAGAGGAGCGCCGAGGCGTGGCCGCACGAGAGCACGAAGCGGTCGCGGTTCGGCCACTCCGGGTCCGCCGGGTCGTGGCGCAGGTGGCGCGTCCACAGCCAGTAGGCGAGCGGCGCCTGGCCCATCGGCGCTCCCGGATGGCCGCTCCGCGCCCGCTCGACCATGTCGGCGGCGAGGAAGCGCAGGGTGTTGATCGCCAGCAGGTCGGTTGCGGGATCGCTCCCCGGGCGGCCGGTGGGGAAGGCGGAGGCGTCGCCCGGCTGCGGCTCGCCGGCCGTCCGGGCGGTGCGGGGGTCGGGGGCGGACGGCCCGGGGCTCGGCTCGGTCATCGGGCGGCTAGTCTACCCCGCGATTCGGAGGTAGAATCGACTTGCCCTGTGCGCATCGTGCGCGACCCCGCGGAGAGGTGCTGGAGTGGTCGAACAGGGCTGCCTGCTAAGCAGTTGCTCGGGGTTAACCCCCGGGCCGAGGGTTCGAATCCCTCCCTCTCCGCCATCCCGCCACGGCGACGCTCGACGCATGACCATGATGACCGAGACCGAGCCAGACCGGACCGAGCCGGGCTGATGCGGAGGCGAGCATGATCGAGCTCAAGCACCTGACCGCCGAGGCGGTGCCGGCCGCGCTCGAGCGCGGCCGCCGCTACCGCCTGCTCAACGAGCCGGGCGAGGCCGAGTCGATCTGCCACGACGTGCTCGCGGTCGACCCGGACAACCGCGACGCGCTGACCACCCTGCTGCTGGCGCTCACCGACCAGTTCGCCCGCCGGCCGGGGGCGGCGTTCCGCGCCGCCCAGGAGGCGCTGGAGAAGCTGACCGGCGACTACGACCGCGCCTACTACGGCGGCATCCTGCTCGAGCGGCGGGCCAAGGCGGCGCTGGCGCGCGGTGGGCCGGCGGCGCCGCACAACGCCTACCGCGGCCTGGTCCAGGCGATGGAGCGGTTCGAGCGCGCGATCGAGCTGCGCGAGCCCGGCAACGACGAGGCGGTGCTGCGCTGGAACGCCTGCGCGCGGCTGCTCAACGGCAACCCGTTGCTGCGCGACGAGCCGGCGGCGCAGGCGGTCGAGCTGCTCGAGTAACCCCTACCCCTCGGCCTCGTCCTTCGGCCGCCGGATCGTCATCACCGGGCAGGGCGCCTTCTGGACCACCCGCTCGGCGGTCGAGCCGAGCAGCAGGTGGGCGAGCCCGGAGCGGCCGTGGGTGCCCATCGCGATCAGGTCGGCGTTGCGCGCCCCGGCCTCGTCGACGATGACGTCGGGCGCGAACCCCTCGCGGCACACCGCCTCGACCTCCAGCCCCTCGCGCTCGTAGCCCTTCGCCACCTCGCGCAGCCGCTGCTCGGCCTCGCCCGCGACGTCCTCGAGGTAGTGGACCGAGGTCGGGATCGGCCCATAGGCGGTGTACTCGACCGGCAGATGGAAGGCGTGGACGAGGATCAGCTTGATCGCGCCGTGCGGCGCCGGGAAGAGGTGAAGCACGGTGTCGAGCGCGCGGTCGGCGTCGGCCGAGAAGTCGGTCGGCACGAGCACGGTCTTGATCGGGCGGTGGCGCTCGGCGTCCTCGGGATGGACCGAGAGCACCGGGCAGGGCGCCTTCTGGACCACCCGCTCGGCGGTCGAGCCGAGCAACAGATGGGCGAGCCCGGTCAGGCCGCGGGTGCCGATCACCAGCAGGTCGGGCTGCCACTCCTCGGCGGCGCCGAGGATCGCCTGCGACGGGATGCCCATGCGCAGGTCGGTCTCGACCGGCGTGCCGCCGCCGGCCAGCTCGTCGGCCGCCTGGTCGAGCCGCGCCTGCGCCGCGGCGCGCAGCTCCTGGCCGAAGTCGAGGCCGTCGGCGACCACGTAGCCGGGCACCGGGGTGGGCAGGGTCAGCGCGTGCACCAGGCGCACCGTGGCGCCGTGCGGGCGGGCGACCTCGACCGCCCAGGCGACCGCGGCGCCGGCGGTGGCGGAGAAGTCGGTGGCGACCAGGACCTTGCGTAGGCCGGGCGCGATCTCGACGGTCATGGCGGAGTCTCCCCTCTCTCGTTCCCTTGTTCGCGATTCGCGCGGAGCCTACCAGAGGGCCGCGCACGCCGCGCCGCGCGGCGGGGCGGCCCGCGGCCGACCCCGGCGGGTGGGCCGGGCCGGTGCGGGCCGCGTGATAGCGTCCGCGACCCGCGATGGCGAAGACCCAGCTCACCGGTCCGGTCGTGGTGCGCTTCGCGCCCTCGCCGACCGGCTTCCTCCACGTCGGCGGCGCGCGCACCGCGATCTACAACGACCTGCTGCGCGCCGGCCTCGGCGGCCGCTTCATCCTGCGCATCGAGGACACCGACCGCGCGCGCTCCGACGAGGCGATGACCCGGCAGATCGTCGACGCGCTCGAGTGGATCGGCGCGCGCTGGGACGAGGGGCCGGTGCTCCAGAGCGCGCGCGTCGAGCGCCACCGCGAGCGCGCCGCCGAGCTGGTCGCCGCCGGCCGCGCCTACCGCTGCTTCTGCGCCCCCGAGGCGCTCGACGCCGAGCGCCGCGCGGCCGAGAAGCGCGGCGAGCGCTTCCGCTACCCGGGCACGTGCCGGCGGCTACCGCCCGCGGACGCCGAGCGCCGCGGCGCCGCCGGCGAGCCGCACGCGGTGCGCCTGGCGATGCCGGAGGAGACGATCTCAATCGACGACCTGGTGCGCGGGGCGGTCGAGTTCCCGCCCGAGATGCTCGACGACTTCGTCCTCCTGCGCTCCGACCGCTCGCCGACCTACCACCTCTCGGTGGTCGTCGACGACGTCGACATGGGGGTGACGATCGTCCTACGCGGCGACGACCACCTGTCGAACACCCCCAAGCACGTCGCGCTCTTCCGCGCGTTCGGCGCGCCCGCGCCGCGCTTCGGCCACCTGCCGCTGATCCTCGGCCCGGACAAAAAGCGCCTGTCCAAGCGCACCGGCGCGACCTCGGTCGAGGAGTTCCGCGCGCAGGGGATCCTGCCGCCGGCGCTCTACAACTACCTGGCGCTCCTCGGCTGGGCGCCGGGCGGCGACCGCGAGCTGATGACCCGCGACGAGATGGTCGACCTCTTCACCGTCGAGCGCCTCAACGCCTCGGCCGCGGTCTTCGATCCCGACAAGCTGGCGTGGATGAACGCCCAGACCATGAGCGGCCTGCCGCTCGCCGAGCTGATGCCCCACCTCGCGCCGTTCCTCGCCCGCGTGGGGATCGACCCCGGCGCCCTCGCCGCCGCCGGCCGCGCCCGCCTCGAGGCCGCCGCCGACCTCCAGCGCACCCGCGCCAAGACCCTCGCCGAGCTGGCCGAGACCCTGCTCCCCTACCTCCGCGACCGCCTCGACTACGACCCCGAGCTGACCGCCAAGTACCGCGCCGAGCCCGACCTGCCGGCCCACCTCGACCGCCTCCGCGCCCGCTACGCCGCCGCCGATCCTTGGGCCGTGGAGTCGCTGGAGGCCGAGCTGCGCGCCCTCGCCGACGAACTGGGCGTCAAGGCCGGCCACCTCATCCACCCCCTGCGCCTGGCGCTCACGGGAAGCACCGCCGGCCCGCCGGTGTTCGACCTGGTAGCGGCGATGGGCCGCGAGGCGACCGCCCGGCACCTCGGGCATTTCCTCGACCACCTGCGGCAGGAGGCGCCGGGGAGCTGAGGACGGCCGCCAAGTCCGGGCTCTCACTCCTGCGGTGGCGGCTCGGTGCTGTAGCCGAGCGCCTGGGCGACCGCGAGCCGGTCGCTGATCAGCTCGCCGTCGTAGAGCTTGCCATCGCGCACCGAGTAGAAGAGCGCTTCCCGCAGCCGAAGCCTTCCGTCGCCGTCGCCGGAAGCAGCGGACTCTCCTTCCCCACCGGCAGCCGGCTCGGTCCCTTCGCGGTGGCCGGTGACCTCGAGCATCGCGACCACGCGGTCCTCGTCGGCGACCACCTCGATCACGCGGTAGTGAAGGTCAGGGAAGTAGTGGTGTCGAAGCTGTTCGGACTTGCGTATGGCCGCCACCTTCTCGGCGAGCAGATAGCGATCGAGGCAGCGGTCGTCCGCGTCGTTGAGGCAGTCCTCCACGTACTCGGTGATCAGCGCCCGGTTCTCGGCTTCGCCGGCGGCGGCGGTCGCGGCGGCGAGGGCACCGGCGACGAGCAGCATGGACCAGATCATCATCCGGCCGAACGTCTGTTTCCTCATCTCGGTTCCTCCACGGTCTTGGTTGTTGGCGTCGGCCGCCCCTGCCCTCCACGGCTCCGGCGGCGTCGGTTGCGAGGTGACCCTGGCGCGGCCCGCCGGCGGCAGTCCATGAGGGCGCGGTGAGGCCGCGGTGTAGGCTCCGTGAAGGATGGAGACCCGCCCGAACACGAGCTTCCGGCTGGGCGAGGGGTGGCGGGTGGAGCCCTCACTGCACCGGCTCACCGGGCCGGAAGGCGCGGTCCAGATCGAGCCCAAGATGATGGGCGTCCTGGTCGAACTGGCGCGCGAGCCGGGGAGAGTTCGCTCGCAGGAGGAGCTGCGGCAGGCGGTCTGGGGCACGCCGCACGTCTCCGACGAGGTGGTGCGGCGGGCGATCTACGAGCTGCGCAAGATCCTCGGCGGGCGCGCCGGCGAGGCGCGCTTCATCGAGACCATCCCGCGCGCCGGCTACCGGCTGGTGGCGCCGGTGTCGGCGATCGAGGGCGAGCCCATCGCCCGCACCCGCCGCGGCACCCTCTGGCTGGCCGGGGCGGCCGCCGCGCTGGCGGTGGTCGTCTCGATCCTCTGGATCTCCGGCCAACGCTCACCGCAGACCCCCCGCGTCGTCCCGTTGACCTCCTACCCCGGCCTCGAGTTCGACCCGGCCCTGTCGCCCGGCGGCGACCGGGTCGCCTTCATCCGCAGCCGCTCGGACGGCAGGGAGACGGCGCTCTGGGTCAAGGTGGTGGGGAGCGAGTCGCTGCTGCGCCTGGCCGACGCCGCCGAGAGCCCGACCTGGTCGCCCGACGGCCGTTTCCTCGCCTTCGTCGCCAAGGCCAACGGCGCCCCCGGCGAGCAGAACGGCGAGCCCCGCTGGGAGATCCGCCGCGTGCCGGCCCTCGGTGGCCCGGCGCAGCCGCTCGCCGCGCTCGGGAGCCGGCGGCCGTACGGGCTGGCGTGGTCGCCCGACGGCGCCAGCCTGGCGCTCGGCTGGGCCGAGCGGGACGGTGAGCCCTACTCGATCTTCCTCCTCGACCCGGCGACCGGCGAGCGTCGCCGGCTGACCGAGCCGCCGCCGGCGATCTCCGGCGACGGCGAGCCGGCATGGTCGCCGGACGGCACCCGAATCGCCTTCCTGCGCAACGTCTATCCGCTGATCCAGGACCTCTACACCGTTCCGGCCGCGGGCGGACCGGAGCGCCGGATCACCGCGTCGCCGCGCAAGATCCGCGACGTCGAGTGGTCGGGGGACGGCTCCGAGCTGGTGTTCACCCTCTACGACGCCGGCGACCACCGCTTGTGGACCGTGCCGGCGGCCGGAGGTGAGCCGGCGCCGGCGCCGGTCGGCGGCGAGGGCGCGATGACCCTGACCCGCGACGCCGGCCCGGGGCGGCTGGCCTACAGCCGCTACACGTTCCACTTTCGGCTCCTGCGGCTCGATCTCGCCAGCGGCGAGAGCCGCCCGATCCCGGCGCTTTCGTCGACCCGTCTCGACGGCGAGCCGAGCGTTTCGCCCGATGGCCGCCGCCTGGCCTTCGCCTCCACCCGCTCCGGCGCCTTCGAGATCTGGATCTCGGGCGACGACTGGCGCGGCGCCCGCCGCCTGACCGACTTCGGTGGACCCTACACCGGCCAGCCTTCCTGGTCGCCCGGCGGCGAGTGGATCGTGTTCACCGCGACCGCCGGCGGCGACGCCGACGTCTGGCGGGTCGCAACCAACGGCGGCCTGCCCGAGCGGCTGACCTCGGCGACCTCGCACGAGGTGGCGCCGTGGTGGTCGGGCGACGGGCGCTGGCTCTACTACTCTTCCGACCGCACCGGCGCTTGGGAGCTGTGGCGGCAGCCGGCGGCGCCGGCCGCGGGCGGCGAGCGGCAGGCCGAGCAGGTCACCCGCGGCGGCGGCCACCGGGCCGTCGAGTCCCCCGACCGCCGCTGGATCTACTTCGACCGGCGGGGCGAGCCGGGGCTCTGGCGGCTGCCCGCCGCCGGCGGCCCGGTGGAGCCGGTGCCGGTCCGCCTCGGACCCGGCCAGTCCGGCAACTGGGCGGTCGGCCCCGGCGGCGTCTACTTCGTCGCCAAGAGCCCCGAGCACGACTCCGTGCTCTACCTCTCCGACGCCAGCGGCGAGCCGCGCCAGGTCGCGGTGCTCGAAGACTGGCCGATCAGCCGCAGCCTCGCCCTCGCCCCCGGCGCGCGGTGGCTGATCTACTCCCAAGCCCACGGGGTCGAGAGCGACATCGTGCTGGTGGACGGGTCGTTCTGATGCCCCGGCGCGGCGGGGACCGACGCCGCGCTGGAGGCTCTGTCGAGATCGTCGAGAATCTTGACCGCGTTCGGCGCGTTCGCTAGCCTAGGTGGTCCGACTGGGAGGTCGTCTAACGGCAAGACATGCGGCTCTGGACCGCAGAATCGGGGTTCGAATCCCTGCCTCCCAGCCAACTCCCACCCGCCGTGCGCAACCGAATCGTCAGCGAAGAGCACGCCTACGAGCAAGTGTTCGGCCCGTTCGAGCGGGGCGAATTCCGCGAGCTCACCGAGCAGGAGTGGCAAGAGCTGATCGACGGCAAACGGAAGACCGAGCACGACCCCGAGAGTTGGGCGTTGCCGCCGAAGGTTCAAGCCAGGTGAGGGGCCGGCGCCTCGCCGCCTGAGCCGCGACCTCGACCTCGCGGGGATGTTCGGACGAGGAGCTCGCCGCCGCGTGGGATCTCTGGTTCGACCTCGCCCAGGCGACCAACGACCACGACCCCTGCTGGACGCACGGGGTTTTCAATTGGGCTGGACCCGGCGAGACCCCTGTACGGCGGCGCTTGACATTTGTATCCCGCGGGCTACACTCTGTGTATGCGGGTGCGGATGACCGAGGTCTATCGAGAGTGGATCAACGCCCTCAAAGACCGCGCGGCTCGCGCCCGCATCCAAGTGCGGGTTGATCGGCTCGTTCACGGTAATCCGGGACAGCGTCGCAATCTCACTCACGGCGTGTCCGAGTTGAAGATCGACGTCGGCCCTGGGTATCGCGTCTACTACACCGAAAGAGCCGGCGAGCTCATCGTGCTCCTTGCCGGTGGCGACAAGTCGAGCCAGCAGCAGGACATCGAGGTGGCCATTGCGCTGGCCAAGAACCTGTAGGAGTCAAGTCGAAATGCCCAAGACCTCCAGGAATGCCCCCACCAAGACCCGGACGGTGCCCTACGACGTGGCGGAGCAGCTCCGCTCCCCCGAGGAGATGGCCGCCTACCTCGACGCCTGGCTCGCTGAAGCGCCCGATGACGCGGCGGGCATTGCGCGCGCGCTGGGAGACATCGCGCGCGCGAAGGGCATGACCCAGGTCGCCCGAGAAGCCGGCCTCAGCCGGGAGAGTCTGTACAAGGCCCTCAGCGAGAACGGCAACCCGAGCTTCGCGACGATCCTCAAGGTGGCGCGTGCTCTCGGTCTACGGCTCCACGCTGAAGCGGCTCTGTAGATTCAGAGCGGCCCCCGGGTCAGGCCAGGAGATCCTGTACTCCGGGAACGCACGACCGCGCTTGACCAACGCCCGCCAGTCCCCGGATTGGGCTAGTATGCCCCGAATCCTCCGGGCCAGATCCCGAGAGACCTACGGCAGGCGATGGAAACCGTACTGCACGACGTGCTCCTGGTCGGCGGCGGCGGCGCCGGGCTGAGGGCGGCGATCGCGGTCGCCGAGGCCGCGCCGGCGCTGAGCGTGGCCGTGGCGTCGAAGGTCTATCCGATGCGCAGCCACACGGTCTCCGCCGAGGGCGGGGCGGCGGCGGTCGTCAAGGCCGACGACAGCCTCGACGCCCACGCCTACGACACGATCAGCGGCGGCGACTGGATGTGCGACCAGGACGCGGTCGAGGCGTTCGTCCGCGAGGCGCCCGAGGAGATGCTCCGCCTCGAGCACTGGGGCTGCCCGTGGAACCGCGAGCTCGACGGGCACATCGCCGTGCGGCCGTTCGGCGGCATGAAGATCGAGCGCACGTGGTACGCCGCCGACAAGACCGGCTTCCACATGCTGCACACGCTCTACCAGACCTGCCTCAAGTACACGTCGATCACCACCTACGACGAGTGGTTCGTCACCAGCCTGCTGGTCGACGACGGGCGCTGCCAGGGAGCGGTGGCGATCCAGCTCGCCACCGGCAAGGTCTACGCGCTGCTCGCCAAGGCGGTGATCCTGTGCACCGGCGGGTGTGGCAAGGTGTTCCCCTACACCACCAACGCCAACATCAAGACCGGCGACGGCATGGCGCTCGCCTACCGCGCGGGCGCGCCTCTCAAGGACATGGAGTTCATCCAGTACCACCCGACCGGCCTGCCGTTCACCGGCATCCTGATCACCGAGGCGGCGCGCTCGGAGGGCGGCTGGATGCTCAACAAGGACGGCTACCGCTACCTGCAGGACTACGACCTCGGCCGGCCCGAGCCCAAGCCGGTCAAGAAATCGATGGAGCTGGGGCCCCGGGACCGGCTGTCCCAGGCGTTCGTCAAGGAGATGGAGAAGGGGCGGACGATCGAGACCCCGCACGGGCACGTGGTCCACCTCGACATCCGGCACGTCGGCGAGAAGGTGATCGACGCGAAGCTCCCGTTCGTCCGGGAGCTGTGCCTGAAGTATGAGAACCTCGACCCGGTCACCGAGCTGATCCCGGTACGGCCGGTGGTCCACTACATGATGGGGGGCGTCCACACCGACATCGAGGGCGCGACGCCGGTGCCCGGCCTCTTCGCCGCCGGCGAGGTGGCGTGCGTCAACATCAACGGCGCCAACCGCCTGGGCAGCAACTCGCTGACCGAGCTGGTGGTGTTCGGCGCCCGCGCCGGCACGGCCGCCGCGCGCTTCGCCGCCGCACAGTCGGAGCCCACCCGGGGCGTGCTCGCCCAGGCGCTCGACGAGGAGCGGCGGCTCAACCGGGAGTTCCTGGAGAAGAGCGGCGGCTCCGAGCGGGTCGCCCCGCTGCGCACCGAGATGCAGGAGGCGATGGAGAAGGGCGCCGGCATCTACCGCGAGGCGAAGGGGCTCCAGGCCGCCGCGGACACGATCGCGGCGGTCAAGGAGCGGTTCGGCGACGTCGCGCTCGACGACCGCAGCCGGACGTTCAACACCGAGCTGACCGCGTGCCTGGAGCTGTCGAACATGCTCGAGGTGGGCGACGCGATGATCCACTCCGCGCTCCACCGGACGGAGTCGCGCGGCGCCCATCAGCGGACGGACCATCCGGAGCGCGACGACGAGCGCTTCCTCGCCCACTCGCTCGCGCACTGGAGCGCGGGCGCCGCGCCGCGCATCGACTACCTGCCGGTGACCATCACCCGCTGGCCTCCGGGCGAGCGCGTCTATGGAAGGTGAGGGTGAGGGGATGGCCCAGTCGATCACGATCGAGATCCGCCGCTACCGGCCCGAGCAGGAGGACGAGCCGGTGTGGCAGAGCTTCGAGGTACCGTGCCGCGACGAATGGATGGTGCTCGACGGCCTGAACTACATCAAGGACGAGCTGGACGGCAGCCTCTCCTACCGCTGGGCCTGCCGGATGGGCGTGTGCGGGAGCTGCGGGATGGTGGTCAACGGCGAGCCGGTGCTGACCTGCGCGACCTATCTTTCGTCGTTCGCGCCCGGGCCGGTCCGCGTCGAGCCGCTCAAGGGCTTCCCGGTGATCAGGGACCTGGTGGTCGACCTCCAGGACTTCGTCGACAAGCTCAAGAGCGTCAAGCCATGGATCATCCGCGACGAGGAGCGGCCGCTGTCGGAGGGCGAGTACCTGCAGACGCCCGACGAGCTGGCCGCCTACAAGCAGTACTCGATGTGCATCAACTGCCTGTTGTGCTATTCGGCGTGCCCGATCTACTCGCTCGAGCCCACCTTCATCGGCCCCGCCGCGATCGCGCTCGCCCAGCGCTACAACCTCGACTCGCGCGACCAGGGGGCCGAGGAGCGGATGGACGTGCTGTCGCAGCACGAGGGGCTCTGGTGCTGCACGTTCGTCGGCGAGTGCTCGGAGGTCTGCCCGAAGCACGTCGATCCCGCCGGGGCGATCCAGCGCTACAAGGTGGCGGCTACCGCCGAGTGGTTCAAGTCGCTCCTGCCGTGGGGGAACCGGTGAGCCAGTCCGGCAAGCTGATCCCCTCGGAAGTGGCGTCGCGCAAGGCGGCCAACCCCCGCTACCAGTTGTTCCACCCCAAGTGGTACCGGCCGCGGTATCCGATCTTCTGGTGGGTCGAGAAGATCGCCTACCTGAGGTTCATCACCCGGGAGCTGACCAGCCTGGCGGTCGGCTACGCGGCGGTGCTGCTGATGGTCGAGGTCTGGGCGCTCGGCCGGGGGGAGGAGGCCTCCCACCGCTTCCACGATCTGCTCGGATCGGTCCCGGTGCTGGTGTTTCACGGCGTGTTGCTGGCGTTGCTGCTCTTCCACTCGGTGACCTGGCTCAACCTGGCGCCCAAGGCGCTGGTCGTGCGCCTGGGCCGCCGGCGCCTCCCGGACCGGCTCGTGCTCCTCGGCCACTATGCGGCGTGGCTGGTCGCGACGGCGCTGGTCGTTTGGTTCCTCGTGGGGCGCTGATGGCCAAGGCGAGACGTTCCCGGGAGCCGTTCTTCTGGGCGCTCTTCAGCGCCGGCGGGATGCTCGCGGCCCTCGTCCTGCCGGCGCTCGCGCTGGTGCTGTGGTTCGCGTGGCCGCTCGGCTGGGTCGAGGCGCCGTCGCACGCCGAGCTGGCGGCCAAGGTCGGTCACCCGCTGGTCAAGCTCGCGCTCTTCGGGTTCATCACGTTGGCGTTCTTCCACTGGGCCCACCGCTTCCGCTTCACCCTCTACGACGGCCTGCAGCTCAGCCACCTCTACGGCCTGATCGCGACCATCACCTACGGCGGCGCGACCGTCCTGACCTTGCTCGCGGGCTATCTGCTCTGGACCTTTCCCTGAGCGTCCGCACGGATCGCGTCATCCCCTCGCGTCGCAGACGTTGCCGGGCTAGGGGAGGCTACTCGCCTGCTCTCGCCCCCGGTTCCTCGGCGTGCTCGAGCTTGTCCAGGATCGCCAGGCCTCGGTCGATCGACCCGCGGCCGGCGCGCACGCGAAAGCGCGTCTCGACGTCGAACTCGGCGAGCGCGGTCGTCGACAGCTCCTCGAAGAGCTTGTTGAGGCTGATGCCATGGCGTCTCGCCATCAGCTTGAGCCGTTCGTGCTTCTCGTCGGGCAGTCGGACGGTGACGGTCGCCATGCTCACAGCTCCTTGATCAGCTCCTCGGGCTTCAGGATCCGGATCTGCGGGAATCGCAGCTCCCCGCTCCGAAGGTGTCTCACGTCCTGGGTCACGATCGCTTCAGCGCCGCCGGCGATGGCCAGCTCCAAGAGGTGATGGTCGGCCTCATCGGCGAGATTCGGTCGCCATCGGTAGTAGACCGTGGTCCACTCGCACACGCTGGCGAAGGCATCGAGAAGCTCATCGATCTCGCTCTCCGAGAGGGGAGACCGCTCGACGATCGATGGACGCCGGACAACTTCCTCGTATTCCAGGAAGAGCGCAGTCCCCATGAGTGGACGCACCTCCCGGAGTAGACAGCTTCGGAGCACTCGGCGGCTCGGACCGCCCGCATGGCCAAGGATGGCGCTCACGAAGACGCTCGTGTCGATGACCACGCGCACCGACAGATGCTAGCACATACGCCAGCACGGGCGCGGCCGAGCAGCTCCGCTCGTCCCGGCAAGACAGCGCTGTTGTTCAGGGGATCTTGCCCTTCGCCTTGCGGCGCCGGTAGTACGTCCGCGCCTTGGCGCGGCTGCCGCAGACGGCCATGTCGCACCAGCGGCGGTTGCCGCGGCGGCTCTCGTCGAGGAAGAGCCAGCGGCAGCGGTCGTTTGCGCAGCGGCGGACGGGGGGGCGGGCCTCTGAGGTGAGCAGGCGCGCGGCGTCCCAGGCGATGGGCCAGAGCGGGCTCTCCGGGTGCTCGGCCCGGGCGAAGCGAAAGCTCCAGGTGTCGCCCTCGGGGGTGAGCGTGAGGTGTGCCGCCGCCTGCTCGACGAAGGCGCCGAGCGTCGCGGCGGCGGCCGCGGGGGCGCGCCGGCCCTCCGCCTCGGCGAGAAAGACCTGGTGGAGCGCGGCGCGCAGCTCCAGGGCCCGCCTCAGAGTGCGGGCCGGCGCGTCCGCCTCGGCGCTGGAGATCTCCTCGCGCATCGCCGGGCTCGGCGGCAAGCCGGCAGCCGCGGCCCAGGCGAACAGGTCCCGATCGCTCTCGAGGCGCTCCTCCCTCGGGCCCTCCGCGCCCCAGCTCACGGTGTTGACGAAGTCCAGGCAGAGGCTGCCGCCGAGCCACTCGAACCCCGAGGCCCCCCGCGCCCTGCCGCGGTCGGCGAGAGAACCGCTCACCGGCGCGTCCTCCGAGGACGAGGCGGACTACCGAGCCACCGGGCAAGAGGACCAGGCTGCTCTCGACGCGGTCCTTGGATCACGCCGTTCACCACGGGGTCGTCCTCCACCCGGGCTCAACCCTCGCCCGCCCGCAGCGGCCGGAAGAAGGCGCGGAGGTCCTCGGCGAGCAGGTCGGGCTCCTCCCACGCCGCGAAGTGGCCGCCGCGGGGCATCTCGGTCCAGCGCTCGAGCCGGTAGGCGCGCTCGGCCCACTCGCGCGGCGGGTGGTCGATGTCGGCGGGGAAGAGCGCCACGGCGCAGGGCACTTCGACCCGCTGGCCGGGCAGCAGCGGCCGGGGCTCGCGGTCGCGCTCGAAGTAGAGCCGGTTCGCCGAGTTGATGGTCTCGGTCGCCCAGTAGATCGTCAGGTGGGTGAGCACGTCGTCGCGCGCAAAGCGGCCGTCGAGGTCGCCGCCGCAGTCGCTCCAGGAGCGGAGCTTCTCGACGATCCACGCCGCCATCCCGGCGGGCGAGTCGTTGAGGCCGTAGGCGAGGGTCTGGGGCTTGGTCGCCTGGACGTGGTCGTAGGCGCCCTCGGCGGCCATCCAGCGCCGCTCCTCCTCGCGGAAACGCTTCTCGGCGGCGGTGAGCGGCCGCGAGCCCGGCCCGAGGTACGGCTCGACGACGTCGGAGACGTGGATGCCGACCACCGCCTCGGGATGGTCGAGGCCGAGGAACGCCGTGATCCCGGAGCCGATGTCGCCGCCGCGCGCCGCGAACCGGTGGTAGCCGAGGACGTCGCGCATCAGCCGCAGCCAGAGCCCGGCGATCCGGGTCTTGGTCATGCCTGGCTCGGTGGGGCGGTCGGAGAAGGCGAAGCCGGGGAGCGACGGGACGACGACGTCGAAGGCGTCCTCGGCGCGACCGCCCCAGCGCTCGGGGTCGGCGAGCCGGGGCACCAGCGGCAGCAGCTCGATGAAGCTCCCCGGCCAGCCGTGGCTGAGCACGATCGGCAGCGGACGCGGCCCGTTGCCGCGCTGGTGGAGGAAGTGGACGCCCAGGCCGCCGACCTCGGCGCGGAAGTGGGGCAGGCGGTTCAGCTCGCGCTCCGCGGCACGCCAGTCGTACCGCCGACGCCAGTCGTCGACGAGGCCGCGGAGGTAGCTCAGGTTCGTGCCGTAGTCCCAGCCGCGGCCGGGGATCTCGTCCGGCCAGCGGGTGCGCACCAAGCGCTCGCGGAGGTCGTCGAGGACCTCGTCGGGTACGGCGATCTCGAAAGGCTCGGCGGAGTCCGATCTCACCTGATTCTCACTGATGAATGGCATTTCATAGGTGAGATTACAGCAGGGCAGGTCTCACCTGTCAAGGGCTGTTCACTAGTAATAACCGAGACGCGCGGCCGTTCGGCGGGCAGTGTCCCTCACCAGTGCCAGGCCGCGCGCAGAACGACGAAGCCGTCGCGCTCGAAGGCGGCAAGGTCGCTCGCGGGATCGGCGCCGGGGAAGAAGCGGGCCTCGAGCTCGAGGGTGAGGCGGTGGCCGAGGCGGCGGGCGGCCTCGACCAGGACGAGGGCCGAGCGGTCGTCGCGGTCGATCACCGCACCGGCGAGGAGGCGCGTGTCCTGGACGTCGTTGAGCGCCAGGCGGAGGCCGGCGAAGACGTCGTCGTCGTAGATGGTCGGCGGGGCGGCGGCGTCGCGGCCGTCCCACAGCCCCTCGACGAGCACCCCGAGATCGGCCGCCGAGCCGCCCACCTGGTAGAAGGTCCGCTCGAAGCCGAAGACCGCGGCGCCGAAGGTCTCGCCGTGCCCCGCGCGCGCGAGCGCCTCGAGCTTCCACAACCAGGCGCCGACGGTGTACTGGACCTCGACGCCGGCCTGGTCGATCGCCCGGTAGACCGGGATCAGAGCGGTGCCGCCGGCGGCCGGGACGAGCGCGCCGCCGGAGGCGGCCGGGGTGAACGCAGCGCCGGAGGCGGCCGGGACCAGCTCGGGCTCACGGCCGAGACCGGTGAAGACGTGGGCCGCCAGGTCCCAGTCGCCGGCGACCCGGCTCCAGCGCAGCGCCCAGTCGAGTCCCGCGTCGTCGGCGTAGAGCGCCCGTTCCGCGACCGGCAGCGGCGGCCGCAGCCTCCCCTCGCGGCCGGGGAAGGTGCGCTCGCGGAAGCCGATCAACGAGTAGACCTCGAGCCGGCCCCAGTCGCGGTCGAGGGCGAGGCGGACCATCGGCTGGCCGAGCCGGTCCTCCTCGTCGAGGTCCTCGACCGCGTCGACCTGGTTGATCGCGTCGATCAGGTGGCGCGACTCGGCGACCCCCCAGAACACCCGGCTGACCCCGGCGAGCAGCTCGAACGAGTCGCCGACGAAGCGGTAGGAGCCCTCGCGCAGGTCGAGGTGGCTGCGCTCCCCGTCACCGCCGTCCCAGCGGCCGAACCCGGCGAGGTCGACCTGGTGCCGGCGATCGGCGCTGCGCCAGCGCAGCTCGGGCTCGAGGAGGCCGGAGGGCTGCCGGGTGTCGAGCTGGCCGGCGAAGGCCGGGCTCTGGGGAAACCAGCGCAGCTCGAAGGCGATCGAGCCCGAGGCGGTCCAGGCGCCGCCGGTTGGTGCGGCGGCGGCTGGGGGCGGCGCGGCGCCGATCGAGGCTCCGACCAGGGCGGCGCCACAGAGAAGCCGCGGGAGCACGCCGCGGTCCGGGCTGGAATCACGGCGCGTCGGCGCGGCGGTCCGGCCGCGCGAGGCGGCCGGCCGGCGTGCGCCGCGGACCCGGTTCGGAACGCTCATCAGCGACGGAGAAGCGATCGCCCCGGCCCGCCTAGCGCAGCCGCTGCAGCGCTCCAGTCGAGAAGTCGTCCTCGTCGAGGCCGAGGCCGAAGGCGAAGTCGCCGTAGCGCAGGTCGGTGCTCTTGCCGGTGACGTGGTTGACCATCGCCAGCCGGTGGGCGCGCCACCAGCCGCCGTCGTGGCGCCGGTAGTCGTCGAGCGTCAGGGTCTTCAGCAACGCGTCCTTGCGGTCGTAGAACTCGACCTTGCGCACCTGGTAGACCTCCTGGTCGACCCACGCCTTCTGGCGGCTGTAGCCGGAGTGCTCGTAGCGCGGGACGCGCTCGACGATGTCGCACGTCAGCTCGCCGCACGGCTCCTCGCCGAGGTGGCGGTAGCCGAACTTGCCCAGCTCGAGGGCGGTGAAGTCCTCGAACGCGAACTCGCTGCCGACGAACGGCCCCGACTTGTTGACCGAAGAGATCCGCTTGACGCGTTTCAACGCCGGCAGGTAGAGCCACTGGTCGTCGGGCTCGAGGATCTTCGCGTGGGAGAGCAGGCCCGTGCCGGCGACGTCGGGTGGGGTGTCGAAGACGACCAGCGAGAGGTCGCCGCGCTCCTCGTCGGGGACCTCGAGGGTGCGGATGGTCAGCGCCCGCCGCGCCTCCTTGCCGGCCTCGTTGCGCAGCACCATCTCGAGGCTCACGGTGCTGTCGCCGAAGCCGCGGTCGCTACGGTCCGAGCGGGCGGCGACGGCGAAGCCCCTCTCCTCGGGGGTCTCGGCGAAGAGAGCTGGCACCGGGGACAGCGTCGCGAGGGCGGCGGCGACGGCAAGGGCGAGCTCCGCCGCGCCGCGTCGATCAACCCTGTGCAGGAACCAGCTCGTCACGCGCGATCTCCGTTTCCGCGCCGCGATGCCCGAACAGCAGCAGCGCCGGCAGCAGGAAGAAGTCCATCCCCAGCGCCAGCACCAGGGCGACGGCGGTCAGCAGCCCCAGCTCGAAGTTGATGCGGAAGGTCGAGAGCGCCAGGACCAGGAAGCCGGCGGTGAGGATCACCGTGGTCGTGACGATGGCGCTGCCGACGGTGCGGAAGGCGTGGCGGACCGCCCCGGCGCGGTCGAGGCCGCGCTCGCGCCGCGCCCGCTGGTACTTGGTCAGGAAGTGTACGGTGTCGTCGACCACGATGCCGAGCGAGGAGGCCGAGACCGTCGCCGCGGCCATGCCGACGGTGCCCGAGGCCAGCGCCCAGATGCCGAAGGTCATCAGCACCGGCACGGCGTTGGGGATCAGGCTGAGCAGGCCGAGCCCGACGCTGCGCAGGGCGAGGATCATGATCCCGGCGATCAGCGCCACCGCCAGGAGGTTGCCGCGCAGCATGCTCGCGATGTTGCGCTCCGAGATGTGCGCGAACATCACCCCGAGGCCGGAGGCGACCGGGCGCATCCGCGGCGGCGCGTGCTCCTCGAACCAGCCGGAGGCGCGGTCGAGCAGCGCCCGGGTCTCGCGCGTCGTGAGGTCGCCGTCGAGGGTCGCGGTCACCCGGGTCGCGGACTTGTCGACCGCGATGCGGTCGCCCAGGTCGAGGCCGTAGGGGAGCGACAGCTCGTAGAGCAGGAGGTACTGGGCCGCCTGCTCGCGCCCGGAGGGCAGGGCGTAGAAGGCCGGGTCGTCGCCGTGGAGGTTCTGGTTGAGCCGCTTGACGACGTCGGCGTAGCTCGCGACGTGGCGTACCCCCTCCTGGGCGCGCAGCCAGGTCGTGAAGCCCTCGAGCACCGCGAGGTACGCCGGCTCGCCGATCCCCTCCGGCTCGCCGGCGGGCAGCGAGTACTCGACCAGGTAGAGGCCGGTCAGGTGCCCGTCGGTGAAGTCGGCGTCGCGGCGGAACTCGACCCGCTCGTCGAAGTAGTGCACCCACTGGTCGTTGAGGTCGAGCGTCGGCACCAGGGCGATCACCGCGACCGCGGCGAGCACCGTCACCGCGAGCACCCGGCGGCGGCGGTGGACGATCCAGCCGCCGAAGCGGTCGAGCAGCTCGGGCAGCCCGCCCCCGGCGGCGCCTCCCGTGAGAGCGACACCTGTGCCCGCGCGGACGCGGAACGGCAGCACGGTCACCAGCGCCGGCAGGAAGGTCAGCGAGAGGACCAGCGCGGCGGCGATCCCCAGGGCGGTGATGTTGCCGAGGTCGTGGAACGGCGGCGCGTCGGCGAAGTTGAGCGCCAGGAAACCGACGATCGTGGTCAGGCTGGTGACCAGCACCGCGGCGAGGTTGATCCGCACGCTCTCGGAGAGCGCCGACGCCTTGTCCGCGCCCTCGCGCAGGGCGGCGAGCATCGACACCAGGATGTGCACGCTGTCGGCGATGGCGAGCGTCATGATGATCGTCGGCGCGGTCACCGCCACCGGGCTCAGCTCGATCCCCAGCCAGCCGGCGAGCCCGAGCGCCGCCGTCGCCGACAGCGCGATCACCGCCAGGGTCGCGAGCGAGGCCGAGACGCTGCGCAGGGTCACGACCATGAACAGGATCAGCACCGCGAACATCACCGGCATCAGCGTCGCCGCGTCCTGCTGGCCCGACTCGCTGAAGGCGTTGTCGAGCATGGCGACCCCGGAGAGCGCCACCCGCGATCCCGGCAGCTCGCGCTCGACCCGCCGGGCCAGCTCGCGCGCCCCGGCCACCGCCTCCGCCACCTCGGTCGGGCTCTCGCCCGGGAACTGGAAGACGACGTTGACCCCCGCGGTGTCGGCGTCGGGCGAGAGCAGCAGGCCGCGCAGCGCCGGCTCGGCGAGCGCGATCGCCCGCTTCTCCGCCATCTCCTCGGGACCGAGCCCGGCGCCGCCGCGCACCAGATCCTCGACCGTCAGCTCGTCGCCGTCGGCCCAACTGTGCTGGAAGTTGGTGACCGAATCGACCCGCGAGGCGTAGGGCAGCTTCCAGCCCTCCGCGGTCAGCGTCTCGAGCGCCCCGAGCACCCGCGGCGCGAACACCTCCCCGCCCTCCGGGCGCACCACGAACAGGACATTGTCGCTCTTCGCGTACGTCGCCTCCAGCTCCTCGAACGCGAGCAGCTCCGGGTTGTCGGGGCCGAAGTAGGTCCGGAAGTCGTCCGAGAACCGCAGCCGGGGTATGCCCGCCGCCGCGGCCGCGACGACCGCGAGGGTGGCGGCGACCACCCACCACGGCCGCCTCTGCACGCGCTCGGTGCAGCGCAGGGCGAAGCGGTCGAGCGGAGTGGGCTCAGCAAGCGTCATGGTCGCCTTTCTCCCCTCGGCGCGGTCGGCACACCGGTGCCGGATGGCGAGGTTCCCGGGGTCGTCGTCATGGTCTTGGGCCGGTGGAGGATGTTACCCTCGACCGTCGGCTGGGAGACCCCGTTGTCCCGGCCCAGCTCGGTCTGGTTGATCAGGTTGCCCAGGTGCAGGCAGACCGCCTGCATGAGGCGCCGGAAATCGACGATCGAACCGACCTCGGACAGCTCGCGCAGGTCGCGCTCGAGGTAGGTCTGAGCGTAGCCGGCGAACCAGAGCGCCCTCTCGTCGGGCTCGAGGAGATGGTGCGCCGGCTGCGGAAAACCGCCGCGCCGGGCGAGGGCCCGCCAGTCTTCCGGCTCGGTTCGCTCGGCTGCCAGAAGGTCCGGCCACTCCCGGTCGGGGGCCGCGAACAGCCGGCCCCATGCACCGGCCTCGCCGAGACCGAGTTGTTCGCGCCGGGTCAGCGGTCACAGGGTCAGATAGACCGCCCGGCCGGCCAGGGTCTCGGCGATCCGCCGCATCAGCAGGAGGTTGGTGGAGCCGGTCAGCAGGTACCGGCCGGCGACGCGATCCTCGTCGACGGCGCGCTTGATCGCCAGGAGCAGGTCCGGAGAGCGCTGGACCTCGTCGAGGGTCAGGCGGGGGGCGCTGCGGACCAGGGCGTCGGGCTCCAGGCGGCTCCGCTCGAGAGTCTCCAGGTCATCGAGGGTGCGGTAGACGCGCCCCGAGGAACCGCCGATCAACCGCGCGAGGGTACTCTTGCCGGTCTGGCGGGCGCCGGTGATCGCGACGACCGGAAAGGTCGCCAGCGCCTTCTCGACCAGCGGGGCGAGGAGCCTGGGGAGCGAGCGGGCGCCGTTCACGGGACGCGGCCTCCATCAGGTGTATGATTATCACTCACGCTGGGTTTGATTGTCATGCAGCGGCGAGGGATGCAAGGCTGGCCCGGGATGACCTATGCCAGGTCGAAGAGATCCTGCACGCGCTCGAGCGCGCCGGCGGTGGCGTCGTCGAGGCGGCGGCCGCGGCGGGCTTCGAGGGTGCCGATCAGCTCGACGCGGGTCAGCGAGTCGATGCCGAGGTCGGCGAGGCGGTCGCCGGGGCGGAGCTGGTCGGGGCGGGTCCGGGTGAGCCGGGCGAGGGTGGCGATCGCCCAGGCCTCGGCCGGGCTGGGCGGGGGCCGGTCGGCCGCGGGTGCGGGCGGTGCCGGCTTCTCCCCGCCACTGCGCTCGCCGGCGAGGACCGCGTCGCGGAGCAGGCCGCGCCTGACCTTGAGGGTGGTCGTCTTCGGCAGCTCGCCGCGCCAGATCTCGAGCCGCGAGATCCGCTGGTAGCTCGGGACCTCGGCGGAGCGGGCTGCGATCGCGTCGCGGATCCGCTCGACCTCCTCGTCGCCGGTGCCCTGCCGCGGCACGATCACGGCCGCGACCCGCTCGCCGCTCGCTGTGCCGGGCTCGCCGCCGGGCGGCGGCAGGCCGAGGACTACCAGCTCGGCAACGCCGGGGAGGCCGCGGTAGCGCAGCTCGACCTCCTCGGGATAGACGTTCTTGCCGGCGTCGGTGACGATCACGTCCTTGGTCCGGCCGGCGAGGTGGAGGTAGCCGTCGGCGTCGAACCAGCCGAGGTCGCCGGTGTTGAGCCAGCCGTCGCGCAGCACCTCGGCGGTCGCCTCGGGGTTGTCATGGTAGCCGGCCATGACGTTGGCGCCGCGCACCCAGATCTCGCCTGTCCGTCGCGCCGCAGGCGCGCCGACATCGCGATCCCAGGCCAGGCCCGCCGCCTCCGCCGGCGGCCGCAGCTCGAACTCGACCCCCGGCAGCGGCCGGCCGGCGGAGCCGAAGCGGATCGCCCGCCATGGGTTGACGGTCAGCACCGGGGCGGTCTCGGTCATGCCGTAGCCCTCGGCGACCGCGAAGCCCATGAGCTGGAAGCTCCGCCCGAGGCCCGGTTCGAGCGCCGAGCCGCCGGTGGCGATGCGCCGCAGCGAGCCGCCGAAGCGCCGGTGGACCTTGCCGAACAGCCGGTGCCCCCAGCGGGCGCCGGTCACCCGCGACAGCGCGAACAGGACCCTGAACAGAGCTCTGAGCGCCGGCCCTCCGGCCTCGACGCTGGCGAAGATCCCGCCGTGCAGCAGCTCGAGCAGCCGCGGCACCGCCACCATCACCGTCGGCCGGGTGGTCGCCATCATCCACGAGATCTCCGCCGGGCGGATCTCGGCGACGTAGCTGATCGTGCTCGCGCCGGCGAGCGGCACCAGCAGCCCGACCGTCTGCTCGAAGGCGTGGTGGATCGGCAGCACCGAAAGCAGGCGCTCGCGGGACAGATCCATCAGCGGCACCAGGTCCCTGACGTTGGCGAGGTAGTTGGCGTGGGTCAGCGGCACCGCTTTCGGGGAGACGGTCGTGCCGCTGGTGAAGAGGATGCTCGCGAGGTCGTCGGGGCCGCCCGCGTCGCCCGCGCCGTCCGCGCCGGGCAGGAGGCCGACGTCGGGTTCGGGCACGAACGGGGCGCCGAGCGCCACCGCCGGACAGCCCGCCTCCGCGAGCGCCGGGCGCGCCTCCGCGAGCAGCCGCGGCGCGGCGCAGATCAGCTTCGCCCCGACCAGCCGCGCCGCCTGCGCGACCTCGGCGGCGGGCCACTGCGGGTCGAGGGGGACGATCGCCGCCCCCAGGCGGTGGACCGCGAACGCCGCGATCGCCCACTCCGGGCAGCCGCCCGCCCACAGGACCACGCGGTCTCCGCGGCCGATCCCGCAGTCCGCTGCCAGGCGCCGGGCGACGTTGGCGGTCGCGGTCAGCGCCTGGCCGTAGGTGTAGCGCAGCCAGCGTCCGTCGCGGAAGGTCTGGAACGCGACGACCTCGGGGTGCGCCCGGGCGACGCCGGCGAACAGGCCGAAGAGGGTGGTCGCGGCTTCCGCGTGCGCCTCGGCCTCGGCCCGGCGCTCGGCGTGCGGCGCCGGAGGCTCCGTGGCCGGGGGCGGGGCGCCGCTCTCGGCCTTCAGCGCGAAGCGGACGATCCCGGGGACGTGGACTCGGGCGACGTAGCCGCGCCAGTCGATCGCCGCGACGTCGAAGGGGAACGCCGCCCGCGCGGCCGGGGTCAGCCGGCTCCACAGCCCGCGGGTGGCCTCGTCCTGGTAGCTCGCGCCGCGGCTCAGGTAGGGCCGGTAGACCTCGATCAGGCGGCCGAAGTGCTCGAGGGTGCGGTCGGCCACGCCCAGCCGCGCAGCGAAGCGGGTCGCTCCGAGCCGCGCCAGCGTGCGGTCGAGGCGGCCTAGCCGCCTGCGGCGCGCCGCCAGCCGGCGGCGCAGGCGGTCGGGCTCGGTGAACCGGGGCTCGCCCGGGGCGATCGGCTCGTCCCGTTCGCCGCGCAGCGGTGTCCGCGCGAAGCCCTCGCGGGCGTGGGCGATCAGCTCGCCGAGGGTGATCGGGTTGCGGCTCGAGCCGACCTGGTAGACGCGGATGCCGCCGCCGCCCCCGTCCCCGCCCCGGCGCAGCTCGGCGAGCGCGGCGAGCAGGGCGTTGACCACCAAGTCGACCGGCACCAGCTCGAGCGGCACGTCGGGCGTGCCGGGGATCTCGTGGGTGCGCCCGCGGCCGTAGGCGACCAGCAGCGGGTCGGCGACCCTAATCGTCTCGAGCCAGCCCGGGATCGGCTCGGCGAGCGCGCTCTCGACGATCGCCGGCCGGACGATCGCCACCGGCAGCGCGCCCCGCCCGCGCGCCACCAGCCGCTCGCCGAGCGCCTTGGTCAGGGTGTAGACGTCGTGGAAGCCGAACCGTGCGGCCTGCTCGGCGCCCGCGGCGACGAGCCGGGCGCCGGCGTCCGCGTCGCCGCCGGGTTCGGCGCGCAGCCGCCGGCACGCCTCGTCGAGCGCCGCCAGGGTCGCCTCGGGATCCTCGAGCGCGCCGCCGCCGTCCGGGGCGGCCGCCTCCAGGCGCTCGGGTACCGGCCCGCACCGGCGGCCGCTGACGAAGCAGGTCGAGACGTGGACCAGCGGCACTCCGCCGGCGTCGCGCGCCAGGTCCAGCGCGCGCAGGGCGCCGCGCGCGTTCAGCTCGACGGCGCGGTCGAGGCGCTCGTCGAAGGTCACCGTGGCGGCGCTCGCCACCAGCCGGTCGACCCGGCGGCAGAGCGCGCCGTAGGCCTCCTCGTCGAGACCGAAGCGGTCCCGGCCCAGGTCTCCGGCCACCGCCTCGACCTTGCCCGCCGCCCAGCTTTCCCACCCGTCCCCGTGACGCGCCCGCAGCCGGGCCATGACCGGCGAGGCGAGCACCTCGTCGCGCAGCCGCTCCCCGGCGCCGCTGCGGCGGCCGGGCCGCACCAGGAGCAGGAGACGCCCGACCTCCGGCACCGACCAGAGGAGCTTTTCGACCAGCACCTTGCCGACGAAGCCGGTGGCTCCGGTGACGAAGATCCGCTCGCCCCGCAGCGAGCCGGCGATGTCGAGAGCGTCGGCCATCGTCGTGCCGTCGTGTCGGCCCGATCGCGCCGGGCCGGGAACTGGGTTCTCCGAGTTGGGCGCATCGTAACCGAACGGCGTTTCACGCGCCGGAACCGCAATGGAGCTCCTCCGGCGCGATCTCGTTGCGTGCTAAACTCCTGAGCGACGCGGTCCAGCAAACGTGACGGAGGCCGGAGGGCGGACTCGTTCCGCGCCCCGCCGGCCCCGCGGGCGGGGTGGAGGCTTCCGGCGGCCTGGCGCACCGGGTGGGGGCAGAGGTCGAGATGAGCGACGGCAAGGCCACGGCGGTGGACGTCCAGAGGCTGATCGACGATCGCCGGCTGAAGGACGCCCTCGAGCTGATCGCCGGGCTCCGGCCGAAGGCGCGCGGCCGGCGCCGTGCCGGGCTGGACAAGCTGAGGGGTCTGGCGCTGGCGCGCCTCGGCCACCGGGAGGAGGCCAAGCGCATCCTCCAAAGTCTGCTCGACGAGGGCGTCGCCGACGCCGACACGATCGGCGTCCTCGCCCGGACCTGGATGGACTCCTACGACCGCAGCGGCAAGCGGGACGAGCTGGAAGCCTCGCGCGACCACTACGTCCTCGGCTACGAGCGGTCGGAGCGCCTGGCGGACCGGATCAGCAACGGCATCAACGCCGCCGCGAAGAGCCTGCTGCTCGGCGACCGGGAGAAGGCCGAGAAGTACTGCCGCCTGGCCAAGGAGGCGCTGGAGGCGACGCCGCCGGAGCAGTGCGACTACTGGCACGCCGCCTCGGTCGCCGAGGCCAGGCTGCTCGGAAAGGACTACGACGGCGCCGCAACCGCCTACCGCGACGCGGTCACCCGGTACCCGGACCTGATCGGGTCGCACGGCTCGACCTGGCTCCAGGCGAAGCGCCTGCTGCGCGCGCTCGACGCCGGCGAGAACGAGACCAACCGGATCTGGGAAGCCTTCCGCCACGTCTCGGACGCCTCCCCCGGGGCCGCGTTCAGCGCGCCGCCGTTCCGCCGTCTCAAGGCCTACGCCTTCGACCCCAGCCTGGCGCGCAGCATGGAGACCGCGGTGATCAACGAGGTCACCCTGCAGATCCCCTGGGAGGCGGATCCGGACAACCCCGAGAACCCCCTGCCCTCGGGCCCGATCGGCGAGTACCTCGAGGTCATCGACTACGATCCGGCGAGCGACTGCTTTTACGAGCCCGTCGACCTCGACGACCGCCGTCTGCTGGCCACCGACGGCATGGTGCCCTCGGAGGGGGCCCCGAAGTTCCACCAGCAGATGGTCTACGCCGTGGCGATGAACGTCATCGACCACTTCGAGCGCGCCCTGGGCCGGCGCGCCCTGTGGGCTCCGCGCCTGATCCGCAATGCCGCCGGCAAGGTGACCGGCGGGCACTACGTGCGCCGTCTGCGGATCTACCCGCACGCGCTGCGCGAGGCCAACGCCTACTACAGCCCGGACAAGAAGGCGCTGCTCTTCGGGTACTTCCCCGCCGGCACCGGCGACCCGAAGATCCTCCCCGGCGGCATCGTTTTCGCCTGCCTTTCCCACGATGTCGTGGCGCACGAGACCACCCACGCCCTGCTCGACGGCCTCCACCCGCGGTTCGTCGAGCCGAGCAACATCGACGTCCTCGGCTTCCACGAGGCGTTCGCCGACATCGTGGCACTGTTCCAGCACTTCTCCCACGCCGAGGTGCTGCGCCACGAGATCGGCCGCAGCCGTGGTGACCTCGCGTCCGGGACGCTGCTCGGCCAGCTCGCCCAGCAGTTCGGCCGCGCGATCGGCAAGTACGGAGCGCTGCGCGACGCGATCGGAGCGGTCGATCCCAAGACCAAGGAGTGGCGGCGCACGCAACCCGACCCCAAGGACCTCGAGACGACCTTCGAGCCGCACGACCGCGGCGCCATCCTGGTCGCCGCCGTCTTCGAAGCCTTCCTGACCATCTACAACACCCGGATCGCCGACCTCCTGCGCATCGCCACCCAGGGTTCGGGAATCCTCGAGCCGGGCGCCATCCACCCGGACCTGGTCGACCGCCTGGCGGCCGAGGCGGCGAAGACCGCCACCCACCTGCTGCACATCTGCATCCGCGCGCTCGACTACTGCCCGCCGGTGGACATGACCTTCGGCGACTACCTGAGGGCGGTGATCACCGCCGACGTCGACATGGTGCCCAACGACCGCTACCACTACCGGCTGGCGATCATCGAGGCCTTCCAGAGGCGCGGCATCTATCCCGGCGATGTACGCAACCTGTCGGTGGAGAGCCTGGTCTGGCGGCCGCCGCGCGGCGACGGCATCGACCTCTCGCCGCTGTTCGAGAGCGGCGGCGACCGCCCGACCCTGAGCCCGGAGTGGCGGTCGACCGGAGACCGCCGCGAGCTGTGGGAGCGGATGAGGGGCAACGCCGTGGCGATCAAGGCGTGGCTGGAGGGCTACTGCCCACCCGACTACGCGGAGGAGATCGGCCTCGCGCTCTCGGTTGACGCGCCCGGCGGCTTCTACCGCAAGAAGGGCGTGCCGACGGTCGAGGTGCACTCGGTCCGGGTGGCCCGCCGCAGCACCCCGAGGAGCGAGCTGGTCACCGATCTCGTTGTCGAGATCATGCAGCGGCGGCGGGGCTACCTCGATCCGAAGAAGCAGGCGGACGTCGACGCCCGCAAGGACGTGCCGGGCGACGAGCCGGACGGCGACTTCAAGTTCCGCGGCGGCTGCACCCTGTTGATCGACCCGGCGACCTACCGCGTGCGCTACGCGATCACCAAGCACATCCTGAGCGACGGCCGGCTGCGGCGCCAGCGCGGCTACTACAGCGGCGAGAGCCCGGCCCTGCGCGCTACCTACTTCGGCGACCCCGGGCGCGACCAGGCGGTGCGCGAGCCGTTCGCCATGCTGCACCGTTCGCCGTGAGCGGGGAGGTCGAGACGATGGCCGAGATGAAGGCTCCGCGCTCCGGCGTCCGGGTCCGGATGTACAACCCCGGCTTCGGCGACTGCTTCCTGCTCGCCTTCCGCGGCAAGGACGGCAAGCCGGTCTACGTGCTGATCGACTGCGGCGTCCACGGCCAGTACAAGGGCGGGAGCGACCGGATCCGGGCCGTGCTGCGCGACGTCCGGGCCGCCACCGGCGGCCACATCCACCTCGCCGTGGTCACCCACGAGCACGCCGACCACGTCAGCGGCTTCTACCTCGGCCGCGGGATCTTCAGCGGCGACGGCGACCCGCTCGGTGGCATCGAGGTCGACGAGGTCTGGTTCGCCTGGACCGAGGACCCGCGCAGCGCCAAGGCCCGGCGGCTCGACCGGGTCAAGAAGCTCCTGCTCCAGGGGCTGCTCGGCGCGCCGCGCAGCCTCAACGCCGACGAAGAGGGCTCGATGCTCGGTTTCTACGCGATGGAGGGGGAGGGGGCGTCCCAGGGCGGGGCGAACCTCCCGCTCGGCGGCTCCGCGCTCGGCGTCTCCACCCGCGAGGCGCGCGAGGCGCTGCGCCGGCACGCGGGCAAGAGCACGTATCTCAAGCCGAAGCAGCCGCCGCTCGCGATCCCGGGCGTCGACCAGGTGCGGGTCTTCGTCCTCGGCCCGCCGGAGGACGAGGCGGCTCTGCTGTCGGCCGACCCGACCGGCGAGGAGGGCGAGGTCTACGAGGGCGAGGGCGAGGACGAGGACGGTCACGCCTTCCGGTTCGGCGCCGAGGAGGCGCTGGTCGCCGCCCTCGGAGCCTCGGGTCGGGTGCCGGGCGGCGCCGGCGATCCGCCCCCCGACGAGCGCTACCAGCCGTTCGGCGCCGACCACCGCCTGCACCGCGACAAGGTCCGCGCCCGCCCCGACCTCTTCTGCTTCGACTTCTTCCACCGCCACTACGGCTTCGAGCCCGCGGCGTCGACCGGCTCCACCGAGCCCGGGAGCGCCGCCGCCGGCGAGAACGCCGTCGACTGGCGCCGCATCGACGACGAATGGCTCAACGGCGCCGAGTCACTGGCGCTCAAGCTCGACTCGGCGACCAACAACACCAGCCTGGTCCTCGCCTTCGAGCTCGAGGGGAGCCGCCGGGTGCTGCTGTTCCCCGGCGACGCCCAGGTCGGCAACTGGAAGTCGTGGCACGACGGTGGCTGGACCCACGCTAACGGCCTCGCCCAGGGCGAGGAGGTCACCGCCGCCGACCTGCTCGAACGCACCGTGCTCTACAAGGTCGGCCACCACGGCAGCCACAACGCGACGCTGCGCCGGCAGGGCCTGGAGCTGATGACCAGCGACGAGCTGATCGCGCTGATCCCGGTCGACGAGGTCTGGGCGCACGCGCGCAAGCCGCACGCCTGGAAGATGCCCTTCGTCCCGATCTACGAGGACCTGAAGGTCCGGACAAAGGGCCGGCTCGTGCGCACCGACCAGGGCGTCTACCGGCCGCAGGGCGGCACCAAGAAGGAGCGCGACCGCGCCATCGCCGAGATCGACGCCGCCTGGAAGCAGTTCCCCGGCCGCAAGCCGAAGGAGAACGAGCTCTACGCCGAGCTGGAGATCCCGGACCGCTGAGCCGGCGCGGCAGCCGCGGCGCCGGTCGGTGGGCGTCTACCCGCCGTCCGGCGGCGGCGGCGGTTCGGGGGAGGAGGGCGGGATCGGCTCGCCGGGGTCCTCGCCGGGTTCGATCTCGATCTCCTCGGCGGTGGGGACCACGTCCTCGTCGGCCTCGATCTCCCCATCGTCCGGCGGTCCGCCGTCGGTGGCGGCGCCGGGGGCGATCAGCTCGGGCTCGGACGAGGGCTCGGCGGCGAGGCGGCGGAAGCCGGCGGCCTCGGGGGGCGGGTCGAGGCGGATGAAGGCCTCCTCCTCGAGGCGGGCGAAGTAGTCCTCGACCTGCTCGGCCGCGCGGCGTTCGCGCTCGAGCGCCCGGATCTGGTCGGCGACCTCGGGGAACGGGCGGAGGGTGGCGGGCTGGCGCTCGAGGACCTCGACCAGGTGGGTGCCGCCGCGGCTCTCGATCGGCTCGGACAGGGCGTTGAGGTCGAGGCCCCGGACCGCCTGTTCCAGCTCGGGGGCGAGGTCGCCGGCGGAAACCCAGCCGGGGTCGATCAGGCCGCTGGTCAGGCCCTCGGCCGAATGCTCAGCGGCCACCTCATCGAGCGGCCGGCCGCCGAGGATCTCCTTGCGGATCGTCTCCGCCAGCCGCCGCCGCTCCCCGGCCTCGGGGGTCGGCTCCTCGAGCACCACGAGCTGGCGCAACCGCAGGCGCTCGGGGATCTGGAACTGCTCGGGGTGATCGCGGTAGTAGCGGCGCAGGATCTCCTCGTCGACCTCGATGTTGGCGTAGACCTCGCGCCCCAGCACGGCCTGGGTGAGGATGGTCTTGCGCGTCTGCTCGCGGAGCTGGGCGAGGGTCATCCCGCTTTCGGCGAGCGCGCGCTGGAAGTCCTCCTCGGTGGTCAGCTCCATGCGCTCGCGGATGCGCGCGATCTGCTCGTCGATGTCCTCTTCGCTGACCGTGATGCCGAGCTGGCGGGCGCGCGAGACCAGCAGGAGGTCTTCGTACATGTTGCGGTAGACGCGTTCGCCGAGCTGGGCGAGAGCGTCGCGCCGCTGCTGCAGCGTGAGGTCGGGGCGGCTGAGGATCATCTGCTCCAGCTCGGCCTTGAGCCTCTCGTAGTCGCGCAGGGTGGCGACCTCGTCGTTGATCCGCATCACGAAACGGCTGACCACCTCGGCGCGCGCCGGCGCCGCCGCGGCGCCCCAAAGCGCCGCGGACACGAGGACGGCGGTGAGCGCGGCGGCGAAGGCGAGCAGTTGGCTAGCGTTTCTCGGCACGATAACGACCCTGGTAGTTGAAGGGAAGGTTACGCTCCAAGACGGTGACATTGTAGCGACCGCGCGCCTCGGCCACCAGCTCGGCCAGCCGGGCGTCGGCGCGCTCGCGCGTGAGCCGGCGAGCGATCTCGGCGCGCGCCTCGGCCAGCGGCACTTCGGCGGCGGGCAGGCGCTCGACGACCTGGAAGATGTGGAAGCCGTACTCGGCCTCGATCACCGCGCTGACCTCGCCGGGGCGCAGCCGGAAGATGGTGTCGGTGAACGCCGTCGGCAGCTCGTCCCGCGCCAGCTCGGCCTGGAGGCCGCCGGGGACGCCGCCCGGCTCGCGCGCGTGGCGGCGCGCGGCGTCGGCGAAGGCGTCGCCGCCGGCGATCTCGGCGCGGGCGCGCTCGGCGCTCGGCCGGTCCTCGAACAGCGCCTGGCGCAGCCGCACCCGTTCGGGACGGCTGAACTCGTCGCGGTGGGCCTCGTAGTGGGCGGCGACCTCGGTCGCCGTCGGCCCGGCGGCGGCGTCGGCCTCGGTCTCGAGCAGGGTCTCGACCGCGCGCCGGGGAGGGGCGCCGTCCGGCACCAGCCCGCGCTCGGCGGCGAGCGCGGCGAGCAGCCGCTCGTCGAGGAAGCGGTCGAACAGCCCGGAGAGCACGTCGCTGCCGAGCGCGCTGCCGCGCTCGCCGAGCTGGCGCTCGACGTAGCCGGCGAAGTCGGGGTAGGAGAGGTCCTCGCCGCCGATCCGCGCCACCGCGTCGGACGCCGGGGCGGTCGCCTCCGGCCGGCAGGCGAGCGGACCGGCCGGGGCGAGCGCGGCGGCCAGCATCGTCGCGCAGGCGGCGGGGCCGTGACGACGCCGCGGCCGGGCCGTCACGCCGCCAGCTCCTCGAGCGTCCGCCGCGCCGCGCCGACCGCGTCGCCGTGCTCGGTGGTCAGCGTCAGCACCCCGGTCGGGCTGAAGCTCGCGCCGGGGCGCGCGGAGACCATGCCGATCAGCTTCTCGACGTCGACCCGGGCGTCGCGGCGCAGGCGGATGGTCAGCCGGTCGCCGCGCGCCGATACCGCCTGCACCCGCAGCGCCTCGGCCACCCGCTTGAGGCGGCCGACCTCGAGCAGCGTCACGACCTCGGGCGGCGGCGCGCCGAAGCGGTCGGTCAGCTCGGCGAGCACCTCCTCGTCGCCGGCGTCGCCGGCGGCGATCTTGCGGTAGACCTCCATCCGCAGGTTGGCGTCGGCGATGTAGCTCTCTGGGATCGCCATCGCCACCGGCAGGTCGAGCGCCACCGACGGCGCCTCTTCAACCGCCTCGCCCCTTAGCTCGCGCACCGCGTCCTCGAGCATCTTGAGATAGGTCTCGATGCCGACCGCCGCGATGTGCCCGCTCTGCTCGGCGCCGAGGAGGTTGCCGGCGCCGCGGATCTCGAGGTCTCTCGCGGCGATGCGGAAGCCGGCGCCCAGGTCGGTGAACTCGCGGATCGCCGCCAGCCGCTTGCGGGCCGCCTCCGAGAGGATGCGGTCGCCGGGCACCAGCAGGTAGCAGTAAGCGAGCTGGCTCGAGCGACCGACCCGGCCGCGGAGCTGGTAGAGCTGCGCCAGCCCGAAGCGGTCGGCGCGGTGGACGATCATGGTGTTGACGTTGGGGATGTCGATGCCGTTCTCGATGATCGTCGAGGCGAGCAGGACGTCGTGCTCGCCGCGGTGGAAGGCGTGCATGCGGCGCATCAGCTCTTGCTCGTCGAGCTGGCCGTGGCCGACCGTCGCCCGCACGCCGGGGACGATCTCGCGCAGGGTGGCGAGCATCCGCTCGATCGTCTCGACCCGGTTGTAGACGTAGTAGACCTGGCCGCCGCGCCCGATCTCGAACTCGATCGCCTCGCGCACGAGCTGGGCGTCGAACGGCAGGATCGCGGTCTCGACCGCCATCCGGTCCTTGGGCGGGGTCTCGATCACCGAGAGGTCGCGTACGCCGGAGAGCGAGAGCTGCAGGGTGCGCGGCACCGGGGTGGCCGAGAGTGCGAGCACGTGGACGTTCTTCTTGAGCTTCTTGAGCCGCTCCTTCTGGGCCACCCCGAAGCGCTGCTCCTCGTCGACGATCAACAGGCCGAGCTTGGGGATCTCGACGTCGCGCGACAAGAGGCGATGGGTGCCGATCAGGACGTCGATCTTGCCCGCGGCCAGGCCCTTCTTGATCTCGCGCACCTCCTCGGGGGTGCGGAAGCGCGAGATCATGTCGACCGTCACCGGGAAGCCTCTGAAGCGCTCCTGGAAGGTCTCGACGTGCTGGTCGGCGAGGATGGTGGTCGGCGCCAGCAACGCCACCTGGTAGCCGCCGTCGACCGCCTTGAAGGCGGCGCGCATCGCGACCTCGGTCTTGCCGTAGCCGACATCGCCGCACAGCAGGCGGTCCATCGGCCGCGAGCGCTCGAGGTCCTCCGAGATCGCGGCGATCGCCTCGAGCTGGTCGGGGGTCTCCTCGTAGGCGAAGGCGGCCGCGAACTGGCGCGCCAGGTCGCTCTCCGGCGGCAGCACCGGCGCCTCGGCGACCTGGCGCTCGGCGTAGAGCTCGATCAGCTCGCCGGCCATGTCGCGCAGGCTCTTTTTGACTCGCTCCTTGGTCTTGTTCCAGGAGGTGCCGCCGAGCTTGTCGAGCCGCGGCGCCGTCCCCTCGAGGCCGCTGTACTTCTGCACCAGGTCGAGCCGGGAGAGCGGCAGCAGCAGGCGCTGGCCGCCGGCGTAGCCGATCTCCATCACCTCGGACTCGACCGGGCCGTCGCCGCCCCCCCCGAATCCAGCGGCGGCGAGCGCGGGCGGCAGCGGCGCGGCGTCGCTGTCGCCGTCGATCCGCCGCAGCCCCACGAACTGCCCGATGCCGTGGTCGCCGTGGACCACGTAGTCGCCCGGCTTGAGGTCGCGCAGGCTGGAGACGAACGGGCCGTAGCGCGCCCGCCGGCCCGATGGGCGCTGCGACTTGACGCGCGGCAGGAGCTGCGCCTCGCCGTAGAGCGAGGCCCCGGCCGCCGGCAGCCGGAAGCCGCGGGTGAGGTCGCCCTCCACCAGCTCGCAGCCGCCGGCGCCGAGCGCGATCTCCCGCCCTTCGAGGAGCTCCTCCATCCGCTCGCGGTGGCCGGGCGCCACCACCACCAGGCAGCGGTCGCCGCGGTCGCGGGCGGTGGCGACCTCCTGCGGGAAGCGCGGGAGCTGGCCCTGGAAGAGATCGGTGGTGGTGGCGGCGAAGTCGATCGGGCCGGCGTCCCCGGAGGCTGCCGCGGCGGCCACGGCCGCGGGCGCCCCCGCGCCGAGCACCAGGTCGCGCACCGCCACCGCGGCGCCGGCGAGCACGCGTTGGACCTCGCCGGCCGGCCGCTCGACCGCCTCCGGCGGCAGCGCCAGCTTGCCGTGCTCGCGGCGGGCGGCGTAGTCGGCGGCCAGCAGAGCCTCGTGGTGCTCGGCCTCGGCGGCGAGCGCCGGCGGGTCGACCGCCACCGCCAGTGCCCCCCCACCGTCGAGACCACGGATCAGCTCCTCCAGCCCGGCGGTGGCCGCGGCGAGCGCCGGCAGCAGCCCCTCCCAGCCCGGGTAGCCGCCGCGCAGGCGGAGGTCCTCGAGGTGGCGGGCGCCGTCCGCGGACAGCTCCCAGCCGAGCCGGGGCGGGAGCTTCTCGGCCAGCGCGCGCGCCTCGTCGGCGCCGCTCGAAAAGAGCGACAGCGGCAGCAGGCGCGCGGAGTCCACCCGCTCCTCGGAGCGCTGGCTGTGCGGGTCGAAGCGGCGGATCGAGTCGACCGTGTCGCCGAAGAAGTCGAGCCGCAGCGGCAGCTCCTCGCCGGGCGGGAAGAGGTCGAAGACGCCGCCGCGGATCGCCAGCTCGCCGACCTCGCTGACCAGATCGGTGCGGTGGTAGCCGCGCGCGAGCAGGTGCCCGGCCAGCCGCTCGGGCGGCAGATCGTCGCCGGAGCGGATCTCGAGCACCGCGGCGGCGAAGTCGGCGCCGGCGGGCAGGCGCCGGAACAGCGCCCGCGGGGTCGCCACGACCGCCCGCGCCCGGCCGGCGACGATGCGGTCGAGCGCTACCGCCTCCTGCGCCCGCACCAGGAGCGATGGCTCGGTCTCCTGGTACGGCGACAGCGAGGGCGCCGGGAAGTAGATCGCCGCGCCCGGCGCGACGAGCTGCGCGCCCTCGAGCCAGGCCAGGGCGTCGGCCTCGCGCGGCACCAGCGCCAGCAGCGGCCGGCCGAGGTCGGCGGCGAGCAGGTCGCCGACCCAGGCCGCGGCGGCCACCGGCAGGCGGACGACGTCGGCCGTGGCGCCGGGCGCGGCACGGTCGGATAGACCGGGGGCGAGCCGCCCGAGCAGGCGGCGGTAGGGCACACTCGTGCGCAGCGTCCGGGACAGCGGCTCCCACACGCGGTCGTCCATCGGCGACAGTCTACAGGCGCCGGCCGGGCGGCGGTGGTGGCGCGGCGGCCGCCGGAGCCGGTGCTACGATTGCGCCCCTCCGAGCCTCAGACCCGGCTCCGCCGAGCCGGCCGTGGAGGAGGAAACCGCCGATGCGCCGCGCACTGCTCGCCCTCGCCCTGCTCGCCGCCGTCGCCCTGGTACACCCCGGCCTTCTGGCCGGCCGGCAGGAGGGCGAGCCGCCGCCGGCGGCGGTGGAAGGGCCGGGCGGTGAGGAACACCCGGGCGCGGCCGCCGCCGAGCCGGGCGCCGCCGAGCCCGGTGCGGCCACCGCCGGAGAGCACGCCGCCGAGGGCCACTCCGAGGGCCACGGCGGTCCGGTGGTGCCGGTGCTGCTCGGGCTGGTGGTCATCCTCGCCGCGGCGAAGCTCGGCGGCGAGATCTTCGAGCGCATCGGCCAGCCGGCGGTGCTCGGCGAGCTGCTGTTCGGCATCATCCTCGGCAACCTGGCTCTGGTCGGGATCGACGCCTTCGAGTTCCTGTCGACCGAGCTCGGCATCGAGATCCTCGCCCAGCTCGGCGTGATGGTGCTGCTGTTCGAGGTCGGCCTCGAGTCGAACGTGCGCGAGATGCTGTCGGTCGGGCTGTCGAGTCTGCTGGTCGCGGTGCTCGGCGTGGTCGCCCCGTTCTTCCTCGGCTGGGGGGTTTCGGCGTGGCTGATGCCCGAGGAGGAGCTGCTGGTCCACATGTTCATCGGCGCCACCCTGTGCGCGACGAGCGTCGGCATCACCGCAAGGGTGCTCACCGACCTCGGCAAGCTCCAGACCCGGGAGTCGAAGATCGTCCTCGGCGCGGCGGTGATCGACGATGTCCTCGGCCTGGTGATCCTGGCGGTGGTGCAGGGCATCATCGTCGCGGCCAACACCGGGGAGGCGCTCGAGGCGCGGGCGATCGGCTGGATCGGCTTCAAGGCGCTGGCCTTCGTCGTGGGCGCGATCCTGATCGGGACCTGGCTGTCGCCGAAGATGTTCCGGCTGGCCAGCCGCCTGCGCATCCGCCACATGCTGCTGACCGTGGCGCTGGTGTTCCTGTTCACGCTCGCCTACCTGGCCGATGTCTTCGGGCTGGCGACCATCGTCGGCGCCTTCGCCGCCGGGCTGATCCTCGACGAGCTGCACTACAAGGACTTCATCGACCGCGGCGAGCACCACCTCGAGGACGCGGTGCGGCCGATCGCGGTCTTCCTGGTGCCGATCTTCTTCGTCTGGATCGGCACCCAGGTCGACATCTCGGTCTTCGGCCGGACCGAGATCCTCGGCTTCGCCGCGCTGCTGACCGTGGCCGCCATCGTCGGCAAGATGATCTGCGCCGCCGGGGTCGCCGAGCGCGGCCTCGACCGCACCTCGGTGGCGCTCGGCATGGTGCCCCGCGGCGAGGTCGGCCTGATCTTCGCCTCGATCGGCGCCGGCCTGGTGCTCCACGGCCACCGAGTGATCAACGACTCGGTGTTCGGCGCGGTGGTGATCATGGTCATCGTCACCACCCTGATCACCCCGCCCGCGCTCAAGGTCACCCTCGCCCGCGGCGACCGCAAGAAGGCGGCCCGGCACGCCGCCGCGTCTCCGCCGGCTTAGCCGGCGGGCTGAATCGCCGGCAGCGGGGCGCGCCGCCGCCCGCCCGGGGGCCGCAGCGATCGCGATGTGATCTGCTCCGCGCCATGTCCGACCGTTCCGCGCTGCTCCGCCGGATCCCGCAGGTCGAACGGCTCCTGACCTCGCCGGAGCTGGAGCCGCTGCTCGCTACCTATCCCCGCGGGCAGGTGGTGCGGCGGCTGCAGGAGAGCCTCGAGGGTCTCCGGCGCCGGATCGCGGACGGCACGGCGGGTGCCGGGGACCTCGCCCCCGACGCGATCGCGGGCCGCGTCGAGCGCCTCCTCGAGCGGCGGTTCGAGCGCTACTACCGGCGGGTGGTCAACGGCACCGGGGTGGTCCTCCACACCAACCTCGGGCGCGCGCCCCTGGCCCCCGAGGTCGCCGCGGCGGTGGCGGAGCTGGCGACCGGCGCGCAGCGGCTGGAGATCGACCTCGACACCGGCGGGCGCGGCGGGCGCGATCGCGGCTGCGCGGAGCTGCTCGTCGAGCTGACCGGCTGCCGGGCGGCCACGGTGGTCAACAACAACGCCGCGGCGACGCTCTTGATCCTCGCCGCCCTCGCCCGCGGGCGCGAGGTGCTGGTGTCGCGGGGCGAGCTGGTGGAGATCGGCGGCTCGTTCCGGGTGCCGGAGATCATGGCCGAAAGCGGCGCCGTGCTGCGCGAGGTCGGGACCACCAACCGCACCCACCCGCGCGACTACCGCGACGCGCTGAGCGACGCCACCGGCATGATCCTCAAGGTCCACACCTCCAACTACCGGGTCGTCGGCTTCACTGGCGAGGTCGACCTCCCGGAGCTGGTGGCGATCGGCCGCGAGCGCGGCGTCCCGGTGGTCCACGACCTCGGCTCGGGCTGCCTGGTCGACCTCGCCGCCCACGGCCTGCCGGGCGAAGACTTGGTCGCCGGCTCGATCGCCGCCGGGGCCGACCTGGTCTGCTTCAGCGGCGACAAGCTGCTGGGGGGGCCGCAGGCGGGCGTCATCGCCGGCGCCGCCGCGGCGGTCGAGCGCTGCCGCTCCCACCCGCTCTACCGCGCGGTGCGACCGGGCCGGCTGGTCTACACCGCGCTCGAGGAGACGCTGCGGCTCTACCTGCAGGGCGAGGACGCCGCGGTGGCGAGGATCCCGGCGCTCCGGCGGCTGCTCGCCGGCGCCGAGGAGCTGAAGCGCCGCGCCGAGGAGCTGGTGCGGCGGCTCGGGGCGGTCCCCGGGCTCAAGGTGTCGCTCGTCGAGTGCGCTTCCCAGGCGGGGAGCGGCTCGCTGCCGGTGCGCGAGGTCCCGAGCTGGGGCGCGCGGGTCCGGCCGCTGACCGGATCGGTGGACGACCTCGCGGCGAGCCTGCGCAGCGGCGATCCGGCGGTCATCGGGCGGGTGCGGGAGGACGCGATCCTCTTCGACGTGCGCACCCTCGGCGACGACGAGTTGGCGGTGGTCGAGGAACGCCTGGCGGCGCTCGCCGGAGCCGGGTCCGCCGTCCCTCCTCACGCTTCCACCGGCGACGGGAACGGCTGAGTACACCGTCCCGGCACCGCGGGGAGCGGATCCCACTCCCTCCGGGAATGGGCGGCGCACGCCTGCACACCTGTCGCGCCGGATCTCGGCGACGGTCACCGCGTGGTCTCTTTTGGGTGATCTTGACGATTCTCATGGGTATAGTCAGAATTAGTCAGAATGTCTTTGGTCCAATTGGCTGCCGCGAAGCACACTGGCGGGCAAGCAGCGTGGTGGCGCACCTCGAAAGGCCTGGATCGACGCATCGGTTGGAGGCCGAAATGGACGCAAGAGCGCGGGATTGGGGTTACGGATCGGTCGGACGGTCGGAGACCGCATCGGCCCTCGCGGGCCGGCGTGCCGGGCGATGGCTGCTCGGCGCTTTGCTGGTGTCCGCGATCTCCGCGAGCCCGGCGCTGGCGGCCGACTGCACCGGCAACAACTACTTCTTCACTCCTCAAGGCGGCACGAGTCCCGCGCCGGTGAGCTGTGGCGACGGCTTCCGCTGCCACGACCCCGAGCAGCCGAGCCAGCCGTACATCGTCAAGACGAACGCGAACTGCGATCCGATGCAGCAGTTCTGCGAGGTCCAGCTCCGGGTGCCGTGGGAGTTTCCGGGCAACATCCAGAACGACCTGATCCACCCGGTGGTGTACTGGTACCGCGACGCCCCGCAGGCTCCGCCGTGCGACCCGTTTCCGAATCCGAACTGCGGCCAGACCTCGATCTGCGGCGTCCCGGGCCAGCAGATCCTGGTCGACTTCATCGAGACCTACACCCGAGCCAGTGCGCGCTGCAGCGACCTGACCGACCCCCGGCTGGGGGTCTATTCGCTGACCGGCTTCACCTGTCTTTCGAGCTGCCAGCACGACCTGGACGTCGACGGAGTGCAGTTCACCCCGCAGGCGGTGGCGGCGGCGCTCGGCTGCCCGCCGCCGCCGCCGCCACCGCGCAAGCACGACTGCGGGTGCACGTGCACGCCGGGCGCGGGCGACCCGGGGGGCGGCGGTCCCGGGGCCGGTCCGGGCAGCGGCGGTCCGGGAGGCGGCCCCGGCGACACCGGCCCTGGGGCCTCGCTGCGCTACTCGGCGGCGGGCGCCGGAGGCGAGGACTACGCGGGCAGCCCGGAGTGGAACGTGGAGCTGGGGCAGTACTGGTCGCACGACTACGCGCAGCGGGTGGTGCTCGACCCGGTGACCCAGAACGACGGCCACGTCTGGCTGATCACCGAAACGGCCACCTTCCGGGAGTTCACGAACCTGGTCGGCGACCGCTACGAGACGGTCTCTCCCTCGGACGAGTTCCGCGAGCTCCACCGGACGGGTTCGGGCTGGGAGCTGCGGGGCCTCGAGGGCACGGTAGTGACGTTCGACGCCACCGGACGCTGGGTGAGCAAGGTGGACCGCAACGGCAACGCCACTGAGGCCTGCTACGGCTCGCTGGGCGACTGCACGGGCGCCGGTTCGCTGATCCGGGTGACGATGCCGGACTTCCGCCGCGAGGACTTCGCCTACTACCCGAGCGGTCCGTCCGCCGGCAAGCTGATGTCGATCACCGAGGTGGGGGTCGGCGGCGCGGAGAGCCGGACGTGGACCTACACCTGGAGCGGGGACGACCTGATCGAGATCGAACGTCCGGACCTCACGCGGCTGGTCTTCACCTATGGCGACCCGACCCATGAGAGCTACCTGACGCGGGTGGACCTGTACCCGAACCAGGGTGGACCGCGGCGGGTGCTGCGGGGCTGGGAATACGATCTGTCGGGCAACGTGATCAAGACCTGGGCGGGGGCCGACGCCTACGCCAACGGGGTGGACCGCTGGGCGCTGGAGTTCGACGATCCGGAACAGCCCACCGAGACGACCGTGACCGATCCGCTGGGCAACGACACGGTCTACACGATCGGTCGCGACACGGTGAGCCTGAAGCCGCGGATCGAGTCGGTGTCGTCGCCCACCGGCGGCTGCGGGGTGTGCGGCCTGAGCGGCGACTCGCTGATCGCGTACGACCCGATCCATCCGCTGCTCCCGGCGACGGTCACCGACGGCGAAGGAAACGTGACCACCTACACCTACGACGCCAACGGGCGGACGCTGACCCGCACCGAGGCGGTCAACGAGCCGACGCTGACGCGGACCACGCGGTGGGAGTACGACGCCGACTTCGGGGCGTTTCCGACCCTGGTCGAGCGGCCGTCGGTGTCGGGGACGGGCTTCCGGCTGACCGAGATGGTTTACGACCCGGTGACCGGCGACCTCGAGTCGCGGCAGCTCACCGGGGTGGAAGAGACCTTCGTCCCGCAGTGGCCGCCCACGCCGCCGCCGGGGACGTTCGACCTGACCACCGTCTTCACCTACAACGGCGCCGGCCAGCCGGAGACGATCGATCCTCCCGGGTACGAAGACCCGGGCGGGCTGGACGTGACGACCTACGAGTACGACGATCCGCTGCGGGGCGACCAGCTTCCGTCGGCGCGGATCGACCCGGTCATCGGCGCCACCTCGTTCGAGTACGACGCCTTCAACCGGGCAAGCCTGGTGACCGACCCCAACGGGGTGATGACCGAGACCCGGTACGACGAGATGGGGCGGGTGCGCTACGTGCGCCAGCTCGCGGCCGGCTCGTCGCCGGGCGGCAGTCCGCCCTTCCCGGCGGCCGACCTGGTCACCGAGCACGTCTACGACGAGTACGAGGACCTATTGCGCACGATCCTGCCCGAGGGCAACGTCGTCGAATACGGCCACGACGGGGCGGGGAGGATGACCTCGGTGGCGCGCAAGCCGGACGCGGCGACCAACGGCGAGCGCATCGACTACACGCTGGACGGCGCGGGCAACAGGACGCTCGAGAGCTTGAAGCGCTGGGATCCGGGGGCGGGTGCCTTCGTCGAGGACTCGGCGACCGAGACCGTCTACACGGTCCGCTGCCGTCCCGACGCGCTGATCCGCGGGGCGGGCACGCCCGAGGCGAGCACCACCGAGTACGCCTACGACTGCAACAACAACCTGATCCGGGTGTGGGACGAGAACCACCCGGGTGCCGATCCCGACGAGGCGATGGAGTACGGGTACGACGAGCTGGACCGGCTGACGACGGCGACGCAGCCGTGGACCGGGGGCAGCGACGCGGTGGTCGAGTACGAATACGACGTCCAGGACCACCTGATCTCGGTGACCGACGGCGAGGGGAACGAGACCACCTTCGTGTACAGCGACCGCGACCTGATGACCGAGGAGACGTCGCCGGCGTCGGGGACCGCCACCCACCGTTACAACGAGCACGGCGAGCTGGCGTCGACCACCGACGCGCGGGCGGTGACGGTGGCGCGGATCGTGGATCCGCTCGACCGGGTGCTGACGATCGACTACGCCGACGACGGCCTCGATGTGGACTACACCTACGACGATCCGGCGGTGCCGTTCTCGAACGGACGGCTGACCCGGATCGAGCGCGGCGGCGGAGCGGGGGGAAGCGTCGCCTACGAGTACGATCGGTTCGGCCGGCTGACCCGCGACGGTCAGCTCCAGTACGAACACGACGAGAACGGCAACCGGACGCGGATCGTCTATCCGCCGACTGTGGTGGGCTCCACGTGGGCGGCCGACTACACCTACGACTTCGCCGACCGCCAGGCGACGCTCTCCTTCCAGGTGAACGCCAACCCGCCCCAGACGGTGGTGGCCTCGGCGGCGTACCAGGCCTTCGGGCCGCTGCGCGAGGCGGTGCTGGGCGGAGGGCTGCTGACCGAGACCCGGGGGTTCGACTCGCGCTACGAGCCGGACCGGATCACCCTGGCCGACGCCAGCAAGACGCTGCTCGACTGGGATTACACGGTGGACGGGGTGGGCAACCCGACCGCGATCGCCGACCTGGTGAGCCCGGCCAACGACCGGTCCTTCGGCTACCGGGACTTCCAGTACTTCCTGACCTGCGCCGCCGGTCCCTGGAGCGCGGCGGGCTCGGATTGCGGGCCCGTGAGCGGGACACCGCTCGAGTGGACCTACGACAAGATCGGCAACCGGCTGACCCAGACCAGCAAGTTCGGAACGACGACCTACGCCTATCCCGTCAACGGCTCGGGCGGTAACGCGCCGAGGCTCCAGATGGCGGGGTCGAACGCCTACCACTACGACGCGGCCGGGAACCTGACCATGATCACCGGGCCGGCCGGACTGGCCCTGGTCGAGCCCCAGCTCACCCTGACCTACGACCAGGAGAGCCGGCTCCGGCAGCTCGAGGCCCCCAAGGCCACCGCCGCGATGAGCTACGACGGTCGCGGGTTCCTGCGGCACGCCCAGCAGCCGCCGGGATTCGGGGAAGCGATCATCACCGACCCGACCTACGACTCGGCAGGGCGGTTGATGTTCTACGCCAAGGCGGATTCGCTGTTCTTCTACGTGCCCTGGGACATGGCGATCCTCTACTTCGCCGGCCGGCCGGTGGCGAGCCGCGAGGAGGGGTGGTACCTGCCGCCGTCGCTGACCTACGTCACCACCGACCACCTCGGGACGCCGATCCTGTTGGCCGACGAGGCGGGGTCGGTGGTCTGGCAGGGGGGCTTCGAGCCCTTCGGCGGCGACTACGGCGGTGCGGCGGCCTCGGGCGTCGAGCTGCGCCTGCCCGGCCAGCTCGACGACGACCGCTGGGAGTTCAGCGGGCTGTACTACAACGTGCACCGCTGGTACCAGCCGGACGTCGGCCGGTACACGAGGACCGACCCGATCGGACTGACCGGTGGCGTCAATCTCTATAGTTACGTCTTGAACCGGCCGACGTTCGCCACGGATCCGACGGGCCTGCGAAGACGACTCAAGCCTACACAGCAGCGATGGCGCCACTGCACGGGACCCGAGTGGGAGGCATGCGCCGCGCAATGTGGTCCCAGGGGCGTCGAGAGTTGTCGGGTCTCTCAGATCTGGACAGTCGTTCGGGTCCATCGAGCAGGACCGCAGTTGTGGAAGTGGAAGGACGTCGGACTGAGTTGTAACTGCAACGAGGATCCGAATGAGCGCTTCTGCAGCCGGCACCCTGCCGTGTGTGCGACCGGAGTCGTCGTGGGAGTCTGCGTCCTCGTGCTGACGCCTTGGCCGGACGACGTGCTGATTCCTCCGCTCGTGGGAGCGGCGGCGCTCTAGCCCTGGAAGGCATGCGGTTCGAAGCGCGAGACCTGAAGCCGTACGCCGAGCCGGTGTCGGCAGACGAGCTCGAAGCCGGCGCGGTGTACTTCTCGTTGACGTTCGTCGACGACGAGATGCTGCTTCCGAGCATGCAGCCGCTCGTCTTCATCGGCAGGGACTTGGAAGCTGAGGACACCGGGCAGGTTTATTTCCAGGACGTCGGTTCCTATCGGCGAGGAGTCCGCTACGAGTCCGCAGGCCTCGCCGAGAACGCGGTGTTCACGAGCGGCTCGGAAGAGGAGCTAGGTCACATCTTCAAGTACGAGCAGGCTCTCGAGGTGCTGATGGCGTGCTCGCTGAGGCGTCGAAAGACCTCGGATTCTGCAGGTAGTGGTTGAGGCGGGCGGGCCTGCGGCGCCGAGGATCCCGGTGCTCGGCTCTACCTGCAGGGCGAGGAGACCGCGGTGGCGAGGATCCCGGCGCTCCGGCGGCTGCTCGCCGGCGGCGAGCACCTGAAGCGCCGCGCCGAGGAGCTGGTGCGGCGGCTCGGGGCGGTCCCCGGGTTCGAGGTGTCGCTCGTCGAGTGCGCTTCCCAGGCGGGTAGCGGCTCGCTGCCGGTGCGCGAGGTCCCGAGCTGGGGCGCGCGGGTCCGGCCGCCGACCGGATCGGTGGACGACCTCGCGGCGAGCCTGCGCAGCGGCGATCCGGCGGTCATCGGGCGGGTGCGGGCGGACGCGATCGTCTTCGACGTGCGCACCCTCGGAGACGACGAGTTGGCGGTGGTCGAGGAACGCCTGGCGGCGCTCGCCGGCGCCGGCTAGACCATCACCACCTTGGTGTCGGCGATGTAGTCGTGGATGCAGCGCCGGGGCTCGCCGAAGATGAACAGCGCGTCGGCGAGCGAGAAGAACGGGCCGATCAGCGGCACCGCTCCGATGAAGCCGGGCACCAGCATGCGCAGGCCGAAGATCCGCCCCAGCGACGCCCGGTCGTCGTTCATGCGGACGATCCGGATGCGCAGCGCCTTCTTGCCCAGGGTCTGCCCGTCGCGGTGGAGGAAGTAGAGGTTGACCGCGAGGATGGCGAGGAACCCGATGCCGAAGAGCCCGAAGAAGAGCAGCTCCCAGGTCCCCACCTCGTCGCCGGGGGAGGGCTCACCAAAGATGAAGATCGGCGTGATCGAGACGAACACGACCGCGAAGTAGATCAGGGTGTCTAAGATCACCGCCGCCAGCCGGCTGAACCGCCGGGCCAGCTCGGTCGCGGGCATCGCCGCCGCTCCGGTCAGCGCCGCCGAGGGTGCCCGGTAGGGGTCGAGCCCGGCCGCCGGTTGCAGCGGATCGTAGAGCTGCGCGCCTGGTGCGGACTCGGCTGCGGCGAGACGACGGTGGGTGGCGCGCTCGGGATCGAAGCGGGCGTAGATGATCCCGCACGCCGGGCACTCCACGGCGCCGGGCGCCCGTTCGAAGCCACACTTCGGACAGGTGGCGGACTCGGTCATGACTCCCTCCCAGAACAGCCAGCGGATGATCTGGGAGGGAGTCTAGAGCAAGCCGCTCCTTTTGACTTCCAGATAACGGTTGACCGCGGCGATCGGCAGCCGCTCCGGCTCGACGTCGAGGGTGAGGACGCCGAGCGCGCGGACCTGCTCGTGGGCGCGCTCGCGGGCCTCGAGGTAGTGGTGGCAGGCGGCGGCGGTGAGCGCCTCGCGGAAGCCCCGGACCTCGCCCGCCAGCGCCTCGCCGAGGGCGCGCTCGCGCAGGCTGGCGAGCACCACCAGGTGGCGCCGGCGGAGCAGCGCCAGCGCGGGGATCAGCTCGCCGGCGTCCTCGTCGCGCAGGTTGGTCAGCACCATCACCAGGGCGCGCCGGCGCAGCCGGGCCTGGAGCGCCGCGGCGGCGGCGACGTAGTCGGGGGCCTCGGCGGAGGTGGCGAGGTCGTGAACCGCGGTCAGCACCGCGGCGGTCGCCGCCCGGCCCTTGACCGGCGCCAGCCAGCGCGCCTCGCCGCCGAGCGTGGCCAGGCCGACCGCATCGCCCTGGCGCGCCGCGGCATAGGTCAGCAGCAGCACCGCGGTGAGCACGTGGTCGAAGTGGGAGACCCCCTCCTCGCGGGCGCGCATCCGGCGGCCGCAGTCGATCAGCATCACCACCTGCTGGTTGCGTTCGTCCTGGTAGTCGCGGGTGGTGAGCTTCTGCCGGCGGGCGGTCGCCTTCCAGTCGACGTGCCGTGGGCTGTCGCCCTGGCGGTACTCGCGCAGCTCGCGGAACTCGGTGCCCTCGCCGCGGCGGGGATGCAGCCGAATGCCCAGGTCGGCGAGCCGGTCCTCGACCGCCATCAGGGTGTAGCCGAGCAGCGGCCGGAAGTTGGGCAGCACCCGCACCGGCTCGCCCTCGCCCACCCGCAGCCGCCGCTCCCACAGCCCGAGCGGCGAGCGCACCAGCGCCTCGGCGGGGGCGAAGGCGGCGGGTCCGCGCTCGCGCGGCCGCAGGCGGTACTCCAGCTCGCTCCAGCCGCCGGGCGGCAGGCGGAGGCGGCGCGGCAGGCCCTTGGCGTCGGCGTCGACGGGGTGGTGATCGAAGACCTCGAGGTCGAGCGCGGCGTCGCTCGCGTTGTCGAGCCGCAGCCGCACCGGCACCCAGACGCCGAGCGGCAGGGTGGCGGCCACCTCGCGCCGGGCCGCCGGCGGCGGCAGCCGGCGGACCGCGCGGGCGTCGAACGCGAGCGCCACCGCCAGCGCCGCGCCGTGGACCAGCCACAGCCGCCCCATCCATGCCCGGCCGGGCGGCGGCCAGGCGGCGGCGGCCAGGCCGACCGCCAGCCACAGCGCGAGGTGACGCAGGGTGGCGGCGGTCGGGCTCAAACCCGCGGCGCCTCGACCTTGTCGACGACGTCGGCGATCGCTCGTGCCGGCTGGTAGCCCTCGATCTCCATCTCCGGCGACAGGATCACCCGGTGGAGCAGCGCCGGCCGCGCCATCCGCTTGACGTCGTCGGGGAGCACGAAGTCGCGGCCCGAGAGCACCGCCAGCGCCCGCGCCGCCCGCACCAGGGCGATCGCGCCGCGCGGGCCGGCGCCGACCCGCAGCCCGACCGACGACCGCGTCGCCCGCACCAACCGCACCGCGTAGTCGACGATCCGCTCGTCGACCGTCACGCCGGCGACCAGGCGTTGGACCGCGACCACCTCCTCGGGGGTAGTGACCGTGGCGACGCGGGAGACGTCGAGGCGGTCGCCGAGCCGCCCCTCGGTGACCCGCCGCACCAGCGCCACCTCGTCGTCGTGGTCGGGGTAGTCGATCACCACCTTGAGCAGGAAGCGGTCGACCTGCGCCTCGGGCAGCGGGTAGGTCCCCTCCAGCTCGATCGGGTTCTGGGTCGCCAGGGTGAGGAACGGCGGCGGCAGAGGGAAGGAGCGGCCCTCGATCGAGATCTGCTGCTCCTGCATCACCTCGAGCAGCGCCGCCTGGGTCTTGGCCGGGGCGCGGTTGATCTCGTCGGCGAGCAGCAGGTTGGTAAACGCCGGGCCGCGGCGGATCCGGAACTCGCCGCTCTTCATGTCGTAGAGCGTGTGCCCGGTGATGTCGCTCGGCATCAGGTCGGGGGTGAACTGGATGCGCCGGAACTGCCCGCCGAAGGTGCGCGCCAGCGCCAGCACCAGGAGCGTCTTGCCCAGCCCCGGCACCCCTTCGAGCAGGACGTGGCCGGCGGCGAGGAAGGCGACCAGCACCTGCTCGACCACCTCGCCCTGGGCGACCACGGCGTGGGCGATCTCCTCGCGCATGCGCTCGACGATCGCGGCGGCGCGGTCGAAAGTCAGCGGGGCCGGCGGCTCGGCCGCCGCCGTGGCGGCGGCCGGGGCGGGAACTCGGGGTTCGGTCATCGGGCTTTCCTCATCTGCTCGAGAGTCTGGATCGTGCGGGTGAAGGCGCCTGGCTCCGCCGGCGGCGAGCCCTCCAGCGCCGCGGCGACCTGGTCATCGGAGAGGCCGGAGGCGCCGGCCAGCCGGGCGCGGATCTCGGAGGCGGGCAGGCCGCTCCAGCCCGGATCGCGGCCCGCGACGGTGCGCTGGACCGCCCGCCGCGAGGCCTCGATCAGGGCCTCGGCGCGGCCGTGGCGGAACAGGAAGTCGCCGCTCGCTCGGACGTGCTCGAGCAGGCTCCGGCGTGCCGGCGGCGGATCGGGCAGGAGCGGCCCGAAGCGCCGCGACCGCCGCCAGGCCCAGGCGCCGAGCAGCACCAGCCCGCTCGCGAGCGCCGCCCAGGCGCGCTCGGCGAGGACGGCGAGCAGCGGCTCGCGCGGGATCCTCCAGACCACCCGCACCCATGCCGGCCGGCCGGCGGCGGTGACCAGCCCCCACAGGAACGAGGCGTGCTCGTGGTCGCCGATCGCCCGGTTGAGCAGCGGCGTCGCGTCGGCGAGGAAGGTCACCGTCCCCTGGCCGCGCCGGTAGCGCAGCACGACGTGCCGCTCGCCCGGCCCGGAGGCGTAGTCGGCCCCGTCCATCGGATCGAGGAGCCGCGGCCAGGGCGCGACCTCCACCCGGACCGCGCGGCCGTCGCCGGGGTCGATCGCGAGGACGCCGCCGCTCTCCTCGAGGTCGTCGTCGTTCGAGACGGTGTCGTCGACCTCGGCGCCGAAGGCGTCGAGCAGGGCACGCTGGGGCGTGGCGATCAGGTCTCCCCCCTTGTCGACCCAGTCGAGCAGCAGCGCCGCCTCCTCGGTGCCGAGCGTCCCCGGCGGCGCCACGAGGAGCATCGCTTCGGAGGGATCGGGCGCCGGCACGACCCGGTGGTGGGTCTCGGCGGGGACGCCGAGCGCGGCCAGCAGGCGACGGGCGGCGAGCAGGGGGTCGCGCCGGGCGGCGCCGCTGAGGCCGGTCTCGACCTCGATCTCGACCGGCTCGAAGAGCGCGAAGAACAGCCCTGCCGCGGCGGCGAGCCCGGCCGCGATCGCCGCGCCGACCAGGAGCTGCCGCCCCCGGGTCATCGGGCGGCGCCCTCGAAGTGGAGCGGCCACTCGCCGCACAGCCTCCTCAGCTCGTCGTCGGCGGGCCGGCGGTGGGCGTAGGCGGCGCGCTGCCAGGCGAGGGTCAGGCGGCGGAAAAAGCCGGCGTCGCCCTCGGGCAGCCGCGCCGCGAGGTGGCCCAGGCACTCACCCTCGGTCCAGCTCTCGTCGACCGAGAGGCCCGGCCGGCGGTCGAGCGCGGCGAGCGCGCCGCGGTAGAGCAGGCTGAGCGCCTCGAGCGGGCGGCCGGAGTCGAGCAGGGCGCGGGCGGCGGCGGCGACGTCGGCGGGGAGCGGCTCGTCAGGGTCGATCCAGCCGCTCAGCAGGCGCCGCTCCGGGGCCGACCGCGGCGGCTCGCCCGCCGGCACCGCCCGCGCCCACCGGCCGCGGGAGCGGATCAGGTAGATCACGATGACCGTGACCAGCACACCCGCGAGGACCCAGAGCACGACCTCAGCGACCGCGGCGAGCAGCTCGCCGACGCGCGGCCCCCGGACGTCGGCCGGCGGCTCGATCTCCGGGGCCCAGCGGAACCGCCAGTCGCGCACCGTCTCGCGGCTTCCGAACTCCGGCGCGGCGAGGATCTCCGCGATCGCCTCCTGCGGGTCGGGCTCCGCCCCGGTCCCGGGCACGGCGGAGGCCGCGGTCCGAGGCGGCGCGGAGTCCGCCTCCCGCTCGGCGTTCGCCAGCGCGAGTCGGCCCGCGGCCACGACCGGTCCGCCCGCCGATGCCGGCCCGCCCGCGCCGAGCAGCAGCCCGACCGCCAGCGCCGCCACCAGCCCGCCCCCTGCCACGGCGCTGCGGTGCCGCAAGCGCTCGGCCTCGGCCGCGAGCAGCCGCCGGGACATCCGCCGGAACGCCAGCTCGACGTCCCAGCCCTCGAGCAGGGTCCGCCGGTTGAGGTAGAGCGCGAAGCCGCCGGCGACGTAGAACGGCTGGATCAGGGTCACCGCCAGCCAGCACCCGAGGCCGACCAGCAGGTGGAACCACAGCGGCGAGCCGCCCGCAACGTAGCCCTCCCACAGCTCGCTCCAGCGCGGGCTCGCGGTGTCCGGGACCGCGAACGCGACCAGGCCCCAGAACGCGGCGACCAGGAACAGCTCCATGACCATGCAGGCGAAGGTCAGCCACCCCGCCGGGTCCTGGCCGCCGCCGCGCAGCACCCGCCGCCGGTCGCGCAGTAGCGTCCCCCGGAGCCCCTCGAGCTGGCGCACGGGCAGGTAGAAGCTCCTGGCGGGGTCGAGCCGTAGCGCGGTGACCGCGGCGAAGAACCCCCTGAACGGGTGCGCCGCGCGTAGCGTCTCGCGGGCCGAGGGCACGACGCCGAAGAGCGCCCGGCTGACCACGTAGAGCGGCAGGCGATCGAACGCCGGCTTGAGCCACCAGAGCCAGAAGAGCGCCCATCCCGGGCTCTCCCGCAGGAGCAGCAGCACCGCCAGCCAGACCGGCAGCGCCGCGGCGATCCAGGGCGTGTAGACCGCGCGCCACCAGGCGCGGACCATGGTGAAGCCGAGGTCGACCGCCTCCCACGGGCCGCGGGGCCGGATCACCGCGGCGACGCGCTCAAGGTCCATCGCCGCGTCCCGCCAGCGCGAGGTAGCCGAGCACCGCCGCCCATCCCGCCGCCCCCGCCAGGTAGCGCACCTGCGGCGCGATCGCCGAGGCCGACCAGAACGCCTCGACGAACGCCGCCACGACCAGCAGCGCGGTCATCCCGTAGAGCACCGGCACGCTCGCCCGCGCCGCCTCCCGCAGCGAGCGGCTGCGGGTCGTGCGCCCGGGCGCCAGCACCGCCAGCCCCAGCCGCACGCCGGTCGCCCCGGCGAGCACGATCGCGGTCAGCTCGAACGAGCTGTGCCCGATCACGAACGGGAAGAAGGTCCCCCCGAACCCGGCGTTGTAAAGGTGCCCGCCGACCGCCCCGAGCACCACCCCGTTGTAGATCAGGATGAAGACCGAGCCGATGCCGACGAAGATACCGCTGGCGAAGGTGCGGAAGGCGATGCCGATGTTGTTGTAGAGGTAGAACCCGAACATCATCACGCTGGTGCCGGCGCCCCGCGGCTCGCGCAGGTCCGGGTCGTACATCGACTCGAAGGACGAGACCTGCTCGGCGCCGAGCACGGCGTAGACGAGGTCGGGCGCGGCCGCCACGGCCACGCCCATGCCGAGCGTCGGCAGCGCCAGCAGCGCCAAGCAGGCGAGCACCAGCCGCCGGTCCCGCCGCACCCGCCGCGGGAAGCCCGAGCGGATCCACCACGCGAGCGCCCAGGGCGAGGCGGCGCCGCCGCGATAGAGCTGCTGGTGACCGCGCAGGGCGAGCCCGTGGAGGCGCTGCTCGAGGTCGGGGCCGTAGCGGCGCGCGCGGGCGAGGGCGAGGTGGTGGCAGAGCCGGCGGTAGACCTCCGGGAAGCGCTCGGCGCCGGGCGGGCGGCGGCGCTTCTCGAGCGCGAGCAGCATCGTCTCGAGCTGGTTCCAGCTCGCCCCGTAGCGCCGCTCGAAGAGGTCGCGGTTCACCGCCTGCCCACCAGCCAGTTGGCGATCGCCAGCAGCCGCTCGACGCCGGCCCTCCCGCGCTCGCGGGTCAGCGGCAGCGCCGCTTCGGCCATCTCCTCGGCGCGCTCGCCGGTCCAGGTCGGCAGGCGCCGCGCGAACTCCAGCACCGCCTGCTGCTCCTCCAGCCCCAGCGGTACCGCGGGCGGCTCGGCGGCGTGACGCGGCACGCCCGCCGGGCCGGCGGTCTCGGCGCGGTGGACCACCACCGTGCCCGCCGCCAGGTCCCCGAGGCGCTTGAAGTCGCGGTGGAGGAGCATGGTCAAGAGACCGAAGCCGTAGGCCATCGGCAGGAAGTCCGCGAACCGCACCAGGTTGCGCAGGATCGACGCGGTCCAGCCGACCGGCGTGCCGTCGTCGTGGAGGACGAGCAGCCCGAGCCGCCGCTTCCCGGGGGTCGCGCCGCCGCCGAGCACCTCGAAGAACACCGGGTAGAACCACTCGGCGAGGAAGAGCAGCACCAGGAAGGCGCCGAGCCCGGTCTCACCGGCGATCGAGAAGACCGCGCCCAGAAACGCGTAGACGATCGAGCGGATGACCGTGTCGATCCCCCAGGCGAGCAGCCGCACCGGCGGCCCGGCCACCCGCAGGCCCAGCTCCACCCCCTCGGGGGTCTCGACGGCGCGGTAGGTGTCGAGCACGATCGGTTCCCGCGGCGGCTCAGGGCGCGCCGGTCGGGGTGTGGGAGGGCGGCGGCGCCTCCGCGGGTTCTTCCGGCGGCAGGACGATCACCACGTCGCCGTGCCGGGTCATCCCCAGCTCCTCGCGGGCCAGCCGCTCGAGGGTGACCGGGTCGTGGCGCAGGCGGTCGAGACGGCGCTCGAAGGCGGCGATCTCGGCGCGGGTGGCCGCGAGCCTGGTCTCCAGCTCGGCCTCGCGCTCGCGCACCGCGGCGAGGTCGCGGTAGCTCTTGCCGCCGGCGAGCGCCAGCAGGACGAGCAGGAACACCGCCGCCGCCCACCACAGCGGGCGGCCCGGGCGCGCGGGCGGGTGCTTGCCGTCGGGGCTCGCCCGGCCGGCCCCTTCGCGGCCGGGCCCTCCGCGGCCGGTGCCGGTCTCGGCGCTCACCCGCGGCCGGCGGCGCGAGGGAAGGCCGCGGCACCCGGGTACGCGGCCACCCCGCCCAGCTCCTCTTCGATGCGCAGCAGACGGTTGTACTTGGCCACCCGGTCGCTCCGGCACGGCGCGCCGGTCTTGATCTGCCCGGCGCGGGTGGCGACCGCGAGGTCGGCGATGGTCTTGTCCTCGGTCTCCCCGGAGCGGTGGCTGATGACGTTGGCGTAGCCGGCGCCCTTGGCGAGATCGACCGCGGTGAGGGTCTCGGTCAGGGTGCCGATCTGGTTGAGCTTGACCAGCAGCGCGTTGGCCAGGCCGCCGGCGATCCCCTCGGCGAGGATCTGCGGGTTGGTCACGAAGAGATCGTCGCCGACGAGCTGGACCCGGTCGCCGAGCGCGTCGGTCAGCTCGCGCCAGCCCTCGCGGTCGTCCTCGGCCAGGCCGTCCTCGATCGACACCAGCGGGTAGGCGTCGAGCCACTCGCGGTAGGTCGCGATCAGGTCGCCCGCCGAGAGCCCCTTGCGCCCCTCGCCGGCGAGCGCGTAGACGGTCCCCTTGCGCGTGCGCTTTTCGACCAGCTCGCTGGCGGCGACGTCGAGCGCCAGCGCCACCTGCCGGCCGGGCTCGTAGCCGGCGGCCTCGATCGCGGCGGTCAGCAGGTCGAGCGCTTCGCGGTTGCTGCCCAGGTCGGGCGCGAAGCCGCCCTCGTCGCCGACTGCGGTGGCGAGCTTCTTCTTTCTCAAGACGCCCTTGAGCGCGTGGTAGACCTCGACGCCGGCCCGCAGGGCCTCCGAGAAGCGCTCGAAGCCGAGCGGCACGAGCATGAACTCCTGGACGTCGACCGAGTTGTCGGCGTGGGCGCCGCCGTTGAGGACGTTGAGCAGCGGCACCGGCAGGAGTGTGGCGAAGGGGCCGCCGAGGTAGGCGTAGAGCGGGAGCTGGGTCGCCTCGGCGGCGGCGCGCGCGACCGCCATCGACACCCCGAGCAGCGCGTTGGCGCCCAGGCGCGACTTGTTCGGGGTGCCGTCCAGCTCGATCAGCGCCCGGTCGAGCGCTGCCTGGTCGCGGGCGTCCATGCCGCGCAGCCGCGAGAGGATCTCGCCGGCGACGTGGCCGACCGCCTTGGTCACCCCCTTGCCGCCGTAGCGCTTGCCGCCGTCGCGCAACTCGAGCGCCTCGCGCCGGCCGGTCGAGGCGCCCGAGGGCACCGCGAAGCGGCCGCCGCAGCCGCCCGAGAGCACGCAGTCGACCTCGAGCGTCGGGTTGCCTCGCGAGTCGAGGATCTGGCGGGCGATCAGGTCGTCGATCGTGAACACACGCACTCCCTCCGGCGATGGCTCCGGGATGCACTCCGGAGCGCATTGTAACCTTGATACACTGCGCCGTTCCGCGGGTGGCCGGCCGCCGCCCCGCCGGCCCCATCAACCCGATCCCCCAAAGCCACCCCGTGCCCGAACCGAGCACCACCCCCGAGAGCCCGACCGCGCCGCTGCGCCTGCACATCGGCGCCGGCCGCCACCGGCTCGACGGCTGGGTCAACCTCGACCTCCAGGCGCTGCCCGGGGTCGACGTGGTGGCCGACGTCCGCCAGGGCCTCGACTTCGAGGACGTCGACGCCATCTATGCCGAGCACTTCCTCGAGCACCTGGCGATCGACGACGCCCTCGCCTTCCTGCTCGAGTGCCGCCGCGCGCTGCGGCCGGGCGGCTGGCTGCGGCTGTCGACCCCCAACCTCGACTGGGTGTGGGTGACCCACTACCTGCTCGAGGCGCCGCCCGAGGACAAGCAGCACCGGGCGCTGATGCTCAACCGCGCCTTCCACGGCTGGCGCCACCGCTTCCTGTGGAACCGCGAGCTGCTCGGGCGCGCGCTCGCCGCATGCGGCTTCGACGACGTCGCCTGGTGCGGCTACGGCGAGAGCGCGCGGCCGGAGTTCGCCGGCGTCGAGGGCCACGAGACCTACGACGACACTCCCGGCCTGCCGCACGTGATCATCGCCGAGGCGCGCCGCGGCGAACCCCGGCGGCGCGAGCTGGAGGTGCTGCGGGCCCTGATCGACCGTGAGTTCCTGTCGCTCCTCTGTGACTAGCTTCGGTCGGACCAGGCTGGCCGGCGCCGGGCTCGCGCTCCTCGCCGCTCTCGCCGGCGGCTGCGCGGAGCCCGAGCGTCGCGACTGGAACGTCGTCGTGGTGATGGTCGACACCCTGCGTCCCGACCACCTGGGCGCCTACGGCTACCGCCGCGACACCAGCCCGGTCTTCGACGCCTTCGCGGCCGAGAACGTCCTCTTCGCCGACCACCGCGCCCAGGCGCCGTGCACCTACCCGTCGGTCAACTCCCTGCTCACCTCGCGCTCGCCGCAGGCCTTCTGGGGCCGGTCGACCGGCAACCTGGGGCTGGTCGAGGGGATGCCGTCGCTGGCGACGATCCTCAACGACCTCGGCCACGCGACGATCGCGATCTCGGCCAGCCCGGTGGTGCGGGCGACCCCGACCCACGAGAACACCGTCGGCGGCTTCGGCGGCGGTTTCGACCTCTTCCTCGAGCGCTGCCTGTGGAACAGCGGCGACTGCGTCCACGCCGACGCCGTCCCCCACCTGGCGCTGGTGCGCCAGCCGTTCCTGATGTACCTCCACTACATGGACGTCCACGACCCCTACCGGCCGCCCGAGGAGCACCGGCGCTTCGCCACCTCCTACGGCGGCGACAAGCCCTTCGTGCGCGACGGCGACCCCAACCCGATCGCCAGGATGATCTACGCCGGCGGCCCGGACCTCGGGCTGACCGACGAGGACCTCCGGCACCTGGTCGACCTCTACGACGACTCCATCCTCTACTTCGATCGCCATCTCGGGCTCTTGCTCGCCGAGCTGGCCGAGCAGGAGCTGCTCGACGAGACCCTGATCGTCGTCGTTGCCGATCACGGCGAGTCGTTCCTCGAGCATGGCGCGATCAAGCACTGCCGCAACCTGCACGAGACCGAGGTCAGGATCCCGCTGGCGATGCGGGTGCCGGGCCTGGCCGGCCCGGTGCGCATCGAGGGGCCGACCGCCAACCTCGACGTCGTCCCGACCATCCTCGACCTGCTCGGAGAAGACACCTCGGCCTACGGGTTCGAGGGCCGCAGCCTGCGCCGAGCGATCGAGCGGGCCGAGCCGGTCGCCGGGAACGTCTTCGCCCGCTGGGGGGCCTCGGCGAGCGCCGCCGACGGCCGCTACAAGCTGATCGCCAACCTCGGCGACAAGGGCCTCCCGAAGCTCTACGACCTCGCCGCCGACCCCGCCGAGGAGACGGACGTCCTCGACCGCGAGCGGCGCGCCTTCCACCGGCTCTCTGCCGACCTCGAGGACTGGCTGGCCGCGGTCGAGCCCAACGCCCGCAGCCGCCGCAACCTCGAGCGCGCCCAGGAGCAGATCCGCCAGCTCCGGGCGGTGGGATACCTGCAGTGAGGGTGCAGTGAGGGCGGCGGCGGCGCTGGTCGCCCTCGCGCTCGCCGCCGGCGGCTGCGCCGAGCAGCCCCCCGAGCGCCGCGACTGGAACGTCGTCCTTCTGCTCGTCGACACCCTGCGCGCCGACCACCTCGGCGTTTACGGCTACGAGCGCGACACGAGCCCGGCGCTCGACGCCTTCGCGGCGGCCAGCGTCGTCTTCGCCGACCACCGCAGCCAGGCGCCCTGCACCTACCCCTCGGTCAACTCCATCCTCACCTCGCGCGCGCCGCAGCGGTTCACCGGACGCGAGTCCGGCGGGTTCACGATCCCCGCCGAGCTGCCGTCGCTCCCGAGGATCCTCCAGGCGCGCGGCTACGCAACGCTGGCGGTCTCGGCCAGCCCGATCGTCCGCGCCACCCCGACCGACCTCAACCGCTTCGGCGGCTTCGCCGGCGGCTTCGACCTCTTCCTCGAGCGCTGCCTGTCGCGCCGCGCCGCCTGCGTCAACCGCGACGCCTTCACCTACCTGCCTTTGCTGCGCCAGCCGTTCTTCCTCTACCTCCACTACATGGACCCCCACGCTCCGTACCAGCAGCCGGACTTCTACGAAAAGCGTTTCTTCCGTGGGGCGCGGGGCAAGAAGTGGGTGCGCGCAGGCGACCCGTACCCGATCGAGCGCCTGGTCGAAGACGGCGCCCGCGACCGGATCGACCCGGCCGACCTCTCTGCCCTGATCGACCTCTACGACGACTCGATCGGCTTCTTCGACCAGCAGTTCGCCCTGCTGCTCGAGGCCCTCGCCGAGCAAGACGCCCTCGAAAATACCCTGATCGCCGTCATCGCCGACCACGGCGAGTCCTTCCTCGAGCACGACAAGATCCTCCACTGCCGCACCCTCTACGAGCCGGAGATCCGGGTCCCCTGGCTGATGCGGGTGCCGGGTGTGGCCGGCCCGGTGCAGGTGCAGGGACCGACGGCGAACCTCGACGTCGTCCCGACCATCCTCGACCTGCTCGGCGCGGACGTGTCCGGGTACGGGTTCGATGGGCGGAGCCACCGGCGGATCATCGAGGGCGGGGGCGGGCGACAGGTGGACGGGACGGTCTTCGCGGACTGGGGCACCCTCGGCAGCGCGACCGACGGCCGGTTCAAGCTGATTGCGGACCGGAAGGCGCAGACGGCGGCGCTCTACGACCTGGCAACCGACTCGGCCGAGCAGCGCGACCTCGCCGCCGAGCGGACCGGGGACGTGCGGCGGCTGGCGAGCGAGCTGGAGGCGTGGCAGCGAGCGGCGACGCAGGACGGGGCGGAGGAGGAGGGCGAGAGCGTCGAGGACCAGCTCAAGGCGCTCGGGTATCTGCAGTAGCGGTGCTCGGAGAAGCCTGCGGAATCCTTCTCTCCACAGAACGGCGCCACGTGGTGATGAGCAGAGCCGAAGTGTAAGCGCCGAGCACCAAGGAGAGACCGAACCAGGCGCGTGGCCACACGTGCTGTCGAACAGCCCAGAAGACGATGACACCAGCCCAAAACGCAATCGCGGTGGCAGCGCCTAGGGCCAGCCGCCTCCTGTAGCGTGGTACGACAATCGCTGCGACGAAAACGAATACAGCGCTGGCGACGAAGTTCGCTGCCGCCAAAGACCACCCCGCGAGACGAGGCTGCAACCCTGCTGCCTCGCTGAGGAATTCCGCAACCAGGAAGACGGGCGCAGCGGCCACGCCTGCGAGCGGTAGCGCGAGCAGCCACCGAAACAGCTGCATTAGCTGATTCGTGGAGGGTGGCGATAGGAAAGCTGAGTCACTGCGACTCGGAGGCTCGACGCTCTGGTTCTTCTGTCCGTTCCTGGGCATCATCTGATGACGGCCATTCAGACCTCGGGTCGCTCCGGATGAGCGCCAGAGAATCTTCCGCATTCAAGCTCCGACATCAGCAACGGCGTCGAACGCCGCCTGATGCATGCAGTTGCTATGCGACCCTGCGCTCGCTTGAACAGTATTAGAAGGCACTCGGTCGACATTCTCAATCAAAACCTCCTCAATCAGGTCGTATTGCAAGATCGCACTCATTTTCTGACGTTCGATGGCGCGACAATTCGCGAGGTGAGCAGCAACGGCAGACGGCCGCTCAACAGGGCCAGCAAAGCGCTTTTTCATCACTCTGGTTTCTTCGGCGGCGCGATAGCCTCATTAAGTAGAGTACTGATGAAAGTTGTACCCACGGCTGATCCATGCCCGGATCTTCACGAGTAAGCTCCCGAAACGACGCCTCTCCTCCGTCGACGGACTGTTCGAAAAGTATGTAGGCCCGCCAGAGCTAGCCAAGAAGTTTCTCCCGGCAAGGGCTCGTTTGAGATAGCCTCCTCAATCTGCGTGAGAGCATAGGCGGGTCTCCCCTCAACCATGGACAGTACCCAGGGTTCGAGGGTCGATTCTTGCCCAGTTGGATCGTGTTCCTCTCGGGCTTCTTTGAAACTCGGTCTGGAGCGACCTTAGCGGGGGAGGTACCCTCCGTCCGATCCTCAAGGACCGTTCGGGGTCCATGGGTTTGCAACTCGCGGCAAATGTCAGTACAAGCCGGACCGGTTGCAGCCTGCCAATTAGAATCGGAGCGCGAGGTCTCGTAGTTCGATGGTTCGACGCCCAAAAGGTCCGTAGGAAAGCGCAGATCGCCAGCTCCTTCAGGCACAACTATGAAGCAACGGTTTTGGCCCACCTGTCCGATAAACAAGCCCAGTTCGAACAGCACGTTTATCTCTGACTGCTTGTTGCTCCTGACCTCGTATCGTGAGGAGGTCATCTGGTGCGAAAACGAATACTCCGAAGTCGAAATTAGAGAGAGCCGAAACGAGGGACTGGATGGACGAGCGCGAGAGCCGGAAAACGCCCTGGTCCCAGACGGTGACCTCCGCCTGGCGCTGAAGGTTCTTCTGCACAGCATATGCGATTTCAAGAGCCTCAACGGATGAACCAACGAATACTCTTGGCTTCATACTTGTGGATCTCACCAGGGCGTTGCAATGGCTCCTCGGCTAGTCGGTGCGCTAATCGCCTACCATTGCATGGGCTCCACACTGGATCTCGCCGAAGGATGCTCTCCGGCGCGGGATTGGACAATCAGCTCCACTGTACTGGCACGTTCGTGGGTGGAGGTGGTCTTGGCGGTAGTGGGCGCTACCGGCCCTCAGGGGCTTTGGATGCACAGGAGACACTCCGAAAACGCTCCGAGTCTAGAACTTCGCGTCCGCTAAAGCAACCGTCGCTGCTCGGACTTCACGCCCGGTTCGCGGCTTCGGTCAAGTCGAAGGCTCGGCGGGGCGGAGTTCAGGGGAGTTCGGGGTGGGCTAGCGCTACTTACCGCGTTTGCGATCCCGCGCGGTCGCCCCGGGGTTTGCGGCGGGACGCTCTTCTGGTAGAGTCCCTGACGCGGGGTGGAGCAGTCTGGTAGCTCGTTGGGCTCATAACCCAAAGGTCGTAGGTTCAAATCCTACCCCCGCAACCAACCTCTCGAGTGACTCGAAGGCCCGGCGGTCGCCGGGCCTTCGTCGTATCTGGCGCCCCTTCAGGAGGATAGCGGCCGCTGCCGGGGCAGCTCGCCGCTGAGCAGGCCCAGCGCCGTTTCGACCGCGTGGCGCAGTGGCGCCGCGTCGGCCTTGCCGCGGCCGGCGATTCCGTATGCGGTGCCGTGGTCGGGGGAGGTGCGGACGTAGGGGAGGCCGAGGGTCCAGTTGGTGGAATGGCCGGGGGAGGCGGTCTTGACCGCGATCAGGCCCTGGTCGTGGTAGAGGGCGAGGACCCAGTCGAACTCGCCGCGCCGGGCGCGGGCGAAGAGGGAGTCGGGGCTCTCGGGGCCGTGGGCGTCGATGCCGCGGGCGCGGGCGGCGGCGACCGCGGGGGCGACCTCGCGGGCGTCTTCGGAGCCGAGGAGGCCGTCCTCGCCGGCGTGGGGGTTGAGGCCGGCGACGGCGATGCGGCCGCCGCCGCCGTGGCGATGGAGGCAGGCGAGCGCTTCTTCGATCGGGTCGCGGCGGGCCGCCGCGATGGCGTCGGTGAGCGGCAGGTGGGTGGAGAGCAGCGCGATCTGCAGCTCGGCGGCGAGGAAGGTCATCAGGTAGTCGCGGCCGTAGCGCTCGAGGCCGGCGGCCCGCGCCAGGCGGTCGGTGTGGCCGCGGAAGGCGGGGTCGGCCCAGCGCGCGATCGCGGCCTTGCCGATCGGGGCGGTGACCAGGGCGTCGGCGGTCCCGGAGCCTGCGAGGGCGGCGCTGGCGTCGAGAGCCGCCAGGGCGCCGTAGGCGTCTGCCGGGCCGGGCTCGCCGGGGCGGACCGTCCGACGCTCGCCGACCGGGTCGAGCGCGGGAAGCGAGCCGGCGTCGGCCAGCTCGGCGAGGCGGTCACGTTCCGGCAGCGCGTCGAGCCAGTGCAGCCGGGCCCAAGGGAAGCCTTCGACCACGTCCCGCAACGGCTCGAGGGCGGCGCGCTCGGCGATCAGCAGCGGGATCCACACGCCCGCGATCCCTTCGGGCGGCGGGCCGGCGTCGGCGTCGGACCAGCCGTCGCTCCGACCCTCCGGCGTACTCCCGGCACCGGCAAGTAGCTTGAGCAGGATCTCCGGCCCGATTCCGGCCGGATCGCCCTGCGTCAGGGCGACCACGGGGCGCCGCGATGCGCCCGGCTGCGAACCAGCCCCGCCCCTCAGGCCTCGTCCCCGTTGGTCGACTCTTCGGGACCGTTGGCGGCCGAGGCGTCCTCGAGGTCGGGGCGGCGGGCCTCCCGTTGCGTCCGGGGGCGCCTCCCGCGCCGCAGCTCCTCCTCCTTGAACATGTAGCGGATCGAGTGCTTGAGCAGCACCAGGTTGGGGTCGCCCTGGCGGTTGAGCTTGATCGATCCCTTGTCGTACCACTCGATCCAGCCGCGCAGCTCCTCGCCGTCGGTGAGCACCACCACCATCGGCGTCTTCGCCGCCATCTGCTTGAGGTAGTAGAACTCCTCGGCGTTGGTCTGCTCGGGCGGCGTCTGCTTGCGGCGCACGCCGCGGCCGGACAGGTCGCGCTTGAGCTCCTGCATGTCGGGGCGGATCAGCTTGCGGTTGGCCATGGGTCACCCGGTCTTCGTCACGTCAGGCCGAGGCCGCATCGCGGCGTTCGGCGGCGGTCTTCTTATAGCGGTGGTCTTCGTAGGCGAGGCAGCACAGGAGCCGCCCGCACTGGCCGGAGATCTTCGACGGGTTGAGGCTCAGGTTCTGGCGCTTGGCCATCGAGATCGAGATCGGACGGAAGTCCTTGAGCCAGGTCGAGCAGCACAGGGTGCGGCCGCAGACGCCGATGCCGCCCAGAAGCCCCGCCTCGTCGCGGGCGCCGACCTGGACCATCTTGATCCGTGCCGAAAAGCGCCGGGCCAGCCGGCGGACAAGCTGGCGGAAGTCGACCCTGCCGGGGGCGGTGAAGTAGACGGTCGCCTTCTGGGAGTCGAGCGCGAAGTCGACGCGGGAGACCTTCATCTCCAGCTCCAGCTCGCGCGACTGCTCCTGGCAGTAGCGCTTGGTCTGGGCCTCGTTCATCCGCTGGCGGTCGAAGTCGGCGCCGTCGTCGCCGTTGGCGTGGCGCAGGATCGCGCGCGCGCTCGATTTCTGGCACGGCTTGAACACCGGCATCGGCGATTTCTCGACCACGCCGTAGGCCGGCCCCTGCTCCAGCTCGACGACCACCGCGTCGCCCTTGCCGAACAGGCGGCCGCCGGTGCCGCAGAGGGTCAGGTTGGTCTCCTCGCCGAAACGGACGCCGACGAAGGTGTCCTCGACCGCCGTCGACATCCCCTTGAAGGCACAGCCCTGGCATCCGCTCATCGTCAAGCTCTCGTCAAGCGACCTGTTCTCGCCGGGCTGTTTGCACGTCCCGTACCAGGGCGCGGCGCATCCCGGCGCGGCGGACGGCCGCGTTGAAAGGTTGGGCGTAGTTGCCGAAACAACGAATCATGGTCAGTATGGCAGCGGCCTCCGCGGCTGTCAACGAGCCGCGCGATCGCCGTCTCCGTTCGTTCAATTCGCCTCGGAGGAGGATCCGTCGGTCTCCCGCTCGAGCACCCGGCGACCGATGTCGCGCCGCAGCACCTTGCTCGGCCACTGGATCTCGGCGGCCGCGGCGTACGCGCGCCGGAGCGCGTCGACCAGCCACGGACCGAGAGCGCAAACGCCGAGCACCCGCCCGCCGGAGGCCACGATCCGGCCGTCCCGTTCCGCGGTGCCGGCGTGGAAGATCTCCACCCCTTCGAGGCGCGCCGCCGCGTCGAGGCCCTCGATCGGCTCGCCCTGGGCATACCTGCCGGGATATCCCTGGTTCGCCAGGACGATGCAGGCGGCCGCTTCCTTGCTGAAGGCGAGCCGGCGGGTGGGAAATTCCCCCCCCGCGCCGGCGGCCAGAAGCGGCGCCAGGTCGTCTTCGAGGCGGAGCAGGACGGCCTGCGCCTCGGGGTCGCCGAGGCGGGCGTTGAACTCGAGAACCCGGGGGCCGCCGGCGGTGACGATGATCCCGGCATAGAGGAAGCCGATGTACCGGCGCCCCTCGGCGGCCAGGCCGTCGACCGCGGGCCGGAGCACCGAGTCGAGGATCGCCGCCGCCTCGCCGGGGCTCAGCACCCCGGACGGGCTGTGGCAGCCCATGCCGCCGGTGTTGGGGCCGGTGTCGCCGTCGCCGATCCGCTTGTAATCCTTGCTCGTCGCCAGCGGCAGCACCCGCTCGCCGTCGGACAGTGCGATGAACGAGACCTCCTCGCCCTCGAGGAACTCCTCGATCAGGGCGCGGTCGCCGCCGGCGCCGAAGCGGCGCTCCTCGAAGACCGTGGTCAGCGCGCTGTCCAGCTCCTCGCGGTCGGAAGCGATCATCACCCCCTTGCCGGCGGCCAGGCCGTCGACCTTGACCACCACCGGGAAGCCGAAGCGTTTGGCCGCGGCGCGGGCGGCGTCGGCGTCGTGGACGACCTCGGCCTGCGCGGTCGGGATGCCGTGCCGCTCCATGAACTGCTTGGCGAAGACCTTGCTGCCCTCGATCTCGGCGGCGCGCTGCGAGGGACCGAAGACGGGCAGGCCGCGGCGCCGGAACTCGTCGGCCAGGCCGAGGGTGAGCGGCAGCTCGGGGCCGACCACGGTGAGGTCGACGTGCAGCTCGGCGGCGAAGTCGGCCAGCTCGTGGACGTCGTCCGCGGCGATCGGCACGCAGTCTGCGACCGCGGCGATCCCGGGGTTGCCCGGGGCGCAGTAGAGCTCCTCGACTTCGGGGCTCTGACGCAGCTTCCAGCACAGGGCGTGCTCGCGCCCGCCGCCGCCGATCACCAGGACCTTCATCGCCGATTCTCCTCGCTGCTCCCCGCGTGTGGCGCCTCGGCCGCCGCGGCGTCCGCCGGTCCGCCGGCCGCGGCGCGCCCGGCGGCGACGGCGGTGACCGCCATCACGTCCACGATATCCCGCGCCGTGCAGCCGCGGGAAAGGTCGTTGACCGGCCGCGCCAGACCCTGGAGGAGGGGCCCGATCGCCCGCGCGCCCGCCAGCCGCTCGGTCAGCTTGTAGGCGATGTTGCCGGAGTCGAGGTCGGGGAAGACGAGCACGTTGGCGTTGCCTCCGATCGGGCTCCCCGGCGCTTTGCGCGCAGCGATCTCCGGCACCAGGGCGGCGTCGGCCTGCAGCTCGCCGTCGACCGCGAAGCCGACCCGCCGGCGCTGCAGCTCCTTGAGGGCGCGGCGGACCTTCTCGGCGCGGGGATGGGCGGCACTCCCCTTGGTCGAGAAGGACAGGAGCGCCACCCGCGGTTCCTCGCCGAGGAGGGTGCGGCAGCTCTCGGCGGCGGCCTCGGCGATGTCGGCCAGCTCGGCTGCGTTAGGGTCGGGGATCACCCCGCAGTCGCTGTAGATCAGTCCGCGCCCGTCCGGCAGGACCATCAGAAAGCATGAGGAGACCGCCGCCAGCCCCGGCCGCGGCCCGATCGCCCGTAGCACCGCGCGCAGAATCTCCGCGGTGCTCGCCACCGCCCCCATCACCGCCCCGCCGGCGCGCCCGGCGGCGACCAGGAGCGCCGCGTAGTAGAGCGGGTCGCGTGCCATCGCCTCGATCCGCTCGCGCGGGATCCTGCGCCCGGCCAAGCGCGCGGTGAGGCGTTCGGTCAGCTCCGGCAGCCCGGGATCCTCCTCCGGCCGCAGCACCGGCGCGGTCACCTCCACCCCCGCCTCCCGCGCCGCCGCGGCCACCCGCTCAGCCCGGCCGACGAGCAGGGGTTGGGCGATCCGTTCGACCTCCGCCAGCCGCGCCGCCGCCACCACCCGCGGATCCTCCCCCTCCGCCAGCACGATCGACGCCGACGCCTTCCGGGCGCGGTCCGCGAGGGCTGCGAGCAGGTTCGACACGTCGGGCGCGGATAGGCGGAGGGTTCGGGGCGACTCTAGCACCCGCCCTTCGTCGTCGCAGAGGCACGCGCTGAGGAACCGGCGCGGGCGATCACTCGACCGGCTGCCGTTCATGCGGTTTCCTGGGCCAGGTCTGGGGACCTTGGCTGGGAAACACGGACGAGCGGAAGGCTGACGGAATGGTTCTCGCTGCTACGACTCGACCTGGCTCCTGAGCACCATCTCGCCGGTCGGCGCCGGCACCCCTCCCGCCGGCTCCACCGTCACCGCCCAGGTGATCGCCTGCTCCGGCGGCGGCACGGACGCTACCTCCAGCTCGCCCGACCCCCGCTCGTCGACGTCGAAGACGCCCGCGGAGACCGGACCGGTCTCTGCGGTGATGGTCCAGAGCTGGTAGGTGCGGCCCAGCGGTGGCACCGGCAACCCTTGGGCGGTGAAGCGGGCGATTCCTCGGTGGGGGTCGACGAGGGCGGTGGCGCTCGCGCCCTCGGCGGGGCCGAGGCCGGCGAGGAGGATGCGGCGGGTGTCGGGGGAGGTGACCAAGTCGATGGTGGCCGCCAGCTCGGTCAGGCGGCCGCGGGCGCGGGACAGCTCGGCGCGCAGCTCTTCCTGCTCGGCGAGCAGGCGCCGGCGTTCGGCCGACGCGCGCTCCAGCTCGCCGACGAGCGCCCCCTGGCGCACCAGCGCCCAGGAGGCGAGGACAACCGCGGCGATCGCGGCCGCCGCGGCCAGCCAGGCGGCGACGCCGCGCCGGGCAGGTGCGGATCGATCCCGAGACCGCGCGCCCTCTCGCGGGCCGGCACGCGCAGGGGGTGGGGCGGTGGGGGAGGAGGCGGCGGAGACGCGGGCGGCCGCGGGCGTCCGGCGGGCGGGGCCGCCCGCGTTGTCGAGGGCGGTCAGCAGGCGCTCGCGCGCGGAGGTGGTCGGCGTCACCGGCGGGGTCGCGGCGGCGAGGTGCTCGGCGGTGCGGCGCCAGGCCGCCAGCTCGCTCGCGCACTCGGGGCAGCCGGCGAGGTGCTTCTCGACCGCGGCCTGCTCGTCGGGCTCGAGCGCGCCGAGGGCGTAAGCCGGGAGCAGCTCGGCGAGGCGCTGGTGGCGGGCGTCGCTCACGGTGGTGAGGGTCATGGCGGTCACACCGCCGGTTCCAGGACGGCGCGGAGCTTCCTCATCCCGAGCAGCACCCTTGACTTGACCGTGCCGAGCGGCGCCTCCAGGCGGGCGGCGATCTGGGTGTGGCTCAGGCCCTCGAAGTAGGCCAGCTCGATGCAGCGGCGCTGCTCGGCGGGCAGCTCCGCCAGCGCGGAGCCTACCGTGCGGCGGCGTTCGGCGGCCTCGACGCGAGCCGGGCCGGCGGGGGGTTCGGCGCCCGCCGAGAGCACGCCGTCCTCGAGCGCCGAGCGCTCTTCGCGGAGCCGGCGGGCGCGGCCGGAGCGCAGGCGGTCGATGGCGCGGGAGCGGGCGAGCATCAGCAGCCAGCCGCGCGGGCTGGCGCCCTCCGGCCGGTAGACGGCGGCATCCTGCCAGGCCTGGAGGAAGGCCTCCTGCAGCACCTCCTCGGCCTCGGCGCGGTCGCGCAGCATGCACACCAGGACCCCGAGCACGATCGGCGAATGGCGGTCGAAGAGCGCGGCGAAGGCGTCGCGGTCGCCGGCCGCCACCCGCACCACGAGGCGGCGGTCGTGGGTGTCGTCGTCGGGCACGAGGGCCGGTCCAGGCATCGGTCGGCTCCTGCTCGCGGGGATCGCCATCATCCTGGTTCTCGCGGCGCGGTCATCCCTCCGGCAGCGCGAAGGCGAGCGAGGCCCACACGCTCTCCCAGTCCGCGCCCGAGGCGGCGGGGGCCGGCACCATGTGCACCGCCGTCACCAGCCACGGGCCGGCGGCGTCGAGGTCGAAGCGCACCCGGCCGTCGGCGCCGCTGCGGGCGGCGCGCCGGCGGCCGCCGGGGCCGTAGGCCTCGACCAGCGAGCCGGACAGCGGGGCGCCCTCGAAGACGAGCGCCAGCGCCAGCTCGCCGCCGCCGGCGAGCGCGTAGGGGTCGGCCTCGGCGATCAGCTCGAGGCGCAGGCCGACGGGACGGTCGGGGGCTTGGGCGGAGTCGCCCACCCGTAGCAGCGCCTTGGCGCAGCGCGAGAAGCGCTCCCGACCCGACTCGCCGCTGGCACCGCGCGCGGCGCGCGCGGCGAGCACGCCGTCGAGCCCCTCCTCGGCCAGGTAGGCCTCGAAGCGGGCGGCGTCGAGGGTAATCGGCGTCGGGAGGCTCCGGAAGACCAGGGTGTAGCGCCCAGGCGACGGCGGGCGCACGAGGCCGGCCGGCTCGGCGCCGTCGCGGCCGCCGACCGGCTCCTCGCCGGCCGGTCCGACCAGGACGAACCGCTCGATTCGCCCGGGATCGCGCACCACCGGCTCGCCGGCGGGACCCGGCTCGTCTGCGGACTCGCCCGTCCACGGCTCGCCGACCCGCAGGCCGACGGTCACCAGCTCGCCCTGGGCGGGCTCGAACCGGCTCGGCGCGAGCCAGAAGTCGTGGCCGGCGGCGGGCCGCGCCGCGGGCGCGGCGAAGAGCGCGAGCGCGCCGAGCAGAGCCGCCAGCCGGCCGCACCGACCGCCGGGCGCGCCCGCGCACCACCGGTTCGTCACGGCGCCGGCGTGATCGCCGTCGGCGGCTCGCTGTGGCGCACGAATCCGGGTCTGGCAGCGGCTGGCGGTCGTGCTCATGATCTCGGTTCAGCGGCCGGCGGAGCCGGGGCAACCGTGCCCCGCCGGCCGTCGTCTGCTCCTCGCCGCTAGCGGGGCGACCCCGGCAGCGGCGTCCTCAGATAGGGGAACTCGTCGTCGAAGAAGCTCGAATCGACAAACGCGCCGTCGGTGAACGGCAGCAGGCCGGCCGGCGCGTCGGCCGGGTCGCAGCCGAAGGCGCCCGGGAAGGCGTGGCAGAGCA